>ERZ772925.4-NODE-4-length-161174-cov-6.7886_pt1 | contig 161174 bp, 131 predicted proteins | sample MGYA00511687_ERZ772925 | MGnify/ENA primary metagenome ERZ772925 (study PRJEB29015, sample SAMEA2738087) | human oral metagenome | biome: human oral; feature: human-associated habitat; material: saliva | place: China | collected 2227 ...
CGTGGAGTTGACTGGTACTAATAGGCCGAAGGCTTACTTTTTCGAGATGTTGTTTTGTGTTTGCGTTCACTGTATGGTTTTTGGATAATAACCCTGGGCTTCCTTCGGGAGGTTGAGGCTTTTTATTCGGAAATTTTGAATAACGAAGTTATTCGCTAGATTTTCCGTGGTTATAGCAAGAGGGAAACGCCTGGTTCCATTCCGAACCCAGAAGCTAAGACTCTTCGCGCCGATGGTACTGCACTTTTGTGGGTGTGGGAGAGTAGGTCACCGCGGGTTTTTTATTCAGGAGGGGAAGACCTTATAGGTCTTCCCCTCTTTTTGTGTACCCAAAAACTCTTAGAACGAAAGACACCTAACTGATTAGAGGTGCAGAGGCTCAGAGATTCAGAGACTTCAGCAGAGAGGCACAGGAACAGGGGATGCAGCCTAGCCAGACAGCATGCCAATGATGCAGGAAACGAGAAGGGGAGCTCACAGCTCCGTCTGAATGACGAAATAGAGGGCGCGGTAGAGAAACTCTTGATACCTTAACAACAAGAGCAGTCCACATCTCTACTCAACGAGTGGAGAGCAAGCAAAGGAGCATCATCATGGCTGATGAGAAGAGCATCTACGAACGCTGGAGCGAAGAACGCCTCGACCCGCCCTTCCCCAAAGAATGGGGACTGGACGAAGAAGACGAAGCCGAGCTGCTCTGGCCCATCTGGCCCCTGCTGTTCATGGGTGAATCTGATACCGAACAGTACGTAGAAACCATCACCGATTATGTGATGGACGTACTCGGGCTGGAATACGACGGCGAAAACGAAGACAGCAAGCTCTGGGAAAAGCGAGTAGAAGACTACGTAGAAGAGCTCATCAAGCGTCGTCGTGCCTTTGCAGCAGAACTGGGCATTACCCCCGAAATGCAGAAGAACTCCAACCTCAACCGCGCCTTCGCAGCGCTGGAAGAAGAAAGCGTCATCGCACGACAGAACTTCACCTGCTGCGGTACCTGCGCCTCCGCAGAGATCTGGGATGAAATGGATGATAGCCGTGAGTGGAAGGGATACATCTACTTCCATCAGCAGGACACTGAAAGCCTGGCAGAGAGCGGCGGTACCTACGTTGGTTTCGGTTCCTTCCTCGCCTACCCCAGGGATGAAGACAAGTGGAATGCCCTGAGCGACGCTCAGAAGGAAGAAATCAGAGCCCTTCACGAGAAGCTCTCCGTGCAGTTGCTGCAGGAGACGGTTATTCCCGTGCTGGAGAAGCACGGCCTGAGTGTGGAGTGGAAGGGTAACTACAACACCCGCCCCTTCATTGGTGGAGTGGAAGTCTACAACATTCCCTAACGGCCGGTGAGCTGAACCGGGTGGGTGCCTCGGCGTAGCTTGTGGCGGGGGAGGAACCTCTCAAAGCTACGAAAGTTTACGAAGAAAATAAGCTGAGAGCGTGAGAATACACATCACAGTATCTCAGTCAGAGTATTAACTAGCCGATACGGCACCCATTCGGTAGGCTAGACGGGTAGCGCGGTACGTCCACACTAGAGATAAGGCAGAACCTATCCGCGTGATAGGAACTGATCGACATAGCTTCCAGCTGCCATATACGGCAGGAAGCTAGAGCTCTAGAACACCCTGCAGGGGATAAGAACAACCCCGTGCCGGAAGAGTCAGGTCATCCGAAGCTTTACTCGGATGACGCTCACTCCAACCGGAGTAGGCTAGAAGAAGTGGACGAACCGCCACCCATATTCCCAACCAAAGGAGCAGGCATGTCGACCGACGCCCGCGAAAAAGCCCGCCAGATCGCGGCCCAGCAGGCCAAGAAGAGCCCCAGCCAGGCAAGCCGCCGCTGGCTCCAGCTCGGCGTACTCGCCGTGGTCCTCGTCATCGTAGGTATCATCGGCTTCGTCGTAATCAACGGCAACAAGAACACCAAGGTAGCAGAAAGCGGCCCGGTGCCCTCCAGCGCCAATGAATACGGCGGTATTGTGCTGACCAAGGACGGCATCGTCCAGAACTCCTCCACCCAGGAGACCCGCGACTTCAAGCAGCTCGCAACCTCGACCTCCTCCGTGACCCCCATGGTCAACGGAACCGCAGCAGCAGTCAACACCCTACCTCCGGGCGTGCAGGCCGCTGAAGAGGCATCCAAGAACGGCCAGCCCGTACGCGTGACCATCTTCCAGGACTACAACTGCGTGCACTGTGCAGAGTTCGAGAAGAAGTACGGTGAAGAAATCCAGAAGCTCGTCGAGGACGGCACCATCACCCTGGAAATCCGCAACCTGACCTTCCTGGACCGCTCCTCGCCCACAGCATACTCCGCACGTAACGCGGCGGCGGCATACTCCGTGGCAAACCAGGTCAGCACCAGCGACTTCCTGAATTACCAGCGTGAGATCTTCAGCCACCAGGGCCGCGGCGACATGAACAACCAGCAGATCGCCGACATTGCCTCGAAGTACCACGCCTCCATCGGCTCCGATATGAACGATGGCAAGTGGCGTCCCTTCGTGGATGTGGTCAACGCTGAATCCGCAAAGAACGGTATTAAGGGTACCCCCACCGTCTTCGTTGATGGTGACCAGTACACCAGCAACGACTTCAGCGCCTTCCTGAAGCAGAAGATCGAAGCAAAGAAGAAGTAACCGCTTCGATACGAAAACCCGGTAACCTCCGTGTGAGGCTACCGGGTTTTTCTATACGCAGTGATGAGTACGAGGGGCGGGTTAGCAGCAAGCAGAAGTGGCGCTCCTAGTGGGTAAACGAAGGAAACGAACGCATCAAACAGGCATAATCTAGAAGCATTCTCAACCAAACCCTAAAAGAACAACTGAGCAGACTCAACCAAGAGAATAGGGTACACTGGACAAGTTGCCTCCTTAGCTCAGTTGGCCAGAGCATCTGTCTTGTAAACAGAGGGTCACCGGTTCGAATCCGGTAGGGGGCTCAGAAAAATCCTGGTTCGCACCAGCCTCATAGCAGAGGTGCGAATCAGGATTTTATTGTACGGGTGCCCTGTAGCGTCTACAGGACCCGCACTAGCACATCGACGATCCATCCTGAGGAACCGAGAATGTCTGAAACCCCCGGAACCCCGCAGGCCCGCGCCTCGCAGGGAACCTACACCACTGCACCGCGCAGCATCAAAGCACGCGAAGCCAGCGACTACCCCCTCGAAGAGTTCATTGAATCGAGAGGGTTCCGCCCTGAAATTCAGGGTCTGCGCGCCTTCGCCGTGCTCCTCGTGGTGCTCTACCACGTCTGGTTCGGCAAAGTCTCCGGCGGTGTGGATGTCTTCCTCTTCATCTCCGCCTTCCTGCTCTCGCTCTCCTTCATGCGCAAGATCAACGAAGGCAAACCCCTCAATCTCTTCAGCTACTGGATGCACGTCTTCCAGCGACTGCTACCCGTAGCCACCGTGGTTATCGCGGGTACCACCATTGCGTCCTTCTTCGTGCTCGCGCCCAGCCGCTGGTCGCAAACCGTAACCGACGCAAAGAGCTCCCTGTTCTACTTCCAGAACTGGAACCTCGCGTTCAGCTCCGTAGACTACTACGCCCAAAACGCCTCCGTGAAGTCGCCCTTCCAGCACTTCTGGTCGCTCTCCATCCAGGGGCAGATCTTCATTATCTGGCCCCTGCTCTTTGCCGCAGTAGCCTACGTCGTGCACCGATTCCGCGGGAACCTCTTCACCACCGCGGTATTCATCTTCAACACGGTGTTTGTCGCATCCCTGACCTTCTCCATCGTCGAAACCGACACTAACCAGGGATTTGCCTACTTCGACACCCGCACCCGCCTCTGGGAATTCGCCATCGGCACCCTGCTGGCAATGCTCACCCTCAAATGGAAAGCACCCGAAAAGGCGCGAGTCATCATGGGCTGGGTCGGCATTATTGGCCTGGTCACCTGCGGTGCAATCCTGCCCGTCGAACGAGCATTCCCCGGCTACCTGGCTCTCTGGCCCGTCATCTCCGGCGCGCTCGTCATCATGGCAGGCCGCACCAACAGCCGCTGGGGCATCGACCGATTGCTGGTCTCCGCACCCCTGCAGAACCTCGGTAACATCTCCTACGCCCTGTACCTGGTGCACTGGCCCATCCTCATTCTCTACAGCAGCGCCGTCGGAACCTCCCGCGTGAACGTCATCGAAGGCACCATCATCATCCTTGCCTCCATCGGTCTGGCATGGCTGCTCATCCGCTTCGTCGAAAAGCCGCTGCGCTACCGCAAGGACCCCTTCGTACCCTGGCTCATGATGAAGATGCGCTTCAAGACCATCTTCTCCGTCAAGACCTGGGCAGACCAGCTCGCCTTCATCCTTGCAATCTTCCTGGTCGCCGGCGTGCCCCTGGCCGCCGCACAGACCTGGATTGGCTACCGCAACACCCAGTCCGAGCAGAACGCCGAACTGAAGGTACAGACCGCCAGCGAAAACTACCCCGGCGCCCGCGCTATCGGCGGCGCCCAGCAGGGACTCATTGACAACCCCATCCCCTCCGGTGGTGATGTCAAGGCCCAGTACGAGGGACTGAGTGACCCCTGCACTGGCGTCTTCGCTCCCTCCGACCCGGCACTCGCCAAGTACTGTAACGTGCAGAAGTACGGCCCCGAGGACGCACCGCTGACCATGGTCATCGGTAACTCCCACGCGGAGCAGGCGCTGAGCATCTTCAAACCCATTGCAGAGCAGACCAAGACCAACCTGCAGACCTACCTGCTCGGTGGCTGCCAGTACCCGGTCCGCTCCGTCAACGCCGGTAACGAATGCTCGGAATTCAACACCAAGATGACCGAGGAAATCATCAAGCGTAAGCCGCAGACCGTGGTCCTCATCGCGACCATCGCGCAGGCACGCTCGAACGACGAGCGAGTCGACCCGAGCCTCGACGAGACCGTCCGCCGCCTCACCAACGCAGGAATCCAGGTCATCGGCCTGCGTGATAACCCGCGCTTCGAGTACAACATCTACGAATGTGCCCAGAAGGCCGGTGCCGACAAGAGCTCCTGCGAACGACCCGCAAGCGACAAGTACGCCGCAGAAAACCCCGCGAAGGAAATCTTCGACAAGTACCGCAATCAGGGCGCCGTCATGGTGGACCTGAAAGACGTGTACTGCCCGGACGGCATGTGCAGCCCCGTGGTCGGAAACATCTACGTCTACTTCGACGACAACCATGTCTCCAAGACCTACGGCCGCACCATGGCTCAGGAAGTCTTCCAGCGTGCAGCGGAAGGCGGCTGGCTCGTCAGCGGAAAAGTGACCTTCTAAAGTTCGCCAATACAGCGGATCCCCCGCGCTGTTCTCCAGAAATGTGAACAGAGCGGGGGATCCGCTATTTTCTTACCCAAAATTAGGATAGGCTAAGTTATGAGGCTCCGGGAGAAGCCGTAGGAGAAGAAAGGACGCCATGAAAGAAATCACCGAACGCACCCTTAAAGTCGAGAACGTCAGCCTCGGCTACGGCGAAACCACCATCGTCAAAGACCTCTCCCTCGAATTCCCCAAGGGCAAAATCACCGCCATTATCGGCCCTAACGGCTGCGGCAAGTCCACCCTGCTACGCGGCGTCTCCCGACTGCTCAAGCCCCTCAACGGCGACTTCACCCTCGACGGCAAGTCAACCCACGAATACTCCATGAAGGGCTTCGCCCGCATGGTCGGGCTCATGCCCCAGCACCCCATCGCCCCCGAAGGCATTACCGTAGCCGACCTGGTCTCCCGAGGACGCTACCCCTACCAAGGCCTCTTCAAACGCAATAGCGCCGAAGATGACGAGGCGGTTGCTTGGGCTCTCGAAGCCACCGACACCATGTCCCTCGCCGAACGGCAGGTTACCGAGCTCTCCGGCGGCCAACGCCAGCGCGTCTGGATTGCCATGGCGCTCGCCCAGGAAACCGATATTCTACTGCTGGACGAGCCGACCACCTACCTCGACCTGGCACACCAGGTGGAGCTACTCGACCTGCTCTCGGAACTCAACGAACAGCGCGGCACCACCATGATCATGGTGCTGCACGAACTGAACCTCGCCGCCCGAGTCGCCGACTATCTCGTCGCGATGAAGGACGGCTCCATCGTCGCCCAAGGCGAAGCACACGACGTGCTCACCCGCGAGAACCTGCACACCATCTTCAACCTGAAAGCAGAGGTCGCCGATCCGTTTAACGACGGTAGCGTGGTGGTGGTACCGCACCCGCGTAGCGCGCCCGCAACTGCCGGTTCAGCTATTGCATCCTAAGAAACCCCTGCTCATATCTGATAAAGAGCCCATAACAGTGGGATACTGGAGAGCAGGACGCACCGAAAGCTAAGCGAAGAAGCCGGCACACCCGCGTGGTGTGCCGGCTTCTTCCACAGAAGGGGCAATCTCTACAGAGGCCCGGAAAGAAGAACACAATGACGACCCCGCTCCTAGACCCCAATGGCAAGCTCAACGGTGAATCAGTACGCTACGTGGCAATCGGCGACTCCTTCACCGAAGGCGTGGGCGACGTTGACCGCCGCCGCCCCAACAGTCTGCGCGGCTGGGCAGACCGCGTTGCCGAAGGCCTCGGTGCAGTAGACCCGCAGGCGCAGTACGCAAACCTCGCCATCCGCGGCCGCCTGCTCATCCCCATTCTCGAAGAGCAGCTGCCCCACGCCCTGGAACTGAAGCCCAACCTCGTCACCTTCTACGGCGGCGGCAACGACATCATGCGACCCAACGTGGATATCGACCAGCTCATGACCCACGTAGACGAAGCCTTCGCCACCCTGCGCGGCGAAGGAATCGAAGTGCTTACCGTAACCGGCCTGGACGTGCAGGGTCAGGGCCCCTTCGCCCGCACCCGCGGCCGCACCGCCACCTACAACGAACTACTGCGCGGTATCGCCGAAGACCACGGCGTGCACATTATCGACTACTGGCGCTGGAATGACTTCCTCGACTGGCGCCTGTGGGCTGACGATCGCCTGCACATGAACGACCTCGGTCATGAACGCTTTGCATCCCGCGTGCTGGCACAGCTGGGTCTGCCCGGTGTGGTCACCGAACCGGTACTGCCCCCGGAGGTGCAGCTGACCGTTCGTGAGAAGGTCGAGCAGGAGGCGCGCTGGATCCGTGAGTTTGCCCTGCCGTGGATCGGTCGCCGTCTGAAGGGTACGAGCTCCGGTGACGGTGTGAGCCCCAAGTACCCGCAGTGGATCCCCGCGGCAAGCCTTAAGAACTAGGCTCATGGAGGCTCACGGTACGGCGTAGAACTGTATGCCGGGGGAGTGCCCTGTGCTGTATCTGTGTTGTATCCGCGCCATATCTGTACCGTATGTGTGCCCGCATCTACGCCGTAACGGGAACGGCAAATCCGCCGTTACTCGTACCGTTGCGCCCCCTTAAACTGCCCTTTAAAACCGGGGCGGAAGCGTTAAAACGAGAGTTAAATGCTCTTTAAACGCGTATTTAAACCTGTTTAACAGCCCTGCGCCCACCGCAAGAATCGGTGGCGCGGGGCTGTTTACGGCTTAAATCCGGCTTAAGCTGTTAATCTCACAACATGAATTTCACCGGTGTAATTTATCCCCGGTCACATAGAGAATAACCGTTCTTAAAATGGCGCATTAACGCCTGACTAGGGGCGTTAAAGAATTCCTTAAAAACACCTGGACTTGCAAAAACACCCATTTTTGGTAGAATGGATAGGTATGTTTGCCGTTCGAAGGCAGGCGTGCATCCGCGAATCGAGCACTTCGCTTAAACGAGGCGCAATCGGCTCAGAACACCGAGATTCCGCGGATTTTTAAGGCAAAATCCGGCGTGCAGGCTTGCACGAACCCCCGTATTTACCTAGAATTTAACGCTGTTCGTAGTGGTGGAAACGCCTCTCGACACTAATAAGCTTCACCGTTTTTCCCGCGGCGGGGATCGATGCGTGGCCTCTCACCCACGTGACGATCTCAAACACTCTAGCCCGGCGAATAACCCGGTGCTTCTACATTGGTGGCGGGACGCTCACGAGTAACATCGACTGCGTACCGTCATAAAAGTCAATCAATAAAGGAGTGAAACATGGCAGCAGTCTGCCAGGTGACCGGAGCTGTTCCCGGCTTTGGACACAGCATTTCGCACTCGCATCGCCGTAACAAGCGTCGATTCGATCCGAACGTTCAGAAGAAGACCTACTGGGTTCCTTCGCTGCGTCGTAAGGTAACCCTGAACGTGTCCGCTAAGGGCATCAAGGTTATCGATGCTCGTGGCATCGATGCCGTTGTTGCAGAAATCATCGCACGCGGGGAGAAGATCTAGTAAATGGCATCCAAGGCTAAGGACCTCCGTCCTATCATCAAGCTCAAGTCCACTGCTGGCACCGGTTACACCTACGTGACCCGTAAGAACCGCCGCAACAACCCCGACCGCATGGTGCTGAAGAAGTACGACCCCGTCGTCCGCAAGCACGTTGACTTCCGAGAGGAGCGCTAAGAATGGCTAAGAAGTCCAAGATCGCTCGCAACGAGCAGCGCAAGGTCATCGTCGCTCGCTACAACGAGAAGCGTATTGCGCTGAAGAAGACCCTGATCGACGAGAACGCTACCCCCGAGGAGCGCGAAGCAGCACGCGTGGCACTGCAGAAGCTGCCCCGCAACGCTTCCCCCGTTCGCGTGCGTAACCGCGACCAGATCGACGGCCGTCCCCGCGGTACCTTCCAGAAGTTCGGCATCTCCCGCGTGCGCTTCCGCGAGATGGCACACCGTGGCGAGCTGCCCGGTATCACCAAGTCCAGCTGGTAAATCTGGTATTTTAGTTCCTAAACGGTTTTCCGTCGTCACCGACGGTCACTCGCTTTAGACTCAAACCTTAAGTCTCTGGAAGGGGCACCCTAATGGCTAAGAACCGTACCGAACTCGTTGCAGAGGTTGCAGAGAAGTCTGGCAAGAGCCAGGCAACCGTGAATGCAGTCCTCGATGCAGTGTTCCAGGTTTTCGAGTCTTCCGTCTCCAAGGGCGAGAAGATCACCATCCCCGGTTGGATGGCAATCGAGCGTACTGACCGTGCAGCTCGTACCGGCCGTAACCCGCAGACCGGCGAAACCATTCAGATTCCCGCCGGTCACGGCGTGAAGCTGACCGCAGGCTCCAAGCTGAAGGCAGCAGTCGCTAAGAAGTAATTCTTGAGACTTTGAATCTGATAAAAGACCCTCACCTTTACGGTGGGGGTCTTTTATTATGTTCGAATGCTTATCCCTTGGTCTATGGATGTACGTGGTGGGGAAGATGGCGAGGCGGGGGCTGGGGCGGTGCATGTAGTGAGGAGAGTGTGCGAGGTTGGTCTTCAGGACCTTAACCTTCAACTCGAGCTATAAAACACAGAAAGTAGCCCGGTTTCATAGGAGAAGCTATGATGTGCCACAGAAAAATAAAGAAAATTTATACATGTGAGTAGAAAGCTATGCATAAGCTGAGTGAAAAACCGCGAATATGAAACCCTGCTGGGAAAAATACTTATACATTGCCGCCCGAACACAGCTTAAACACAGCAAACTAAAGCTCAATCTTAGACTCACACCCTAAGCTGGAGTCACCGGCGAAGGAAAAAGCCACACACTATACGCAACGGCTCCACCCTCCCAACCGGGAAAACAACCATACAAACCCCGGACGATTGACCTTCCGGGACTCACTAGGAGAACCACCTCATGGCACGCCATGCTCAGCGTACTTCCGCACCGCCCACCAACCACCGCCTCTGCACCGGCGCAGCCGCACTGTCCATCGCGGCAATCGCAGCACTGGGCCTGAGCGCCTGCGGTGCACAGAACACCTCCAACCCGGCGCCCACCGCAACTGCAACCGCTAAGGCATCCTCCACCGCCGACGCAGCAGTCAACGCAGGCAACGGCAAGGTCACCGTCAAGGCAAGCGATGCAGCCTCCCCGAGCGCCACCGCAAGCAGCTCCCCGGGCACCGTCACCGTCACCGAAGACGGCGTGACCGTCAACGGCGCCAACGGTACCGGCGTCACCGCAGACGCTAGCGGCAACGCAACCGTCAATGGCGGCACCGCAGCTAACGGCTCGGCATCCAACAACTCCGGCTCCTCCGCAAAGGTCGATGAAAAGGCTGGTGAAACCACCGCCAAGAGCGGTTCCAACGGCGCAGGTAGCAGCTCCGGTAACGGCACCGTGACTGTCGATGGCGGAACCGTCAGCACCGCCAACGGCTACACCGTGATTCAGCTCGATGCTGACGGCGGCTGGTCCTACCACACCCCCAACGGTGACATCGTTGATGTGGAAGCTGACGGCTCTTGGGAACGCGTCGGTCCCAGCGGCAATGTAGAGGTGAATGCAGACGGCTCCTGGGAGCTCGTCGGAACCTCCGGTGTTGTCGAAGTGAAGGCTGACGGCTCCTGGGAGCGGACCGGTCATGGTGACTTCCAGGTACCTGCCGTACCCGTCAAGCCCGCCGGTGCTGGCGCTGACCCCGTCAAGCCCGTCACTCCCCGCCGCTAAGAAGCTGGCTGACAAGCCGGGCGAAAACATGGGCTATCCCACCCGCTAGAATGCGGATAAACGCCCACACGCCCGGATAATCACACCCAAACTCGATAGAATTAACGCGGTTGGTTACACCGATAATCGTTATGGAATCCCACAAGGATCCTGCGCATGACGCGAATACGTCGCCAACTAGCCGCACCATACTAACAACCACAAGGAGAAACAATGGCAATCGCCCCCGCAATGAAGAAGACCACCGCTGTTCTGTCTATCGCTTTCGCAGGCGCACTGGGCCTGAGCGCATGCGGCTCCCAGTCCTCTTCCACCACCGCTACCGCGACTGCATCCGCATCCGCTTCGGCAACTGCGTCCGCAAGCGCATCGGCTAAGGCATCCTCTGCGGCAACCACCTCGGCAGCTTCCGCTTCTGCTACTGCAGACGTGAAGGTTGACAAGGACGGCAACGTCACCGTCAAGGCTAACGACGGCGAAGGCAACTCCGCAGACGTGAAGGTCGGCGCAGACGGCAAGGCATCCGTAGACGCTAAGGACTCCGAAGGTAACTCCTCCAAGGTAGAGTCCGACGAAAAGGGCACCAAGGCTGAGTCCAAGGACTCCGAGGGCAACGCAGCATCCTCCTCCTCCACCGTTGAGGGCGACGTTGTTGTCTCTGAGGACGGCGGCTGGTCCATTCAGGGCGACGAGGGCCAGGTAGCTGTACAGGCTGACGGCTCCTGGAGCCGCCAGGACGCAAACGGCCAGGTCGCAGTCAAGGCTGACGGCTCCTGGAGCATCCAGGCTAACAGCGGCCTGCAGGCAACCGTGGACGCATCCGGTGAAGTAACCTCCATCGTTGGCGGCGAGAAGGCAGATCTGAAGGCTCCGAAGGTTCCCGCAAAGCCCGCACAGGCTAAGGTCACCCCCGTCAAGCCTGCACAGCCCAAGTAAGCTGTCAAGAGCTAACAACGGCCAGTGACGCTTCGAGAGCGTAACAGTCCGTGACGTATGAAGACGCCCCGTGCGCATCCGAACGTGATGCGTGCGGGGCGTTTTGCGTCTTCCAAGCTGCACTGAGAAGACCCATGAAAGTAGCGGGGGATGAGAAACGGCACACCATCTCAGGGAGCTTCCAGGTCGCGGTGCTAGCATGAAGGCGTACACCGGGCATACCGGAGTACAGGTCAACCACACTACGCACTGCGCCGTTGCAGAGCGGCGCATACAGAAAAGAGAAACTACAGTGAAGAAGTCTATTGCTGTTCTGTCCCTGACCATTGCTGGCGCCCTCGGCCTCGCAGCCTGCGGCGGCAACTCCGGCGGATCCACCTCCAGCCCGTCCGCATCGGCAAGCGCGTCTGCTTCTGCAACCGCTTCCGCAACTGCCTCGGCACCCGCAAGCACCTCCGCAGCAGCAACCAGCAAGAGCACCACCTCCGCAGCAGCTGAAACCACCAAGGCAGAAACCAAGACCACCCAGGGCACCATCAGCGCCCCCAGCGGTCTGCCCAGCGAAGCAACCGAAGCACTCAAGAAGGGCCAGGAATCCGCCGAGCAGGCAACCTCCGCAGGCTACACCGCCAGCAAGAAAGCCCTGGAGCAGCTCAAGAGCGAGTCCGGCGTGAAGAAGGTTCAGACCAGCGACGGCACCGTCTACTACACCGATAAACTCGCTGTCTTCGAATCAAAAGATGGCGCTATCGTCAGCATCCAGAATAACGGTGTGTGGACCAGCATGGACTCCAACGGTACATCCATCGTCGTGAAAGAGGACGGCTCCTGGATCAAGACCAACCCCAAGGACAACCTCTACACCGTCGTCAATGCAGACGGCACCGCATCCGTGCTGAACACCAAGACCTTCGAAAAGGCGACCGACGTCTCCACCATCGAGACCCCGAAGGCACCCGGCCGTATCGACGGCTTCAGCGGCACCGCTAAGACCCCGGTCAAGCCCACCAAGATTGGTGACCTCTCCGAGGTTGCAGGCGCCAAGTAAAAACTAGCACCTGCCCCCGGGCCGAACAGGCCGCCAGAACAGGGACACCAGCGCCCCGTGCGCATCTATTCGTGATGCGTGCGGGGCGCTTTATATACCCACACGCCACCCGGAATATGACTTAATATGACAGGTCGTTAAGCCCCCAAGTCACAAAGCTCAACTCCCAGCGAACCACCCACCCCACGCTGGCATAATGGGGACAGCAAACCAACGCGCCCACACACGGCGCACCCAACAGGAGAGAAAACCATGAGCGAGAACACCACCCGCAGCGTACGCGTGCGCGCCAGCGAACTCGAAGGCCGAGCCTGGCTCAACACCGGCGACAAAAACCTCACCCTGCAGGATCTTCGCGGCAAAATCGTTATTCTCGACTTCTGGACCCTCTGCTGCATCAACTGCCTGCACGTCCTCGACGAACTACGCCCCCTCGAAGAAGAATTCTCCGACGTACTCGTCACCGTCGGCGTCCACAGCCCCAAATTCGAACACGAAGCAGACCCCGTAGCGCTCGCTGCAGCCGTCGACCGCTACCACATCACCCACCCCGTACTCGACGACCCCGAACTGACCACCTGGCAGGCATACACCGCCCGCGCATGGCCCACCCTCGTCGTCATCGACCCCGAAGGCTACATCGTCGCCCACCTCTCCGGCGAAGGCCACGTACAGGGCCTCACCTCCCTCGTACGCGAACTCGTCGCAGAACACGAAGCGAAAGGCACCCTGCACCGCGGCGACGGCCCCTACGTGCCCCGCCCCAAGGCGGCAGGCACCTACGCCTTCCCCGGCAAAGCCATCGAACTGCCCGCCGAATTCGGCCCCGCAAACCTCTTCGGCAACCGCGAACGCACCTACCTCGTCGCAGACAGCGCACGCCACCGCATCCTGCAGGTAGCAGCCGACCTCAACACCATCATCAACACCTACGGCGGCGGCGACGACCCCGTAAACCACCCCGTCAAGGGCCACGTCGATGGCACCGGCACCGAAGCACGCTTCAACGAACCCGCCGGCCTCGCCCTCGTACCCGAAAACCTGCGCGAACAGCTCGGCTACGACGTGCTGGTAGCCGACACCGTCAACCACCGCCTGCGCTCCCTCAACCTGAGCACCGGCGAAGTACGCACCCTCGCAGGTAACGGCGTGCAGCGCGTCATCGACGGCGACAACGCCATCACCGGCGACCCCAACCACATCCCCGCCGACGTACCCGCCACCGAGATCGCCCTTTCCTCGCCCTGGGACGCCGTCTACTCCCGCGAAGCCGGCCAGTTCATCATCGCCATGGCAGGCACTCACCAGCTCTTCGGCTACGACCCCGTCAACGGCACCGTCAGCATCTTCGCAGGCTCCGGCGTCGAAGGACTCGCCGACGGACCCGCCGCCGACGCCTGGTTCGCCCAGCCCTCCGGCATCATCGAAGCACGCGACGGCAGCCTCTGGGTCGCATGCTCCGAAACCAGCGGCCTGCGCCACATCACCTTCACCGAAGACAGCGTACAGGTCACCTCCGCCGTCGGCAAGGGCCTATTCGACTTCGGCTTCGTCGACGGCGACTCCGACACCGCCCGCATGCAGCACCCCCTCGGCCTGACCGAACTGCCCGACGGATCCATCGCAGTCGCCGACACCTACAACGGCGCCATCCGCCGCTGGGACCCCGCAACCGGCACCCTCGGCACCCTCGAACGCGGCCTCGACGAACCCTCCGACCTGCTCGTCGAAGAAGTACCCGGCGAAGAACCGCGCCTCATCATCGTCGAAACCAACGCCCACCAGCTCGTACGCGCCTCCATCCCCGCCAAGGCACAGCACGTCGACGAAGGCGCCATCACCACCGCACGCCCCTCCACCAAGCTCACCGGCGGCACCCTCGAATTCACCTCACGATTCACCGTACCCACCGGCCAGAAGCTCGACACCCGCTGGGGCGACCCCACCCAGCTGAAGATCTCATCCACCCCCGAGAACTTCATCCTGGAAGGCGCCGGCACCTCCACCGGACTGACCCGAACCCTCGTGCTCAACCCCGATGTGACCGAGGCAGTCCTGCACATCACCGCCCGCGCCGCCGCCTGCGACGGCACCCCCGGCGGTGATATCCCCGAGCACGCAGCATGCCACCTCTACCAGCAGGACTGGGGTATTCCCGTCGTCGTGACCGGTGATGAGGCAGACGAAAGCGAACTCGTCCTCGACCTGCGCGGTATCAACTAGTCACCTAAATACATAAAACAGGAACCGGTACATATCCTCGCTCCTACAGGGGAACCCGCCCTCGCTTCGCTCGGGCACCCTGATGTCGCTACGGATAGTACCGGTTCCTTGTTGTCTTCAGAATGTTTGTGGTTTCAGAGCGGCTGGTATGTGAAAGGGTCGGGTCATCCTCGCTCCTACAGGGGCACCCGTCCTCGCTTCGCTCGGACACCCTGATGTCGCTACGGATAACACCGGCCCTTTCTCAACCTAATAAGCCACGAGCCAGTATGCTCTTCGCTCCTACAGGGAACCCGCCCTCGCTTCGCTCGGGCACCCTGATGTCGCGTTCAGAGCATACTGGCTCTCGCGCAGCTCAGCGGCTTTAGAAGGAGACTCGGACCGCCTTCGCATCCGCCTCCACCGACGCCTTCAACGTAAACGGAATCTCCTTCTGCACCTGCGAACGCGCACCCGTATACAAATCCAACTGAGTAAACGATACCTTCGCCGTACCCGACATCGGCTTCAACGACCACACACCCGCCGAACTCACACTCACCTGCGGATCTGCCACCTTCACCACAGACCACTTCACCTCAGAATCCACACGACCCGTAAACGCATACTCAAAAGGGCACCCACCAGGATAAAGAGTGCTCTGCTGCGTGCACTTCTTCAAATGCTCCTGTACCTGCTCCTTTACCGACGACAACGCATTATCACTCGGCTTCAACTCCATACGCACCGAATGATTCGCATCCTGCGCAGTCACCACCTCATTCACCTTCTGCGCCGTATAAACCGTCGAATCATACGACACCGCATACACGCCAGGGTAAAACACCGGGAACGACGCAGAACCACGATCCACCGCAACCTTACGGTTATTAATCGTCGCAGCCTCCACACCCTGAATATTTACCTTCACCGACGGCAAAGACGCCTCATCAATAGCCCACTTATCAAAAAAGCCCCAATGCGTGCCCGAACGGTGCAAACGAAAATCCGTATGCTGCTGCGAACCCTCCAACGTATAGGACGCACGCACCGTCGCATGCTCACCATCGGCGCTAGTCTCCACCACCTCATACGACACCTCACCCAACGAAGACACCGAACGCCTCAAAGCATCCCCATCCAGCAGCGACGCGTCACCCTCAGGAATCTGCGCACCCAACAAACCACGCGCATACGAACCATTACCCGTACGCAATGCATGAAAATACTCCCGCACCTGACCCGTCGGACCATACACCAGCTTATTCGTCATAACCAGCGCCGCAGCAGCCACAGAAACCGCCACCACAACACCGACCATCCACATTGCCAGGACCCGCTCCACGGGAGAAAAATTACGCATAGAACCAGAGTAACGCAGGTAGTCCGCTAGGTTTCACGCACCGCACACACTAAAGTTGTGTATATGGCAGAACGCGCTCACGAAGTCCCCGCCAAATACGGCGAAGTCACAGAACTATTCCACCCCCGCATGCGCTCCTACGGCAGGCGCATCGAAGCGGCACTCCCCGGCACCATCGTGCTACTCGCCGCGCTCGCCTTCATCTTCTACAAGCGACCCGCCCTGCCGTACACCATCCTCGTACTGCTCATCGGCACCATCGCAGGCGTAAACCTCTACTCAGTCCTCAAACCCACCATCATCGTCATCACCAAAACCCACGTGCTCCGCGCACGCACCTTCGGCTGGTTCGCCGTACCCCTCGAAAACATCGACCACACCATCTTCGTCGAAAAGCTCTACCCCAAAAAAGCCTACGGCCAGAAACTCAAAACCGTCGCCGGCCGCCTACGCTACCGCAGCTTCCCCGCCATGTGGGCCGTCGACAAAGACGGCAAACAGCTCATGCGCATCGACAGCCGCGTCTGGGACGGCAAAACCATGCGAGAAGTCTCCTCCAAACTCTCCGCTCAGACCACCATCTACAAACAGATCAACGTGGTCAACATGGACAAAGAACACAAGGGACTCATCACCTTCAACGAACTACACCCCGGCTGGCGCTCCAGCCTCATGACCGCGCTCGCCGTCATCATCGTGGTGATTCTCTTCGCGGCCTCCTTCATGCCCGAAGAACTCGCCCGCACTATCTACCTCATCCACTAGAACACCCACTCTTCACTGGTGCTTCTTTTCGGATGCGCGCCTTCCGAATGCGCAAAGGCCCGGCACCCACCCCACACGGGGCAGGCGCCGGGCCTTTTGCATGCCTAACTCAAGACGTATTACACGCTAGATTGAGAAGCGAACCTAGCTCGCCGGACGCGACAGAACCGCAACCAAATACTCCGAAGAGCCCTCCACAAACGGGTGCATCTGCCACGAAGAGTACGTGTTATCAACATTCAGGCCAACCTCGCGGGCATCAGCGAGGAACTGCTCAAACGCATAATCACGGCCCGGACCCGAACCATAACCAACCACCGCACGGCCACCCGGAGCCAACACGCGACGGAAATTCTCAACCACCGGCTTACGAGTCGAACGAGCCAAGAAACCCATCACATTACCCGCACACACCAGCAGCTCAAAACCATTCTCCGCCGTAGCGTCACCCTCAATGCCCAGCACCTCCGGCAAATCCACCAAATCGGCAGTAATCCACGTAGCATCCGGGCAGACGCGGCGCGCCTCCTCAATCAGCTCAGGATCAATATCCACACCCGTCACACGGTGACCCAGCGCGTGCAGCTGCTTACCCACACGACCGGGACCGGAACCCGCATCAAGAATCTTCGCACCGCGAGAAGCCATAGCATCCAACAGACGAGACTCACCGGCCATATCGTTACCCTCAGCCTCCATCGCCTTAAAACGGTCAATGTACCACTGAGAATGATTCGGGTTGCTCTCCTTACGGACCAACCACAGCGACTTCTCACGCTCAGCCGGAGCGTTGAAACTCATCATTGCCATAAAAACTCCTTAGACAGGGTTGAGGATGCGCCAGCCGCCACCAGGCACGGTGACTGCGGCATATAAGCGGTGTGTGCGCTACGTTCTAGCATAGCCCCACCCGGCGTCTGCTGGTAAGGACAGACTAAGAGCCGGACGGGGCTATTGGGGTCGTGTGAAAGGCAGAGACGCTACAGATGCATGGTTAGAGATGGTCACCACTAGTATTCGACGTCTCCTCAGCGAGCGCCTTACGCATCTGCTCCTGACGCTCCTCCTCAGCCAGACGAGCAGCCTCAGCGAACTGCTCCTCAATATCGGTCAGCAGCGCCTCAACCTGCTCATTACCAGCCACCGGGCCGCCAGCAAGCAGACCATCAGCACCCAACACCACAGCCAACGGCACACCATTACCAAAATTCGCGCGCGCACCAGCCTCACGGTCAATCAGCGGAGTCAAACCCTCCGGCAACGTACCCGCCTTACGCGAAGTCTGCAACGACTCAAGACTCGAATACACCGGATGCAACGCCACCTGCGGCAGACGCTCCTGCCACGAAGCCATCGTCTTCAAAAACTTCACACAACCAACACACGTCGCCGACACAAACACCAGCACACGCGCCTGATTCTTAGCCAACGCACGCAGATTCGTGTGACGACCATTCTCCAGATACAGCGCCGCATGCGGAATCGGCATGCGAACATACTGCTCCTCGCCGTTCTCGTCATACACCGGCTCCGGCAAAATCACCTGAGCCTGCGGCTCCGGCTGCGCCAAAGCGTCACCGCGGCGAACAGCCTCCAACGTCACAGCAATCAGCGCCGCACCAAAAACCCACGTCCAGCCACTATGACCCAGACCCAGCAGAGTCGACACAACACCCGTGCCACCCTTCAACGCGCTCGCATGCGCGCCAGCTGCCGCCAACAGCAGCGCAATATTACGCACCAGCGTGTAACGGCTCACCGGCGCATTCGACTCAGAACCAAAACAATTACAACCAGCAGTACGACCCGTCGCCAACGCGCGTGCAATCACCACCGTATAGAACAGCATCAGAATCAACGCCAAACCCGAAGCAATCACAACAGGCAAACGCGCCGGCGACAACAACAGGACGGCGGCTAGAGCGATTTCGAACCACGGCAAAATCAGCGACACCGCACGGGTCGGCGCGATCTTCTCCAAACCAAGATTCTGAATACCGGTCACGGTACTCTGCGGGTCCTTCGCCTTAGCAATACCGCTAATCAACAAAGTCAATGCAACAAGTGCCGTACACAAAACAAGCGGCACAGTAGAGACGGTGAGCATAAAACTCCTAGAGTGAGTGTGCGAAAACAGGAGGCGGCAGCGGCAGTTTTTAGGCAGAACAAACCGCGCGACGTGCCGCCGTGTTATACACGATTTTACGCCCTGCACATGGGGAATTATCTCTACGAGTTAAGCGGAAAGCGGTATACGCCCTCGTTCCTACAGGGAACCCGCCCTCGCTTCGCTTCGGGCACCCTGATGTCACTACGGGCGATACCGCTTTCCTCGTTTCGGGGCTCTTAGCGACCGGGCGTGGTATACGCCCTCGTTCCTACAGGGGACCCGCCCTCGCTTCGCTTCGGGCACCCTGATGTCGCTACGGGCGATACCGCTTTCCTCATGGCGAGGCTCTTAGCGCCTGGGTGCGCTAGATAGCCGTGAGGCGCACCCCGTACTCGCCCGCCAGCTCCGCGTACGCCTGTACAAAGCGCTGCGCTCGCGCACCCGAGGCGCAGAAAACGCCCACACGCTGATCACGCACCGACTCAAACAGACTCAGCAACTCCGCGGGCACGTCGGTTGCCGGCAACAACGACCCCTCCGCGTCACTCAGTTGCGACAGCGGCAGATGCAACGAGCCCTCATGCTTCACCGACTCCTCACGCTCGGGCACCTCACGCACATCCAGCAGAACCTGCGGGACCTCATGCGCCGACAAATCCACCGGCACCACACGCGCCGGATCGGGCACCGCCCCAAACGACGTACACGTACCCGACAAGGCATCATACGTCAGCAGAGAGCCCGCCGCCGTCGGCAGACCACTCACATGCTTAAGCACCTCCGTAGCCATCAGCGAACCAACCACAGCCGTCGTCGCACCCAACACCCCGGCAAGCGCACACGACTCCACCGTTTGCGGAATCGTCGGAAAAATATCACGCAAATGCGCGCCATCCGGCTCAAAAAGACTCACCGAACCGCCAAAACGCAAAACCGTGCCCCACACCAGCGGCAGACCCGCAACCTGCGCAGCATCCGCAATCAGATACTTCGACGCAAACGTATCCGTACAATCCACCACACAATCCGGTGCCGACGCGGCGAAAAGATCCAAAATCCAGGACGCATCCACATGCTGAACCGTTGTCTCAACCGTCAACGACGGGCACAACTGTAGGGCACGGCGCGCCGCAACCTCAGCCTTCGGCTCACCCACATCAGACACACCAAAAAGCGGCTGACGCTGAATATTCGACAACTCCACCGAATCAGAATCCACAATATGCAGATACCCCACACCAGCCGCCGCCAACGACTGCACCACCGGACAACCCAAACCGCCAGCACCAATCACCAACACGCGTGCCGCCGCCACCGCATCCTGATCAAAGCCCGGCAGGCGACGCTGACGGTCCGTGCGCTCGCGATCCAAACGCGCATGCTCCGGATTCACCGGGGTAGGGGTGAGGTTTACATCCACGAGACGAAACCCTCCGACGGCGACGACGCCTTCGCATGTTCACGCACCGGAATACGGCCCGCCTCACGCGCCAACGCGCCCGCCTGCACCGCAAACTTCATCGCCTGAGCCATCGCCACCGGATCCTCAGCACGATTCACCGCAGACGCCAACAACACCGCATCACAACCCAGTTCCATCGCCAAGGCGGCATCCGAAGCGGTACCCACGCCGGCATCCAGAACCACCGGAACCTGCGCGCGGGAAGCAATCAGCTCAATATTGTGCGGGTTCAAAATGCCCAAACCAGTACCAATCGGCGCACCCAACGGCATAACCGCGGCAACGCCCGCATCCTCCAGGCGAGCGGCAGCCACCGGGTCATCAGAAGTGTACGCAAGCACCGTGAAATCCTCAGCGACCAGCTGCTCGCAAGCGTTCAGTAGCTCCACGGTGTCCGGCAGCAGGGTGTCTTCGTCGTGGATAATCTCGACCTTCACCCAGGACGTGCCCAGCGCCTCACGGGCAAGCATCGCAGTCATGACTGCATCAGCTGCGGTGCGACACCCGGCGGTATTGGGCAGCGGCGCAATATTGAGCTTCTGCAGAAGCGGAAAAATGGGGGTGCCTGCGGCGTGACGGCGCATGGCAACGGTCGTCATTTCGGTGCCGGAGGCGATGAGCGCCTGCTCGAGCAGGTCCATGCTGGTTGCGCCTCCGGAACCCATAATGAGGCGGGAGGTGAAGGTGCGGTCACCGATGGTGAGCGGTGTGAGGCTCATGAGTTCTCCTCTGTGGGAACGATGCGGTGGGTGTGTATGGCGTACACACCCACCCAATATGTAGAACGTATATTCTTTTTCTGGAGGGGTATTAGCCACCCTGAACAGCAGTGAGGGCATCCACCCTGTCGCCCTCGTGCAGCGGCACATCCAGCCACGTGGAACGCGGCACAATACTGCGGTTAAGGGCTACCGCCACGCCCGCCTCGGTACCAAACTGGTCCATGACAAGGTCAAATACGGTGGGGGCGTTGGTGGTGAGCGGCTCGCCGTTGTAGGTGATGATCATGCGAAATCCTTTCGGGAGGGCGCCGGGTGCACCCGGCGGGGAATGTGTTTAGTGGGTGAATCGTGCCGGGTCGCACGCCTGCATGATGGGCGGAATCTCAGCCCCGCAGGCAACCTCCGCACCGACCTTGCCGGCGAGCGCAGCAAGCAGAATGCCGTGGCGGAAATAGCCCGTGGACACGAGCTGGCGGGTGCCGTCGGCGCGAGTGCGGTGCCCGAAGATGGGCAGGTCGTCCGGGGTGCCGGGGCGGGCGCCGACGTTCGCCTCCAGAAGCTCGCACTCTTCAACGGCGGGCACCAGGCGGATCGCGTCACGTAGCAGCTGGTGTACGCCGTCAATGGCGGGCAGCGTGCGGTGGTCTTCGCGGCTGGTTGCGCCGATGCACAGCTCCCCGTCAGGGCGGGGGATGAGGTAGACGGGGCGGGAGTTCACGTAGCCGCGCACCACATGCTTGAGGATGGGGCGCGGGGCGCGCAGACGCAGAATGTCCCCGTAGACGGGGCGTAGCGGGTAATCTCCGTGCAGTGTTGCCCCTAGTCCAGCGCAGATAATGTCGCCCGCGTCCGGGTCGGTGACCCGTTCGGTGCTGAAGATGACGCCGCGGCGGGTGAGGGCGTCTTTGAGGGCGCGCCTCATGAGCCGCGGGTGCAGCTGATGGTCGCTGGGGATGCTCACGGCACCGGCAATACGCGGTGCCAGGAGCGGTTCGAGGGCGCGCGCCTGCGTGGGGGTGACGGCGTCTGCTGGGCGGTTCATATCCCGGTAGTAGGCGCGGGTGCGTTGCAGGTGCTCGGCGTCGGCGCGGTCGGCTGCGACGATGAGCGTGCCGGTGGTGTCGTAGCCGGTGGGCAGGTCGGTGGCGCGGCTGAGCCTTTCCATGAGGGAGGGGTAGGCGTCGGCGCTGGCGGTCATGAGCGGGAAGAGCGTGTCCTGCTGGAATTGCACTTCTGCGATGGGCGCGAGCATACCGCCAGCGTAGTGGCTGGCGGCGGGGTAGATCGCGGTGCCGTCGTCGGCGGTGCCGTAGTCGCTGGTTTCGGCGTCGATGAGGTGCACGCTTTCGCCGCGTTCGGTGAGCTCAAACGCGGTGGTGAGGCCAATGATTCCGCCGCCAATGATGGTGATGGTCATGGCTATGCCTTCAGAGCGGGGTTGTCGACGAAGGCGCGGACCATGGCGATTCCGGCAACTCCGGTGGTGCGGATGGCGGGGCAGTCTTCGGGGGTGATGTCGCCGATAGCTACGGTGGGTACGGCGGACAGTTCGGCAAGTTCGCGGAGCCCGTCAATGCCGAGGGGCGGGCGGTTGGACTGCTTGGTGGGGCTGGGGCGGAACGGCCCGGTGCCAATGTAGTCAATCAGGTGCGCGATCTTGTTGGACTCTTCAACGAGCTGCCGGGTGCCGGTGGTCAGACCGATGATCGCGTCGTCGCCGAGGAGGGCACGGGCGTCGGCTACGGGCAGGTCGTCTTGACCGATGTGCACGCCGTCAACGCGCACACCGCGGGCACGCAACGCGAGGGCGACATCAACACGGTCGTCGACGAGGAGCGTCTGGTGCGGCTGGATGATGCCGGCGATAGCTTCGGTGAGCTGGTAGAGTTCGCGCGCGCTGATGGGCTTGGACCTGACTTGGATGCAGGTGGCGTGTTTGGCTGCCCGGACGGTTTCGAGGGGATTGTCGCCTGTGACGAGGTAGAGGCTTAGGTCGAGGGGGCGTGCGGGGGTGGTGTAGGGGTGCGTTTCGCGGGTCATGCGGGTCTACGATTCGTCGTCGAGTAGATGTTTTGAGAAATTCTCTCATGGAATTTCTGTGGTTAGGTTAGCACAGCTGTGTAGTGAGTTGAACATTCTTCAAACTTTTGAGATGTCTGACGGGGTGCATTCCTCGCTTGTGCGGAGGAGAGGCCGGCGCGCTATACACTTCCTTCGCTCCTACAGGGGCACCCGCCCTCGCAGAGCTCGGGCACCCTGATGTCGCTTCAGGAAGGTATAGCTGAGCCGTGCGCGCATGGTTGCGTTGAGCCCTTCTTGCCACGAGACCTCGGGAAGGCACCCTGACGTCCCTACGGAACCACCATGGCACCCAAATACCTATCTGTCTCCCTCGGCGAGTTGTCTGCGGTACCTCACCCGAGTATTCCCCCTCCCCGTTCCCGCACACTCTTCCCAAGCCGAGGGCCCGCGGCTCTCACCCTTGCCGCGTAGCCGCGCCCACTACTCCACCTGCCCGGAGAGGGGAAGAGAGGCAGGGGAGAGGCCGGTATGTTCCGTCGCGACATCAGGGTGTCCGACGCGGAGCGAGGACGGGTTCCCTGTAGGAGCAAGGAACATACCGCCTCGACCCGTCCAACCCAAAATAAAAACCCCTCACCATTCAGTGAGGGGTTCTGGGAGAGCGGCTGACGGGCTGGAAGGCGGAAATCCCGAGCGCGCGAGGGAATGTATTTCCGCCTGGAAGCGATTCCCGCTTCAGACGCGGAAAAAGCCCCGCGACGAAGTCCGGGGCTTTTGGAGCGGCTGACGGGAATCGAACCCGCGTATCAGGCTTGGGAAGCGTGCGCTCTACCATTGAGCTACAGCCGCATCTTTTTCAGTGTATCGCGCCTGCTTGCCGGGGGTGAAATGTGTTGCGGCTGTTTGTGCGCCGGCGCCGGGGTTGAAATGTGATGTAGGACTGTGTGCTGGGGCTGGTGGATGCCTGCACGTGGGTGGTGTTTGCCAGGTATCCTTTAAGCGTGCTTATTTCAGATCGCGATATTCGTCAAGAGATTGCTGATGGGCGCATCGTTCTTGAACCGTTCGATGAGTCGATGATTCAGCCTGCAAGTGTGGACGTGAGGATTGATCGTTTCTTCCGTCTGTTCGATAACCATAAGTACCCGCATATTGATCCTGCTCAGCCGCAGGAGGATTTGACGCGCCTGGTGGAGGTGGCTCCTGATGAGCCGTTTATTCTGCATCCGGGTGAGTTTGTGTTGGGTTCTACGTATGAGAAGGTGACTCTGCCTGATGATGTGGCTGCCCGCCTGGAGGGTAAGTCGTCGTTGGGTCGTTTGGGTTTGTTGACTCACTCTACGGCTGGTTTTATTGATCCTGGTTTTTCTGGGCATGTGACGCTTGAGTTGTCGAATATGGCGACTTTGCCGATTATGTTGTGGCCGGGTTCTAAGGTTGGTCAGTTGTGTTTCTTCCGTTTGAGTAGCCCGACTGAGCATCCGTATGGTTCTGGTGCGTATGGTAACCGTTACCAGGGTCAGCGTGGCCCGACTGCTTCGCGTAGTTATTTGAATTTTCATCAGACGATGATTCCGACGGATGGTTCTGTGGAGTCTTAGTCTTTCCCGCTTTGGGGTGCGGGTGTGCAGGCTGTGTGTTTGTGCGCCCGCGTTGGGCGGTTTTTCCGTCTGTTGTGCTCGTGCGTTCACTCGCGTGCGGGTTTTTATCTCTCACTCTCTAAGGATTTTTGATGAATCTGAAGCCTGTTGTTCTGCGTGTTGCTGGCGCGGAAGTTTCTTTGTATCTGATTGATATGTCGGACTCTTTTGTGGAGCGTTTTAAGAAGGCGTGGGAGCCTCTTGCTCCGGAGTTTTTTGAGACTCCTGATGAGGCGTATGCTTCGTTGTCTCGTTTTGATCAGGTGATGCTGGTTCATGCGCCGACTGATGAGTCGGTGATGGATTTGGCGAATCCGTTGATGGGTTCGTTTGATAAGGTTTCGACGCTGCGTGTGGCTGATGATGATTCGGGTATGCAGGATCTGACGAGCCGTATTACGTTGGCGATGATTGAGCAGCTGGTTGGTCGCGGTGTGATGTTGCATGCGGCTGTTATTGGTGACCCTGAGTCGAAGCGTGCTGTGGCGCTGGTGGGGGTTTCTGGTAGCGGTAAGACGACTGCGTCGCGTTTCTTGGGTTCGAAGTTTGCGTACCTGACGGATGAGACTGCGATTATTTCGGATGAGGGTGTTGTGTCGCCGTATCCGAAGCCGTTGTCTGTGATTGTTGACCCGAATGCGCCGAAGGATCAGCAGAACCCGGTGGATTTGGGTTTGAACGTGGTTGATCGTGATGACCGCAGCTATAAGCTGTCGCGTATTGTGTTCATTTCTCGTGATGAGTCGGCTTCTGAGCCGTATTTTGAGCGTGTTCCGCTGCATGAGGCTCTGGTGTTCTTGAGTGAGCAGAGCTCGGGTCTGGCACGTCACCCTGAGGGTGTTGTGTCGCTGGCTAAGCTGGTGGAGCGTTGCGGTGGCGTGTGGCGCCTGGTGTACTCGGAGATTGAGGATACTCTGCCGCTGGTTCAGGATCTGCTGAATGGTGGTGAGCTGCCGAATGCTGATGAGGTCGAGAAGCTGGAGAAGTACACGGTTGAGGATCACCTGCCGGGTGTGTTCTTGAACGGCACGATTGCGGTGTCTCGTATGCCGGGTACCTCGGGTGTGCGTGTGGGTGAGGACGGCCCGTTCTTGCTGCTGTGTGACACTGAGCTGAATGAGCTGTCTGATTTTGCGGCGGAGTGCTGGCTGCAGGCTGAGGGCGACATTTCGTACGATGATCTGTTTGCGCGTTTGGCTGAGATCTATGAGGGTCTGCCTGCGGAGGCGTATGACGAGAACCTGAGCGCCATGGCGGCTGGTTCGATGCTGTGGGTCCGTGTGATTGATGATCCGCTGATTGATGACGCGACGTGGGCTCAGCTGACTAGCGATGAGGTTCTGGATGAGGAGGAGCAACAGATTGCGCTGGATTCCTCTGAGGATGCGGCCTCTGACGATGAGGATGACGTGGTGGAGGATTAGCCACTGCGGCTCTCTGAGGCGGCTCTCAGGCACAGTTCGCTGAGCTCCGTCTGATAGGCACTGCTTAAGCACGAAGGAGGGGCGGGTAGAAGATGATCTTCTACCCGCCCCTCCCTGTGTGTTTGTGGGGGTGCAGGAGGCTTAGCCCCGCTACGCCTTACTGGGCAGTCCCTTACTGTGCAGCCTTGTCACGGCGCTTCTGTTCACGCTTCTGCTCGCGGCGAGCCGCCCGCACACGCAGCGCGCCGGGCGCCTTCACCGGCAGCAACAGGAGTAAACCCGCCACCACAACGATTAGAATACCGAGCACACCCCAAATCTGTGCGCCCATGATGCTCACGCACAGACCGAACAGCATCGGCGCCAGGAAGCTGGTGGCACGACCGGTGGTCGAGTACAGACCGAACAGCTCACCCTCAGTGCCGGGCTCGGCAAGGCGAGCCAAGAAGGTGCGGGACGCCGACTGTGCCGGGCCCACGAACAGGCACAGCAGCAGGGCGCATACCCAGAACACGCCAGGCTGAGGGAAGAACAGCAGCGGGGTAGCCGCCAAGATAATGCCGACCAGGGAGATAACAATAATTGCCTTCGGGCCCAGGTAGTCATCCAGGTAGCCGCCCAGGATCGCACCAACCGCGGCGACAGCGCTACCGGCAATACCGAACAGAATCACCTCGGAGGTGCTGAAACCGAACGTGCCCGCCGCGAGAATACCGCCGAACGTGAAAATACCGGACAGACCATCACGGAACACCGCCGAAGCAATCAGGAACCACAGGGTCTGCGGGGACGTCATCTTCAGCCGCTTAATGGTGCGCCACAGCGCCTTGTAGGAGGCGAGCAGACCGCCCTGACGAGCCGGGGAGAAACGCTCCAGACCCAGCTCCAGGAAACGCAGCTCGCGGGTGGGTAGCACCTCCGGCAGGAAGCGCTCGCGGGTGCGCATACGCACCAGCAGTGGCACGCAGAAGAAGAGGCACCAGGCGGCAGCGAACAGCGCGACCGCACGGATATTCAGGGCGTTCTCGGTGGTCAGGCCGAGCACTTCGGGGGTAAGCACAAAACCCCACAGCACCACAGCCAGCGCCAGGATGCCGCCAATGTAGCCGGCAGCCCATCCAGCGCCCGAAATCTTACCGATATTCTCCGGGTGAGAGATGCGCGGCAGCACGGCGTTATAGTTCACGTACGCGAACTCGCTGAACACACTCGCCGCAGAAATCAGGGTGACACCCAGCCACAGGTACTGCGGGGTGGGGGCCACGAAGAAGCACGCCGCCATCGAACCGACTAGCAGTAGCGTGTTCACGCCGAGCCAGAAGATACCGCGGCCGGACTTATCGTTACGCTGACCGGTGACCGGCGCCAGGATAGCAATCAGGAAACCAGCGATAGTCAGACCCAAAGACAGCGCCGAGGAGGTCTCTTCGGGAGTGCCGAAGTAGCTGCTGGTCAGGTACACGGTGAAGATGAAGGTCGTCATAATCGAGTCGAAGCTCGACGAACCAACATCCCACATGACCCAGGACGCGATTGAACGGCGGCTATTCGCGTGGTCAACGACCCTACGCTGAGCCTTCGTCTTAGGGCGGGGAGAAGAAATAGTCATAGTTGTGCTTTCAGGTGCCGAGGTGGCGCTTCAGCCCAGCGGCGGCATGAAACCGGCTGAAGTAAGCGGGCGTGCTGAAGAGGGAACACCAGGCGGTACGTACCGAGTGGAGATACGTACCGCCTAGTTCATGAACTTTCGCGCGGAAGGCGCAAAGTCTTAGTTGAAGAAACGACGCTGCAGGCGAGCAATACCGAAGCTCACCACAGCACCCACGACGGAGGTCAGAACGGTCCAGAGGATGACCTGACGCAGGGTGTCTTCAGACTCCTGGGAAATGGTGGGAGGCTGGTTACCGGTAGCCTTGGTCCAGGCTGCGCCCAGGCCCTTACCAACCAGGGCAACTGCGCCCATGTTGATACCCGCAATAGCAAGCTTAGCGACGGGGTTCATGTGTATCTCCTTAGCTGTATACGATGCGGCGTCTTGCCCGTGAACCCCTTCGGGGTTGGGTGAGAAAAGAGCGCCACTCCCTAGCGTATAGGGTTTAAGGCGTTCGTGCCGCCTTGGAACCTCTCCGTCCCAAAATTGTACACCGTGCAATTCTGTGATGTGGGCAGAAGAGCGAAACAAAAAGCGGTAAATTGGCACGAACACCCAGACACGCCTACAATCGAACCTGGGCTTCCACCCGCACCACAACGGTACGGACAAGGAACCCCACACGACAGGGGAGCGCCACCGAGGCGCTGAGAGTGCTAAGCAGACCCTCGAACCTGATCCGGTTAGTACCGGCGTAGGGAGTCGAATTTCTTCTCAATGCCCTCGTCCATTAAGAGGGCGAGGACATTCCCCTTCCAACGAGGGAAGGACCACCAATGTCACAGAACGTAACCCCCGCCTCCCAGGCATCTACCCAGGCACCCGCACAGGCAGAGAAGAAGCCGAACCTGCGCTGGCGAGTCAACGAAATCGTCATCGCCGCAGTCATTGCAGTAGCCTGCGCCGTCATCTTCTGGATCTGGGACATCGCAGTCGGCCCCGCAGCCAAAACTGCACTCGTAGCAGCACCCGAATTCCGCCCCATCGTCGCCGGCGCATGGCTGCTCGGCGGCACCCTCGGCGGCCTGCTCATCCGCAAGCCCGGTGCGGCACTCTTCGGCGAAATCGTCGCAGCATTCATCTCCGTACTCTTCACCGGCGGCGCGTGGAGCGGCGAAATCCTGATCGCGGGCCTCTTCCAGGGCGTCGGCGCTGAAATCGCCTTCGCAATCTTCCGCTACCGCCGCTGGAACGCAACCGTCGCCCTCTTCGCCGGTGCGCTCAGCGGCCTGTTCATGGGCGTTAACGAAATCTTCATCTACTACCCCGACATGGAACCGGTCAAGGCAATCATCTACGTAGCATGCGCCGTCATCTCCGGTGCAGTCATCGCAGGCTTCCTGGCGTGGATTCTCGTGCAGAACCTCGCCAAGACCGGTGTGCTCTCCTCGCTGGCATCCGGCAAGACCAGCCGCTAACCACCAGCAACTAGTCACTCACCACGAGTCACCACGAGTCACCACTCGGCACACTACAGCAGCCATACAAAGGCTAAGGAACCATCATGGAAGCAACACCGCGCGGGGCGCGCATCGAGCTCAACAACTTCAGCTGGCACCACCCCGGCCGCCCAGAACCCGTCATCAGCGGACTCAACCTCACCATCAACCCCGGTGAAAAAGTCCTGCTGCTGGGCACCTCCGGCGCCGGTAAATCGACGCTCCTGCACGCCATCGCCGGTGTGCTCCACGATGACGACGGCGAATCCGCTGGCGGCACCATCACCATCAACGGGCAAGCACCCGCCGAAGCACGCGGCACCGCCGGCATGATGCAGCAGGACCCCGAATCCTCCATCGTCATGGCAACCGTCGGCAACGACGTAGCCTTCGGCCCCGAAAACCTGCGCGTACCCCGCGAAGAAATCTGGGGCCGCGTCACCGAAGCCCTCACCGCAGTAGGGCTCAACGACCTGCCCCTCGACCACCCCAGCAGCGCGCTGTCCGGCGGGCAGAAGCAGCGCCTCGGCCTGGCGGGCATCCTCTCGATGCACCCCGGCGCCATGATCCTCGACGAACCCACCGCCAACCTTGACCCCTCCGGCGTGCAGGAAGTACGCGACAGCATCCTCTCCGCCGCGGAAGCGACCAGCGCGACCCTGCTCGTCGTAGAACACCGCGTGAGCATCTGGGCGCCGCACATGGACCGCATTATCGTGCTCGGTACAGGCGGTACCATCACCCACGACGGCGCACCCGACACCGTACTCACCGAAGCCCGCCAAGAACTCATCGACGCGGGCGTGTGGGTACCCAACTACGTGCCGCGCGCACCGCAGACCGGTAATATTGCGGGCGGTGAAAACGAGGGCGGCGAGGCGCTACTGCGCGCCGAAAACCTCAGCATCACCCGCGCACAACCCACCCCCAAGCAGCGACGCGCACGCCGCCGCACCATCAAACACCTCGGCGATACCCCCGCACCCGCACCCACCGACCTGCCCGTACTGCGCGGCGGCATCAGCCTCACCCTGCACGCCGGCGAACACCTCAGCGTGCTCGGACCCAACGGCGCAGGCAAATCAACCCTAGCCCTCACCCTCGCAGGGCTCCTCACCGCACCCAACGGCACCCTCACCGCCACCGACGCGCTCCGTAATTACGACGGTAACCACGGCGGCAACCACGGCGGCGAGCGCGCCCACTGGGACGTGCCCACCTGGACCCCCGCCCAAATGCTCAGCCGCATCGGCTACGTCTTCCAAGAACCCGAATACCAATTCATCCGCGGAACCGTACGCGAAGAACTCGAACTCGGCCCCCGCCGACTCGCCGCACTCACCCGCGAACCCCTCAACGAAGCAGAACTCACCGAACGCACCAATACGCTCGCCCACCACCTACGCCTCACCCACCTACTCGACGCCAACCCCTTCACCCTCTCCGGCGGTGAAAAACGCAGGCTCTCCGTAGCCTCCGCACTCGCCACCGCACCCAAAATCCTCATCCTCGACGAACCCACCTTCGGCCAAGACGCACGAACCTGGGCAGAACTCGTCGACCTCATCCGCGAACTACTCGCAGGCGGCACCGCCGTCATCTCCATCACCCACGACGAAGACTACACCGCCGCGCTCGGCGGCAACCACATCACCCTACCCGCCCTCACCACCCCCGGAAAGGAGAACGCATGAACACCGACTTCTTCGGCACCATCGACCGAACCAGCTACTTCAGCAACCTCAACGCCGGCGTAAAACTCATCGTCTCCTTCACCCTCATCATCGCCGCACTCATCGTGCGCGACCCCCTCACCTCCGGAATCCTCTTCGCCCTCGAACTGCTCGGATTCATCCTCGTCGGATTCCGACCCGTCAACGTCCTCGCCCGCTTCTGGCCCATCCTCATCGCCGTCATCACCACCGGCTGGTCCGTCGCCATGCTCAGCGCCAAAAGCGGCACCACCATCCTCGACCTCGGCTTCAACAGCATCACCACAGACTCCGCCGCCGTCGGCGCAGCCATGATGATCCGCTCCCTCGCCATGGTCCTACCCACCCTCGCATTCGTACTCACCACCGACCCGACCGACCTCGGCGACTCTCTCGCACAAACCTTCAAACTACCCTCCCGGTTCGTGCTCGCCACCGTAGCCGCCCTACGCTTGGTCGGCATTCTCTTCGCTGAATGGAACGCCCTCGGCCAGGCACGACGCGCCCGCGGACTCGGTGCCGGACAGTCCCTCATTGGACGTGCGCAAACCTTCGGTGGGCAAAGCTTCGCCCTGCTCGTACAGGCTATCCGCCGCGGCTCCCGCCTTGCTATCACCATGGAGGCGCGCGGCTTCGGTGCGGGCGAACGCACCTGGGCTCGTGTGCCCTCTTATTCGCCGCGTGATGTGCACGTGAGCATTGCTGCCGCCGTCATTATCGCTGTTGCGTATGGTGTATCTATTGCGGCGGGTACGATCCAGTTCCTTTGGGGCTAGTCCGCTCTGCTTCTGGTTCTGTTTGGGAGGCGGGGTGCCGCATATTTCCTCCGCGCCTACGCAGGGGCACCCGTCACCCGGACGCTCCGCCCCTCCTCGCTTCGCATCGGAGAGCGTCCGTGTGACACCCTGAGGGCGCTTCCGGAAAACGCGGCTACACCCGCTACTACCGAACAGGAAGGTACAGGCACCTCCGCACTCAATCTGCAGATAACACAAAGGGACGGCATTATCCTCGCTCGGATAATGCCGTCCCTTTTTGTATGCGTTTAGCTCTGCTGCGCCAGGTAGTTCAGCAGCGTTGCGGTCAGCTCCGGGTCATGCGCCAGCGCCGTACCGTTCAGGTGAGTCACCGGCGCAATCAGACGCACCGACGACGCCAACCACACGCCATCCGACTCGAACAAATCCTGCGGGTAGAGCGGGCCGAAACCCAACTCCCAACCCGCCTGGCGTGCCGCCTCGAACACCGCGCCCTGCGTAGTGCCGGGGAGGATGCCGTGGCTCGGTTCGGGCGTGTACAGCACCTTCTTGCCGTCCTCAATCTTGGCGACCAGCACCGAAGAAGTCGCACCCTCCAGCACGCGACGCTCATCAGTAATGAAGATAGCGTCATCCGCGCCGCGCTCCTGCACATACCGCAGAACCGCCATGTTCACCGCGTAAGAGAGGGTCTTCGCGCCCGCCAGCAGCCACGGGTAGGCGCTGTTGTCCATCGGCTCGTGGCCGCGCGGCAGCAGCATCGCCTTCACGCCCTCGGTGCGGCGCTTCACGATGGACGCGGGTACCGGCGACGCCATAATCAGCGTGTACGGGCCCGGCTGCATGGAAGTCACCGCCTGGGTGGGGCCGCGCGAAATAATAATCTTCACGATGTGCTCTTCACCCAGCGCAGTCTCGGCACCGGCGGTCGCCTCACGCATGAGGCGCTCCACCGCCGAACGCAGAATCTCGGGCTCCGGGTCGGGTAGGTCCAGCATGCGCGCCGAGGATTCGAGGCGGGACAGGTGCATACCGAGCTTACGCACGCGACGGTTGACGGACAGCATGGTCTCGAAGACGCCGTCGCCGCGGGTGAAGCCCTGATCATCAACGCTGATGAGGGGCACGGACGGGTCAACGAAGATGCCCTGCGGGTTCTGCTCGTTCAGAAGAATTACGGTACTAGACATAGTTTTATTGTACGTTCGCATCCCTAACCGGCGAGGGAAGATACGCAGAAGGGACGGTGTTATCCACGCTCCTACAGGGGAAAGGGACGCCGCATATTTCCTCCGCGCCTACGCAGGGGCACCCGTCACCCGGACGCTCCGCCCCTCCTCGCTCCGCATCGGAGAGCGTCCGGGCTGACACCCTGAGGGCGCTTCCGGAAAACACGGCAGCCCCTGCGCCCATGTGCGGGCACGGCAAAGCCCCGGATGCGCAACCCCTTAGTGGGTCGCCCATCCGGGGCTTTAGCTATACAAAAATCAGCAATAGGCTAGTGGCCCGCCGGCGCGCTTTGACCTTTACCAGCGCCGTGGCTCAGACCGTCCGCCGAGTAGTCCGAGTCCTTACGCGGGGTCGTCCACAGCACCAGCGCCGTCAGGACCGCGAAACCCAAAATGGAGAAGCCCATCGGCAGGTACTCATGCTCACCGGCAATCGACACCAGCGGCGCCGCCAACGCACCCAGCAGAGCCTGAACCGTACCCATCACCGCCGAAGCGCTACCCGCCATGTGGCGCACCTCGTTCAACGCCAACGCCGAAGCATTACCAAAAATCAGACCGCACGAGCAAGTCAGCAGGAACAGCAGAATCAGCGTCGGCACCAACGAAATACCCATCAAGAAGCTGACCATCAGCAGCGAAGACACCACGAGCAGGCTAACCACGCCGACGTTCACGATGCGGCGCTGCGCCACACGACCCACCAGCTTCGTCGCAATCGCGCTGAACAGCACAATGCCGAACGAGTTCACACCGAACACAATCGTGAACTCAGTTTCGGACATGCCCAGAATCTTCTGCAACACAAACGTCGAACCGGAAATGTACGAGAACAGCGCACCAAACGCGAAGCACATCGTCAGCATGAAACCCAGGTAGCGGCGAATCTTGAAGACTTTCGGCAGTTCAGCGTAGACGCTCAGGGCGGTGCCGGTGTAGCGCTTCTCAACGGGCAGGGTCTCCTTGATCACGAAGATCACGCCGAGCATCATGACCGCGGTGATGACGCCGAGCACATGGAAAATATCGCGCCAATTACCCCACGACAGCACCCAACCACCAAACAGCGGCGCAAGCACCGGCGCGAAACCGTTAATCATCATCATGACGCCCATGAGCTTAGCGGTCCCCAGGCCCTCAGTCGTATCAGCCACCATGGAACGCGCCAGCACCGCACCAATCGAACCGGTGAAACCCATCAAGAAACGCGCAAAAATCAGCAGCTCAATATTCGGCGCGAAACCACACGCCACCGTCGCAATAAAGCAAACCACCGCACCGATCAGCAGCGGCTTGCGGCGGCCCGTCTTATCCGACAGTGGACCCACGACCAGCTGGCCGAGCGCCATACCCACCATGAACGAGCTCAAGGTCAGCGACGCGTTCGTGCTGGTGGTGTTCAGGTTCTCAGCGACCGCGGGCAGCGCCGCCAGGTACATGTCCGTAGCCAGCGGTGCGATAGCGGTCAACAACGCCAAAACAACAATGAAAAGGGGCGATAGCCCGAAGGAGGTCTTAATCGACTTCGAAGACATTAGTCTATGGTTTTTCTTTCTGCGTGATGCGCGTGCAACGGCGCCTGCGGCTCTACAAGACGTGGATGCGGTGGTACCGCCCCCGGGGGATGAGTTTGCGCAGGCTAGAAGCACAACTTTTCCACGGTAGCAGAATCGGGGGCGGCTTCGTAAGTTAAATGTTTGACATTTTTTCGGTGCGGGAGGGACGGGCTCGCATAGGGTACGCAGAAGGGACGGGTGTTATCCACGCTCCTACAGGGGCGGGTGAGCGAGGGCGCGCCACATATTTCCTCCGCGCCTACGCAGGGGCACCCGTCGCACAGACGCTCCGCCTCTCCTTGCTCCGCTGCGGAGAGCGTCTGTGCGACACCCTGAGGGCGCTTCCGGAAAACGTGGCTGCACCCAACGCATGCTGGGGCAAAAGGATGGTGTTAGCCACGCTTCGTTGAAGAGATATTTGAGAAATATTCTTGCGAAGCATTGCTGGCTCCAACTGCATAACTTACGCTGGTCATACCACTCGGTACGACCGGAGGGAGCACCTCAGATGCGCAATCACTATTACAAATATTTGCTATGCGTCCTACTACTCGTAGCTTGCGTCTTGCTCGTAACCCTTGCTGTGCTTTCTCATAACAACCCGGGTAACGGCAAAGACGGCACAGCCTCCACTCACGCGCCGGACAATACCTCAACCTACTGGGATAAAGACCGCATGGAATCCGCCAGCCCGGCTCCCATGCCTCAATAAAACAGCGCCTGAATAAAACAGTCTCTAAATAGCCGTAGGGCCCAACGCTTCGAGATACACGAAGCATTGGGCCCTACTGTCTTGTAGGTGGCTGTTACTGCGCCGCGCTGTCGTAGATGAAGTCCACGGTCGCGTAGTCCTCCGGGATTTCGGCGAGCAGCGCCTCCTCCTGCGCTGCCCAGCGCTCCCAGTGCGGGCGGAACGTGTCACCGTCACGAGCCATGGCGCGTTCGTAACGCACCTCGTCCGGGGCGGTGGCGAGGATACGCACCTCGCAGGCGCCCGCAATCGCGCCGACACCCTCACAGATAATGACCTGCGTAGCCGCCGGGTCGACGGTGCGCACCTCACCGGGGGCGCCCGCCTCCCAATCCCACGGGGTGTAGGTCCCGGCAATACCTTCGGTCAGCTGCACGGAGAGCGCGTCCCACGCCTCCACGCCGTCGAAGAGGCCGTCCCAGCCGGGGTAGAAGTCGTCCAGGTGTAGCACGTGCACGCTGTGCCCGGCGGCGGTGAGCTCCTGCTCAAGCTGCGCGGCGAGGCTGGTTTTGCCGGTGCCGCTACGGCCGTCAATGCCGATGATCAGCGGGATCTGCGCGAAGTCGGCAAGGAACTGCGCACGGAATTCGGTGAATTCGGCGGTGTCCATATCGAAGTCGTTGCCGATGCCGTGCTCCAGACGCAGCATGTCTTTGCAGAGCTCCAGGATTTCGGCGGTGCCGGTGACGCGGCGGTTCTGGTTCAGGGGGATACGCTGACTCACTGCGCTTCGCCTTCCTGCTTGAGGTGGTTGATGAGGCCGCGTGCGGCGGCGTCAATGAGGTCGGTGGTGTACACGAAGTCGCGTTCGCTACCGTACCAGGGGTCGTAGATGCCGAGCTGGTCCAGGTGGGTGGTGGTGACCTTCGGGTCGAAGCTGCGCATCATACGGATTTTGGCTTTGTCGTCGTCGTTGCGGGCGAGGGCTTTGAGGCGCAGGTAGTGGGGTGCGTCCATGGCGAGGATGAGGTCGTTGCGGTCGAAGTCCTCGACGGTGAAGACGCTGGCGCGGTGCGCGGACGGGTCGATACCGCGGGTGGTGAGCTGCGCGGCGGCGCGCGGGTCGATGCGGTTGCCTTCTTCTTCGTTGCTGATGCCGCTGGAGGTGACGGTGACGGGCACGCCGGCTTCTTGGGCGTGCTGGCGGATGAGGTATTCGCCGACGGGGGAGCGGCAGATGTTGCCGGTGCAGACAGTCATGATTCGGTACATGGTTCTAGTGTATCGGTGGGGTAGAGGGAGGTTGGGCGCGGCGGGTGCTTGGGAGGGCTTTGAGCGGCGCTGTGACGGGCGGATGCGCTCGCGGGGGGGGGGGGGGTACTCGCGGAGGCGCACTTGCTGCGGGTGCGAAAAGGCCCCGCCGACGAGGGGCCGGCGGGGCCTTTCCGATTATCTACAGAGCAGAATGGCTTATTTGGTCATATTTCTTGTCTGTAGAATTCCAAGAACTTGGGTCAAATAAACTGGCACCTACTGGTAATTTTTTGCGAGATAAAAACATTTTATTATCCTGTAGCAAGGTGGCTATCCCATTATTTAATTTTTTACCGTCTTGTGATATGGAGTTATTAAATATATTGGGTATTAAGTATGAGAATAGGGTGTCTTTAAAATTGGGTTTTACACTGAATGATGTTTCAATAAATGCTTCGGTTCCGTCAAATATTGATTCTTGAAAGTCGACATCTTTCTTGAATGAAGACTGGTTTATTGATTCATTGGTGTAAAAATGAGCTTTTTGGAATGATGCCACTTCATAGAACACTGAACGAAAGAACGTGTATCCCTCGGTTGGGTGGTTATCATGCTGGTTTACGGGTCCTGAACTGGAAAGTTTCTCAAATACTTCACCAATCTTTTGAGTGAAACCTCCTGGAGGGTTAAACTGCGATTTATTAAAATATGTATTTCCATAAAATTCTGTACCTTTAAACGGGTGACATGAAAAGAATTTTGATTTTGTAAATTGGGTTTCCTGGTGAAACTGTGAATCACTGAAATCTGCGTCCCTATAAAATTTCGCTCCTTGGAAGTCTGCATTAAAAAATACTAAATCATTTAGGGGATAGAAAATATGTGAATTATTGAAGTTGAATATAAAATTATTCCAAGATATTTGAGCAAGTTGAGATTTTTTATCTATTTTCTTTTTGTCCTCAATAAATCTGGAACTCATCTCCATGAAGATTGTTTGACGAATCTCTGCTTCATCTTGAGGGCAGCTTCCTGTTATAAAACTAGCTTCGGATTGCTTGGCAGGTACAGACCGGATGTAGGCGCACAGGTATTTAACTATAGTCTGACCTTCTTTTTGACGTTTCTGAGGTTCGAGGCTTTCATCTGCAATCCATTCATCAGCCAACCCGAAGAGTGCAAAAACTCCGCCTAAGCGGATAGAGGCGTTCTCATGGGCTAATTGTTCAACAGCTTTGGTGTAGCGGCTGCGGCGCTCTGAATGAACCTGTCGGATATGGTCGTTCTCGTTTTTCTCCTTCTCCTGGTTGTTCTTTCGGTGAGTCTCGCCAAGGGTGATGACACCTAGAACACCACCGGTGGTGTAGAGGATGAGCTGCCGAAGAACTGGACCGTCATCATCCTTCCCGAAACCAGAGTTGATAGCAATGGGGAGGAAGAAACTTAGCAATCCACCAAAGAAGGCGATGGTAGCAATCCAAAGATAAAACGGCTTAATTTCTCGTTTCTTCTCCGAAGAAAAAAGGTTATCGATGGCAAAGAAGATGAATGCAAGTGTGCCGGTAATAAGTAATCCCATGGCTACCCACTGGGCGATAACATCCCAGGTAGTAGGTCCTGGGCTCGGAATCATGAGGCGCGTAGGAGACGGGCTAGGGTCAGGCGTCACTGATGGTTCTCCTGTCATCTTTGATAAGGAACGGTCACCTTTCAGCATAGTGCAAAACTGTCTGACATGGGTTGCTGACAGATATAAACGAAGCCCCCACTTGGGGCAGCTGTGTGATAGGCGGATGTGCTCGCTGAGGGGTGCTATACCGCGGGCGCGCAAAGACCCCGCCGACGAGGGGCCGGCGGGGCCTTTTAGCGATGAGCCTTATTCAGCGGGCTTTTCTTCCTCAGTATCGGAATCCTCAATTAGTTTTGCTGGCTCGCTGCCACGAGTATATTCCTGCTTCTCATCATCCCGTGAATCAGGGTCGAAAAGTATACAGCCTTCGGGGATAGTAAATACAATGCCGTCAGGTGCATTAATTTGGACAGTATCAAAGGATCCAGGATATGAGTAGTCAATCCTGAAACTATAGTCCTTAGGGTTGGCTCTATGTGAGAATTTAGCAGGATCTCCTTTTTTAATATTTCTTTTATTTACAAATTCAGGAAATTCCTCAAAACAAGATTTATCGAAATTTACCCCTTTGTAGAAAGCTGCTTTATTGAAGTATGTTTGCGAATTGAAAACTGAATTGTAAAATGATGTATTTCCATGAAAGTTGGTGCTGCGAAACGATGTATAATTAACCTGGAAAATGCTTGAATCAAAGACTGTTGAATCAAAAAATACATCTTCAATAAAAGTTGTATTACTGAAATCTGTGTCTTTCTTAAAGAATGCTTCGGTGAAATCTGCGTCACCCCTGAATGTTGCATTGAAAAAATTTGCATCTTCTTCAAATGATGCTCCGGTGAAGTTTACGCCTCTGTAAAATATGGACCCGCAAAAATTTGTGATTCCATAGAAAATCGAATTGCTGAAGTTTGCGTTTTCAAGATTTATATCATTTAAACTGTAAAATATTGATGATCTTGTGAAATTAAACTCAAGCATGCTCCATTTTCCTGATTCAATTTCATTGTTGTTATTGTACTTGCTTGAGCGTTTACTTATTTCGTTAAATATAACTTGACGTATCCTTTGTTCTGCATAGAGTGCGGCTCTTTCGTTCGTGAATTTATCCCAAGATTCTTCAAAAGTGTCGACAGCTTCAATAAGTATTCTTTTTTCTGCTAAAGAGTATGGAGACTGAATATATGAGCAAAGGCTGTTAATAATAATCTGACCTTCTTCAATCCTCTCTATTTCTTCGGGAACAGTTTTACTGTCAGTTAGCCATTCGTCTGCCAATTTGACTAGGGAGTACACGCCTCCAAGTCGAACGGTAGATTTATCATCAGCTAGCTGTTCAATTGCTTTGGCGTAGCGGCTACGACGTTCAGCTTTGACCTGCCGGGCATGGTCAAGGTCGTTTTTATCTTTTTCTTGTAGATTTTTGCGTCGGGTTTCCCAGAGAGTAAGCATCGCGAGAATACCGCCGGTAGCCGCCAAAATAGCCTGGCGGAGAGCGGCTACGCTGTCTCCCATACTAAATGGTTCTGGGATGAATAGAGGAACGCAGAAAGCACAGAAAGCTCCGATAACAGCTATTGTGATGAGAGCTGTATAAAACCAGTTTCTACTCCACCAGCAGCGACGCTGTGAAGACTCATTAGCGCCTTCAGACGGTTTTGTCATAGTCTCAAATTCTCCTATCTACTTTGAGAAGAATGGGCACCTTTTAGTTTAGTGTAAAACTGTCTGATCTCCGCTTCCAACGGTCACAAATAAAGGCCCTCACCACACATTCACGTGGCGGGGCCGTCGGGTATTACTTCCCAGGTTCACTGAAGCGAGTGTATTCCTTCTGCCGTTCATCCCAGGAAGCCGGGTCGAAGACTGTCGTCCCAATGGGGATAGTGAATGACTTGCCGAGAAGCGTAGCCGTTCCAAGCTTGATAGGTTTACTATCCTCGCGAACTGTAAATTTGTGTCCTCCTTGATTTTTGTGTGGGGTGGCAAAACGCGCCCTGGATGCCATATCTGGGGCTTCAGAAGTATCCACAAACTCTGGTGAGTTATTTTTAAAGAATGCTTCGATGAAGTTCGCAGTTTGGGTGAAGCTCGCTCCGATGAAGGTTGCTTTTTGGGCGAAGGTCGCTCCGATGAAGCCCGCGTCTTGGACGAAGGTCGCTCCGATGAAGTCTGCTCCGGCGAAGGCTGCCCATCCGAAGTCTGCGTTTTGGATAAAGGTTGCCTCCCGGAAGTATACGTTTTGGGTGAAGGTAGTTTCCCAGAAGGTTGCGTTTTGGATAAAGGTTGTCTCCCAGAAGTATGCATTTTGGATGAATGCCGCTTCGATAAAGGTAGCCTTTTGGGTGAAGAGCGCCTCCCGGAAGTATACGTTTTGGATGAAGGTCGCTGCGACGAAGTTCGCGTTGCCGGTGAAGGATGCCTCACTAAAGTCTGCATTAGTGGTGAAAATTGTCTTATAGAAGTTAGCCTCACCGTAGAATTTGGCGGATGAGAAATTACCTTTCTCAATTGTGAGATCGTTGAGCGGGTAGAAAATTGATGCTCGACTGAAATCGATATCGAATTTACCCCAATTTCCCGGAATGGTTTCGATTACATCGCCCTCATTGTTCAGAATTACGGAGCTGCTACGTTTGCTCATCTCAACGAAGATAGTGCGGCGTACGTCCTGTTCTTCGTGAAATGCCGCCTGATCTTTGGAGAAATTTCCTTCATAGTCATCAGGCTCTGAATCATCCTCAAACATCTCTGCTTTTGACGCCAGGGGGAATGGTGAACGAATGTAGGAGCAGAGGTTATTGATAATAACCTGTCCTTCTTTTTGCTGTTCTTCTGCCTCGAGAGTGTCGTCAGCGAGCCACTCATCTACGAGGCCCACAAGAGTATAGATACCGCCTAGACGGACAGTCGCTTTCTCGTCAGCTAGATGCTCGACAGCCTTGGTGTAACGGCTACGACGCTCTGCATGAACCTGGCGGGTATGGTCACGTTCACTCTTGACAGCATCTTGTTCACGTTTTGCAGCCTCGTTCTCCGCGTCCTGCTCATTCTTCTTGATGTCCGCGTCAATTTTGAGGCGGTCGCCCTGGTTCTTCCAATTCGTCTGCAAAAGAGTCAGAACCGCAATAATGCCGCCAGTGACGTACAGAAGATGCAGACGCAGCTGATCTGAACTGCCAGAGCTCATACCGCAGAAAAACCACAGCATCCAAGGCAGAAGAATCGCAATCGCGCCGCCACCCAGACCAAAACCAATAAGGAGCTTAGTAAAGTGCTGGATATACCAAGGATTCTCCTGAGCTTTCGGGATTACTGGGCTCTCTGGAGCGGATGATGCGTTATTGCTGGGCACTAGGTTCCCCTGTCCTTTCTGATAGGAACGTTCACCTTCCAGCATAGGGTAAAGATGATTGCCATGAGCTGCGCCCGGTCATCAACGAGGGCCTCGCCTGCATGAGATACGCAGGCGGGGTTTCTCTGCAGTTGCAGCAGGTAGCGAGGAATGGAAGTTCTCAAAATGACCGATATTGTTTCTCTCGGTGGGTGCAATGGCTAGGTAATTAATATTGTCGTGTTGTTATGTCTTAAGAAATGCGCTACATTATTAGGTATACGGTCATATGTACACGGCATGTCCTTATGTGCAATGACTATAAAATAAAAGTGGAGCCACCAGCAATGTTGCCGCATTGCCAGTAGCCCCACTCTCAAGAGCCTAGAAGAGGCACGAAGACACAAACTTAAGCATCTCTACCAGGCTGGCGAACAGGGTAGCTACATAGCTACTCCGTTCAACAAGTACCCAGAAGTGGTCCTTGTTCATAGGAGTTCCCCTCCTCTCTATTTAGTTAGAGACATAAATCCAACGCGGAATTGCGTTGTCACTGCTGATTTTAGCAGATGACACACAATCCGCGGATTTTTGCTACCCAATTTAAGTTTTATTTATCTCAGATATGGCGTAAAGCCGTTGGAAAGCGATAAACGAATCCGGGTAGCTAAGAATCGAAAAACCCCGCTAGAGCCTACTCGCTCAAGCGGGGTTTTTCGCACCGGTTTTATTTTTCGACGCAGCTGCTCGGTAGCGTCCACCACGTGCGCAAAGGCCCCGCCATACATTCACGTGGCGGGGTCTGTGAGAGCTTCCCCGACGGTAGGGGAGAGCTAGGTTTTACTGCGCGGGCTCACTGACGCGGGTGTAGCCCTGTTTCTCTTTGTCCCAGGAGCCCGGGTCGTAAAGCACCGCACCGAGAGGAAGAATGAACGTTCTATTAAGAAGCTCCGCCTCGCCGCAGCTGAAACCGTGCGGGCTCTCCGGGCGCGCCTCAAACAGGTAATCCTGCGGATCCGCCTGCGCAGAGAACCGTGCCCTCTGCAACCGCCTCTCCAAAGCCTCAAAGGACGGCTCAACGTACGCGAAGCTAGTCTGCCTGAAGTCCGCCTTCTGACCGAACGTCGCATCCGCGAAGTAGGCGCCCTCAAAGTTCGCCCCGTTGAAGCTCACCGCCCGGGCGAACGTCGCCTTGTAGAAGCCGACATGCGCCGTGAACGTCGCCTTACTAAAGTCGGCATCCTGCGCGAAGGCCGCGTTACCGAAGTTCGCGTGCTGCGGGAAGTCCATCTCATAGCGTGTCCTCGGAAGCGCAATAAAAGACGCCCGGCTGAACGTGGCGTCGCCGTCGAACCGCGCCCCACCAAAATCCTCGTACTGCGTGAAGGACGCCCCGCTAAAGTCCGCCGCGCTCGCAAAGCGTACCTTGCTGAACATTGCGGACTGCTTGGTGGCTATACCGGCAAAGCGTGCGGCCCCGCCGAACAACGACTTCGAGAACACCGCCGGGCGGTTGAATACCGACGCGGCGAAGTGCGCTTCATTGTGGAATGTGGAGGCGGTGAACACTGCCTTGCCCTCAAAGGTGACCGCCGCGAAGCTGGCTATGCCCGCGGTGTCCAGGCGTGAGAAGTCGGCATCGGATTTGAAAGCGGATACCGCGAAGTCAGTCTCAGCCGAAAAGACCGCGTCTGAGAAGTCAGCCTCGCCGGTGAAGGTTACGGTCGCGAAGCTTGCTGCGTCCGCAAAATGTGCCCCGCTGAACTCTGCTACGCCCGCGAAGTGTGCGGCGCTGAAGCCCACCCAGTCGGCGAAGTTCGCGCCGTGGAAGGATGCGTCAGTGGTGAACTGTGCTGCGGAGAAGCTGGTGTCACCGTGGAAGGTTGCGCCGGAAAAATCCGCCGGGCCGTAAAAGGTTGCGGAGGCGAAATCGGCGTTCTGGAAGTACAGCTGCCGTAGCGGGTAGAAGATGGGTGCGCCGCTAAAGTCGAAGCGGAAATCTGCCCACATGGGCGATATTGGCGGCACCATGTGCTGGCCCTTACCGTTGTCTTTCCCGCTGCTCTCGGCGGCGGCGAGGCGGCGGCTGAACTCCATGAAGACGGTGCGGCGCACTAGTTGCTCTTCGCGTAGTGCCTCCTGATCGCGCGTAAAGTCGCCTTCGTACCCTTCGGGGGCCTCGTCTGCTTCTAGAACCTGCCGCTTCTGCGCGAGGGGGTAGGGCGTGCGGATGCACTCGGTCAGCGCATCGATGATGGTTTGGGCTTCTTCGCGGCGCACCTGCTCGGGGAGGGATGCGTCGGTGAGCCATTCGTCTGCGAGGTTTACGAGCGTGTACGCCCCGCCGAGGCGTACGGCGGGCTGACCGTCGAGGAATTGTTCGAGGGCGTGCGTGTAGCGTTCGTGCCGCTCTGCCTGCTGGTTGCGTGCCGGGGTGTTTTTGCGTTGCCGTAGCGCAGTTAAGAGTTTGTTGAGGTTCATGGTGGTGTGCCCTTCCTGCTCCGGTGCTGGCTTATAACCAGCATAGGGGAGAGCCCCGCTCTGGCGCGCTCGCGCTGGGCAAAAGAAGAAGCCCCGCCTGTACGAGAGGTGCAGATGGGGCTTGTCGCATGGTTTTCGTCCCCAACTTTCTAATAGTTATTATGCTGGGGGACTTTCCCTGTATTTTCCGTTTTCGTCCTTTGGGGATGAAGGATCAAAGAGCACAGTACCAATAGGGATACGGCGTGTTACGTCATCAAGCTTGGTCTCTCTCGTATGAATGGGCTTACTGCCGCTAGGAACTGAGAAAATATAGTCCTCTTGACTTGGGTGAACAGAGAACTTAGCTCTCTCCTCTTCACTTGCAAAGAGCGGTTCATAATTTTCGAAGGTTGTGTTTCTGAAACGTACTTTTTGTGTGAAGGTAGTGTTGATGAATTCTGCTCTTTGGGTAAATGTTACATTGCTGAAGTCTGCGGCGCCGGTGAATGTTGCATCGCTGAAGCTCGCGGCGCCGGTGAATGTTGCATCGCTGAAGTCTGCGGCGCCGGTGAATGTTGCCCTCCAGAAGTACGCGTATTGGGCGAAGGTTGTCCCCCAGAAGTGCGCGTATTGGGCGAAGGTTGTCCCCCAGAAGGCCACATCATGGTTAAAGGTTGCATCGCTGAAGTTTGCGGTGTGAGCGAAGGTCACCCTCCAGAAGTCCGAAGTGTGAGTGAAGGACGCATTGCTGAAGTTCGCAGTGTGAGCGAAGGACGCCTCGTAGAAATCTGCGGTGTGGGCGAAAGTCACCCTCTGAAAGCTCACGATATCGATGAAAGTAGCCTCGCTGAAGTTTGCAGTGTGGATAAAAATCGAGTCGGTGAAATTTGTGTCAGTATATAACTTTGCGTTTGAGAAATTACCTTTCTCAATCGTGAGGTTATTAAGGGGATAAAATATAGGAGCTCGGCTGAAATTAAAATCAAAATCACTCCACAGCCCTGGAATGGTTTCGACTACCTTCCCTTTCTCATCTTTGACGATATTGCTGCTGCGTTTGTGTATCTCATCAAAGATAGCGCGGCGTACGTCCTGTTCTTCGTGAAGCTTTGCATAGTCTGCGGTGATATCTTTAGGCTTTTCGTATTCATCAGAATCTTTAAAACGCTTAAGTAGGATCTGGAGTCGGGAAGAATCTTTTTTGCTGAGTTTCTCGGAATCTGTTTTCTGGAGCTTCTCTAGTTCCTTGCGAGCTTCGTATTCTTCAATTTTCTCTGCCAGAGGGAAGGGGGAACGAATGTAGGAGCAGAAGTTATTGATAATAATCTGTCCTTCTTTAATTCTGCTTTCCCTGTCCATATTATCGTCGTCTAACCACTCGTCGACAAGGCCCACAAGTGCGTATACTCCACCAAGACGCACAGATGCATTTTCGCTTGATAGCTTATCGACCGCCTCAATATAGCGGTCGCGGCGAGCTGCATGCACCTGGCGAATATGATCCTGGCTATTCTTGCGATTTGTCTCAATAAGACCCAAGACAGCGATAATGCCACCAGTAATATATAGAAGATGAAGTCTTAAATCAGAAGATGGATCTTTGGAAGACTGACTCTGTTGGTTGCCAGAGCCTTGCTCGTTCTGTGTGCTGCTCGCAGATTGCTGAGTATCGGGTTTAAACCAATTTGTATAGGAAGGAATATAAAGGGCGGCAGCCGCTCCCAGAAATGCGAGAGCTGCAAGAGAGATAACAAAATACTTTCCCGTAAGAGCGGAAAAGAAGTTCTGTATTAAATTGATGACTGGAGATAGTATAAATAGTGCAAAAATCATTAATGCGAGAGTGATTAATGCTCCAGCAGTTGGCGCCCCGTATTTTGGAAGATTAAATATATCTAAAAATTTTTCAATTTGATTATTACTCAATCCTTCTATGTAAGTAATAGTAAAAAATGCTATGATTGAACTCGCAATTGATATGATTATTTTAAGTAATATCCAAATTGGTGACATCCTTTTCAGGGGCATGAGGTTCTCCTGTCTGCTTTGAGAGGATATGGTCGTAACCAGCATACGGCAGGTGGCGTTCTCAAGCCACAGGTGAGGGTTCAGGAATTGCAGGGTGGACAAGCAGACAAGCAGAGATGCCCCCCTCATAAAGCGAGCGATGGAGCTTGCGCGCAGGTTCCCTATATATAAGAGGAGTGAATCCCCGAGATCTCAAGCGGGCGCCTGTAAATTGAGGCGCCTGCACGAAGCATGCCTCTAGCAACGCTGCCAGAGGCCTAGCTTCCAGACTCAAAAGATTCCAGACCCAAAAATCGCCTCGCGCACCCTATATAAGGTGCGCCCATGCCACCTTTCGACCCCTCTCGCACCCTAATTTTTAGGTTTCCCGCACGTTTTTAAAAATTTTTTAAAAATTTTTTCGCCCAGTTAGCCCGCCCATGTCCGCCGTGCACTGAATCGCCTCGCCGCGCCCTCACATCGCCCAAAAACCCCGGAATTTCGCGGCAAAACCGCCCACGCGCGCCTCGCCGCAGCCCCAAAATCACCCGGAAAAACACCCCGGCAGAACCTCCAAAAATCCGCCCCTCACACACCTCCGCGAAAAAAAGTTGAGTAAAGTTCGCTCAACCCTATTGACACACCCTCTGAGAGGGTGCATACTTGAGTACATGAGGCTCAAGGAGCCGCGCAGACCACCCCGCACGGGGCGGAACGCGTAGCACCGACCGCCTCCAAAACTTTCAAACTAACCCGCCTCGCATTAGAAGAAGCGGGGCACTGATCACAAGGAGTGAATAAACATATGGCACGTGCAGTAGGTATTGACCTCGGTACCACCAACTCGGTCGTAGCAGCACTGGAAGGTGGCGACCCGGTCGTCATCGCTAACGCAGAGGGCACCCGCACCACCCCCTCCGTCGTCGCATTCTCCAAGGACGGCGAGGTTCTGGTCGGTAGCGTTGCAAAGCGTCAGGCAGTGACCAACGTCGACCGCACCATCTCCTCCGTCAAGCGCCACATGGGCACCGACTGGACCACCGAGATTGACGGCAAGAAGTACACCCCGCAGGAAATCTCCGCTCGTATCCTCATGAAGCTGAAGGGCGACGCAGAGGCATTCCTGAACGACACCGTCACCGACGCTGTCATCACCGTCCCGGCATACTTCAATGACGCTGAGCGTCAGGCAACCAAGGAAGCCGGCGAGATTGCAGGCCTGAACGTCCTGCGTATCGTCAACGAGCCCACCGCCGCAGCACTCGCATACGGCCTGGACAAGGGTAAGGAAGACGAGCTCATCCTGGTCTTCGACCTCGGTGGCGGTACCTTCGACGTCTCCCTGCTGGAAGTTGGCAAGGACGACGACGGCTTCTCCACTATCCAGGTTCGCGCAACCAGCGGTGACAACCGCCTCGGTGGTGACGACTGGGACCAGCGCATCGTTGAGTGGCTGCTCGCACAGGTGAAGGCAAACACCGGCGCTGACCTGTCCAAGGACAAGATCGCTCTGCAGCGTCTGCAGGAGGCAGCTGAGCAGGCTAAGAAGGAGCTGTCCAGCGCTTCTAGTACCAACATCTCCCTGCAGTACCTGTCCGTGACCCCCGAGGGCCCCATCCACCTGGATGAGAAGCTGACCCGCGCAAAGTTCGAGGAGCTGACCCGCGACCTGCTCGAGCGCACCAAGAAGCCCGTGCTCGACGTAATCAAGGAAGCTGGCGTGTCCATCTCCGAGATTTCTGAGGTCATCCTGGTCGGTGGCTCCACCCGTATGCCCGCCGTCGCCGAGCTCGTCAAGGAGCTCACCGGCCGCGAGCCCAACAAGGGCGTGAACCCCGACGAGGTCGTGGCAATGGGTGCAGCACTGCAGGCAGGCGTTCTGAAGGGCGACCGTAAGGACGTTCTGCTGATCGACGTCACCCCCCTCTCCCTCGGTATCGAGACCAAGGGCGGCGTGATGACCAAGCTGATCGAGCGCAACACCGCAATCCCGACCAAGCGTTCCGAGACCTTCACCACCGCAGAGGATAACCAGCCCTCCGTGACCATTCAGGTCTTCCAGGGTGAGCGTGAGTTCACTCGCGACAACAAGAACCTGGGTACCTTCGAGCTGACCGGCATCGCCCCCGCACCCCGTGGCGTGCCCCAGATTGAGGTTACCTTCGACATCGACGCAAACGGCATCGTGCACGTCTCCGCAAAGGACAAGGGCACCGGCGTTGAGCAGTCCATGACCATCACCGGCGGTACCTCCCTCTCCAAGGAAGACATCGACCGCATGGTCAAGGACGCAGAGGCACACGCAGAGCAGGACAAGGCACGCCGCGAGGCTGCTGACACCCGCAACGCAGCTGAGTCCGTCGCATACTCCGTCGAGAAGCTCCTGAAGGAGAACGGCGACAAGCTGCCCGAGGACGTCAAGACCGAGGTTCAGGGCGATGTCGACGAGCTGAAGAAGGCACTCGAGGGCGACGACGACGCAGCAGTGAAGTCCGCACTCGAGAAGCTGCAGGCATCCCAGTCCAAGCTGGGCGAGGCACTCTACGCAGCAGCACAGGCTGAGGCATCCGAGTCCAAGCCCGCCGCTGATGAGGACGTTGTCGACGCCGAGGTTATCGACGAAGACGAGAAGAAGTAATCATGGCTGAGCAGGAAAACACCACCCCCGACCCGCTGGAGGAGGCATTCAACGCCCCCGCAGCGGAAGGCCACCCCGAAGCTGAATCGGTCGAAAGCTCCGAGGAAGCTGCGGAAGCCGTCGAGGCTGAGCTCCAGGACGCCGTAGAAGCAGAATCTGCGGATGCGGCACTCGCCGCAGAGCGCCTGGACTCCCTGCTTCGCCTGCAGGCAGAGTTCACCAACTACAAGAACCGCACCGCCCGCGAAAAGGAGCAGCTGCGAAGCTTCGTGACCGGTGAACTGGTGACCGCACTGCTGCCGGTGTTCGACGATATCGACGCCGCACGCAAGCACGGCGACCTGCAGGACGGCCCCTTCGCCTCCATCGCCGCGAAGCTCGAAGAGCTACTCGGCAAGCAGGGCGTGGAGCGCTTCGGTGAAGTAGGCGACGCCTTCGACCCGAACATCCACGAAGCTGTACTGCAGCAGCCCACCGACCAGGTGGCTGAGGATCATGTCTCCATGGTTCTGCGTTACGGCTACCGCGTGAACGACCGTGTGGTTCGTACCGCTCAGGTGGCTGTGGCTGTCGCACCGTAAGGTGATCGGCTAAGCATTGGCTGAATAACTAACGACGGGCGGGTGCTCTCCCTGGTGGGGGAGTGCCCGCCCTGTTGTTTGCCTGGGTTTTGGCGGGCTGTGGCGGCGGTCAAAAGGCTTGTAGGGGTGCTATTTTTTGGGCTCAGCCCTTTCAAAATTGAGTCAAGTAGACTAAACTTTTATATAGAGTATTAAGACAAGCACGCGGTGCCCCTGCAAGCCGTCCCGTAACCGAGGAGGGCGGCGCATCACCGCAGAAGGAGAAACACAACATGGCAAGTGAAAACTGGCTAACCGACGACTTCTATAAGGCACTGGGTGTCAGCGAAGACGCAAGCGAAAGCGACATCAAGAAGGCGTACCGCAAGCTCTCCCGCAAGTACCACCCGGACCTGAACCCCGACGACAAGCAGGCAGAGAAGAAGTTCAAGGAAATCTCGGAAGCATACGACGTGCTCTCCGACAAGAAGCAGCGCGAAGAGTACGACCAGGTCCGCCGCTACGGTGCCGCAGGTATGGGCGGTTTCGGCGGCTTCGGCGGTGGCGGCTACACCGGCTACCCCGGCGCGGACGCATACGGCGGCTTCAGCAACGGCGGCGCAGGCATCAACATTGACGACCTGCTCGGCGGCCTCTTCGGAGGTAGCGCCGGCGGCTCCCGACGCTCCGCAGGCTTCACCAGCGCCGACTTCGGCGGTATGGGTGGCGGCGGCTTCGGCGGCGCACAGCACGCAGCCCCCGAAGAAAGCACCACCAGCACCCGCATCAGCCTCGCCCAGGCATACACCGGCGCGACCGTGACCGTGTTCCTGCCGGACGGCTCCCACACCGAGGCACGCATCCCCGCAGGTATCAAGGACGGTCAGAAGGTCCGCCTGCGCGGCAAGGGCCTGCGTGGCGGCGACCTGAAGGTCACCGTGCGCGTCTCCGATGACTCCGTGTACTCTCGCGAGGGCAACAACCTGGTTATGCGCGCACCCGTTACCCTCGCCGAGGCTGTCGACGGCGCAGTGATTGAGGTGCCCCTGCCCGACGCATCCACCGTGAAGCTGCGCCTGGCACCCGGCCAGGTCGGCCGCCGACTGCGCGCTAAGGGCCGCGGCTTCAAGGCTAAGGGCGGCGACGGCGACCTGCTGGTCATCCCCGAAATCGTTCTGCCCACCGAGCTGAGCGCAGAGGCGCAGGAAGCATTCGATAAGTTCGTAAAGCTGGCACCGCAGGAGAACCCGCGTAAGGATCTGTTGAAGAAAGCGAAGTAAACCATGGCATCTCGAGAATCATCATCTAAGTCCCGTCGTAGCGAGCCGCTGCACAGCGTGGACCGCCCGGTTTTCGTGATTTCTGTGGCGGCTGAGCTGGCGGGCATGCACCCGCAGACCCTGCGCCAGTACGACCGCATCGGCCTGGTCCAGCCTTCGCGTGCACCCGGTAAGGCGCGCCGCTATTCGCAGCGTGACGTGAACCGTCTGCAGCAGATTCAGCAGCTCTCGCAGGAGGGCGTCTCCCTGGAGGGTATTCGCCGCATTATTGAGCTGCAGTCCCTCGTGGAGGAGCAGCAGGAGCAGATTGCGGAGTTGCAGCGTCAGGTTGAGGACGCGAAGGTGAAGATGGGCATGTCGGAGCGCGTGTTCGCTGCCGGTACCAGTGGTGATGTGGTGCATATTGCCCGCGGTACCCGCCCGGCGCCTCGTCAGCGTTCTTCGGCGGTGGTGCTCTACCGCAAGTCGCGCTAACCTGTTAGGCTAGGATAAACGGCTCGGCTCATCAGCTCATCTGCGCTAGTCAGCCGCTCATATAGGCTTGTGCGTCTTAGCGTTGCGCGAGCGAGGTAGGGTAGACCCCCGCCCGCATGCACCTGGATTCACATACAAAAAGGTGAGGCTCCCCGAATGATCGGGGAGCCTCACCTGCTTGGTTATATAGTTGGAGATAGCATAGTTGGACTAACAAGCTCGGGGTACTGAGATAGAGGAGGGGCTGGCAGAGTGAAAAATTTGTTCGTCTGGAACACCTTTATGCAGTGGAAGCCAGTAGCTATCAAAGAGCAGAAAGTTATTGAGAACCAGGTGGGGTCTGACGATGCAACATCTGATGCAAATCAGACGTTTGCTGAGGCTCAAGCGGCAGATCAGGTTGGGCAGGGTGTGAGTTATGAGGAGAGGTGGAGACTTGTTCAGTACTTCTCTGATTGGATTAAAAATGCTGACGTAAGAATCCAGATGCTGTTGGCTGTCCAGGGCTTTATCGTAGCGGCTTATGGCGCACTTATCCCGGCCACCGAGAAAGTCGGTAACTTTTGGAATTCATGGACATATATCTGGACTGCATTTTTCGTAAGTACTGTAATTATTTCATTTAAGATTGGTTTTTATCAGAGGCCAAACATGAGCGTTTCTGGCAGGGCTGGTAACATATTTTTCTACGGTTCTTATAATGCTGATGCGAAGATTCTGGATAGCATATCGCACACTGACAAGATGGAATATATCAATGATCAGATGTCTACTTTAGCCGGCATTGCTGATAAAAAATTTAAAAATGTTCAAAGGCTTCAGAGTTCTGTGTTTATGAGTTCAATTTTTCTAGTCTTATTCTCGGCTGGGTTTGTTCCGTGGTTTCATGAACATTCACTTCGAAAAGAAGAATGTTTGATTCTGTCTGTGATTGTCGCTGGTGTGTTCCTACTGGTTTTATTTTACTCTGCGATTATGGATATGTGTCAGGGTTTGCTAGATGCTGATAAACAGTAAATGCTAAGGTGGATTATGGGTATTGGAAAAAATTTAACTGCATTTTTAGTGTGTGGTGTTGATATTAGTGAATCAACTGCTTTAAAAATTAAGTATCCTATTTCTGGTGTTGGCCTAATATCAACCTTTATGGAAAGCTTCGATAAAGGTCTGAGGGAGTCGAGTCATCAGGTTGAATCTGCTGTCGATGCAGGGTGGTTCTTATGGAGAGTCAGGGGCGATGAGCTGGTGTATCTCCGAACGATACCTATTGGAGACGACGGCAAACCTGAGCCGGTAGCTATTGGAGAAGCGTTGCAGCAATTTATTGCATCTCTTGAATCAGTTTCTCCCAGTCAGATTCCTGGTTCGTCATACACCCTAAAACTGCGTAGCTATGCTTTTCTTCTTCATTCGCAAGGGAACCCCTGGGATTATCGCTGGAATCTTATGCCTAAGGATTGGAATAACAGTCTAAAAGGTAAGGAGGGAGCAAAAAGTCTGGCAGGAAGTTTAGGCATTGAAGGTGCCGTCGCACTGGAACTCTCCAGTCATCGTAGAATTAATCTCCGAGAGATTCAAAAAGACTATTTTATAGATTTTATTGGAGTTGATGTTGATCTTGGATTTAGGGTTGCAGAACAATCTGAGGCACATCGAATGATTCTATCGCCCTATTTGGCTTATCTTGTAATGGTGGGTCTTGAAAAAAATAAGATAAGTCCATTTAGTATATATTCTATGAGAGAACGTGAGCTAAAAGGGTGCTCCATTAAAGAAACTGGTCTTATTGAATATCCACTGTATTATATTCCTATATCTAGAAAATTCTTGAGTCATGAAGAGTCTGAGGGGGAACGTAAGCAGATTAATATTTCGAAAGAAATAGAGAAATTGGAAAAGTTTGAAAAATTTAGAAATGATTCCTATCGACTTATCTATAAGAATGCATTGGAACATATGTCGAATGAAGAATCATAGGGTTTAGATATAGAAAAATTTGCATACACACAAGAAGGTGAGGCTCCCCGAATGACCGGGGAGCCTCACCTGCTTTAACGTATATTCGCGCTGACCCGCGCTAAGCCGCACCAACTGATGCTGGCGCTGCTCCGCTTACTTGCGGCGGTAGGTCAGATCGTGCGCGCGGCGGCCCGCCTCCTGAGCCTTACGCTCAAAACTGGTGAGGGTACGACCCTCCCAACGCGGAGCCCACCCACCCAGCGGATCCTCCTCGGTCGCACCGGCGCCGGGGTGAACGTTCTCAAAGTCCGGGTGCGCCTCCAGAACCTCGCGCATAACCAGGGCGTACTCCTCCCAGTCAGTCGCCAGACGCCAAATACCGCCGGGCTTGAGCACGCGCGCAACCTTATCAGCGAACGCCGGGGACACCAGGCGGCGCTTGTGGTGGCGGGACTTATGCCAGGGATCCGGGAAGAACACCCACAGCTCGTCCACGGAGTTCTCCTCAAGCATGTTGTCGAGCAGTTCGGGTGCGTTCGCCTGAGCCACACGCACGTTCTCCACGCCGGCGTTGCCCATCTTCAGCAGCAGATCCGCGATGCCGGGGGTGTACACCTCAACGGCGAGGAAGTTCGCCTCGGGCATCTCAGCCGCGCGGTGCACAATCGCCTCGCCCAGACCCGAACCAATCTCGACGACCTGGTACGCCTCACGGCCGTAAATCTTGACCGGGTCAAAGGTCGCCTCAGGTGCGACGGAGGTGTCGGTGCGCAGGCGCGGAATGTCCAGCACATGGGTGGGGGAGTAGGTATCCCAGGCCTTCTGGCGGCGCGCGGTGAGGCGGTCGCCGCGGCGGACGAAGGAGTAGGGCTGGCGGAAGAATTCCTCGGGAACCGGCTTCTTGGCCTTTTCTTCGGTGGATTCGGGTGCCTGGCTAGGCTGCGTGTTCTCAGTAGACATACCTAAAAGAATAGCGTAGCGCCGCTACACCGTGCGGTTTCGCGGCGTGCGGGGCTGGCGTGACGCTGAACTAGCCAGGCGACTAACCGGGCGCAGGGTAGGTGCGGTGCGTGTCCGACGGGCATAGAAAACCGGCGGGCATAGAAAACCGGCGGGCATAGAAGGTCAGCATGCATACAAAAGTGCGGCGGGAACGAATACTGTTCCCGCCGCACTTTCGTGAGGTTGTTTGAGTGAGTTAGCGTGTGGGGCTTACTTCTTGGAGCCCAGCAGTGCCAGACCAGCGCCGAGCAGCACGATGTTGTTTGCGAGCTGCTGGCCGTCCTGGGTGGGGCGGAGCGTGCTTGGGTGAAACATCATGGCATTCCATAGGTGTGCCCCGTCTCAAAAATCTGCCCCTGTTGGATTCATTGCGCTCATGTGGGTATTAAGGGGTAAAATTTGAAATTATGCATTCTCTGCATAATTCTTGATCAGTGATGCAAGAAGTCGGAGACCCCGCGAAATCGGAGTCCACAAGCTCAAGCGCACCGCGCAAGCTGGGGAAACGCGAGGCTCCCCTCCTTCTTGCCACCAAGAAATATGCACGAATACCAACCACTCGGAACCGCCCAAACCAAACTACGGCGAACCGACGCAGGAAAGAGAAATACGTGACACAGCAGCTACCGCAGCAGAACTCCGTCACCGGCCTAGACTCCGAAGCGGAGCACTCCAAGCTCCAGCGCGGACTCAGCTACCGACACATCCAGCTGATCGCAATTGGCGGTGCCATCGGTACCGGCCTCTTCCTCGGCTCGGCGAAGACCATTGCCCTGACCGGCCCCTCCATCGTCTTCGTCTACGCAATTATCGGTAGCGTCATCTACTTCGTGCTGCGCGCCATGGGTGAGATTCTGCTTTCGAACCCCAAGTACAAGTCCTTCACCGACTTCATTACCGACATTCTTGGTCTTCGCGCCGGCTTCTTTGTTGGCTGGTCGTACTGGTTCTTCTGGGTGGTCACCGGCATTGCGGACGTCATCGCAATCACCGGCTACGTGCAGTACTGGCTACCTGACGTGCCCAAGTTCATTCCGGCGCTGACCGTTATCGTGGCTCTGCTGCTGCTGAACCTGCCCTCGGTGAAGAACTTCGGCGAAATCGAATTCTGGTTCGCCGTCATTAAAATCGTCGCCATTGTCGCCCTCATTATTGTTGGTGCGCTCATGGTCGCCTTCAGCTTCACCGCGCCCGACGGTACCGTCGCCTCTGTGGCGAACCTCTGGGATTACCCCGGCCCCTCCGGTAGCGGCATCTTCACTCAGGGTCTGACGGGCTTCCTGGGTGCCTTCCAGATTGCGCTCTTCGCCTTCGTGGGTGCTGAGCTGGTTGGTACCGCCGTGGCGGAAACCGAACACCCCGAACGCACCCTGCCCAAGGCAATTAACGCGGTGCCCTTCCGCATTGGCCTCTTCTACGCCCTGCCCCTGCTGACCATCCTTGCCGTCACCCCCTGGGACAAGCTGGATAAGTCCATGAGCCCCTTTGTGGGTATGTTCTCCCTGGCGGGTATTGGTATTGCTGCGTCGCTGGTGAACTTCGTGGTGCTGACCTCCGCGGCGTCCTCGGCGAACTCCGGTATTTTCTCGACCTCCCGCATGGTCTACGGTCTGGCGCACGACGGTGCCGCACCCTCCGCGCTGGGTAAGCTCACCAAGAACGGTGTGCCCGCCAATGCCCTGTACCTGACCACCGTGATGCTGCTGTTCAGCCTGGTCATGCTGTATGCCGGTAGCGGCATTATGGAGGCGTTCACCGTGGTGACCTCGGTGGCGTCGATGATGGGTATCTTCACCTGGAGTATGATCCTGATTGCGTACCTGGTGTACCGCAAGAAGTTCCCGGAGCGTCACGAAGCGTCCGAGTACAAGATGCCCTGGGGTATTGGCATGAGCTGGTTTGGCCTGGTCTTCTTCGCCGTGATGGTTTACGCCCTGAGCCTGTACCCGGATACCGCTGTTGGTCTGGCGTTGACCCCCGTCTGGTTCATCGCCCTGGCCATTGGCTACGAGATCCTAACTCGCCGTCACGCTGCCAAGCGTGCACGCGTGGTGGCAACCGAGAAGCCTGCCGAAGAGGCTGGTCAGAAGTAGTTTCTGCTCTTTCTTCGGCACGTGTTGGTGTGGCGTTCAAGCCCCGTTTCTGCATTCTTTTGGATGCGGAAGCGGGGCTTTCTTGCGTCCCTGGTCGGGTGCTAGGCGGCATTTCTGCATCTCTTGATGTGATTTCAATAATAGAGATAAGTCACTTTTTTCGTGTCAGAACCTGTTTTTGCACCCTGAACACCTGTAGAATAACTATCCAAGTAGCTGCGAGAGCTCCCAGAAAAACTTCGCGTTAGTCGATAGCGTGACACTTCCGAGTACCGCGCGGTAACTGGCATGGAGCCCCAGCCGCGCCCCGAAATCCGGGGACACCCCGCAAAGCAACGGCCGCATATTCATGCACTAGCTATACCCCCTGAATTTTAATGATTCTCATTATAAGCAAGGGGTACATGCGGTACGGGGTACAACCGCTGAAAAGAGGACGTCGTGACTGAACAGAACAACGTCAGCCTGAATCCTAAAGCTCCCGAGCAGGGAGAGCGACTACACCGCGGTCTAAGCAACCGCCACATCCAGCTCATTGCCATTGGCGGTGCCATCGGTACGGGCCTGTTCATGGGCTCCGGCCGCGCCATCTCCCTGGCAGGGCCCTCCGTTATCTTCGTGTACATGCTCATCGGCGCTTTCATCTTCCTGGTGCTGCGAGCTATGGGTGAGATCCTGCTCTCCAACCTGAGGTACAAGTCCTTCTCCGACTTCACCACCGACCTGGTCGGCCCCATGGCTGGGTTCTTCCTCGGCTGGTCCTACTGGTTCATGTGGGTGGTTACCGCCGTCGCGGACATCATCGCAATCGTCGGCTACCTGCGTCTGTGGTGGCCCGACCTGCAGGCATGGATTCCGGCGCTCGCCGTCATCGGCGTTCTGTTGACCCTGAACCTGGTGTCCGTGAAGAACTTCGGCGAAATCGAATTCTGGTTCTCCATGATTAAGATTGTCGCCATCGTCGCCCTGATTATTGTTGGTGGTGCCATGGTCGCTATCGGCTTCACCTCACCCAGCGGCGCGCAGGCATCCGTCGCAAACCTCTGGAATGACGGCGGCATGTTCCCGAACCACTTCATCGGCTTCCTCGGCGCGTTCCAGATTGCCGTCTTCGCGTTCATGGGCTCCGAGCTGGTCGGTACCACCGCGGCAGAAACCAAGGACCCCGAAAAGACCCTGCCCAGGGCAATCAACGCCGTGCCGGTACGTATTATGGTCTTCTACGTGGGTGCGCTCGTCACCATCCTGATGGTTACCCCCTGGCGCCTCGTCAGCCCCGATAAGAGCCCCTTCGTCGCCATGTTTACTCTGGCGGGCCTGGGCATCGCCGCGCACATCATCAACTTCGTGGTGATTACCAGCGCAACCTCCTCGGCGAACTCCGGTATTTTCTCCACCTCGCGCATGGCATTCGGTCTGGCGCGCGAGCGCAGCGCCCCGCAGTTCCTGGGCAAGATCTCTAAGAACGGTGTGCCGCGTAACGCGCTGTTCCTCTCGGCCGTGATGATGCTGTCCTCCATCGTGCTGCTCTACGCGGGTGACTCGATTTCTAGCGCGTTCAACCTGGTTACCACCGTGGCTGCGGTACTCGTGATTTTCGCGTGGGCGATGATCATGGTCAGCTACCTGATGTACCGCAAGAAGTTCCCCTCGCGCCACAAGAAGTCGAAGTTCCGCCTGCCCGGCGGCCGTTTCTCCGCCTGGCTGTCGCTGGTATTCTTCGCCTTCACCATCGGTGTGCTAACCATGGATGAAGAAACCCTCAGGGGTCTGCTCGCGATGCCCGTCTGGTTCGCGGTTCTCGGTATCGGCTGGTTCTTCAAGCGCCGCGCGGATGCACGCCGCCACGAGGCGATTTCGACTCGCACCGCGCAGATTGCGATTGTGGAGGCGTCCGAAATCTTCTCGGCACGCTAAGACGCATCTACTATCTGCGCCGGCTATCGGTACCGGCTGCCACAGCTGGTTTCCCGCGCATGCGTAAAGCCCGCGTCACCTACTCCTCTCAGGGAGCGGGGACGCGGGCTTTCGCTCTCTCACGATGAACCCGAGAGGCTCGCGGGAGTGCGCGCTTAGACGGAAGCCATCTCAGCCTCTTCGGCAAGCGGGTCGTTGTCGTCATCGGTGCGGTAGAAATCCCAGCGTTCACAACCGCAACCTGAACGCATCGCCTCGATGACGGCGGCAGCTGCCTCCAGCGGGTCGAGCGCGTGCAGATTCCACAGCGCATGCACCGGTACCGGGTGCCTCCAGCCGTGCTCCTGCAGGAACTCCGGGTCGAAGGCGGGCAACGCCTCGGCGGTGGGTTCAAGCTCGCAGAGGAAACCGGTGGGGGAGCGGAAGACCGTCACCACGGGGGTCGGGTCCGCGTCCTCCAGGCAGGCTCCGTCGAAGAAATAATAGGTGCTCAGGCGGCGGTTCCAGGCAAGCTGCGCGAGGCGTTCGCCGAAGACATCCACCGTCTGCTCCCACTGGGTGCGATGGTACGCCGCCAGGTCGGTGTGGGCGGTCTGCACCACGCCGATGCCCTGCTCGGTGAGTTCGCGGGCGCTCAGACGCGCGGGCTCTGTAGGTTCTACCGGCTCTGCGGGTGCGTCCGCGGGGGAGTTGTCCGCGGGGGAATTGTCGGGGGTATCCAGCTCTGCTAGTTCTGCCTCGGTGAGCTCTGCGTTAGACAGCTCAGCGTCGAGGAGCTCAAGCTCCTCAGCGGCAGCTGCGTTTGCTTCATTCCTCGTCCACAGGCGCAACTCGCGGGCAATCTGTGCGCGTCCGCGATGCAGGGTCGCCTGCCAAGAGCCGAACTTGGCGCGCACCGCACCCAGCGGCGGCACCTGCTCAATGAGCGTGGGAATGGTAGACCAGTAGCCGTAGTTCAGCGCCGTCGGCTCGCGGTCGTAGCGGGCACAATAACTCAAAAAGAGGCTCAGAGTCTTCGGCGCAAAATCCTCGGGTACCGCGGCGGCGTCAATGTACCACTCGTTTTCGAGCGCCTCCGCCGGGTAGATGCCGGTGCGGAGCATGCCCAGACCCCAGTTGCCGTCACCGAGGTAATCGTTCGCGGTCTGAACCGGTGCCGGCCACGCCGATTCGCCCTCCATGCTCGAGGCAAGCAGGGTGTACAGGCTGCCGCCCTCGGTGCCTATTTCTTTTACACCGCGCTGCCGGATATCCTCGAGGGTCTGCGCGTACGCCTCTTCGTCCAGCTGGGAGTAAGGGTGCGCGGCAAGGTACTTGAGCGTTGCACCAATCTTCGCCAGGATATGGGCGATGTCTTCGCTATTGAAGTGGCGCGCCTCCAGCGCGGGCGGCAGGTCGTGGATAATATCGCAATCAAGAATCAGCGCCGTGTACTCGGGCTCCGGGGGCAGATCGTAGGCTTCCGCGAAAACATACCAGAGGCCGCAGGCGAGCACCGTGTAGCTCGGGGCCTCTGCCGTGACCGGACCAAACTGCCAGATACCGGAGTTCAGCGCATAGTTCAGATGCTTCTTATTGATGTGCGGGTACAGAAAGTTGAGGCGGCGGAGAACCTGGCTAGGGGTGAACCCCAGCGCGGCGAGTTCAGCGATAAGTTCTGCGTACTCGTCGTGAAAATCTAAGTAGCCCTCCGGAGCGTTTGATAGCGCGGCTTGTTCGCGCATGGGTCCCTCTTTCATCTGCGGGATGTGGCAGCACCTTGTCGCACCGTGCCGCCGAAACCCTGAACGTGTGCACGCAGATAAGGGCGTTTGCGTGGTGTGATGCCACCCCTTATCTGCACGAATGAGAGATATTTTTTCAAAAAAATATGCTCTTTTATCTAAATTTATCGCTCAAACTTACCACTATTCAAATACGTGCACCCTCAACACGGTTTCTTACGTAAAGATGACAACGTTTAGCGAACCCACAGGGCAAAATATGCACAAAGAGCCGCATTCTGCACTAGAAAATGCGGTGGAAAAATACGCTCACCCGCACCCGCAAAGATACGCAAAATACGCCCCGCGCTGACTCTATCCTCAGCCTCACCGGCCAACCCGTGAGCCGCGGCGAAATATGCGAAACTGGAAGGATGAGCGAACACCCCCTCCCGAGCAGCATCCGCCCGCGCGCGAATCGAGCTGCAGACCCCGCGCCCAGCAGCGCCGCACACCGCGAAAAACACGAAACCGGCGGCACGGCTGAGCAGCCCGCCGAGCACCTCATCAACGCGCTCGCCGTAGAAACCGGCATTGCGCCGCACCGCATCCGCGCCGCCGTGGCACTGCTCGACGCCGACAACTCCGTACCCTTCATCGCCCGCTACCGCAAAGAAGCAACGGGCGCACTCACCGACACCCAGCTGCGCACCATCCAGTCGCGCCTGGGTCAGCTCCGCGCCCTCGAAGAGCGCCGCAACCGCGTGCTCGAAGCGCTCACCGAACGCGCCGACGAAGGCCTCATCGACCCGCTCACCCTGCTGCAGCTGCGTTCCTCGCTCATGAACGCCGCCACTATCGCAGACGTGAACGCCATCTACGCCCCGTACCGCAGCGAGCGCGTGACCCGCGCCCAGATGGCGCGTGCCGCCGGGCTTGATTCCCTCGTCGAAGACCTGCTGGAGGTGCCCCTCGCCGAGGCGCACGCCATTGCCGCCGCGTACATTACCGACGGCACCGAAGACGATGAAGATGAGGGCATTGAGGCTGCAGAAGCAGACGAACCCCTGCAGATTCACAGCGCCGAAGAGGCCCTCGACGGTGCCCGCGCGATCCTGATCGACCGCGCCCTCACAGACCCGGTGCTGAGCGAAAAGCTCCTCAAGCGCCTGCGTGAGAGCGGCGTGATTGAGTCCCGTGTGGTTGTCGGTCAGGAAAGCACCGGCGCGAAGTTCTCCGACTATTTCGCCTTCTCGGACCGTATTCGTTCCATTCCGCCGCACCGCGTGCTGGCGCTACACCGCGCCAAGGACGCCGGCGTGGTGCGCCTCAAGGTGGATGTGGCACCCGCCCCCGTGGCGCTCAGCCGCTTGCGCGGTGCCGCCCGCGCCGAGGCTGAGGCCGCCGCCGAAAATTACGAGAACGTCCGTTCTGCATACGAGCGTGAAGTCGCCGCCGCGCTACGCATCCCCGTGCAGGTGCTCAACACCGTCGATGACGAAGATCGCGTACTCGGCTGGCTCGCCGCCACCGTCCGCACCGCATGGCGCAGCCACCTGCGCCCGCGCCTTGCCGAACGCATCCGCCACCAGCTACTCGACGCCGCCGCGCAGCACGCCACCGAGGTGTTCGCCTCCAACCTGCGCGATATTCTGCTCGCCGCACCCGCCGGACACAAGACCACCCTCGGCCTGGACCCGGGCCTGCGCCACGGCGTGAAATACGCCGTAGTTGACGGCACCGGTGAGCCGCTGCGCGTGGGTACCGTCTACCCGCACGCCCCGCGCAACCAGTGGGCAGAAGCACTGCGCGAGCTCGCCGCCGCCTGCCGCGAGCACAGTGTTGAACTCATCGCCATCGGCAACGGCACCGCAAGCCGCGAAACCGACAAGCTCGCCAGCGAACTGATCCGCACCCTGCGTGAGGACGGCGTAGAAGCACCTCAGAAGGTGACCGTCTCTGAGGCGGGCGCCTCCGTCTACTCCGCCTCCGCCCTCGCCGCCGCCGAGCTGCCCGACTACGACGTGACCGTACGCGGCGCCGTCTCCATTGCCCGCCGCCTGCAGGACCCGCTCGCCGAGCTCGTCAAAATCGACCCGCAGTCCATCGGCGTGGGCCAGTACCAGCACGACGTGCCGCCCGCAGCCCTGCGCCGCGCCCTCAACGACACCGTCGAAGACTGCGTGAACGCCGTGGGTGTGAACCTCAACAGCGCCTCCGTGCAGCTGCTCGCGCACGTGGCGGGCGTGGGGACCGCAACCGCCGAACGCATCGTCGCCTACCGCACCGAACACGGTCCCTTCGCGAACCGTCAGCAGCTGCTGAACGTGCCGCGACTGGGCGCGAAAACCTTCCGCCAGGCGGCAGGATTCATCCGCATCCGCGGCGGTGAGGAGCCGCTGGACGCCTCCGCAGTGCACCCGGAAGCCTACCCGCTCGCGCGCCGCATTATTGCCGACGCGCAGGCACGCAACGGCGCCCACTGGGTTGCCGGCGCCCTGGGTACCTCAGACGGAACCGACCCGCTCGCCGGGCTGAACCCCGCCGACTACGTGCAAGGCAGCCACGAGCATGCGAGCGCGGAAGAAAGCACCGCCGGCGTGTACACCGTCGAGGACATCTTCACCGAGCTGCGCCGCCCCGGCCTGGACCCGCGCGGCAGCTTCCGCACCGCCCGCTTCTCTGAATCCGTCTCGCACTTCGAGGACGTACGCCCCGGCATGGTGCTCGAGGGTACCGTCTCAAACGTGGCGGCGTTCGGCGCGTTCGTGGATATTGGTGTGCACCAGGACGGCCTCGTACACATCTCGCAGATGAGTCGCGGCTACGTGGCGAACCCGCACGATATTGTGCGCAGCGGCGACATTGTGCAGGTGCGCGTGGTGGAGGTTGATTCGGCACGCCGCCGCATCTCCCTCTCCCTGCTGGTAGAGGGCGAGAACTAGCGTTCGCTAAAAGCTCAGCCCTGAGAATATCAACCCAGAGAACGCAATAAAGCCTCGACAAGCACTATCTGTGCCTGTCGAGGCTTTATGGCGTTGAATTTTGAGCTCTAGGCCCGGGCTATATCTTAGAAGTCGCTATGTCTTAGAAATCGATGTTCGCCGGGTCAGCACCAATACGACCCTCGGGGGTGGACAGCGCATCCACAGCCGCGATGTCCTCAGCGGTCAGCTTCACGTTCACCGACGCCAGGTTCTCCTCAATACGGGAGGGGGTCACGGACTTCGGGATAGCCACGGTGCCCTTGGCGAGGTGCCACGCCAGCACGACCTGCGCGGGGGTAGCGCCGTGGCGCTCCGCAATCTCAGCCAGCACGGGGTTCTGCAGCAGATCGCTACCGTTGCCCAGCGGGCTCCACGCCTGAGTCGCGATACCGTACTCGGCGTGAACGGCGCGCAGCGCCTCCTGCGAGAAGTAGGGGTGCAGCTCAATCTGGTGGATGACCGGAACCACGCCGGTCTCCTCGATAATCTCGCGCAGCTGCTCCTCGGGGAAGTTCGAAACACCAATCGAACGGACCTTACCCTGCTTCTGCAGCTCAATCAGCGCACGCCAGGAATCCAGGTACAGGCCCTGCTGCGGCTTAGCCCAGTGAATCAGGTACAGGTCAACGTAGTCGGTGCCCAGCTTCTCCAGGGAAGCCTCGAACGCCTCAAACGCGCTCTCGTAACCCTGATCGGAGTTCCACAGCTTAGTGGTGAGGAAGATGTCCTCGCGAGCCACGTCGGAGTTAGCGATAGCGCGGCCCACGCCCGCCTCGTTGCCGTAGATAGCGGCGGTATCGATGTGGCGGTAGCCAATCTCCAGGGCGGTGCCCACAACCTTCTCGGCGACCTCGTCCTCAACCTGCCACACGCCGTAGCCCAGCTGCGGAATGGATCGGCCGTCGTGGAACTTTACGTTGGGTACGTTGTAGCTCATGATGCTCCTTTGGAATCTATGGGGAGGTGGCGCCTCCCGAATAGTGGTTTTGGATAGTCGTACCAGGTTACGCCCTAGAGCCCCCGCTGAGAAGAGCCACAGCGGAATCGGGCGTGAATCTAGCCCGAGGCGTAACCACGTGACGAAAGATGACGGGTGCCAGACATATCAGCAGACTTGAAGGCTACCGCTCAGATTGGAGGGCGGCTACCGCACAGGCTAGAGGGCGGCTATCGCTCGACAGCCGGCGCGAAGAGCTCGCGTACATCCTCAGCCGTCACCGCGGCGGAGGCGAATTCGCCCTCACCGACCACCGCATCGAAGAGCGCGGCCTTAGACTCCTTGAGCTGCATGACCTTCTCCTCGATGGTGCCCTCGGCGACCAGGCGGTAGACGTGCACCTCCTTGTCCTGGCCGATGCGGTGAATACGGTCCACCGCCTGCTGCTCGGCGGCGGGGTTCCACCACGGATCCATGATGAACACGTGATCCGCCTCGGTCAGGTTCAGACCGAAACCGCCAGCCTTGAGCGAAATGAGGAACACCGGCTCCTGACCGCTCGTGAACGCCTCGATGACCTCGGCGCGGTTGCGGGTCGAACCGTCCAGGTACAGGTGGCCGATGCCCTCCTCCGCCAGGCGCGCCGAAATGCTCTTGAGATAGCCGGTGAACTGGCTGAACACCAGCACACGGTGGCCCTTCTCGAGCAGATCGGGCAGCTGCTGAACCAGGTAGTCGCGCTTGACCGACGACACCCCGGCGTAGGCCTCCGGATCAATCAGCGCGGCATCAAGCGCCAGACGGCGCAGCAGGGTCAGCGACTGGAAGATCGTGAACCGGTTCTTGTCCATGTCCTCCAGCAGACCCAGCACCTTCTGGCGTTCACGCTGCAGATGCGTGTCATAGATGCGCCGGTGACCGGGAGCCAGCGGCAGGTTCACGCGCGTATCGTTCTTCGCCGGAAGCTCCGCCGCCACCAGCTCCTTGGTACGGCGCAGCATGAGCGGGCGGATGCGCCGGCGCAGACGAGCAGCCGTCGCCGCGGCGTGCGCCGGGTCCTCATCGGACTCCGCCGGGCGAGCGTACAGGTCACGGAACGCGCGGGCGGAGGGGAACAGGCCGTCCGCCACAATTGCCAGCAGCGCCCACAGCTCCATGAGGTTGTTCTCAATGGGCGTACCGGTCATCGCAATCTTGGCGCGGGCGGGCATCGCGCGGGCGATGGACCAGGCGCGGGTGCCGGTGTTCTTAACGAATTGCGCCTCGTCCAGCAGGAGCGCACCCCAGCCTTCAGGGGTGGAGAGTTCACCCGTGGATTCGTCAACGGTGCGGCCCAGCGTGCGGGCGTAGCCGGTGTACGCGTCCTCGTCCATGCGCAGCAGCGTGTAGCTGGTCAGCACCAGGTGCGCCCCCGCGATGCGCTCAGCCAGAGGGGTCTTACCGGCGGTGGTTTCGGTGATGGTCACGACCTTCGCCTCGGGCAGGAAACGTGTCGCCTCCGCCGTCCAGTTGGCGATGACGGAGGTCGGCGCAACCACGAGGAAAGGCGCGAACGGTTCGACGCTCTCACCGCGCTCGGCAGCATGTTCGGAGGCTGCACGATGCTCCTCAATCGCGTGGGCGAGCAGGGCGAGAGCCTGCACGGTCTTACCCAGGCCCATATCGTCGGCGAGAATACCGCCCAGACGCTGCTCGTACAGGAACGACAACCACTGGAAACCCTCCACCTGGTAGGGGCGTAGGGTCGCCTGCAGGCCGGCGGGTACCGGGCGCTGAGCAATCACCCGACGGGAAGCCTTCTGCGGCGCGGGGGAACCATGAGCACCCTTGTCAGATGCTTTTTCAGTACCTTTTTCGGCGCTCTCTTCGGCATCCTCCAGACCCTCAACCAGCTCCAACAGCGAACGCACCTGAGCGTCCCACCGCGCGGTCGTATGCACGCTCGCTGCCAGCGACTCCAGCTCAGAGAATAGCCCCGCCTGGTGACGGTTAATGCGCAACTCACCGCCCGCATCGTCGAGTTCGCGAGCCTCCGCGATGAGGGTGCGCAGGGTCTTAAACTCGGGGCGTCGCAGCGAGAAGTAGGTGCCGTTACCGAGCAGAATACGGTCCGCCCCGCGATCTAGCGCCTCAAAAATCTGGGCGAACGGCACGGTCCAATTATTGACCTTCACAGCAATGCCCAGGCCGAACCAATCGCGAGAATTGCCCTCGCTCACGGTAATCTCAATGAGCGCGTCGGTTGCCTCCACGAACTGCGGCGGAGTGCCGTTAAAACGCACCTGAACAGCGGAAACACGGCGAAGCTTCGGCAGAATCGCGCTGAGCAGCTCGCGGGTTTCCCAGCCTTCGATGCGGCGCTCCTCCAGCCCGGAAAGCGCCGGGTGAGCGGCAAGAATAGCGCGCACCGAACGCAGTACGCGCGCCTCAAAACGCTCATCGCGAACTTCGCCACCCTCTTCACCGGGGTAACCGAAAACGGGCAGGGAGTGCACCTCGGAGCCGGTCGTAGGATTCTGGGTGCTCGCCTCCTTAGCGCTCGCCTCATCAGTGCTGTCATCCGCGAAGGGGTTCAGCGGGTACTCCCAATGCCAGCTCAGCTGCGCGTCGTGGCGTACCTGCTCGTCAAAGCTGATTTCAAGCACCAGATGCGGCGGCTTCACGCGCGGCAGCGCCAGCGCCGGATCGGGGGTCAGCGAAGGAATGGAGCGGCTGAGCGCGGGCAGGTATTCCTTCTGGAACGTGGCGCGTTCCGCGGCGGGAATGTGCACGGTACCGGCGCTAATGAGCGATTCGGAGGCGGCATCGAGCGGCTCAACCAGGGGGATGAGCGCCAGCTCCACGCCCTCGGGCAGTTCGGGCACGGCGGGGGAGTAGCACACCCGTTCGCCCTGCACCCGTTCACCCTGCGCCGGGTTGATGGTCGGGGTAGAGGGCTTGGCAGGTACCTCCCGTGCGTCCTTATGCACGAAAGATTCGCGGCCCACTTCATCCAGCGCGCCGGGGCGCGAGGTCTTCCAGTGCACCGCTTTTGCCGCCTGCTCGTACTCCTGCTGAACGAGCCCACCCAGGGCAAAGAATCCGGTGCGCGGGGTGCCAATGGGGTGGCAGTGCGCGGCGGGCAGCCAGAGCTGGCGCAGCAATTCGCCTTCGCGTCCTTCCCAGCTGAGCGCGGCTTGAAGCTGCAGGCCGGCGCCTTCTCCGGGTGTATCTTCTGCGGCGGCGGCGTGCAGGCGCACCTGTGCGGGGCTCAGCACGGCGTAGTTCACCTCGCGACCGTTGACGAGCAGGGGCAGGCCAATATCCTCCGCGCGGGCGAGTACATCCCAGAGCAGAGTGGAGGCAGATGCGCTAATCGAAATCCAGTCGCGGTGCGAGGAATACATGTTCTGCCAGGGGCGGGCAATCGAGTAGAGTTCGGCGAAGAATCGTTCGTGTTCAGGGTAGATTTCGTGCCGCCCGACGGGTCCGCCCACGCTGGAGGCGAAGGTTTCCCAGCTGAGCCCGCCCTTGATCCAGCGTCCAGTTTTGGATGCCATGAGCGGGCGGGCGAGCAGGTTAATGCTGGGGGTTGCTCCGGGCATATTGCGGCCGCGCGCGTAGGATCCGGAGACGCTTAGCGAGAAATCCAGGGCGCCGCTCACGCGCATCGAATCAATGCCCGCAAGGTCCTGACGTGCGGAAAGAACGGATGAGAGGTCGCGCCGCCAGGCAGAAATTTTAGAGGTGGCACCATCGAGCGCTGTGGGGTCGAGCGCAGTGGGGGAAGAGCCTAGTTCGTTGAGCGCAAAGCGTCCCTGCGGGTTTTCGGGCTCGGCAGTCTCCGCATCGGGCGCGGGTAGGTTCGCCGCGGTGGTGAGTGCACCGGAGGCGCGCAGCGCCGCGAGCGGGTCGGCGGCCTTCTTTGCCTCGGCAACATCCGCGCTCTTTGAATCTGTGGATCCCTGTGCCTGTGCCGCACCCTTCGTTGTGGCAGACGGGGCAGAGGCGGCAGAGGGTACGCCGACAGGTCCGGGGTGTTCGCTGAGTGCCTTTTTCGCTACGGAGGCGCGGTCGAGCGCGGTGAGCATGAGCGCTACGGCGTGCTTGCAATCGGTAAGCACGGGGCAGGTGCAGCGGGCGGTGAAGGTTGCGGAGCCGCTGACGGCGGGGAAGAAGCGAATGGTCACTTCGTAGGGGATGATGGTGCTTCCGTTGACAAGCCCGGTGAGGGTGCTGTTGTCTTCGTCGTAGCTGTAGCGGATGACTTCGCGGTTGCGCTGGTAGGCGACACCGCGCTGGTAGGTGCGGTGCCCGGCCTGGCGAATGATCTGCGGTACGGTGACGGGAATTTCGGGGAAGGGGTTGTTGGCGCTCACCAGCTCATTATCGCGTATCGTGCGGGTTTGCGCCTTGTCGCCGGTCATGTGCTGGCGACTGCTGGACTTGCTATCGGGCTGGCAGTTAGGCAGGCCGCAGGGGCGACTATTTGGCGGTGGCTTAGGGTGTATTTCGTATTTGTGGTGGGGGAGTTTTTAGTGCATAAAAACACCGGTATTCACATAAGATATTCCGCGCAGCATCAAAAATTCTCGCCATTTAAAACGTTTCCACAAGCCAAAACACCAATAACCTAAATCTCTTTCAGAAAACACTTTACTTAACTTGAGAAAATGCTGTAAGCTAAACCCAGCTTCAAGAGTTTCGACTGATAAGCTCCGACTATGGTCGAACGCCAACCCCATGTTCACGGGTGGCTCGGATGACGAAGCGGTTTGTATTCACCACCGGAATAACCGGTGGTAATTGGTACAGACAAGAGCAACGCGAAAGGATCGCGCCACTCACGGCGCAGGTTGTCACATGTACAACGGCTCTGCAACCAAAGCAGCAATCTCTCTGAACCCCTCCCGCTCCTACCAGGAAAGCCTGCGTGCCGCAGCTGTCCCCGCGCGAGGCGGATACACCGCAGTCAGCATTGACGATTACTCCCGCATTTCTTCTAAGCGCGACGAGTTCCTGAACTTCCTTCTTCTGCCCAACCCCGAGGGCATCCCCGCTATTCAGTACGCCGGTCTGCGCGTAGCGTAGCATTAGGGGTATGAATTTCTCCGGTATGCTCCTGGACTCCGACGTTCTTGCGGAGATCCGTAAGGCGGATCCAGACCCCGCCGTGGTCGCTTTTCTGCGCCGCCGCTCGTTCCGACACATGTACATTTCTGTGCTGAGTATTGGTGAGCTGAAGGGCCTGTACCCCTACCCGGAAACTGATCGCTGGATTACCGAACTTCTTGAGCGCTTTGGCGACCACGTTATTAATGTGGATGCGCGCGTGAGCCTCGAGTGGGCTGGCCGTCAGGCGCCGCGTGGCGTGCATTCCGTGGGCCGTGATGATGCCGGTCCGCTGCCTACTGCCGCCCTGGAGGGTCTGATGGCGGCGAGCGCGAGTGCCTATGATTTGGAGCTGATTTCTTCTAAGGCGCAGGTGTACCGCGCCTGGGGTGTTCAGGCTTCCAACCCGTGGACTGAGGATTAAAATTTTGCCGTATGCGCGTCCTCGCGTGCGTCCCTGTATGAATCCCTGTGCGAATAGTTGTGAGAACCCGCTTTCGAGTGTTAATCGGAGGCGGGTTTCGTCGTTAATTCGTGGCATGATTGAAGGACGATGAAAAGCACCTCACCTATCTCGCGTTATTCCATGCCCATGCCTCTGTGGCTTCAGGGTGTTGTTGAGCTAATTGTTACTGCCCTGTTCTCTGCTGTTGCAGTGTTTGCGGCGATGTCTGCCGTGTGGGCGACCAAGGGTTTTGGCGACATGGAGTTCTCCTCCGTGGCCGCCATGTCGGCGCACCTGTGGCTTCTGATTCACGGTGTTCCCCTGGATCTTGCGGCTGCTTTTGGTGCTTCTGCCGGCACGATGACGCTGGTGCCGCTGGGTTTGAGTATTCTGCCTCTGCTGCTCTGTTATCGTTCGGGTCGTCGCTTGGCGCGCGCCTCGTATGAGGGTGAGTTTTTGATTCCGGTGCTGTCCGGTTCGGTGACCTATGCGCTGATTAGTTCGGCGATGTACGGTTGGGCGAGCCCGCATCCGCAGCCTCTTCAGGCGTTGAATGCTGCCCTGGTGCCTTTGGGTATTGTGGTGGCTGGTCTGATGTGGGGTGGCTACCGTGAGGCGCGTTCGCTCTCGCGCATGGTGGGTGTTGATACTGCGGAGCAGATTTCGCAGATGAGTCAGTATTCGCGTTGGGCGGGTTCGTATGCCTGGGCGGTGGTGCGTGCTGCGGTGGTTGCTTTTGTGGCGCTGATTGGTCTGGGTGCGGTGCTTTTGGGTATCGGTATTTTGGCGGGTTGGTCGCAGATTGTTGCCACCTACCAGGAGCTGCACGCGGGCGCTGTGGGTGATACTGCGGTGACTCTGCTGCAGCTGGGTTTCTTGCCGAACTTGGTGATTTATGCGATTGCGTGGTCGACCGGTGCCGGTTTCTCCTTTGGTGCGGGTACCTCGGTTGGTTTGACCAGTAGCGATGTTGGTACTTTGCCGATGCTTCCGATTCTGGGTGCTGTGCCCGAGTCGATGGGCACGTTCGGTCTGGTGGGTCTGCTGGTGCCGCTGGGTGCCGGTGCGATTGCTGGCTGGTGGTTCTTGCGTGAGGGCGAGGATCACCTGGATGAGTGGGTTGCCTTGAAGGTTCCGTTCCGCCCGCTGTCTGCGCTGATTTCTGCCGTGGTGCTGGGCGTGATGACCGGTATTCTGACGTCGTTTGGTGCCCTGTGGCTGGGCTGGATTTCGTACGGTTCTCTGGGTATTGGTCGTTTTACGGAGGTTGGTGCTGAGCCGCTGACTTTTGCGGCGCATACCGCGTTGACGGTGGGTGCCGGCGTGACGTTCGGTATGCTGCTGAGCCGCGCCCTGGTGCCGGATAGCAGCCGTGAGCTGCCTCGTTTTGCGGATGAGCGCCCGAACCTGGGTGAGCGTCTGATGAGTTTTACTGCCTCGACCCGTGAGCGTTTTGCGCAGAGCCGCGAGCGTTTTGCACAGCGTCGTGAGGAGCGTGCCCAGGAACGGGCAGAGCGTGCGGAGCGTGAGGCTGAGGAAGCCGCAGCACGTGAAGCTGAGGAAGCTGCAGAGCGTGAGGCCGCTGAGCGTGAGGCTGAGGAAGCGGCACGCGCGCAGGATTCCGAGAACGTTGTTGAGGCCGAGCAGTCCGTGGCGTCTGAGCAGTCTGTTGTGTCTGAGGTGGCGACCGGTCATGTCCCGGTGCATCCGCAGGAGCCTGTGGTTGCCGTCCCGGTGGAGGTGACCGAGCAGCTGGCGCAGCGTGCGGCGGCGGACGCTTTCGCTGAGATTGTTGCAGAGCGCGAAGTGTCGGTTGAAGAGCCTGCAGTAGCGGAACCCGCTGTGGACGCTGCTCAGGAGCCGGCTTCCGAAGAGGCTGTTGCTGAAGAGAGCCCTGTTGAAGAGAGCCTTGTTGAAAAGAGCTCTGCTGAGGAGTACGAGCCGATTGAGGCCGTTCAGCAGGTCGATTACCTGCACTCCACCTCCGTGCAGGTTGAGGATGTTGCCGAGCCTGCCTCCAGCGAGCACGCTACGTACGAACACGCTGCGTATGAGCCCGCCGCGTACGCTCATGACCCCTCCGATGAGGAGACCCGCGAGCTGATTCAGGAGCCCGTCTACGAGGCTGCTGAACCTGTGGAGCGTGAGCGCGCTGTCGATGAGTCCGCAGAACAGGCACCGCGCTCGAAGGGCCGCGCGAGCCGCATCATGGCGTACTTCGGTTTTGGCCTTGAACAGCCTGCCGCAGTGCAGGGTGACTCAGGGCAGGGTGACGCAGTGCAGGATGGCTCAGCCGATGCCGCCCGCACTGAATCTGCCGCGCAGGATTCCGCGCAGAGCCGTGCCAGCGACCGCGCGCATGAGCGTGAGCAGAAGCGCGAAGCGAAGCGGGCGGCTAAGGCGGCACGTAAGAAGCAGAAGAAGGGTTCAGAGCGCGACTTTGTGGACCGCGAGCTGGATGTTCTCTCCGCTGATCAGGCGATGAAGCGTATCTTTGAGGTTCGTAGCCAGACCGGTGTGCTTCCGCTGGTGACCGATGAGGCCTCTACCGTGGAGCTGCCCCCGCTGGATGTCAGCTCCTCGAAGTCCCATAGTTCTAGCGCCCAGGGCTCTAGTGCTCAGGGTTCTACCGCGCGCACGAAGAACTAGCGCGCGGATGAAGAGCTAGAGCTGGATGCGCCGGTGAGCTTGTCCATCGTGCCCTGGAACTTCTGGTCGCAGGTGTACATGTCGGTCTGAGTCAGCGCGGCGGCGCGGCACTCACGGTACTCCTGCGCGCCGGGCATGAAGGCAAGACCGATGCCGCCGAGCAGGGTCATAGCGCCGTAGATAATGCTGACGCCCGCGGCAATGTAGAAGAACCAGGGACCGCGGTAGACTGCGGTGCGCACGATCGCAATAATGCTCAGGGCGATGCCGGCGAGCGCGAAGAGGAAGAGCGCCAGGAAAAGCGGCATCGTGGAGAGCACGAAGGAAGACGCCGCAAAAATGACCAGCGCGGCAACGATCAGCATGAGCGAGGTGCGAATATTCGCTTTCTGCTGTTCGATGGGGTCGATGGTCTTGCGCGGCTTCTTGCCCTGAGGTCCCCGATGCTGCGGCATCATGTTCTGCGGTGCCTGCTGCGGCGCTCGCGGCGGAACCTGCTGGTTCTGCGGTGCGCCGTTGTTCGGGGTGGGCTGCTGCGGCATGTTGTTCGGGTTGTTCTGCGGGGGAGTAGACATACCTATAAGGGTACCGTCCCGTGCGCCCGCGACCTATTGAGTATGCAGCCTATTGAGCTCGCGACCTGTTGAGTTTGCGTCCAGTAAACCCCAGCGACCCCCCCCCATGAACTCCAGTGAACCCCAGTGAGGATTCATCCCGCCGGGGTTTCTTTGTGCTCACCTTTGGGCTTTGGGGGCGTTGTGAACCTCTTACCCCCCTTTGGATAAGGGTGTGAGACGGGTTATACTAGTCGGGTGCGAATTGTGGTTATGGTATCCGGCTCCGGAACGAATCTTCAGTCCATCCTCGACGCTGTAGCAGCGGGCGAGCTTCCCCTCGACATTGCGGCAGTGGGCGCCGACAAGCCCTGTCTGGGTATTGAACGTGCCCAGGCGGCTGGTGTACCCACCTTCCTGGTGCAGCCCGGCGACTACGCCGACCGCCCCTCCTGGAACCGCGCGCTGGAAGAAAAGATCGCTTCCTACGACCCCGATTACATTGTGTTCGCCGGCTTCATGCGCATTGTTGACGCGCAGCTGGTCGAGCGTTTCAGCAACCGCATTATTAACACCCACCCCGCCCTGCTTCCCTCTTTCCCGGGCGCGCACGGCGTGCGTGATGCCCTGGCGCACGGTGTGAAGATTACCGGCCTGACCGTCCACTTTGTGGATGCGGGCGTTGACACCGGCCCCATCCTCGCCCAGGCGGCAGTGCCCGTTCTGGACGACGACACCGAAGAGACCCTGCACGAACGCATTAAGGTGCAGGAGCGCTGCCTGCTCGTGCAGACCATCGCATCCCTGGCTGAATCTCACGGCGCTACATCTGGCAGCTAATTCCGCCCACTAGATTTTCGCGGCGGAATGAGCCGAGCTCACACCCCGCCGCCCACACACGTTCCGTTGTGGCACCCGAGTACCCCTGAGGGGAAGGTGCCCAGCGGCGGGGAATACCCCCACACATATCCTGTCGAACCTGGCAGGCTACGTCCATCCACCAGCTGTGCCGCCGAGAGCCGGCGTGCACGTCTAAAGCATCGGAGTATTTGTGTCTCTCATTGAGCTCGATCGCGTGCCCCTGCGCCGCGCCCTCATTTCCGTCTACGACAAGACCGGTCTGGAGGAGTTCGCCCGCGGCCTGCACGAGGCTGGCGTTGCGCTGGTCTCCACCGGCTCCACCGCATCCACCATCGCGGCAGCAGGCGTACCCGTCACCGAGGTCACCGAAGTGACCGGTTTCCCCGAGTGCCTCGAAGGCCGCGTGAAGACCCTGCACCCGCGCATCCACGCCGGTATTCTGGCTGACCGCCGCAAGCAGGAGCACATCGACACCCTCGGCGAGCTGGATGTCGAGCCTTTCGACCTGGTGGTTGTGAACCTGTACCCCTTCGTCGAGACCGTCGCATCCGGCGCAGGTCAGGACGCCATCATCGAGAAGATCGACATTGGTGGCCCCTCCATGGTTCGCGCTGCCGCGAAGAACCACGACGCCGTCGCAATTGTGGTAGACCCCGCCGACTACGCGCGCACCGTTGAGGCCGCTAAGAACGGTGGCTTCTCCCTGGATGAGCGCCGCCGCCTTGCCGCTGGCGCATTCGCCCACACCGCCGCGTACGACACCGCTGTGGCTACCTGGACCGCATCCCAGTTCCTGCAGGATGAGGACGCTAACTTCTGGCCCCCGTACGCTGGCCTGGGCTTCGAGCGCAGCGAGACCCTGCGTTACGGCGAGAACCCGCACCAGCGTGCCGCCCTGTACGTTGACCCCGCCGCTGCCCCCGGCATTGCTCAGGCGGAGCAGGTGCACGGTAAGGCGATGAGCTACAACAACTACGTTGACGCTGACGCCGCTCTGCGTGCCGCTTACGACTTCGACGAGCCGGCTGTTGCCGTTATCAAGCACAACAACCCCTGCGGTATTGCTGTGGCAACCCCCGGTGCGGCTGACCCGATTGCGGACGCTCACGCGAAGGCGCACGCTTGCGACCCGCTGTCCGCGTACGGCGGCGTGATTGCCGCTAACCGCCCGGTGACCGCCGCTATGGCTCAGACCGTCAAGGGCATCTTCACCGAGGTGATCGTGGCTCCCGGCTTCGAGCCCGAGGCGCTGGAGATCCTGCGTGAGAAGAAGAACCTGCGCCTGCTGGTTCTGCCCGAGAACTTTGCCCGCGAGGCTATCGAGTACCGCCCCATTTCCGGTGGCGCACTCTTCCAGGAGGCTGACCGCCTACAGGCTGAGGGTGACGACCCGAAGAACTGGACCCTGGTTGCCGGTGAGCCGGCTGACGAGGCAACCCTGCGTGACCTCGAGTTCGCGTGGCGTGCACTGCGTTCGCCCAAGTCCAACGCTATTCTGCTTGCCGATAACGGTGCCGCCGTGGGCATCGGCATGGGCCAGGTGAACCGCGTGGATTCCTGCAAGCTTTCGGTGGAGCGCGCGAACACTCTCGGCGGTGAAGGTAACGAGCGTGCCCGCGGTGCGGTTGCCGCATCCGACGCGTTCTTCCCCTTCGCTGACGGCCTGCAGGTGCTGCTGGACGCCGGCGTGCGTGCCGTCGTGCACCCGGGCGGTTCGATCCGCGACGAGGAAGTTATCGAGGCGGCTAAGGCTGCTGGCGTGACCATGTACCTGACCGGTACCCGCCACTTCTTCCACTAAAAATGTGTAGCGGGCTCAGCCTGCGCTGAGCTGCCCGCTGTGAGCGGGGCATTCTAGGGTGAACCTTCTGGTGAGCCTGGGATGCCCCGCTTTTTCATACTCTCCACCTGGGACATTCGTGTTGGAACATCTGCGGTGGAGCATCCGTATTGTGGGCAGTCGTATTTATAGAATTTTTGCTCTATTTTGCGCCGGATTTGCGCATGAGGGCGCGTCAACAGCGACCAGGATGCGCACGGATTGGCTAAAAGTTCGCTAGGATTAGGGTGTGCCTAAAGTCAGCGAAGAATACAAAAAGAACAGGCGTTCTCAGATTGTAGAGACCGCCCGCGAATGCTTCATCAAGCAGGGTTATCAGAAGGCTTCGATGAGCGAGATTATTGCGGCCACTGGCCTGTCTGCTGGAGCGATTTATAACCACTTCTCCTCCAAGGATGAGATTATCCTGGCGGCAGCCCGCATGGACATGGCGCCTTTCGACCGTATCCGCGCCGAACAGCCCTGGGACTACGTGTTCGGGTGCCTGAAGGTGCTGGACACCCCCAAGATTCGCCGTCACCTGCTCGTCACCTGGGGCGAGGCTGTGGCAATGCCGCAGCTGGCGACCGTGGTGTCTGAACAGCTGAGCTACCTGCGCGATCAGTCCCTGGAGCGCTACCGTGCCTGGGGAGCCGCTGAGCTGGACTTCACCGAAGAGGAGCTTGAAGAGTGGCTGACCGTTATCGGTGCCGCGGTGCTGTCGGTGCTGACCGGTTACGTGGTGCAGACCCAGCTGGTCGCTGGCGGTAAGAAGGAGAGCGCTCGCGAGGCGTACCTGGAGTATGCTTCCGCTATCCTGCGTCAGGCGTAGGGTTTGTAGACCCGCGTAGCTACCGCCGATAAGCCTAAAGGCCGGTTTATATGCCCTGCGGTGGCGGTGTAAAACTTCATCGTGATGCTTTGTAAAGCCTGTTTTCCTTCTCGAAGGAAAGCGGGCTTTACGGTATTATGAGGTGTAGCTCATATTTTTTCATTCAGGGTTTTCAGCCGCAGACACTGCCGCAGCCCCGATGATGAGCGACCGAAGATAATGCAAAAACACTCCCAGGAGCGTAATGTCCGAGCAGAAGATCCTCGAGATGCCCCTCGCCGACCTTGACCCCGAAGTTGCAGAAGCCATTGAGCTGGAGCGCAAGCGCCAGCAGAACACCCTCGAGATGATTGCATCCGAGAACTTCGTCCCCCGTGCCGTCCTCGAAAGCCAGGGCTCGGTACTGACCAACAAGTACGCTGAGGGTTACCCCGGCCGCCGCTACTACGGCGGCTGCGAATTTGTCGACATCGTTGAGTCCCTCGCTATTTCCCGTGTGAAGGAACTCTTCGGCGCTGAGCACGCCAACGTTCAGCCGCACTCCGGTGCGCAGGCGAACAACGCCGTCATGCATGCACTGCTGAACCCCGGTGACACCATCATGGGTCTGTCCCTGGCACACGGTGGCCACCTGACCCACGGCATGAAGCTGAACGTCTCCGGCAAGCTGTACAACGTTGTGGCGTACAGCGTGGACGAGTCTGGCCGCGTTGACATGGAGCAGGTGCGTGAACTGGCTCTTGCCGAGCGCCCCAAGCTGATTATTGCCGGCTGGTCCGCGTACCCCCGTCAGCTGGACTTCGCTGCGTTCCGTGCGATTGCTGACGAAATCGGCGCATACCTGTGGGTGGACATGGCTCACTTCGCGGGCCTGGTGGCTGCGGGTCTGCACCCGAACCCCGTCCCGCACGCACACGTGGTTTCCTCCACCGTGCACAAGACCCTGGGCGGTCCCCGTTCCGGCTTCATCCTCTGCACCGAGGAGCTGAAGAAGAAGATTGACTCCGCAGTGTTCCCCGGCCAGCAGGGTGGCCCGCTCATGCACGTGATTGCCGCGAAGGCTACCGCGTTCAAGGTCGCCGCATCTGACGCGTTCAAGGACCGCCAGAAGCGCACCGTTGAGGGCGCACAGATCCTGGCGAACCGCCTGCTGCAGCAGGATGTGAAGGACGCCGGCGTTTCCATCGCATCCGGCGGTACTGACGTTCACCTGGTGCTTGTTGACCTGCGCAACCACGCCCTCAACGGCAAGGAAGCAGAAGACCTGCTGCACGATGCCGGTATTACTGTCAACCGTAACGCTGTGCCGAACGACCCCCGCCCGCCGATGGTGACCTCCGGTCTGCGTATCGGTACCCCTGCTCTGGCGACCCGCGGCTTCGACGCCGAGGGCTTCACCGAGGTTGCCGACATTATCGCTTCCGTACTGCTGCCGAACCCGGACATCGCTGCGCTGCGTGCCCGCGTTGAGGCACTGTGCGCCAAGTACCCCCTCTACCAGGGCAGCGAGAACTGGTAGACCCATGAATGACCCCGTTCGCTCAACATTCCCTGTGGGTGCTGAGCGGGCGGGGTTATTTCGCCCTCTTACTTTTTGCTGCTCTACCCGCCACATTCGTTGAGGGACGTAGCGGGGGAGTGGTACCTCTAGGGGCACACCCTAGAACCCAACACACAGACCGTCCGTTTCGGCGAACCCGCCGCAATCTATGGAAGGAAAAACAATGCCCCAGATTCTAGACGGTAACGCAACCGCCGCAGCCATCAAGGAAGAGCTGAAGGAGCGCGTCGAGGCGCTCAAGGCTAAGGGTATTACCCCCGGCCTGGGTACCGTGCTGGTCGGTGACGACCCCGCATCCCGCTCGTACGTGGGCGCTAAGCACCGCGACTGCGCAGAGATCGGTATTAACTCCATCCGTGTGGACCTGCCCGGTGACATCACTCAGGAAGAGCTCGACGCAGAGATCGACAAGCTGAACAACGACCCGGCGTGCACCAGCTACATTGTGCAGTTGCCCCTGCCCAAGCACCTGGACACCAACCGCGTGCTGGAGCGCATCGCCCCCGAGAAGGATGCTGACGGCCTGCACCCGACCAATCTCGGCAAGCTCGTGCTGAACGTTTCTGAGCCGCTGGATTCCCCGCTGCCCTGCACCCCCAACGGTGTCATTGAGCTGGTCAAGCGCCACGGTATCGACTGGAACGGTAAGAACGTTGTGGTACTCGGCCGCGGCATTACCGTGGGCCGCCCGCTGGGTCTGCTGCTGACCCGCCGCGAGGTGAACGCGACCGCAACCCTGGCGCACACCGGTACCGAGAACCTGGACGAGGTGCTGCGCGAGGCTGACGTCATTGTTGCCGCTGTGGGTGTTCCGCACGTGCTGAAGGCTCACCAGGTCAAGGACGGCGCAATCCTGCTGGACGTTGGTGTTTCCCGCGCTGAGGACCCGGAGACCGGCAAGAAGAAGCTCTTCGGTGACGTCTCCCCGGAGGCTGCACAGAAGGCGTCCTGGGTTTCCCCGAACCCCGGCGGTGTGGGCCCGATGACCCGCGCGGAGCTGCTGGTGAACGTGGTTGAGACTGCGGAGCGTCAGGCGGCATAAGGCTCGCAGCGTTTCAGAGCCGATAACTCAAAAGGGCGGTGCCCCGGTAGAACAATCTACCGGGGCACCGCCCTTCACACTGTCATTACACGAGAAAAGGCAGATGCTAGAGAATCATCTCGTAGAAGTAGGCGTCGGCAAGGTACAGGGTCTCTGAGTACTCGACGGGGCTACCTTCTTCGGTGTAACCGGTCGCGCAGACCTTGAACGCCGCCTCACCCACGGGAACCTGGTGGTTGAACGCCTCGGCGTCGGCGTCGGTGAAGAGCGCCGCGCTGGTGCGTACGCGGGCGTGCTTAATGGCGTTGGGGGTGTCGGCAAGCTGGTCGAAGGAGCTCGAAGCGCCGGACATTTCCGCCATCATAGCGTCCAGGATGCTGCTTGCAGCGGCCTTCACAAAGTAGGAACGCTCAAAGCCAATGACTTCCTGGTCGGCAAGACGCAGACGGCGCACGAACAGCACCTGCTCGCCCACCGGTACGGACAGGTGGGTGGAGATCTCTTCGGTGGCGTCTATCCAGCGGGTCGCAATCATGCGGGTGGAGCCCTCAAAGCCGCGGCGGCGCATATCGTCAACGAAGGTGTCCACGCGCGGAATGTAGGTGGCGTCGGTGCGCTCGGCAACATAGGTGCCGGAGCCCTGCACGTTGTAGAGCAGGCCGCGTTCAATCAGAACCTTCAGAGCGCTACGAACCGTCTGGCGGCTCACCCCAAAGTTCTGCTGAATCATGCGCTCGGTGGGCAGCTTATCGCCGGGCTTGCCGGGAATAATGTAGCGCTGCTCAATGTAGTGGATAACCTGCTCGTACTTCGGGCCGGGAATCGGGGGTAGCTCGTAGCGGCTCTCAGCGTTGTGAGCGGTACTTTCGGATGCGGTGGTGCCCGCAGAATGTGAGGGGGCACCGTGGTCGGTGGTCTGTGAGGAGTGTGAATTCATCACCCAATAGTTTACCGTTCAGCCAGAGAAAAAACGCGCACGAGTGAAAATTTCTCTTCCCTCAAACTGGCATAATTAAGACTATGCATTTTTCTAACACCCCTGCACCGCGCCCGAGCGGTCTGCTTCGCGTGGCGAGCGTGAATGTGAACGGTATCCGAGCCGCCTACAAGAAGGATATGGCGGCGTGGCTGGCGAGCCGTGACATCGACATTCTCTGCCTGCAGGAGGTGCGCGCCCCCGACGCTATCGTGCGTGAGCTGCTGGACGAATCCCAGTGGCATATTCTGCACGCGGAGGCTGCCGCGAAGGGCCGCGCCGGCGTGCTGGTGGCGACCCGCCGCACCCCGAACTCAGCCGGTGAAGTCCTGGAGAACCAGCCGGTGGCGACCCGCTCGAATATTGGCGAAGAGTACTTTGACGATTCGGGCCGCTGGGTTGAGGCAGACTACGTTCTGCCCAACGGTAAGACCCTGACCGTGGTCAGCGCCTACGTTCACTCCGGTGAGGTCGGCACCCAGAAGCAGGACGATAAGTACCGCTTCCTGGAGCGCATGCTGGTGCGCATGCCTGAGCTGGCAAAGCACTCGGATCACGTGCTCATTGTGGGCGATTTGAATGTTGGCCACACCGAGCTGGACATTAAGAACTGGAAGGCTAACCAGAAGCGTGCCGGCTTCCTGCCGGAGGAACGCGCCTACTTTGACCGCTTCTTCGGCGATATCGGCTACCGCGATGTGGCTCGTGAGCTGGCGGGTCAGGTGCCCGGCCCCTACACCTGGTGGTCCTACCGCGGTAAGGCGTTCGATAATGACGCAGGCTGGCGTATCGACTACCACATGGCAACCCCGGCGCTCGCCGAAAGCGCTGTGGAGGCGGTCGTGGACCGCGCGGCAAGCTACGATGAGCGTTTCAGTGATCACGCGCCGCTCGTGGTTGACTACCGCATCGGTGAGTAAGACGCGGACTGCGCGTACAGATAAGTTTTTGAAGATGTGCTGCACCGTTCGCAGCACCGCATAGGAAGAACTGCACAGGAAATAACTATGGCAGACGAAAAGAAGCAGGATAAGTCCCTCATCCCTAACGCCTCTCAGCAGAAGGCGCGTATCTACTCGGGTGCGCAGCCGTCGGCTGATTCGATGCACCTGGGTAACTACATTGGTGCTGTGAACAACTGGGTGGCGTTGCAGGAGGACCCGAATAACGAATGCCTGTTCTTCATCCCGGATATGCACGCCATCACCGTTCCTCAGGACCCCGAGGAGCTGCGTGAGCGTACCCGCCTGACCGCGGCGCAGTACATCGCCTCCGGTATTGACCCGACCCGCACCCCGCTGTTCGTGCAGTCGCACGTGCCCGAGCACGCCCAGCTGGCGTGGGTTCTGAACTGCTTCACCGGCTTTGGTGAGGCGTCCCGTATGACCCAGTTCAAGGACAAGTCCCAGAAGCAGGGTGCTGAGAACGCCTCCGTGGGTCTGTTCACCTACCCGATTCTGATGGCTGCCGACATCCTGCTCTACCAGGTGGACGGCGTGCCCGTGGGCGAGGATCAGCGTCAGCACCTGGAGCTGACCCGTAACCTGGCTCAGCGCTTCAACTCCCGTTTCGGTGAGACCTTCGTGGTACCCGAGCCGGTGATTCTGAAGGAAACCGCTAAGATCTACGACCTGCAGGACCCGACCTCGAAGATGTCCAAGTCTGCGGCCACCGACAAGGGCCTGATCAAGCTTCTGGACACCCCCAAAGCAACCCAGAAGAAGATCAAGTCCGCCGTGACCGATGACGGCTCCGTCATCGCCTACGACCGCGAGGCTAAGCCCGGCGTCTCCAACCTGCTCTCCATCTACTCGGCAATGACCGGCGAGAGCATCGACGAGATCGTGGCACGCTACGAGGGCAAGATGTACGGCCACCTGAAGGTTGACCTTGCCGATATCGTGGTGGAGCGCCTCACCCCGGTGCGTGAGCGTACCCTCGAGCTGATGGACGACCCCGCCGAGCTGGATCGCCTGCTGGCTGTGGGCGCATCCGCTGCCCGTGAGATCGCTACGGTCACCATTGAGAACGTGTACAAGAAGGTTGGCTTCCTGCCTGCCGCCGCAATCTAGCGCGCTGTTCAGCCGGATCGGCTGAGGCGCCGCATTACCTGCACGATTGAGATGACAGCACAAGAGAACTCTTCGAGCCCCACGACGGCTCCTGTATCCCCGACCCTGAAGCCCGGTCACCGCTACCTGAGCGTTATTGCGCACGTGAGCGGTGAGAATGTTCAGCGCCTGGAAGAGTGGAAGCGCGCGGTAGCCGGTGGTGCGGTGGCGCCTATCAGCACCCACGTGACCGTGTACCTGACGGAGCTGACCGAGTCTCTCCTGGCTGCGGTGCAGTCCCCCCAGTTCCGCGAGGCGCTGGACACGCCGCGTTTTGAGGCACGCTGGGGTTCGGTACATTCCTTCCGTCCGGTCACCGAGGTGGAGTACCTGAACCTGGAGGCGGGCAAGGCCGAGTTCGAGCAGATTCACCGGAAGCTGGTTGAGCTATTTGGCACCGGTGCGGCGTCCTTCCCCTATGTGCCGCACGTGACCTTGGGCCAGGGGCTTACGCAGGAGCAGGTTGATCACGCCCGTGAGGTGTTTGACGCTCTGCCCGCCGAGCAGCGTACCTTCACCGTGGATCACCTGCACTGCTACTCCTACGACGGGCAGGACTGGGAAGAAATCCGCGTTCTGCCGCTGCGTTAGTAGCTGGCGTATAAACCTGGCATACACAAAGAGAGATGCGGCCGATAAGTTATCGGTCGCATCTCTCTTTGCGTTTTCGCTAGGTTTATCCCAGAGAGAGTTATCTCAGGGTGGGAGTCCTAATGGGAGTGGCCCTCGCCGGACTCGTGGTTATGAGCCTCGCCAGACTCGTGCGCGTCAGCCGAAGCCGAGGAGGAAGCAGAGCCGTGCGCCTCAGCCTCAACCGGTGCAGCGTTCGAGGAAGAGACACCCAGAATCTCGTTCGGGGTCTTCGGAAGCTCCACGCTCATCAGCTCCTTCGGCGCTGCCGGGTTCGACAGGGACACCGCAATGAGCTTCTTGGTCGCCGGGTCGGTCACGTAGGCGGTCTTACCGTCCACCCACAGTGCCGGACGCTCGTCCTGCCACGTCTCAGACTCGGTCCACGCCTCCATGAGCTGTACGGAGCCCAGCTCAGCGCCGGTTGCCGGATCGAAGATACGCAGCTTGCCGTCGGTAGTCAGCAACAGGGCCTCACCCTGGGGGCCGCGAGCCAGCGAACGGAAGGTGTAGCTCACGCCAGAAGGCAGGGAGTAGACGGTGCGGGTTGCCGCAACGGTGTCGATAATGGAGAACTTCTCGGGGCGCTCCAGCTTGGCGTCCTTGTCGGTCTTGTAGTCCGCCAGAACGTACTGGGAATCAGCCTTGCCGGCCTGGTTACCGGAACGCGAGTAGGGGTCCTCGGGGTTGGTGATCTTGGTGAACTTGCCGTCCTTGTAGATCAGCGCGCCGTCGGTGCAACCGATGGAGAATGCGCCGTCCTTGGCGATAGCTTCACCGTGAACGCCGGGGCAGGCGGGGCTCTCGGTGACGGTCTTGCCCTGCGCGTCCACAACAGCGGCACCGGTGCGGGTCTTCGAATCGCCGACCGCAACCAGGTACTGGTCGTTGGGCAGCGGGATTGCGAAGCCGTGGTGCGGCTTGGGCAGGGTGATGGTGGTGGTCTCCAGGGAGGAAGCGGTGCGCTTGTCCTGGGTCAGTTTCGCCGGGTCGTACACGGCGAAGGAGCCGGTGCCGTCAGCGAATGCCGCGACCTTGCCGTTGTCCTTGATGACGTGACCGGTGTGGTCAGCCGCGAGAGACAATGAGGACAGCGACGGGGCGGTGGTGTAGTAGTGCGAGTGGTCGCCGTGCGTTACGGACCATACGCCGGTGTCCAGGAAGGTGTAGCTGTTGCCGTCTGCGACGACGAGGTGGCGGTTATCGCCAGCGTCGGAGAGGCGCAGGAAGCCTTCCTTGGGGATGTCTGCGAGCAGCTTCATATCCTTGGCGTCGTAGACGAGCACGCCGCCGTCGTAGGTGATGGCGACGCGGCTTGCCGGACCCTTACCTTCGGTGATGGGTGCTGCAGTTGCGCTCGCGGAGGTGGAGGCGCTGGGGCTAGTCTGTGCGTTCTGGCTGGTCTGGGCGTTCTGGGCGCCGCATGCGGTCAGGGCGAGGGCGGCTACTGCGCCGAGTGCGCCGGCGCGGGTGAGGAAAAACTTACGAGTCATGTGCATCTACTAAGGCTAACATGAGAATGGTTCTCTATAAGGGGTGGTTCTCGGTTTGTATCAGACTCTGGAAGTGCAGTCTACGCGGGGTGAGTAAGGCGTGCCATCCCCTGCTTGGCCGCAGGAAACAACCTTCCACGCTCTCACTAGGGAAAAGTCTTGAATCCACCCGCGAAATGACCCAATGACCCATCGGAGCATAATCATCGGGGCATAAGAAAACCGGCTCCCTTCTGAAAAGAAGAGAACCGGTTTCTAGAGGTATCTTGTGCTCGAGCAGGGTTCAAGCACCTGCGCGGGGCTATCTACTCAGAGCCAAAAATTTAGAGGAGGTTGTTCAGGCCTCGTGCCTTGACCTCGCCCACGGCATCCTTGACAGCCTGTGCCTTGGAACGCGGAGCGACCAACAGAGCATCGGGGGTATCCACCACAACGATGTCGTCGAGGCCAATGATAGAGATCTTACGGTCAGTGTTCGCGACAATAATGCCGGAGCAACCGTGGTTAATGACGTTATCCTTCTCGCCGAGAATGGTCAGCTCTTCGCCACTCTTCTCGGTGTTCAGGCGTGCCACAGCGTCGAAGTCTCCAACGTCGTCCCAGCTGAAGGAACCGGGAACCATTGCGACGTCGCCTGCTGCCGCTGCGGGCTCAGCCACAGCGTAGTCGATAGCGGTCTTCGGCAGGGTCTCCCAGACGCGGTCCATAACAGCCTCGCGCTCGGGGGTGTCCCAAGCGTTAGCAATCTCCATGATGCCCGCGTACAGCTCGGGCTCGTTCGCCTCGAGGTGCTTGAGCATCAGGGCCGCCGGTGCCACGAACATACCTGCGTTCCAGGTGTACTCACCGGAGTCCAGGTACTTCTGTGCGGTGGCGGTATCGGGCTTCTCCACGAAGGTGTCCACGGCGTGAGCGTTGGGTGCACCCTCGATGCCCAGGGACTCGCTGGCGTGAATGTAGCCAAACGCGCTGGAGGGCTCGGTGGGAGTAATGCCGATGGTGACAATCTTGCCGGTTGCCGCGGTGATGACAGCTTCGGTCACAACACGGTGGAATTCATCCACGGGGCTGATGACGTGGTCAGCTGCGAAGGAGCCGATGATGGCGTCCGGTTCGCGGCGGTGGATGATAGCGCAAGCCAGGCCGATAGCTGCAGCCGAATCCTTGGGGGAGGGCTCCAGCACCAGGTCAGCGGCACGCAGTTCAGGAATCTGCTGGGTGACCGCTTTGGCGTGCGAAGTGCCGGTAACCACCATGACGGAACCGTTGCTGAGGTCGATGAGACGGTCGTAGGTGTCACGCAACAGGGAATTGCCCGACGAGGTGAGGTCGAGCAGGAATTTCGGGGCGTGCGCGCGGGATAGAGGCCACAAACGCGAGCCAACACCGCCGGCGGGAATGAGCGGGCGGAATCGAGTGAGTGCAGTATTCATCGCTTCAAGAATAGCGGGTGAATTTGTCATATATCGAATTCTTTTAGGTTTTAACAAAAAAGTGTCAGGCGGCTCTCATTTAGGCGTTGTTTGAGGTTAGGTTAAGGTAAGTTCCGCATAAACACAGGGGAGTAGGCGATATCGCAATAAAAACATGCTCTAATTCCCTTTTAGAACCTGTAAAAAAACCCTAAACAGGGTGTCAGTAAGCTGTGAATTTACCTGATATCTTGGAAGTAACAGACGAACAAAAAGCAGTCGGTGAGCACACAGCTGTGCCTGGAAGATGGGGCCTAAAAATGCGGTACCAGAACCCAGACGCTCGCCGTCGCAGCAGGAGGTTATTCAGTGTTGAATGGTTCTAAAGGAACCCTTTACCGCGGCCGCTGGGGCATGTGGTCCTGGGTTGCTCATCGCATTACCGGTATCGCGATTTTCTTCTTCCTTCTTGTACACATCCTAGATACTGCCGTCGTGCGTATCTCCCCGGAGGCCTACAACGGCGTACTGAGCCTGTACAAGAACCCCATCATGGGTCTGGGTGAGACCGCGCTTGTCGCCGCCATCGTCTACCACGCGTTCAACGGTATTCGCATTATCCTTATCGACTTCTGGGGTAAGGCAACCAACTCGCACGTGGAGCACATCCAGGCGAAGAACAAGGACGGCAACGTCGAAATCAGCCAGAAGGCAACCTACACGCACATCAAGATTCTTTGGGTTGTGCTTTTCCTCTGGGCAATCACCGTTGCTGGCTTCGCCGCACGTCACCTGCCGATCGTTTTCTCGCACATGGGAGGTCACTAAACTATGGCTACTCCGCTTAAGCCCCGCACCTATGTACCCCGTCTGCGTGATAACCGCATCGACGGCGTAAAGTACAACCGCTCCTCCTCCAAGCGCAACAACTTTGAGATGTTCGCTTGGCTCGGTATGCGCCTGTCCGGCGTCGTACTCGTCGTGCTGATTTTCGGCCACCTGTTCTCCAACCTCATGGTCGGCGACGGCATCCACGCCATCGACTTCGGCTTCGTGGGCGGCAAGTGGGCGAACCCCTTCTGGCAGGTCTGGGATTTGCTGCTGCTCTGGCTGGCTATGCTGCACGGTGCTAACGGTATCCGCGTCATCATTGACGACTACGCTGAGAAGGACCGCCTGCGCGTTTGGCTGAAGGTTATCCTCTTTGCTGCATGCGCATTCGTCCTGCTGATTGGTACCCTCACCATCTTCGCGTTCGACCCCTGCCCCTCCGGCGCAGCGGCTGAACTGCTTCCCAGCTTCTGCTCGGCACGCTAACGGCGACGTATCCGAGACAAACGAAAACATCTAAAACACAGAAAGAACATCATGCAGGTACATAAGTACGATGTAGTGATCGTCGGTGCCGGCGGCGCAGGTATGCGTGCCGCTATTGAGGCCGGCCAGCGAGTTCGCACCGCGGTACTGACCAAGCTATACCCCACCCGCTCCCACACCGGCGCAGCACAGGGTGGCATGTGCGCCGCTCTGGCTAACGTTGAAGAGGACAACTGGGAGTGGCACACCTTTGACACCGTCAAGGGTGGCGACTACCTGGTTGACCAGGACGCAGCAGAAATCATGGCTAAGGAAGCTATTGACGCTGTGCTCGACCTGGAAAAGATGGGTCTTCCCTTCAACCGAACCCCCGAAGGCCGCATTGACCAGCGCCGCTTCGGCGGTCACACCCGTGACCACGGTAAGGCTGCTGTGCGCCGCGCATGCTATGCAGCTGACCGTACCGGCCACATGATTCTGCAGACCCTCTACCAGAACTGCGTTCGCCACAATGTGGAGTTCTACAACGAGTTCTACGTTCTCGACCTGATTCTGGTCAAGGATGAAGAGGGCAAGCCCCGCCCCGCCGGCGTCGTCTCCTACGACCTGGCAACCGGCGAGGTTCACGTCTTCCAGGCTAAGTCCGTGATCTTCGCATCCGGCGGCTGTGGCAAGATCTTCAAGACCACCTCCAATGCACACACCCTCACCGGTGACGGCATGGCTATCGCACTGCGTGCAGGCCTGCCCCTGGAGGACATGGAATTCGTTCAGTTCCACCCGACCGGCCTGGCTGGCCTGGGCATTCTCGTCACCGAGGGTGCTCGTGGTGAAGGCGGTATTCTCCGTAACGCTGACGGTGAGCGCTTCATGGAGCGCTACGCACCCACCATTAAGGACCTCGCACCCCGCGATATCGTGGCACGTGCAATGGCAAACGAGGTGCGCGAAGGCCGCGGTTGCGGTCCCCACAAGGACTACGTGCTGCTGGACCTGACCCACCTGGAGCCCTCGCACATCGACGAGAAGCTGCCGGACATCACCGAGTTCGCTCGTACCTACCTGGCAGTGGAACCGCACCACCAGCCCATCCCGGTGTTCCCCACCGCGCACTACGCAATGGGCGGTATCCCCACCAACAACGAGACCGAGGTCTACCGCAACAGCAAGGAGACCATCCCCGGCCTCTACGCAGCTGGTGAAGTTGCTTGCGTGTCCGTCCACGGTGCAAACCGTCTGGGCACCAACTCCCTGCTGGACATCAACGTGTTCGGTAAGCGTGCAGGCCGCAAGGCAGCAGAGTACGCAGCAACCGCTGAGTTCGTACCGGTTCCGGACGACGCAGCAGATCGCGTTCTCAACATGCTCAACGGCATCCTCGAGGGCAAGGGCACCGAGAAGGTCGGCGCTATCCGCGCAGACCTGCAGAAGGCTATGGAAGCTGACATGCAGGTGTTCCGTACCGACGAAACCATCCGTGCAGCACTGGCAACCATCGCTGAGCTGGAAGAGCGTTACAAGAACATCTCCATCCAGGACAAGGGCAAGCGCTTCAACCTCGACCTGCTTGAGGCTGTTGAGCTCGGCTTCCTGATTGAGCTGGCAAAGGTCATGTCCGTTGGTGCATTGCACCGTAAGGAATCCCGTGGTGGTCACTACCGCGAGGACTTCCCCAAGCGTGACGATGTCAACTTCATGGAGCACTCGATGGTCTACCTCGACCCCGAATCTGAGTTTGAGGGTGTGAAGGGCCTGCGATTCGAAACCAAGCCCGTTGTCTACACCCGCTACGAGCCGAAGGAGCGTAAGTACTAAAATGGCTGAAAACGAACTCCCCGAACCGGAATCCGTCAAGCTGTTTGAGGGTATGACCGGCGGCGACTCCGACTCCATCCCCACCTACGATGTGGTCATCAAGATTCGTCGCTACAACCCGGAAGTTTCCTCCGAGGCATACTGGGATGAATTCCCGCTGACCATGTACCGCACCGACCGCGTGCTGGATGCTCTGCACAAGATCAAGTGGGAAGTAGACGGTTCCGTCTCCTTCCGCCGCTCCTGCGCACACGGCATCTGTGGTTCGGACGCGATGCGCATCAACGGCCGTAACCGCCTGGCTTGCAAGACCCTGCTGAAGGACCTTGACCTGTCCAAGCCGATTACCGTTGAGCCCATCAAGGGTCTGCCCTGCGAAAAGGACCTCATCGTTGACATGGAGCCCTTCTTCCAGGCATACCGCGAAATCATGCCGTTCTTCATCAACGACTCGAACGAGCCTGAGCGTGAGCGCCTGCAGACCATTGAGGACCGTGCACGTTTCGATGACACCACCAAGTGCATCCTCTGTGCAGCATGTACCTCGTCCTGCCCGGTCTTCTGGACCGACGGTCAGTACTTCGGCCCCTCCGCTATTGTGAACGCACACCGCTTCATCTTCGACTCGCGCGATGATGCAGGCGACCTGCGTCTGGAGATCCTCAACGACAAGGAAGGCGTATGGCGCTGCCGTACCACCTTCAACTGCACCGAGGCTTGCCCCCGTGGCATCCAGATCACCAAGGCTATCGCCGAGGTGAAGCAGGCAATCCTGAGCCGCTCGCTCTAATCGGAGCACACGGTATCAGCTGACATAGCATTGACGATTCAAGCCGTCACCCACACCGGGTGGCGGCTTGAATCGTTTTAACAGGAAAAGGACCGGCTTCAAATCGTGGGGCAGCGCATTGAACGGGGCTTCTGCGGGCGGGAGTACTCTTCACAATCTGTCATAAAGTCATAGATATTCTCGAGGGCCGTCAGAAAGGGGGAACGGGTAGGTAAACCCCGGCGGGCGGCGTTATTCTACTGTGTATGGTTTTCGCTAATTCTCGCTACGATTTGTCCACCCCCGTCTTTGACGACTGGGTGGAGCGCATGATGGGTACCCTCGTGCAGTTCCGCCGCGAAGTGCACGCCAACCCGGAGCTTTCCTTCCGTGAGGTGGCGACCACTGAGCGCCTCATGAACCGACTGCGAGAAGCCGGCATGAACCCCGTCGCCTGCGAAGGCACCGGCTGCTACGTCGATATCGGAAGCGGCCCCTTCGCCGTGGCTCTGCGTGCCGATATTGATGCTCTGCCCATTGTTGAGCAGACCGGTCTGCCCTACGCCTCCACCGTGCCCGGCGTGATGCACGCCTGCGGTCACGACATTCACCAGACCGTCATGCTCGGTGTGGCGCTGGCGCTGCACGAGCTGAACGAGAAGACCCCGCTGGGTCGTAGCGTCCGCATTCTCTTCCAGCCCGCTGAGGAGCAGCTTCCCGGCGGCGCCGTACAGATGATCGCTCAGGGTCTGCTCAAGGACATTCCGCGTGCTTTTGCCCTGCACTGCGACCCGAAGGTGGACCTGGGTCAGATTGGTACCCGCATCGGCGCGATTACCAGCGCATCCGACACCATCAAGATTCACCTGAGCGGCCACGGCGGCCATACTTCCCGCCCGCACCTGACCGAGGACCTCATCTACGCGATGAGCCAGATTGCTGTGCAGGTTCCCGCCGTGCTGACCCGCCGTACCGACGTGCGTTCGGGTGTGCTGGTTGCCTGGGGCCAGGTCAGCGCCGGCGTTGCTCCCAACGCTATCCCCGCTGAGGGCTACCTGGCGGGCACCATGCGTTGCCTGGACGTTGAGGTTTGGCGTCAGGCAGGCAACATGCTGGATGAAGTCATCGAGCAGGTTGCTGTACCCTTCGGCGTGAACGCGCGTGTGGAGCACATTCGCGGCGTGCCCCCGGTCGTCAACACCGACCTGGAAACCACCATGCTTGAGAACGCAGCCCGTGCTGAGCTGGGCGAAGACTCGATCGTGCTGGTTGAGCAGTCCATGGGCGGTGAAGACTTCGCCTGGATGCTGCAGGAAGTTCCCGGCTCCATGTTCCGTCTGGGTACCCGTGCCCCCGGCGACCCCACCTATGATCTGCATCAGGGTGATTACGCCCCGAGCGAGCAGGCGATTGGCATTGGTGTGCGTGTTATGGCGGCAACCGCACTGCGCGCTGTCCGTTTTGAGCTGGCGAAGGCAGCGAAGGCGGCGAACCCCATCCGCGATGAGGCACGCTAAAGAGCTTTTCGAAAGCTTATTCTGCAGTCTTGAAAGCGCGGCGCTATAGCCGCGTTAAGCCTTGAAAACTGTACAAGTTTCACCCCGTTACCTCTCACCGAGTAGCGGGGTGAAACTCTATGCACGCGATAGAATTAAAAGGATTATGAGGACATTTGCGTCATGTTCTGGACCCCGTGCCCACACACCTGCGGGGGATAAAGGAGATGGCGCATCATCACACGGCGCACGCCGGAGGAGGACACCCAATGAGCTTCTTTGGAATCGGCAAGAAGAAGTTGGATGAACAGTCGCGCGAAGAACAGAGCGCCGAAACTGCTAAGGTCCAGAAGGAACAGGCAGGCAAAGACGCCCCCAAGAGCGCACGACTGAGCGAAAAGATTATGGAACAGCAGCAGTGGGAGGATTCCCTGCGCCGCTTCGTGAAGTCTGAAAGCGCACGCCAGCAGAGCAACGACGAAGAGCAGAACGAAGAGCACCGCGCTGTTGAGGACCTCAAGCGTGCCCTCCTGAACGGCGATGAGAAGGTTGAAGAATCTTCCGCTGCTGATGAGCTGACTGAGGAACAGGTTGAGGAGCAGGAGCGTCGTAGCCTGCTGGCTGCGCTTGGTGCTTTCCCCCAGGGATCTGAGGAACCTGTTGAGGTTGAGCAGGTAGCTGAGGGCCAGGACATTGAAGAAGATGCCGCCCCGGTTGCTGAGGCGCCCAAGCCCGCTACCCCCGCGTTCCTGCGCGATGACGAAGAAGCTGAAGCTGAGGACGCATCTGTCGAGGCTGAGGAAGCCCCGGCTGATGTTGAGGAGCCGAAGGACGCTGCAGAGGATGCACGTTCCCAGTTTGAGCAGCACCTGCGTGCTCTGCGTGCCCAGAAGTCTGAAGATGAAGCGGACGAAGTATCTGAGGCGCCTGCACCTACCGCAGTTGAGGTAGCCGAAGGAAAGTCTGAGAACGTTCATTCTGTATCTGAGTCTGTATCCGCAGATGCTGAGGACTCCCTGGCCGTTGAAGATATGAAGGTCGCCCGCACCCGCGCCGCTGCCGCCGAGGCACAAAACGCCGGTCTGGACGATCTGGCTGCCGTCTACGCGGCACGCCTGGGCATCACCCTTGACAGCGAAGAAGAGACCTTCGGCGAGGTTGCTTCCGGCGAGGTAGTCGCTGAAGCTGCTGCTGATGAGGCAGTTGCTGAGGACGCAGACTCCGCTGAAGCACTTGAGCCTACTGAGGCTACTGAATCTGTTGAGGACACTGAAGTACCTGAGGTGTCCGCAACTGTTGCAGAGGCTACTGAAGACATTGAAACCGAAGAGACCGTTGACCTCACCGCAGGCGCAGAAGAAGCTGTAGAGCCTGCTGCCGCTGTTGAGGAAGAGCCGATTGAGGCTGTCGTTGAGGCACCCGAACTGCTGGCATCCGAACTTACTGAGGAAGAAAGCGCGGTCTCTGATGAGACCGAACTGCTCTCCGCTGTGTCCGTTGAGGAGAAGCGCGAAGTGTCCGTCTCTGAGTCGCTCGAGGCTGAGGACTTCGACGCTGAAGAGGAGAACACCGCAGAGCTGATTTTCGATGCTTCCGCCGCGGAAGAGCCTGCTACGGAAGAAAGCTCTGTCGAAGAAAGCGTAGCGGTAGAAGCCGAAGAGGAGACCCCCGCACCGGTAGCAACCGCTACCGAGGTTGAGGACTCTGAAGTTGAGAACCTCGTGGCTGAAGGCACTGCTTCTGAGGAAGACGAGCCCGCCAAGAGCGCCTCTATAGCCCCTGCGCTTGCCGCTGCTGCCGCCCCCGTAGCTGCTGCAGCTGCCGTTGCCTCCGCCGCAAAGGCTGAAAAGGCTGAGGAGAAGACCGAAAAGGGCACCTCGCAGGGCATCGCGCTGACCGCAGAGGGCATCGATAAGAAGGAAGCAGAGAAGCACGAATCTGCTACTCGTGAAGAATCTGCTGAGGCACCCGTTGCTGAGCTAAAGGACACTGAGCAGAAGCTCAGCGAAGACGAAGCTGAACTGGTCGCCGAATCCATCATCCTGAGCGAGCCCGTTGAGGGCGCGGCAACCCTGCCCGTTCTCCCCGAGGAGCGCGCTCTCTACAGCCTTGCGGAGCTCATGCGCACCCGCGGTTCGGGCACCATGAGCCTGGAACTGCGCCAGGTTGATGAGGATATGCACTACCGTCTGCTGCACCGCGGCCGTGAGGTTGAAACCGGCATTGTCGTGCCCGGTGTTGACTGGTTCGCGCCCGTTGCGGCACTGTACACCGAGGCTCAGCAGGCCGGTGCGACCTGGAACCGTGCGGCTGTCTCCCTGAAGCCGCGCCTGGGTGACGGCCTGGAGGTTCACGCATCCTACCTGGGAGCTGTGGACGGTCAGACTACCGGTGAGAGCTTCCTGCTGGGAGGCTCCGCTGTTGAGGCTAAGCCCGTGGCGACCGCTGAGGCCGCTGAGGCTACCTTGCAGGATGAGCCTCAGGAAGCCGCTGTTCAGAGCGTTGACTCGGCTGAGGCTGAACGTGAAGCTATTGAGCGTGAGCTTGAGGCGGAACTCGCCGAGAAGCAGGCTGCGAACGAGGCGGCGGCTACTGTTGAAGCCGCTGAAGAGCTTGTAGTTGAGAGCGCTGAAGAGGGTACCTCTTCGGGTCTGCTGACCGCTGCTGGTCTTGCCGCTGCCGGTACCGCTGTGGCTGGTTCTGCCGCTGCCGCTTCTGCGCAGGAGAAGGAAGGCGTAGAGGAGGCTGTTGAAGCTTCTGACGAGCCTGCCCAGGCTGAGTTTGCGCCGGTTGAAGCTGAGTTCGAGCACGACTACGAGAATGACCCTGTCTTCGGTGTAGCTACCGTAGAGCCCGAAACTGAGCAGGCTGAAGAGCTCACCGCCGAAGCAGCTGAGGCTTCCGAGACCCCTGCCCAGGCCTCTGATGAGTCTGGCGAAGATATGGAAGCCGCCCTGGCTGCCATCGTCGCCAACGCTCAGAAGAAGCTGGACACTGAGGACGCAGACGTTGAGGAAGCACCCGCTGAGGACGTTCCGGTTGCCGAGGAACAGAAGTCTACCGCCCCTGTGGTTGCAGAGTCCTTCACCCTGGATCGCACCCAGCCCGTCGAAGAAGCTGCAGAAGAGCCGGCCGCAAAGCAGACCGAAGAGCCCACCCTGCCCGCGTTCCTGGACGACTCTGAACTGCTGCCCGAGCACGAGGCCTCTGCTGCATCCGCTGAAGCGCACGCTGAGGAACCTGCCCTCGAAGACGTTGAGCCTGCCGCTGAGAGCGCATCTGTGGCTCCCGGCCTGGCTGGTGCTCTTGCCGCAGCTGCCGCAGTGGGCACCGCCGGCGCCGTTGCGAAGGTATCTGAGGCAAAGGCGTCCGAGGCGAAGGCTATCGGTGCTCAGGAAGAGCCCGCTGAGAAGGTCGCCGAGCTCAAGACCGTTGAGGTGACCCCCGCAACCAAGATTGCTGAGGCTCCCGCAGTAGAGACGGCACCCGCTGCTTTGCCGGAGACCGCACCCGCGGGCCTTTCCTCCAGCATCTCGGCATCCGCGCTGAGCGAGCTCAACCAGCTGCCCACCATCGTGGCTGAGCCGGACACCCCCTCGGCCGCGGTGCAGAGCCCGCTGGTTCCCTCGGAGACTCAGCTGGCATCCGGCAACCTGGTGCTGACTGAGGCTCAGGTCGCCCAGCGCCTGGCACCGGTCGTCGAGCACCTCTTCGGCGAGAACGGCACCGCAAAGGACGCAACCACCGTGCTGATCCGTGTACGCGCCCTCGGCTCCTACTACGACGCCCTGACCCACGTGCGCCGCAACGGCTTCTGGGAACAGGTCCGCACCTTCGAGCTGATCCCCGAAACCCTGCTGGACATCCCGGCTCTGAAGACCGACTCGTACAGTGAGGGCGAGGGCTCGCCGCTGGCTATGAGCCTGACCTTCACCCCGGGCGTGCCGGTCCAGGCAGCATTCGATTATGCGAATGAGCAGGCGTTTGTCACCTACCCGCGTCCGCTGGATGCTGAGCGTTACGTTGAGGAGCTGCGCATGTTCCCGCGTCTGGGTTCTAAGATTCCGGCTCATATGACGAGCGCGCTTTCGCACTGGAACCTCTAAACCCTTGTAAGGTGCGCCGCGCCGGCTCCCCGTGTGGGGGTCGGCGCGGCGCGCTATGTTTGTCATTTTTTCGATGAGGAAGATTGTTATGACTGATACCCCTAATACTCCTGAAGCTTCTGCGGCGCAGAACGTTCGGGACACTGCCGCCCGTGCGGCTGAGGCCTTTGGCGCACTGGTGGAAACCATGGCGTTGCTGCGCGCACCGGGCGGTTGCCCGTGGGATGCTGAGCAGACTCACGCCTCCCTGATCCGCTACCTCGTGGAGGAAGCCTACGAGGTTGTTGAGGCGGTAGAAACCGGCGGCGAGCCGAATATGCCGCTGCTGCGCGAGGAACTGGGCGACGTGCTGTTGCAGGTGGTGTTCCACTCCGATATTGCTGCGGCAAACCCGCAGGGCTTCGACATTGTGCAGGTGGTTGAGGGTCTGGTGAAGAAGCTTCGTTCGCGCCACCCCGACGTGTTTGCGGCTGAGTCTGAGGGCTCTTCGGAGGCGCCCCGCACCGCAGCTGAGCAGCAGGCGGCGTGGGATGAGCTGAAGAAGAAGGAGAAGAGCGACCGCGGCGCGCTGGACGGTATTCCGCCGCATCTGCCGGCGCTCGCTATGGCTGAGAAGACTGCTGTGAAGGCACGTAAGGCGGGTATTATCTTGCCGCCGGAGCCTACGAGCATGGAGGATGACCTGCGCTATATGCACACTGAGGAGGAGTTCGGCGAGCTGCTCTTTGCGTTGGTGAGCCGTGCACAGCGTAACGGCCTGGATGCTGAGCGTGCCCTGCGTTCGTACACTCGCCGCTATATTGCTCAGCATACGCATGATGAGCCGAGCTATTAGACACGCTGGTTGAGTTCTTCTGTGAGGCGCTTTGAAACCTAGTCTCTGAGGGAATAAGAGGTTTCAAAGCGCCTTCCGTTTGTTTGGGGTCGTGTTGGATGGCCGTGAGGATGCTCGTGGCGTATACCCCGGCGTTTGGGCTCATGTTGTGCTTTGGCTGAGTACCCACACCCTCACAATGTGGGGGAGTGTGGGTCTTGTTCCGCTTTGTAGCGCCTGACTAAGGGTTATTGAGACCTTCAATAAGGCGATAAAAAAGCGGTGGCAACTAGTGTGTTTGTGTGGGAGTTTTGCTAGAATTTAGGGGACGCGACTTGTCCACTACCGGGTGAGCCGTTCACATCCTTGACATCTCATAAGGAGAACAATTCATGGCTGTTATTACCGCAGTTCACGCACGCCAGATCCTGGATTCCCGTGGCAACCCGACCGTTGAGGTTGAGGTTCTGCTCGAAGACGGTGCTTTCGCACGCGCAGCTGTGCCCTCGGGCGCATCCACCGGTGAGTGGGAAGCTGTTGAGCGTCGCGACGGCGACAAGTCCGTATACCTGGGCAAGGGCGTTCTGGGTGCAGTGAAGTCTGTTATCGAAGAAATCGCTGAAGAGGTCATCGGCATTGAGGCTTCCGACCAGCGCGCTGTTGACGCAGCCATGATTGCTCTGGATGCAACCAACAACAAGGGCAAGCTGGGTGCAAACGCAATCCTGGGTGTCTCCCTGGCTGTTGCTAAGGCTGCTGCTGAGTCCGCTGACCTGCCCCTGTACAAGTACCTCGGCGGCCCGAACGCTCACGTTCTGCCCGTCCCCATGATGAACATCCTCAACGGTGGTTCTCACGCAGACTCCAACGTTGACATTCAGGAGTTCATGATTGCTCCCATCGGCTTCGACAATTACTCTGACGCTCTGCGTGCAGGTGTTGAGGTTTACCACTCCCTGAAGTCCGTGCTGCACGACCGCGGCCTGGCAACCGGCCTGGGCGACGAGGGTGGCTTCGCGCCCAACCTGGAGTCCAACGCAGCTGCACTGGACCTGATTGTTGAGGCAATCGAGAAGGCTGGCTACAAGCCGGGCGAGCAGGTTGCACTGGCACTGGACGTTGCATCCTCCGAGTTCTACAACGACGGCGCATACGAGTTCGAGGGCCAGAAGAAGTCCGCAGCTGAGATGAGCGCATACTACGCTGACCTCGTTGCAAAGTACCCCCTGGTTTCCATCGAGGATCCCCTGGATGAGAACGACTGGGAGGGCTACAAGACCCTGACCGAGCAGATCGGTGACAAGGTCCAGATCGTTGGCGACGACCTGTTCGTGACCAACCCCGAGCGCCTGGCTCGCGGTATCGAAGAGGGCGCAGCTAACGCTCTGCTCGTGAAGGTGAACCAGATCGGTTCGCTGACCGAGACCCTCGACGCAATGGAGCTGGCACAGCGCCACGAGTACCGTTGCATGGTTTCTCACCGTTCCGGTGAGACCGAGGACGTCACCATCGCTGACCTGGCTGTTGCAACCAACGCTGGCCAGATCAAGACCGGTGCTCCCGCACGTTCCGAGCGCGTTGCTAAGTACAACCAGCTGCTGCGCATTGAGGAAGAGCTGGGCGATGCAGCTGTTTACGCTGGCAAGTCCGCATTCCCCCGCTTCAAGGCATAAGTTACTGAAGCATCCGACCGCGTGAGCGGTTAGACGTCAAGGAGGCGGTGCTACCCCGTAGGGGAGTGGCACCGCCTCCTGCTCTGTGTTGAGGTTAGTCACGGTGTTGAGGCTAGTTGCGGCGGCAACGCACGAGGTGCAGCCCATACGATGCCGCATGTAGCGGCCACAACATAGCGCCGGATAACCCCAACAAACCCGGTAGAATATGAAGGAAACGCTTAGCGGTACAGAATGGAACGAGGGATAGAGCAATGAGCCAGCGAGCAAACCAGCAGACCCGGTCGCACTCTAAGAGTTCCACCGAACCGGCTCAGGGCGCTACCTCTTCCAATGCGTCGCGTGGCGCCGCGAAGGAAGCTCGCACCTCCCTATTGAAGAAGGCAAGTGCTCTTTTCTTTGGCGTGGGTTTGAGCGAGCGTCACCCTGAGCGTGAACGTCAGGCGCAGGCTCGCCGTGAGGAGCGTGCCCGCCGCCGCGCTGCAGCTCAGCAGGGCCGTGAAGAGGGCGGATACGATGCCCCCGTGGCGGCTCATATGTTCTCCGGTCGTAGCTTCCTGACCGCTGTTGTGGTGGGCGTGATTGCGCTCGGTACCGCATACCCGGTGGTCACCTACATTGACCAGGACCGGGAAATCAAGCGAATCAACACGCACATTTCCCAGCTGCAGCAGGAGAACGCCCAGCTGAAGGCGGAGCAGACCTGGTGGAACGACGACAACTATGTTCGCCAGCAGGCACGTAGCCGCCTCTACTATGTGAACCCCGGCGACACCCCCTACGTGGTTACCGGCATTACCGAGGACTCCACGAAGGCTGACGGTACTTCTGCGAATGCGAAGAACGCCCCCGAGGACGCCTGGACCACAAAGATCTGGGATTCTCTCGAAAAGAACTAGCCCCAGCCACCGGCAGGAACCCTGCCCTGGCAAGTACCCGGCAAGCACCCGGCATAAGCGGACGAGGTGACCCCTCGCTCCAGAAACTTAGGATTATGAGCACCGAAAACACCATTGAAGAGCTGAAGGCACGCACCCCCGGCGGTTTCGGCGTAACTGTTGAAACCCTGACCCCCACCGAGCAGGACATCCGTGTTCTCTCCGCGCAGCTGGGCCGTAAGGTCCGCGACGTGATTGAGATTCCGGCACGCTGCGTGTGCGGTAACCCGCTCGTGGCTGCTACCGCGCCGCGCCTGAGCAACGGCACCCCCTTCCCGACCGTGTTCTACCTGGCGCATCCAGTGATTACCGCTGCGGCTTCCCGTCTGGAGGCGGGCGGCCTGATGTACGAGATGACCGACTCGCTCGCTGAGGACGCCGACCTGGCGGCACAGTACGCTGCCGCACACGAGAACTACCTGGCTGAGCGTGAACGCATCCGCCTGATCAGCGGCACCGAAGAGGTCCCGGAGATTGACGGTATCTCTGCCGGCGGTATGCCGACCCGCGTGAAGTGCCTGCACGCCGTTATCGGCCACACCCTGTCGGTAGGTCGCGGCGTGAACCCGATGGGTGACCGCGGCCTGGACGCTATCGCCGAGTGGTGGACCCCCGAGGTCTGCTCCTGCGACCCCGCGTGGCGTGAAGAAGCCTAAATAATGATTCTGGTGCGCCCGCATCGTCTTGAGGGACGGTGCGGGCGCATAATAGATAGAAGAAAGAGCGCCGAAAAGCGAAAATTTTTCGCCTGCGGCGCTCGCGGTGCCTTTGGCGCTGAATATTTATTGAAGACCTGAAAGGAACCCACCGTGCGCGTTGGTGCGATTGACTGCGGTACGAACTCTATTCGCCTGCTGATTGCTGATTCCACTACTGAGGTGGTGGACGGGGTTGAGAAGACCGTCCTGAAGGACGTTGTGCGTGAGATGCGCATTGTGCGTCTGGGTCAGGGTGTGGACGCGACCGGTTGGCTGGCGCAGGAGGCGCTGGACCGTACTTTCGCTGCGGCGCGTGAGTATGCGCAGTTGCTGAAGGAGCACGGTGCTGATTCGGTGCGTTTCGTGGCGACCAGTGCGACTCGCGATGCGGGTAACCGCCAGGTGTTCGTGGACGGTATCCGCGAGATTTTGGGTATTGAGCCCGAGGTTATTAGCGGCGATGAGGAAGCTGCACTGTCCTTCGCCGGTGCGGTGCGCGCTGTCGGTTACGGCGATGGCGATACCCTGGTGTTCGATCTGGGTGGCGGTTCGACTGAGTTCGTGCTCGGTGACGAGTCGGGTGTGAAGGCTTCCCGTAGCGTCAATATTGGTTGTGTGCGCTTGACTGAGCGTCACATGCTCAGTGCCCCGGCGACCGAGTCGCAGATTGCTCGTGTTGAGGCCGATACTGACGAGGCTCTCGAGGTGGCGCGTAAGACGGTGCCCCTGCAGAATGCACGTCGCGTGGTGGCTGTGGCCGGTACCGCGACCACTGTGGCTGCCGCTGCGCTGGGTCTAGACCGTTATGATTCTGAGGCTATTAACGCTCAGAGCTTCTCGGTGGAGACCGTTCAGAAGACCGCCCGCTGGTTGGCTTCGCTGAACCGCACCGAGCGTGAGGAGCTCGGTTACATGCACCCCGGCCGGGTGGATGTGATTGGTGCCGGCGCGACGATTTACGCCCGCATCCTGACCCGTCTGAATGAGATGACTGATGGTGCCGTGGATTCGGTGACCGTCAGCGAGCACGACATTCTGGACGGTATCGCTCTGTCCCAGCTGTAGGCGTGAGCGCTCGTGCCGTGAACCGATGGTGGTTCACGGCGCGGCTCAGCTTGAGGAGTTTTAATGTTCCATTCTGAGCGTCGGCGAAGTATGCCCCTGACCGGCTGGTCTTTTGTGCCGTCTTTCGCCTGTATGTCTCGTGTATGTGGTGTGAGCGCCTCGGTTGGTTCTGATCGAGACGCTACTCGCCGCATCCGTAAGGGTGCGGCTTTGGGTGCTAGTGCCGCGTTGACTCTTCTGCCGTTGTGGACCCCGCTGGCGCCTGCCGCCTGGGCGACTGATCCTACCCCTTCTGCGTCGCCGAGCCCTAAGAGGGAGGTGACGGCGACTCCTTCGCCGTCGGGCACTGCGGTGCCGAAGACTTCTGCGACTCCGAGTCAGGGCGCGTCAACCACGAATGGTGATGATGTCCGTCAGCGCGAGTATTGGCTGAAGGAGTACGGTATTACGTCCCTGTGGTCGCAGGCTACGGGTAAGGGCGTGACGGTTGCTGTGATTGATACGGGCGTGGACGGCACCCACCCGGATCTTGAGGGTAATGTTCTGCGCGGTTATGACGCCTCGGGCGTGGGTAGCGAGGACGGCTGGAAGGGCCTGGGCGCTGAGCCGATGCACGGCACGGAGGTCGCTTCTCTGATTGCCGGTCACGGCCACGATACGCAGGGCTATTCTGCGATTGCGGGTCAGCCGGGTAAGCCGACCGGTGTGATTGGTGTGGCTCCCGAGGCGAAGATTCTGCCGATTTCGCTGAATATGGGTACGACCGGCGGTAAGAGCATTGATGAGCAGATCCCTGCGGCGGTGCGTTATGCGGTAGACCACGGGGCCCAGATTATTAACATGTCGATTGGCTCGAATAAGACGAGCTGGCCGCAGAGTTGGGATGAGGCGTTTGCCTACGCTGAGCAGAAGGGTGTGCTGATTGTTGCGGCTGCGGGTAACCGCGGTAGCGGCTTGACGCAGGTTGGTGCTCCGGCGACGATTCCTGGTGTGTTGACGGTTGGTGGTATTGACCGGAATAAGCAGGTCTCTGAGGGGTCGTCGACTCAGGGCATTTCGATTGCTGTGGTTGCTCCGAGTACGGATATGATTGCGGCTGCTCCCGGTAATGGTTACATGCTGTGGTCGGGTTCTTCGGCTGCTGCTCCGTTGGTGACGGGTGTTGCGGCGTTGTTGAAGCAGAGGTATCCGAAGGAGTCGGCGGCTCAGTTGGCTCAGCGTTTGATTGCTTCGGCTGATGATGCTGGCGCGACGGGCCGTGATCCTTTGTACGGTTACGGTATTTTCAATCCGCAGGATGCAATGGCTTTGGCGTCGCCTGCGGTGACGGCTAATCCGTTGGGTTCGATTTCTGAGTGGATTGCGGTGCACCGTAAGCAGCAGGTGAGTGAGCCGACTCCGAGTGATGCTGCGCCGGTTCATGAGGAGGGTGAGAGCATCGTGAAGGCGGCTGCGCCGGATGCGCGTCGTCCTCCGGAGGACCGTGGCTGGTTGCCGCCGGCGATTTTGGCGGCGCTGACGTTGTGGCTGACGATTATTACGGCGGGTTCGGTGCATCGTTTGCACAGGCTGCATGTGAGTGCGGGTGAGGCTGCGCGGATGGCTCGTGCGGCGGCGCATCATCCGGGTTCTCAGCGGGGTGCTCGCGGGGGAACTCGCCGGACCTCTCGTTAACGCTGTTTGATGACGTTTTTCTGTTCGCCCGGGGCTGACTTTTGAGTTAGTCCCGGGCTTTGTGATGCGAGGGCTGGCCTTCGATGGGGAAACGCCCCAATAAACGAAAATATCGAACATACCGCGTAAAAAACGGAAAGAGTGATTTAGACCGTAACCCGCGTCACGAGATGAACCCTGTTCATATCTTCAAAACTTTTAACTTAGGGTCAGCTCAAAGGGGCCATAAGTGCGAAATCACCTAAACAAAGGCGTAAAATAAAAGACAACAGGTATGTGATAGACAGGCTCGTGCTGCTAGCCACTTCGCGTTGCGCAAGGACTTCCAGAGCGAGCCGCTTTGTTCGTCAGGGGAGCTTTCGGAACGAGCCGAAAGTTGCACATATCAACCTACCGGGGCTACCGAACCTCGGTACCTAAAGACTAGGAAGTAACAAAATGGCATTCACTAAGGTGGCACAGGACCGTCCTCGCGTCCTGATCGTCGGTGGCGGCTACGTCGGCTTCACCGTTGCTAAGAAGATTCAGAAGGCTATCAAGGAGACCGGTGGCGTCGTCACCATCGTTGAGCCGAACCCCTACATGACTTACCAGCCCTTCCTCCCCGAGGTTGCAGCAGGTTCCATGGAAGGCCGTAACGCAACTGTGCCGCTGCGCCAGCACCTGCGCGACACCGAGCTGATTCCCGGCCGCGTTGTCTCCATCGACCACGCAAACCGCACCGCTGTTGTTGAGCCCACCGACAGCGGTGAGCCCTTCGAGCTGAAGTACGACGAGATTGTTCTCGGTGCAGGCGCTGTGACCCGCGCATTCCCGATTCCGGGCCTGGCAGAGGTTGCTATCGGTCTGAAGACCATTGAAGAGGCAGTCTCTGTTCGTAACTGGGTTCTGGACCGCATCGAGGTCGCATCCATGCTGTCCGATGCTGAAGCACGCCGCCGTGCCCTGACCTTCGTCGTTGTTGGTGGCGGCTTCGCTGGCGTTGAGACCATCTCCGAGCTCGAGGACATGGCACGCGTTGCTGTTGAGCGTAACGAGCGCCTGTCTGTCTCCGATCTGCACTTCGTGCTGATTGAGGCTGCACCGCGCATCATGCCCGAGGTCCCCGCAGACCGCGCCGAGAAGGTTGTCGCAGAGCTGCGTGCACGCGGCATCGAGGTTCTGCTCAACACCTCCCTGGCTGACGCAACCGACGGCAACCTGCAGCTGATTAACATGGCTGACAAGTCCCCCGCGGGCGAGATCAAGACCGACACCCTGATCTGGACCGCAGGTGTGGCAGCATCCCCGATGCTGAAGAACACCGACTTCCCGATCGACGAGCGTGGCCGCGTTCGCGTGGGTGCAGACCTGCGCGTCACCGGCGACGACGGCGTGGTTGAGGGCGCTTGGGCTGCTGGCGACAACGCAGCTGTTCCGGACCTCTCCGGTGGCGGTGTGGGCGGCTTCTGCGTTCCCAACGCTCAGCACGCTTCCCGACAGGCTGTTGTTCTGGCTAAGAACCTGCTGGCTGCTCGCCGCGGCGAGCCCCTGACCGATTACTACCACGAGACCATTGGTGTTGTGGCAGGTCTGGGCCTGTGGAAGGGCGTTGCAAACTTCAAGGGCAAGACCATTGGCGGCCCGCTGGCATGGATTATGCACCGCGGCTACCACGGCTCTGCAATCCCCACCACCGAGCGTACCGTTCGCGTTATGACCACCTGGGCTCTGAACCAGATCTTCGGTCGCGACACCTCCTCGATTCGCCACCAGCGCTCCCCGCGCCTGGCATTCCAGGAAGCAACCGGTACTGCACCGGCACGCCAGAAGGCAAAGCTCTAAAATAGCCTGACTTAGGGGTATGCCCCTGGAATAGCGCATTTGAGATAAAGCAATGGGCGGTGTGGAAGACTTTGGTCTTCTGCACCGCCTATTTTGCGATTAGGTTTTTGTGACTAGGTTTTTGTGCCTGGGCGCTTGCGGGCTGTCTATCTTAGCCGCCCACCGGTGCTTCGCGTGATGCTTGCTGCGGCGGGGCGCCGGGAACTGTTTGAAATGTGTTTCTGCTTAGATTCGAGTGCGTTTTCGTGGAATAATAAATATTTGTGTCCCGGACTGTTCGGGATACGCCCTCATAGTCCAATTGGCAGAGACAGAGGACTTAAAATCCTTGTGTTCTGGGTTCGAGTCCCAGTGGGGGCACAGCATAGACGCGCGTAGATGCGCGGTGTAGATAGGCGGCGGCTCTTCCCGTGGGGGAGGAGCCGCCGCTTGCGTGTCTGAAGGTTTACATGTCTGGGGTTTTGTGGGGGTTAAAAGGCGATGCCCCCGACCAGTTCGGTTGCCATGAGGATGCCCATCTGCTCGAAGGAGGCGATGGCACCCGTGGCGCTCCACGCTCAAAAACGCCCGTATACCGTCTTGCTGAGCTTAAAAACGTGAGACCCTATAGAGAGACACAGCCGCAGACGCACCCCGCCTGAATGGGGTAGCACTGAACGGGGTAGCAGAGTCAGAAAGGCATAGTATGCAGACTAAACCCTCCATCATTGCCGTCGATATGGACGGCACCTTCCTCACCGACTCCAAAACTTTCGACACCGAACGTTTCTCGCGCATCCTATCGCGCCTGCAGGCGCAGGGCATTCACTTTGTCGTGGCGAGTGGAAACACCTATGCCAAGCTGCGGGACTATATGCGCGGCTTTGAGGGGCGAGGTCTTACCTATATTGCTGAAAACGGTGCATACCTTGCTGATGAGAACGGCCAGCTTGCCGTGCATCCTTTTGAAAAAGAGGACGTGCCGCGCATCATTGAAGTAGTTCAGGGGTTGGATCAGATCGGCCTGCTGGTTTGCACCACCGAAGGTATCTACCTGCCTAAGGACCGTTGCGATCAGATTGTGCACATGATTCGCGGCTATTTTGAAGATACCGGCCAGGAGCTCCCCGAAACCCTCACCCTGGAGGATTTTGCGGCGTTCTTCTTCCCCGGCTCGGCCATGGTTGACTCTATTGAAGATTTTGAGGGCGCACCCATTAAGTTCCCGCTGCTGACCCCGCCGAGGCAGACGCAGCAGCTGAGCGTCTACCTGCGTGAGGCTCTTCCGCAGACCGTCACCCCGATGGTGAGTGGCTTCGGTGCCATCGACCTGGTGCGTACCGGTGTTAACAAGGCGACCGGTCTGAAGGACCTGTGCAAGCGTCTGGATGCCGACCCGGCGGGTATTCTTGCCTTCGGTGACGGTGAGAACGACATGGAGATGCTCCGCTACGCGGGCTGGGGTGTTGCCATGTCTAACGCCCCGGAGGTTGTGCGAAATGCTGCTGACGAGGTGATCGGCTCGAACGAGGAGCAGGCAGTACTGGAGTATCTAGAGCAACTCCTTGATCGTTTGGAAGCTTCGCAATAGAGGCTTCACAAAGGGGCGCGCAGAAGCGTTTGCGTGCGGGGCGGTGTGGGCCTGGGTGAACCCCAGGTAAACACCGCCCTGAAATATTCTGGCAAGGTTGCTAGAAGCGTTTGCTGGTAACGAACAGCGCCCGTGAGCGCAGAATCTATCCGATAGAATTAACAGAATTAGTTTTGTACCCGTTTAAGGAGAGCATGATGGCGGGAAACCCGCTTCTGAATTCAATGACGAAGAATGTCACTCAGGGTGACTCTCGTTTCGGTCGCTTTGGCGCGCAGCCTCAGCAGACCAACCAGCAGGCACAGTACGGTCAGCAGCAGACCTATGGCCAGTACGGTCAGCAGTATGACCAGCAGGGCTACGGCCAGAACACCTACGGCCAGCCCCAGTATGGTCAGCAGGCACAGTACGGCCAGCAGTATGGTCAGCCCCAGTATGGTCAGCAGGCACAGTACGGCCAGCCGTACGGTGAGGCTGACTACGGCGTAGCAGCCCCCACCTACTCGGAGCCCATCCCCGCCGGTGAGCGCCTGACCATGAACGATGTCATGGTTAAGACCGGCATCAACCTGGGCCTGGTCGCTGTCGGTGCCGCTGTTGCATGGTACATGCCGGTGCTGCTGCTCCTGGGCATGGTGGGCGGTCTGGTCCTGGGTCTGGTGAACTCCTTCAAGAAGAAGGTTTCCCCGATTCTGGTCATGACCTACGCCTTCATGGAAGGTCTGCTGCTCGGTGGCCTGTCCGCTGTTGTGGACATGCGCTACCCCGGCGTGGCAATTCAGGCTGTTCTTGCAACCCTCGTGGTCGCAGGTACCACCCTGGCTCTGTTCGCGAACGGTAAGCTGCGTGCAACCCCCAAGCTCAACAAGATCTTCATGATTGGCGCTATTGGTTACCTGGCGTACGGTCTCATCTCGATCCTGGGTGCGGGTATCTTCGGTTCCTCGCTGAACAGCTTCTCGATCGGTGGTATCCCGCTGGGTCTGGTTGTTGGCCTGTTCGCAGTTGCTCTGGCAACCTACTCGCTGCTGCTGGACTTCACCACCACCTCCGAAGCTGTGGAGGCTGGCCTGCCCGAGCGTGAGTCCTGGCGCCTTGCATTCGGCCTGACCGCTTCTCTGGTCTGGCTGTACGTTGAGATCCTGCGTGTTCTCATGTACCTGGCAAGCATCTTTAGAAACGACTAAAGCTCATGATGAGGCGGCGGTACCGTGATGGTGCCGCCGCCTTTGCCGCTTTACTTCCCCGATGTATCGAGGCGCAGGGGAGGGGCACGACAATATCACCACATATCGCCTCCGCTGGGGTAGCCGAGCTGCCCCGCGCGGGGCAACACCGATAACGATTTGGAGACACCGTGAAAATTACACCTGTTGCAGAAGAACATGTAGCCGAGGAGGAGCGCGGCTACCGGGTGCCTTTTGCTATGGAAGTTGCCGGTGCTTGGGCGTGGCGCATCATTATGATTGCCGGTGCCGGTTGGATCCTTTGGAAGGGTCTGGGGCACGTCTCCCTGCTGGTTATTTCTCTTCTGGTGGCTTTGCTGCTGGCGGCTCTGTTGAGCCCCGCCGTGATGCTTCTGCGTAAGAAGGGCGTTCGTGCCGGTGGGGCGGCGGCTATTGCCGAAATCGGTATGATTCTGGTGCTCGCCGGTATTATTTCGTTGACCGGTCAGCAGATTGTGCGTGGTTTTGTGTCCATGGCGGATAAGGCGATGCAGGGCTACCAGCAGCTGATTGGTTGGCTGAAGGATCTCGGCTACGAGTTCGGTGCCGACCAGCTGAACCAGCTGCTGGATCAGATGGAGAGTGCTGCAACCAATAACCCCAGCTCTGTGCTGCACGGTGTGTCTCAGGTGGGTTCTACTGCGGCTGAGGTTGCGACCGGTACCCTGCTGACCCTGTTTACCCTGGTCTTCTTCCTGATGGAGGGCGAGCGTATCTGGCTGTTCGTCACCCGCCTCTTCCCGAAGGATGCGCGTGCCGCCGTCAACGGTGCGGGTCGTGCGGGCTGGAAGTCCCTGGGTGCGTACGTGCGCGTTCAGATTCTGGTGGCGGCTATTGACGCTGTCGGCATCGGTATTGGTGCCGCAATCCTGGGTGTTCCGCTGGCTATCCCGCTGGGTGTGCTGGTCTTCCTCGGCTCCTTCGTTCCGGTGATTGGTGCTCTCATTTCCGGTGCTGTGGCTGTGCTGCTGGCGCTGGTTGCTCTGGGCCCGGTGCAGGCGCTGATTATGCTCGGTATTGTTCTGCTGGTTCAGCAGCTCGAGTCCCACATTCTGCAGCCGCTCATTATGGGTAAGGCTGTCTCCCTGCACCCGCTGGCGGTTATTTTCTCGGTGGCTGGTGGCTCCATGATTTTTGGTGCGGTGGGTGCGCTGTTCGCTGTGCCGACTTTGGCTGTGGTCAACTCGGTGGTGCGTTACTTGGCTAATCGCGGTTGGGAACACGATCCCGGCTTGCGCGATGAGGAGTTCCTCTTCCCGCACGAGGTGGCTCGCCGCGAGCAGGCTGAGGAGAAGGCCCTGGAACGGCAGGAGAGCGTCAAGAAGCTGGCCTCCCGAGTGCCGCGCCATCAGAAGGCTGAGGAGCCTGAGAATCGGGATCCCGAGGTTTCGGACTCCTCCGAAGACTAGGGGCCCGCATCGAGCGGGAGGTTTTGGCGTAGGGCACCCCGCCATCCTCGATAACGCACCGCTAACTCGTCCCGGCGATACCGCCGGCCGCGATGCCGTCTACGGCGGTGTCTCGCTAGGGGGCTACTCGCGACCGAGTAGCCCCCTTCACTGTACCCATCCTCTAAAATGGGATGAGCAATACATCACCGCCCCGCGCCCGCGGGGCAACGCACCATCAGAATGGAAACCTCGTGAGCGTAAATCTCGACTCCCTGCCCGTGACCATCACCGACATTGAACGTGCCGCAGAGCTGCTCGAAGGCGTTATTGAACGCACCCCCGTCGCTCATTCGCGTGCGCTGAGCCAGCGCCTCGGGTCCGAGGTTTTCTTCAAGTGTGAGAACCTGCAGCGTGCCGGTTCTTTCAAGGTGCGCGGTGCGTACGTGCGTATGGCGAAGCTTTCCGAGGAGGAGAAGAAGCGCGGCGTCGTGGCGGCGAGCGCGGGTAACCACGCGCAGGGTGTGGCGCTGGCGGCTGACCGTCTGGGCATTAAGGCTCGTATTTACATGCCGCTGGGTGCGGCACTGCCGAAGATTACTGCAACCCGTGATCACGGTGCTGAGGTTGAACTGTACGGTGTGACCGTGGATGAGGCTCTGGCGGAGGCGAAGCGCTACGCCGAAGAGACCGGCGCGGTGTTCGTGCACCCCTTCGACAATGAAGATATTATTGCCGGTCAGGGCACTATCGGTCTGGAGATTCTGGAGCAGGTTCCGGACGTTGACACCGTGATTGTGGGTGTTGGCGGCGGCGGTCTGCTGGCCGGTCTGTCCGCTGCTATCCGCGCGAAGGAGCAGAAGCTCGGCAAGAAGATCAAGATTATCGGTGTTCAGGCGGAGCACGCGGCGGCGTACCCGCTGTCCCTTGCCGCGGATGCTCTGGTGCCGCTGAAGAAGGTTTCTACCATCGCTGACGGTATTGCGGTGGGCCGCCCCGGCCAGATGCCTTTCTCCATCATCAAGGAGCTGGTGGATGATGTGGCGACCGTGAGCGAAGACGATATCGCTCGCGCCCTGATCTTCCTGATGGAACGTAACAAGCTTGTGGTGGAGCCTGCCGGTTCGGTGCCCGTGGCGGCGCTGATGAACGGCAAGCTGAAGGAAGAGTACGGCGACCTGGGTACGGTCGTGTGCGTGCTCTCCGGTGGCAATATTGACCCGATGCTGATGCTGAAGGTGATTCAGCGCGGTCTGTCTGCGGCCGGCCGCTACATGACCGTGAAGATGATGCTTTCTGACCGTCCGGGTGAGCTGGCGACCATCTCCCGCATTATCTCTGAGAATGACGCGAACGTGACCGGTGTGGACCACACCCGCGTGGGTGGCTCGCTCTCCATGGGTGACGTGTCGATTACGATTGACATGGAGACCAAGGGTGTGGAGCATTGCCGCCAGGTGATTGCCGCCCTGGAGGATGCGGGTTTCAAGCCCATCATCGTCTACTAAGCCGATATATTTATGAGCCGACGAGCTTGTAATAGGTACGCCTGGGCTTTATCGGCAGAACGTAATTCAATAGACAAAAACAGTGCGGGGTGCTGACCTTTTCGGTTCAGCACCCCGCACTGTTGCTATACGCTTGAGTCTCTCTTAGCCCTGGTAGGGGGTCACGGAGACAATCTTGGCGCTCAGTTCCTTACCGTTCGGAGCGGTGTAGGTGACTTCGTCACCCTGCTTAGCGCCCATGATGGCGGCACCCAGCGGAGACTTCTCAGAGAAGACCTTCAGGTCGCTACCTGCAGGCAGAGTGTCCTCAATTTCGCGGGAGCCGAGCAGGAACTTCAGGGTGCGGCCGGCAACCTCAGCCTCGATGACCATGCCGTGGCTTACCACGCCGTCATCAACGGGTGCCTCACCAATCTGCGCGGTTTCCAGCAGGTGCTTGAGCTGCTTGATGCGCGCCTCGTTCTTAGCCTGCTCGTCACGTGCAGCGTGGTAGCCGCCGTTCTCGCGGAGGTCACCCTCATCGCGTGCCTGCGCGATGCGGTCAACAATTTCCTGGCGGTACGGGCCGGAGAGGTACTCCAGCTCCTGGGTGAGGCGGTCGAAGGCGTCCTGAGTGAGCCATGCACCGGTGTTTTCAGCCATGCGTGTCCTTTGCTTATGCGCCGGCTTAGCCGGTGCGAAACGAATAAACCCGCTACCGTGTGCCGCGTTCAATGTGCGGTGGGGAGGCGGTAACGGAATGAATCAACAGACCTATTCTAGAGCACCGGAGGATTTTCGGCTGTTATGCCGGTCGTATCTTCCCCTCTGAACGCATCTGAGCGCGTCTGAGTGCATCTGAGTATATCTTCGCCGGTACGCACGCCGGTAGCTGAACACTCCGCCAGCATCAGCCTGTTTCTTGCTCGTGAATCTGCTGATATGACGGCATGTTTCACGATGTCACACGGCGTCATCTGCGCTAGTGTACCGGCGCTATCCTTGGGTATCATACGAGAAGCTACAACCGTAAAATTTCTGCCGCGTAGCGCTCGCATTCGCGATTCACAAACACATCATCCGCACCCTTGGCGCATCACATAAAGGAGACCACCGTGAGCGAAGCCATTGAACAGCTGAAGGCAAACCTGCCGACTCACCCTCCCGTGGACTCCCTCAAACCGCTGGATGAGGACTACACCGGTCTGCGCATCCTCGCGGTGCACGCGCACCCGGACGACGAGTCCTCCAAGGGCGCCGGTACCGCTTCGGCGTATATTGCCCGTGGTGCTCGCTTCATGGTGGCGACGATGACCGGCGGCGAGCGCGGTGACATCCTGAACGAGGGAATCGCTAAGAACCCGCGTGCGCACCGTGACCTGCCGGGTCTGCGCCGCGCTGAGATGGCGGCTGCTCGCGAGATTATGGGTATTGAGCACCGCTGGATTGGCTTCTTCGACTCCGGTCTGCCCGAGGGCGACCCCATGCCGCCGCTGCCCTTCGGTAGCTTTGGCACCATGCCCCTGGACCGTGCCGCCGCGCCGCTCGTGCGTCTGGTGCGTGAGTACCGCCCGCACATCATCATCACCTATGACGAGATTGGCGGCTACCCGCACCCCGACCACATCATGACCCACAAGGTTGCCGTGGAAGCATTCGAGAAGGCGGGCGACCCCGAGGCGTACGTGGGTGAGGGCGAGCCCTGGACCCCGCTGAAGCTCTACTACGACCGCGCGTTCAACCCCGAACGCACCCTCGCCCTGCACGAGCACCTGCTCGATACGCACGGTGAGAGCCTGCTGAGCGGCTGGATTGAGAACATCGCGCACCGCGCAACATCGGGGGAGGCGCCTCGCCACGAGACTACGACCCGCATCCTGGTGACCGATCACTTTGAGCAGCGCGATCAGGCTCTGCTGGCACACGCCTCGCAGGTGGACCCGAACGGCGTGTTCTTCGCCGTTCCCAGCGAACAGCTGAAGGATATTTGGCCCTGGGAAGACTACACGCTGGCTGCCTCGCACGCTGAGGTTCAGCTGCCCGAATCTAGCCTGGATGAGGGCCTGAGCGACTACTACGTTATCTAACAGCGACGACTACGCTATCTAACTTGGGACGCATCGCCCCGCGTTAGCCATGATGCCCTTCACCTATGACATGAGTCGTAGATGAAGGGCATCATTCGTTCTTAGGCGCGCGATGTGTGCAGCCCCCGCACATCACCCTGCATGCCGCTACCAGCCGCCATAAATTTTGAGCCGATTCTCAGCCCATCCGTGATGCCGATTGCCGCGAAGGTACAGCGCGGCGGCGTAGAATAAGAGCTCGGGCTCTTTCGTGATGAGCCCGCTGAATTATCTGCCACGACAGCCGAATGAGGTATGAGCTATGAGCGCCAACGCCCTGCCCGTGATTACTGTGCACGGCCACGCCAGCAACCCCGGCACTGTCACTGAGCCTACCGTCTATGAGCAGGCTCTGGCGCGCTCGCTGAGCCCTGAATCTCTGCCGGAACATATCGGAGTGCTGGTGGACGGTAACCGCCGCTGGGCGGCTCAGCGCGGCTTGAGCACCCGTGAGGGCCACGCCGCCGGTGCGGAGCGAATTATTGATTTTCTGGCGTGGTGTACTGAGCTGTCGATTCCGCAGGTGAGCCTGTACATGCTCTCCACTGAGAACCTGAAGCGCCCCGAGAAGGAACTGACCGGTCTGGTCGCTGTGATTGATGCGTTCCTGGTGCATCTGGTGGAGTCCGCCTGCGGTCCGGTGCGCGCCATCGGCAACATTGACCTGATTCCTCGCCAGCTGCACGAGCGCCTGGACTGGGCGATTGAGCAGACGGCGCACCTGCCCGGCGTTCGCGTGAACATTGCGGTCGGCTACGGCGGTCGCCAGGAGATTGTGGACGCGGTCCGTTCGGTTCTGCGTGAGGCCGCCGCTGAGGGTGCATCCTTGGAATCGCTTGCTGAACAGCTGAGCGTTGAGGACATTTCTTCGCACCTGTACACCGCCGATATGCCCGACCCGGACCTGCTGATTCGCACTTCGGGCGAGCAGCGCCTGTCCGGTTTCATGACGTGGCAGAGTGCGTATTCTGAGTTTTATTTCTGCCGTGCCCTGTGGCCGGATTTTACGCGCGTTGATTTTCTGCGTGCCCTGCGTGATTACGCGAATCGTTCCCGCCGTTTCGGTTCCTAGAACTTAGATGCTCTAGCATCTATGTACTCTAGTGCCGCTGGCTAGTAGTTACCGGTAGTACAGCATCCAGCAATACAGAATGGACGTTCTATGCTCGCTGAGCTTTCCCGCCTCTACAACGCAGGCGGCACCTCCGTTATTGCCGCTCTGGTTCTCGGCAGCTACCTGCTGTATTTTTTGTGGTGCACCCTGCGGCTATGGCGTATTGATGTGCGGGAGCACCGTCTGCCGCACCGCATCCTGATTCCTCTGGCTATTGCCACCTATACGGCTCTGCCGGTGTCTTTGCTTTTTGCCGGTCGCCCAGCCGATATTTGGCGTGTGATGGGTGCCGGTCTGGTGCTGTGGTTCTGCTACGGGCTTCTGCGTATCCTGTCGTTCGGGGCGCTGGGCCGCGGGGATGTGAAGCTTGCCGGCATTCTGGGTGGTGTGCTCGGGTACCTGTCCTGGGCGAACCTGGGGTGGGCGTCGCTGGTAACGTTCCTTGCCGGTGGTCTGGTGTCTTTGGCTCTGGTTCTGTTCACGAAGGCGCGCGGTAGCACCCGCATTGCCTTCGGCCCGTTTATGCTTCTGGGTGCGCTGGTGGCGTTGGCGACTCCGGCGTATTCTCTGTGGTAGATTCCGAAGTGGGGTGACCGTTCGGCTACGTGGCGGGCTCGTTCTTCGTATGGTTCATTCTCTGTGCGGCTCGCGGCTGTTTGCTCTGCTCTCTAGCACCTATTTCTCGGTAGAACTGCCGGGGCTTTTGAAAGGTTGATGTTATGCCTACTCCTCCCTATATCCGTAAGCTGCGTGAGCGGATTGGCTCGGATTACCTGTGGCTGTCCGGTGCGACGGCTGTGGTGTACCGTGAGCAGGATTCTAAGGTGCTGCTGGTGCGCCGTAGCGATAATGGGGCGTGGACCCCGATTACGGGCATTGTGGACCCGGGGGAGAGCCCCGCACTGACCTGCCTGCGTGAGGCGCAGGAGGAGGCGAACGTGCAGATTGAGGTGCTGGAGTTGGCGCAGGTGAAGGCTGACCCGCCGATGCAGTTCGGTAATGGTGACCGCTGCCAGTTCTTGGATCATACGTTTTTGTGCCGCTGGGTTTCTGGCGAGGCGAAGGTGAACGACGAGGAGTCTTCGCAGGTGCGTTGGGTGGATGTGTCTGACCCGGCGGAGCGTGCGTTGCTTTCGGAACGGATGCTGGACCGTATTGATGCGGCGCTGAACTATGATGGCCACTGCCGTTTTGGGCTGGAGTCGGTGCCGCCGGAAGAGCTTTAGACCGGCTACTAGACTCCGTAAAAGCCACCGAGTGAGGCGTGTAGATACAGAGGGAGGGGCGACCCGCCGTCATGGCGAGTCGCCCCTCCCAGCATTTTTACGACAGTTTGTTACATGTTATTGGGTGGTTCTTCCTGCTTTTTTGTGGGAGTGAGGGGCTGGAAGCCTAAATTTTGCCGTGGCTTTATTTTGTTTTTGTCTTTTTTACTTTAAGTTGTGCCTGTGTGTCGAGTTATGAGTGGTGCACATGAGATGCTTTATATATGACACGGGTTACATTGGGAGTGACGGCCCCGTAAGAGTAATCCGAAAAAATTCGTTCACGTGATGTTCTGGTGAGCGTGGTCGCTTTCCTTTTACTCTGCCTATAAATCTTTAAGGCATGCCATTTTTCTGTGAACTAGGCTCATTGTGTTCATCGCAATTCTTGGTCGCTATTTTGACGCGCCCTGGAAGGAATAAAGCATGACAACACACAAAATACCCTGGAGAATCTACGTAGCCCTTATCGGCTCTCTGGTAGGTACAGGAATATATTCCTTCGCCCTACCCATCGCGATTCTCGCTAGTACAGGCGAAATTGGGTTAGCTGGCGTGATGGCAGTAGCCATGCAAATCCCCAATATCGCCTTGGCATATCCACTAGCAACCCTATCTGATAGTCTGCCTCGAAAACCTATGATCGTGATTGCCGGGGCAGTAAACATCCTCAGCATCCTTACCTTGGCGTTGATGATTGAGCAGCATATGCTGTCATGGTTCACCATCGCCGCACTAGGATTTGTGAGCGGTGTCTTCTCTGAACTGGCTGCTGCCTCAGAAGCGGGATATATTCCGCAGCTTCTCGGACGAGAAAACCTTCTTTCGTACAATGCACGTCGTGAAATTTGTGAGGGAATATCCGCAATCATTGCGCCTCCTACAGCAGGATTTATTGTTCTTGTCGCGGGCTCAACGGTCGGTCTTATCGTCCCGGTGCTCCTTTTCGGAGCGGCAACTATTTCATACGCAACGTTGCCATCCTTAGAGATGGAAACTAAAACTGAGCAACGCGAAACCGCACAACATGGGTTTATTCACCGGATGTTTGACGGTATCCAATACATGTTCTCCGGCGCCCCGCAGAGACTTATCCTTGTCTACACGTTCTTCTTGGCGGCAGCTACAGCATCGTATTCACTCATCATTATTTACCGCCTGTACGAGGAACTCACTTTTGAAGCCTCAGTGGTAGGCATGATTATGGCCTGTAGCGGTATCGGCGGTATCGTCGCGGCACTCATCATCGATCGTTTCCTCTCTTTTGAGAACACGCGAGGAATGCTACTGGTTGCGAACGTCGTATCCCTGCTCGGAATACCGCTCGTTACCGTCAGCAATAACCCCGTAGTGCTCGGAGCCCTGCTCTTCATCCTGGACGTAGGATGGGCATCAGCTTTCATCTTCTCCAACAATCTGCGTGACTGCATTACACCGAATGAGCTACTGGGGCGTGCCAGCTCCCTTGACGGTGCCGTATTTGGGTTAGGAACGCTGTACTCCATGGGTGCGGTAGCACTGATGCTCGATCATCTCGGCTCCTTCAACGCTGCGCTCGTCGTCAGTATCCCGGCTGTACTCTGCCTCATCTACACGCTGGTCCACTATAAACAATTCAAAGTGTTCAATATCGTTGAACAATAGTGAGAACCCGCTACCCCCTTAATGACGGGGCGGAGAACATACACAGAAGGAGGGGCGACCCGCCGTCATGGCGAGTCGCCCCTCCCTCTATGGTTAAGCCGCGAACCTCAGAGGAGGTTCAGGCGGGTGAGATTAGAAGTTGCCCAGCATCTTGGTGACGTCCAGAGCCGCATCCAGCTGCTCCTCAGTCACTTCGCCGCGCTCCACGTAACCCAGAGCCACAACTGCCTCACGGACAGTCACCTTGTGAGCCACCGAGTACTTAGCGATCTTCGCAGCAGCCTCGTAACCAATCAGCTTGTTCAGCGGGGTCACAGTCGACGGCGAAGCTTCAGCCAGGAAGCGGCAACGCTCAACGTTAGCGGTCAGACCGTCAATCATCTTCTCAGCCGAAACGCGAGAAACATTAGCGAGCAGGCGGATCGACTGCAGCAGGTTAGCAGCCATCACCGGGATACCCACGTTCAGCTCAAACGCGCCGTTAGTGGAGGAGAGGGCAATGGTCGCGTCGTTACCGATGACCTGAGCGGCAACCATGATGGTAGCCTCACAAATCACGGGGTTGACCTTACCGGGCATAATCGAGGAACCGGGCTGCAGATCGGGGATGTGCAGCTCGCCCAGGCCGGTGTTCGGACCCGAACCCATCCAGCGGATGTCGTTGCTGATCTTCATCAGACCGTACGCCAGAGTGCGCAGCTGGCCGGAAACCTCAATCAGGCCGTCACGGTTAGCCTGAGCCTCGAAGTGGTTACGAGCCTCGGTCAGGGGCAGACCGGTCTCCTCAGCGAGCAGTTCAATCACGCGAGCAGAGAAGCCGTCCGGGGTGTTAATGCCGGTACCCACAGCGGTACCGCCCAGGGGAACCTCAGCCACGCGGGGCAGGGACGCGTTCACACGCTCAATGCCGTAACGCACGGTTGCGGCGTAGCCGGAGAACTCCTGACCCAGGGTGATGGGGGTTGCGTCCATCAGGTGGGTACGACCGGACTTCACAACGTCCTTGAACTCTGCAGACTTGCGCTCCAGGGACTCAGCGAGCACCTCGAGAGCGGGAATCAGGTCCTTCACCAGAGCCTCAGTCACAGCAACGTGCACGGAGGTGGGGAAGACGTCGTTGGAGGACTGGGAAGCGTTCACGTGGTCGTTGGGGTGAACCTCAATGCCCTTGGACTCCAGGGAACGGGTTGCCAAGGTTGCCAGAACCTCGTTCGCGTTCATGTTCGAGGAGGTACCGGAACCGGTCTGGAAGACGTCAATGGGGAAGTGGGCGTCGTAGTCACCGGTTGCTACCAGATCCGCTGCATCGCGGATAGCCTGGGCGCGCTCAGCGTCGAGCACCTTGAGTTCCTCATTGGCGGTCGCGGCTGCCTTCTTCACGAGGGCAAGCGCACGAATATGGGCGGATTCGAGGGTCTGACCCGAAATCGGGAAGTTCTCGACTGCGCGCTGGGTCTGTGCACGGTAAAGTGCATCAGCCGGAACGCGAACTTCGCCCATGGTGTCATGTTCAATGCGGTATTCAATGTTTTCAGCCATACCTCTAGCATAGGCGTTCAAAGTGGCTTACGTCGCCTCGAAAAGGTGTCAAAAGAGGAAAAACGCTCATAAATTTTGCGGCGTGAGAAGGCGTATAAAAACCCCGCCCCGGTAGATGTGCGAACACGCTACCGTGGCGGGGTTATCCCATAGAAAAATCTGTTCTTAAGTGCGAGTATGTGGGTTCTTGCCCTAAGACTCGTATCGAGCGGAGACGAGGAAAACTAGTCCAGGTTCTCAGCAACCACAACGCGCGGGGGAGTCTTCACGACCACCGGAATCGTCTGGGTCGGCGGGTTCTGCGCGTCGTTCTTCTCCTCCGGCAGAGTCAGGTCCTGCGAACTGAACACCAGCTCCGCCTTACCCTCCTTCAGATGGTAGAAGACACCAATCACTGCGACCTTACCCTCAACCACTGCATCCGAAATAATGTGGGACTGCTCAATAATGCGGATAGCGGTCTGGCGAGTATGCTCACGCACCATGTCGTTGACGGTCGGGTTCTCCGGCAGCTTCGGGGACATTGCGGAAGGCAGGATGTGCTGCACCAGGTTACGGATGAAACCGTGCGGCATCTCGCCAGAGTCTAGAGCATTGCTAGCGGCAGTCACAGCACCGCAGGAGTCGTGACCGAGAACCATCACGATGGGAGTCTCAAACTCATCAACCGCATACTCGAGCGAACCGAGAGCCGCGTTCTCCAGCACGTGGCCGGCGGTGCGCACCACGAAGGCATCGCCCAGGCCCAGATCGAAAATAATCTCCGCCGCAAGGCGGGAGTCACCGCAGCCAAAGATTGAAGCAAAGGGGAACTGGCCGGCGGCTAGGTCGGTACGGCGAATCGTGTCCTGGTTGGGGTGCTCGTTGCTGCCCTCAATAAAACGACGGTTGCCGTCTCGAAGGCGCTTCCACGCCTCAGCGGGGGTCGGTTGAATACCAGCCATGTGATGCTCCTTAGCGGACAGATACAGATAACGCGTGCCGCCAGAGGCAACGAATCTGCGAACGGGTATGCGGAAGCTTCAGGCGCTCGCGCTGAAGCTGAGTTTCTTGCCGGAAGCTTCCCGGTGAAAAGAACCTACCTCAAATATGCCTTAAAAATGCGAAAAATAGCTAGTATGGCGCGCCTTCACACCCCCAATCTTGATGCCCAATGACGCAGAAACAATGCAAAGGGAGACGCAGCCCTCACCAAGTTGCCGCATCTGCTCACCTTAAAGTCAACACGCACGCAAACTCGTTCAGAACAAGAAAAACGAAGCGCCCGCGCGCTATCCTGAAAGGAGCACTACTGCGTCGGCGACTTCGTGCTGGAAAGAACCAGCCAGCCGACGGTGTATTCAGAATTCTCGAAGGTGAGTCTATGACTACGAACAACAATCACGGCGATCGCAACCTCGCAATGGAACTGGTCCGCGCGACTGAAGCAGCAGCAATTGCTGCAGGCCCCTGGGTTGGCGCAGGCGAAAAGAACCTCGCAGATGGTGCAGCCGTAGATGCAATGCGTTACCGCCTCTCCACCGTCAGCTTCAACGGCACCGTTGTCATCGGTGAAGGCGAAAAGGACCAGGCCCCCATGCTGTACAACGGCGAGAACGTTGGCGACGGCTCCGGCCCCTCCCTCGACGTGGCAGTGGACCCCATCGACGGTACCCGCCTGACCGCTCTGGGTATGGACAACGCTCTTTCCGTGATTGCCGTAGCAGACGGTGGTACCATGTTCGACCCCTCCGCAGTGTTCTACATGGAGAAGCTGGTCACCGGCCCCGAAGCCGCAGAATTCGTGGACCTGCGCCTGCCCGTCAAGCAGAACCTGCACCTGGTCGCTAAGGCTAAGGGCAAGAAGATTAGCGAGCTGACCGTCTGCGTGCTGGACCGCCCCCGCCACGCCAAGCTGATCCAGGAAATCCGTGAGGCAGGCGCTCGTACCCGCATCATCCTCGACGGTGACGTTGCGGGTGCTATCGCGGCCTGCCGCGAGAACACCGGCGTGGACCTGATGCTCGGCACCGGCGGCACCCCCGAAGGCGTTGTCGCGGCGTGCGCAATCAAGGCAACCGGCGGCGTCATCCAGGGCCGCCTGGCACCGACCGACGACGCAGAGCGTGAGAAGGCACTAGCTGCAGGCCACGACCTCGACCGCATCCTGACCACCAACGACCTGGTCACCAGCGACAACTGCTTCTTCGCCGCAACCGGTGTCACCGACGGCAAGTTGCTGCGCGGCGTACGCTACGGCAAGAACGTTGTAACCACCCAGTCGCTGGTCATGCGTTCTTCCTCCGGTACCGTTCGTACCGTTGAGGCTGAGCACCGCCTCTCCCGCCTGCGCGAGATTCTCTCGCACACCAAGAACCCCGGAGAGCAGTAATCTTCGCCCCCGCAAGGGCTGAGGAGCCGCACTAAGACTCCTCGAACATTGCGCATACATACACAGGGAGCCGCCCCCACCGAAGAACTCGGTGAGGGCGGCTCCCTCATGTATTTAGCTTTTAGTTCTCAGGATGCGCCCCAGCAGCGGTGCGCCTGAACTCGCTAGCGAGAGCGGAAAGACTGAACCTTCGCCTTCGCCTTCGACACAGCATCACGAACCGCCGGACGAGCCTTGTACGCCAGCGTGTAGGCGCGGTAACCCAGCGAGGACACCGGAACATCCCAAGTGCCCGGGTACTCCACTGACTCGCCACCGAAGGACTTCTTGAACTTCGTGAAACCAGCCCACTCGTGATCCGGCTGATCCTCCGGCGCGATACCGAAGAGGTCAACGTACTTCAGACCCTTACGCTTAGCGTCCAGGATAAAGTTCGTCACCACCGGAATACCCGCCGACAGGCGACGATGCTCAAAAGAAGCCGCCGCATGCGCGTAGGTGCGGGTGTCATCCGAATCGTACACAAACGCCGCCGCAATCGGGGTGCTCTCACCGTTCTCATCGGTCAGCTTCGCAATGTACAGGGACGCCGCGCCGGCGGGCATCAGCACGCGAGCAACCTGCATCAGGTACTCATCCTGCTGACGGTTAAAACCGTTGCGGTCCGCAGTCTCATCCAAGAACGCGAACAGAACCGACAAATCCTCAGGATTCGTCGACACCTCAATGGTTACGCCCTTCTTATGGATATTGCGGTGCAGGTTGCGGTTATTGGACTTCATGCCCTTGAGGATCTCGTCCTCAGAGCCCGAAAGATCAATAATCTGCGTGTGCGACGGCTGCACCTGGCGAGGAGCCAAAACCGCGCCGCGACGAGCCAAGAAAGCAGCCGCATCCTGGTTGCCCCAAATAGCGGATTCAGTAGGCTCAATGCGCACAAACAGGCAACGATGCTTCGCCGCCTCTTCCTTCAACGACGCGAGAGCCTCATCAAAAGCCACAGCACTGGAGGCAACCGGTCCGTACGGGCTGTACAGGTAGCGGCCGGTAGCGCCGCCCTCAACGGTCGCAAGGTACGACCAGCCGTTACCGCTCTTACGGATCACGGTGTGACCATTAGATTCCTGAAAACGTGCCCAAATATCGGACTGAAGAATATTGCTCATCCTTCTAGTGTATCCGAGCTTAGGGAACGTAAGCCTGGGGCTCCGAGGACGCTTCGGGAGCGGGAGTGGGGCGGGGTGCGGAGGAGCTCTCCTCCGCCTCGCGCTCAGCCGCTGCCTTAGCCTTCGCCTCGGCAACGCGGGTGCGCAGAGCCGCACCCTTGTCCATAGCGGTCTGGCGCAGGTTCTGAGAGAACTCGTGCAGGTCAGCGTGAACCTGCTGAGCGAATGCGTCAGTACCCGAACCCAGGATACGCAGAGCCAGCAGGCCCGCATTGCGAGCGCCGTTAATGGAGACGGTAGCCACCGGAACGCCAGCGGGCATCTGAACAATCGACAGGAGCGAGTCCATGCCTTCGAGGTTCTTCAGACGCACCGGAACACCAATCACGGGCAGCGCGGTGACGGAAGCGAGCATGCCGGGCAGGTGAGCGGCACCGCCGGCACCGGCAATAATGACGCGAATACCGCGGCTGTGAGCCTTCTTGCCGTACTCAATCATGTCCTCGGGCATGCGGTGCGCAGACACAACATCAGCCTCGTAGGGGATGCCGAACTCGTCCAAAACCTCGGCTGCGGCCTCCATGACCGACCAGTCCGAATCCGAACCCATCACGATACCAACAATGGGCTGGGAAGAATCATAGGGAGACTGAGACATAATCCTCATATCCTTTCAGAATGCGGTGGCGAACCACCATCAATAGGGTGCGTCGGATACGCAGGATGTGCTCACCCCACGCACCGGCTAAAAATAGGGCTACAGGGGGCGGCCGTCACGCAAAATGGAGGCGGCATTCGCAGCGCTGTGGCGCAGCGCCTCAAGCTCAGCCACCGTGCCAGTAATATTCACGTGACCAATCTTGCGGCCCGGGCGGGTTTCCTTGCCGTAGAAGTGAATCTTCGCGCGCGGTTCAGCCGAAAGCGCCAGCGGGTAGACACCGAAAATGTCTTCGTTCTCGCCGCCCAGGTAGTTCTTCATCACGGCAACACCCTCCAGTACGGAGGTGTCACCCAACGGCAAATCCAGGACAGCACGCAGATGTTGCTCAAACTGGCTGGTCACCGAGCCGTCCTGAGTCCAGTGGCCGGTATTGTGCGGGCGCATTGCCAGCTCATTGATGTAGAAGCCAGCGGGGGAGCCCGGCACCTCAAACATCTCAACAGCCATCACACCGGTCACGCCCAGTTCGGAGGCAATAGTGACCGCGGCAGCGGCAGCGGCTTCAGCAACCTCGGGGTCTAGATTCTGAGCGGGGGCAATGACCTCGTCACAGATGGAGTTCACCTGAATGGTCTCAACGACCGGCCAGGGGCGTACCTCGCCGCTTTCACGGCGAGCAACCAGCGCGGAAAGTTCACGAGTGAAAGGCACCTTCTCCTCGGCAAGCAGGGAGGAGAAGTCGGTGCGGGAAGGCAACTGCTCGAACCATTCGGTGCTGCGCTCGCGAGCCTCCTCGGGAGAATCCAGGACGAGCACGCCCTTGCCGTCGTAGCCGCCGCGCGGGGTCTTCAGCACCACGGGCCAGCCGATTTCATCGCCGAAGGCGAGCAGCTCGTCCAGAGTAGAAACCTCAGCCCAGCGCGGGTTCGGCAGACCCAGACGCTCAACGGCGGCGCGCATCAGGAGCTTGTCCTGAGCGTACTGCAGGGCTTCGGGGCGGGGCTGAACATTCACGCCCTCCGCCATGAGGGTGCGCAGAAATTCGGTGGGCACATGCTCATGATCGAAAGTGATGACATCCTTGCCGCGAGCAAACTCGCGGAGGGTGTCCAGGTCTTTGTAATCCCCGACGGGCGCGGTACGCACCGCTGCCACGGCGCCGACGGTTGGCGCCTCCGCGAGAATCTGCAGGTTGAGGCCAAGGTTAGTTGCTGCGGGAGCCATCATGCGGGCCAGCTGGCCTCCGCCGATGACGCCAATTACGGGTCCAGTCACAGGGTAAGTCACATCACCTAAGTGTACCGGGTTCGGAGTGTTCATGGGAGCAAGACCACATTAAGGTCACAGAATGGGTTCAACTGGGCTTCAGAGCCCAATATGTGGGCGTTGATGCGGGTGAAAGCCAGCAAAACGTGCCTTCTACCCTGTCAACGTGAGATGAAAAGGAATATCTCGTTAGCTGAGAGGTCTGTGGAAAAAATCTCAAAGGGTCAAACAACCCGCCGGGACTGTATTAACATATAAGAGCTTGTAAAGCTTGTAAAAGAGGCTGAAACAACCGTCGGACATTGCGTTACTAACGCCAACCGGCGCTAAACTTCCCTTTTCCCGATAAATCTTCGCTAGATAGGTCCCGCATGAGCGCACAGACGAAACCGACCCTCACCGAACGCTTGAAATCCCTCTGGGACAGCTACGGTATTGAGGTGCTCAAATTCGGTACCGTGGGCGGCGCCGCCTTCATCGTGAACTCTGTGACGGTGTGGGTGCTGATGATGACCATCATGTCGGAGTCCCACACCAAGGCGAAGGTCGTTGCAAGTATTGTTGCAACCATCTTCTCCTGGCTCATGAACCGCCTGTGGACCTTCCGCGACTCCCGCTCCGAGAACTGGAAGCGCGAAGCCATCGAGTTCGGTCTGGTGAACCTGCTGGGCATTCTCGTTGAGGCCGGCTGCGTGGCATTCAGCACCTACGTGCTGAACCTGCGCACCCCCGAGGCGTCCTTCATCTCCGGTACGATTATCGGTACCATTCTGGGCACCATTCTTCGTTACTTCCTCTACCGCTTCTGGGTGTACGGATCGCACCGCAAGCAGGTTGAAAAGGGCGAAGGTACCGATCACGAAGAGCTCGGCCGCATGTTTGATGAGGCCGCCGCCATTCTCGACGGCGAAGAGCCCACCAAGCAGAAGGCACGCTCTGAGGCGGCTGCATCCGAGGCACAGTCGAAGTCCAGTTCGCAGAACTCCTAAGCTTCTCGGATTGTAGAAGCGGCATAGCTAGAACGTGATATAACGATTCATCCCCCGATACGAACGGTATCGGGGGATGAATCGTTTAAAGCCCTATATGTTTATTGGCGCTGTGTTTGTTGACGCTCAGTGCGGGCGTTAGCCTTCCGCGTGATTTTTCGGGCAACTGGGGAGGGGTGCCACCGGCGCTGCAGGGCTGAGAAGCTATGCGTGGGGAATCTCTACCGCACGCTCGGCAACCATCAGAGATGCCAGCTGCCCATCCTGCCAGTCCACGCTCGGGTCAGCCACAAACACCGCATGCCCCGAAGCCAAAATAGCTAGCACCTCCAGCAGTGTGCTCAGGGTCGCCTCCGAGGCATCAAAACCGTAGTCGGGGCTCAACTCCAGCGCGAGCGCCCGCTGCCCCGAAGGGAGCGTATATCCCGCCATGCGATAGGTCTGCGCCTGCGCAAGAACCTGCTCGTAGGCTTCCGCATAGCTGAAACCCTCAATGATTTCTGCCGAATCATCGGGAAGCAGACCCGAGTACTGGTCGCCAAAGCTACGCACCAGGGCGCAGTAATCGAGCACCTCCTCGGCGTGCGAAGCCAGCGCCTGCAAATCGCCGGTGTAGGAAAGAGCCAGCGGTGCACGGTCAACCGCCAGAAGGTACGCGGGGTCATTCGTGTAGCCCGCCTCCTGCTCGGTGCAGACCGCGGCAACCAGCGGCTCGTCCTGATCGAGGATCGCGCCCACGCGCAGCGCCGCCAGACCCAGAACAATAGTGCGCCAGTGCAGCGGAGCCTGCAGGTCAAAACCTTCATCGGGTGCCAGTTCGCATTCTTCAACCAGCAGGTTTGCGCTCTTGTCTACCCAGTTCATGAGGACCCTGCCGGAGAGCTCAATGCGCTCGCCTGCCGCTGAATACCAGATCAGGGCGGGGGTCTGCTGAGTGCTGAGTTTCTCGAAGAAACGGTTCAGAGTCGTGGGCGCGGACGCGCCGGTGGGGGAGAGAGTAACCATGGGTTTCACTCTACCTCACGGTTCAGAAGGAGCGGAGGCGCAGGGGTGGTTCTGCTGGGGGAGGAGAGGAGAAGGGGGCGCCGGTCACCGGGCTAGAAAGTACATAAGTAAAGTAAAAACTTCTAATGGTGCTTGAAAAAACCTAATGATGAAAAACCTTTGCACTAACTAAGGTCCTATTTTGAAATACGACATGCAGATAGATTGGAAATATAAATGCTTCGCAATAAGCCTGGAAAAATACGCAGAGTATGGACGGTAAAAAGATAAACTTTTCTTTTCGAATTGCCTGAAAAATTCTGGAAGTGGGAGCTCGGGGGACCCGTGCAGAATCGACTTCCCTTATATTTGCAGTCAAGATGCGGAATTTGCATGCGATAGAAACTGGTTTTGAAAAGGGGAAACTTGAGGTCGACTCAGGATGTGACCGGGGGCAAGTGAGGGGATGAAAAATGTATAAAGGTCAAATTCACATTAAATATGACGCCCGTAACACATACATCTAAACATTGATTAAGTCTAGTTTGACGAAACGGCGTGTCGCACGTCTAATAGATATATAAGCGTGTTTGCTCTGGAAGGGACCGTAGAGGCTGGAGCAACCATGCCACACCATACACACGAAGATTCCGTCCACGACGGATCCGCAGACTCATTAAGCTCACAATGAGAACACGGAAGGAAAACCCATGGGCTCCTACATTGCATCCGACCGCTCTGTCGCGGCCGCGCGCGCATCAGGCGCTCAGCACCGTAGCATGAATCCCACTCACCCCCTCGAAAAAGCCGCCGACGCCTTTCTCACAGACGCAGAACGAAACATGCCTGCCTGCACCGACGTATGGACCGCAGCGGCAGGGCTCTACGGAACCGAAGGCGAAGACGGAGAACTCGCCTGGCAAGCTGAAGCACTCTGCGCCCAGACCGACCCCGAAGCCTTCTTCCCCGAAAAGGGCGGCTCCACCCGAGACGCCAAAAGGGTGTGCGGTGTATGCCCCGTGCGTGAAGAGTGTCTACAATATGCAATGGACAATGACGAGCGCTTCGGAATCTGGGGCGGGCTGTCAGAACGTGAACGCCGCCGACTGCGCAAGCAGGCGAGCTAAGCCAGGAAGGTACCATCTACATGCAGACCGCACGACTGTGCTCCCGCCAGACCTGCCAGCGAGAGGCGACTGTTACTCTCCACTACTCCTACGCAGACTCCACGGCACTCATTGACGCACTCTCAGAGTTCCGCGAACCCCACGCCTACGACCTCTGCGACCATCACGCTGCACGGCTGACGGCACCCCAGGGTTGGCGAGTGGTCTACAAGGTACCCGTTCAGGACACCACCGAATCCTAGAATTCAAAACCAAGATTTAAACACCCGAATGCAAAGAACCTTCCGCGAATTCATGCGGAAGGTTCTTTGCGTATGAGAAACTGGCAGATAGTACAGACACCCGCAACTCACTCAAACACCATTCACTCGAAAAGAACGCGAGATCCATGAGCAAAGAAACACACCGAGGAATGTGGGGCGCACTGCGCCCGGCCATCCGCCGCACCAACGCCGAAGAACTACTCCACGCCCGACGCACCGAAACTAAAACCAGCGAACCGGCACCGCACACCGGCGCCTTCGGACGCATCGCAGCAGACGTACCCACCGTCGCCGAAGAACCCGACCTGCCCACCGGGAACGTACCCGTCGTCCCCGCACGCAGCAAGCTACGCGAACAGGGCGTCGGCACCCGCGTACGCACCCGCACCAACGTCTCCACCGGCTTCGTGCCCCTCGTCCGCGACTCGCAGAGCACCCCCAAAAACCCGACGCTCAGCGACCTCAACCGCGAAACCATGCAGAAGGCCGCCGAAGCAGAAGCCGCTGCAGCAGCAGAAGCTGAAAAGGCGGCCGAAGCAGAAACCGTCGCTACCGCGGAGGCGGCAAGCGCCTCCACCGCCGGACGCAAGTACCGCACCGAAACCACCCGCACCGGACACACCCACGCGGTTGCAGACCCCAACGCGCCGCTGTCCTCCCTGGCAGCCTCGCCCGAAGCGGCAGAACGCGCCGCAGCCCGCGAAGACGCCGTGGAAGACACCCCGCGCTTCCTCAAGCTCCGCGCAACGCTCATCGCGCTCACCGTACCGCTGACCGTACTCATGATCGCGATTCGTGCCGTAGCCTCCGCGCCCTTCCTCTGGCTCGAATACCACCGCCCCGGATTCCCCGAAGACAGCTACGGCTACTACCTCATTGAGAGGATGCGCCTGGGCTCCTACGGCGTGGACTACATCAATAACTTCGCGCCGCGAGAATACCTCGCCCGCGTCACCACCGGCGCCGACAACACCCTCGCCTTCACCGAAGCAGAAGTGAACCACATGCACGACGTGAAGTGGGTACTGCTCATCGCCACGGTAGCCGTTGCCGCGCTCTTCCTGCTGACGCTCTTTAGCAGCATCTCCCTGCGCGAGCGCGCCCCTGGAACCATCCGCCGCAGCCTCTTTAGCGGCGCATGGATTACCCTGGGACTCATCGCGGTGCTCGGCGTTGTGGGCGTCTTCGGCTGGGAATGGCTGTTCACCACCTTCCACCAGGTATTCTTCCCGCAGGGCAACTGGGAGTTCTCCGTACGAAGCTCCCTCATCCGCCTCTACCCGCCGCAATTCTGGATCGACGCAGCAATTGCCGTAGCGCTCCTCGTGGCAGCGCAGATTACCCTCCTGCTCGTGACCACCTGGCCCACCAAATACCGCAAGCTCAAGGCAGAACGCCGCCGCCAGGAACGCCAGGAACTGCGCGTCAAGCTCGCCTCCGCACGAGTTGGCGATAACTAAAACACGCGTCGGCGACAACTAAAAATCATCAGCCACTTCACCGCGCGAACCAGCGTGGAAAGGGCACCCAAAGGGGGCTGGGCTCTACCACGCGGTAGAACCCAGCCCCCTTCGCTATACCCAAGCTCGCATCGCCCGATCCTAAAACCGAGCCTAAAACTTGAGCCTAAATCCAGGACTTAAACCACATGTGCGAATACCACTGCTCATACGGAATCACCTGAGCAGTCCACAACGGCATAAAGTACGCGCTCAACACCAGCACACCCACCAGGTAAATCGCCACCAGCGTCACGCCCAAACGAGCACGCAACACCGAACCACGAGCACCCGACAGCGCCAGACCCAAAACACCCGCCAACAGTAGGATTAGGAATGGTTCAAAGGACAGCGCGTAGAAGTAGAACATCGTGCGATTCGGGTACATAAACCACGGGAAATAGCCCGCACCGAACACAACCAGTAGCGCACCAAAACGCCAATCCCGCTTCAGTAGTAGAACCAGAAGCGCCACAATAATCGCCGGAATAAAAGCCCACCAAATCGCCGGGTTACCGATATTCAAAATAGCTTCGGAACAGGACTTCACGGTACAACCCGAAGAGCCCAGCTTTGGCGACTCATAGTAGTACGAGGTCGGGCGGCCCAAAACCAGCCACTGCCACGCCTGCGAAGAATACGTATGCGGGCTGCTCAAACCAGAATGGAACTTAAACGCCGAGACATGGTACTCCCACAGAGAACGCAAATCCTCAGGAAGCCACATGACACCCTTGCCCGGGTTCTCAACCGCCCAGCGGCGGAAATACGCATTCGACGACTGGAACCAGCCCGCCCAGGTGCTCAGATACACCAGCAGACCCACACCAATCATCTGGAAGAACGCGGGGATGCCGTCACGCACCAGCGCCGTCAAACCCCACTTGTTCAGACCCACAATACGGCGAGCATTAATATCCCAGAACACCGTCAGCAGACCCATCGCCGCCACGAAGAACAGCGAATTCCACTTCACGCCCACCGCGGCACCGGCACATACACCGGCGGCGAAACGCCACAGGCGCAGACCCATGCTCGGGCCCCACGGCATCGGCGGAAGCACACCGCTATTCTGGCGTGCCGCCTCCGCAATATTGCGCGCCAACACGCGCCGCGCCTGAATACGGTCAAGCACCAGACACACAAAAGTCGCCAAAATCCAGAACATCTGGAAAATATCCAGCAGAGCCAAACGAGACTCCACCAGCATCAGACCATCCACAGCAGCCAGAAGCGCCGCAATAGTCGCCACCGTCATCGAACGGAACAGCAACCAGCCAGCATACGCAATCAACGCCACCGACAGGGTGCCAATCACAGCAGCAGAAACACGCCAACCAAAGGGATTATTATCACCAAAAATCGCCATGCCCGCGGCAATCATCCACTTACCCAACGGCGGATGCACCACATACTCCGGCGAATCCGTCAACAGACCCGACGGGTGACCGGCAGCGAAGGAAGCATTAGCGTCCTTCGACCAGCTCAACTCATAGCCATAATGCACATACGAGTAGGCATCCTTGGCGTAGTAGGTCTCATCAAAAACAATGGCATTCGGATGCGCCAAATTATAAAAACGCAGAATACCGGCAACCAGCACAATCAATGCGGGCGCCAACCAACCCCAACGCGGGGCACGAATATAGGCAACAGCGAGCGCATCCAGCAGAGAATCGAGGCTGTAACGACCACGGTCAGACGAAGAGCGGGACGAAGCAGCCGGGCCAGCCGGAGCGGCAGATGCGGGAGAAAGTAGCTTAGGTATCTTCACCCCATCAATCCTAAAGGGTCAGAACGCACGATGCACCATTTCAGCCCGTGAACGGCTTATATGACGCACCGTAGCCCGCCCGCACCAGCTGCTTTTACCGGCAACCCCGCCCGGCAAGCTCACCCGGCAATCCCACCCAACAGCGGACAGAGTGCGGGCGTTACACTTAGTGGGTACACGAAGACCAGACACAGACACGAGGCCTGCCATGACCGCACCCGCAGAATACACCGAAGAAACCGCCGACCCCTCAGAAATCACCGCCCCCTCAGAAATGGTCGAGGCACCCGAGATTGACACCGCTGACGCTGCTGACACCGCCGTTACCTCCGAAGAAGGCGGCGTGCTCATCCTCGGCGGCACCCCCATCGGCAACCTCGCCGACGCCTCCGACCGACTGCGCTCAGCCCTCGCCACCGCAGACCTCATCGCCGTCGAAGACACCCGCAAGCTACGAACCCTAGCCTCCGGGCTTGGTGTGCGCACCCGCGGCCGCATCATCGTCAACCACGACCACAACGAAGCTGAACGCAGCGAAACCATCGTACAAGCGGTACAGGACGGTCAGCGTGTGCTGCTGCTCTCGGATGCGGGCATGCCCACTATCTCCGACCCCGGCTACGTTGCCGCCGCAGCCGTCGCGGAAGCCGACCTGCCCGTCACCGTGGTGCCCGGTCCCTCCGCAGCGTTGACCGCGCTCGTGCTCTCCGGCCTGCCCACCGGACGATTCACCTTCGAAGGTTTCCTCGCCCGCAAGGGCTCCGAGCGCACCCGCCGCCTCGCATCGCTGGCCGGGGAGGAGCGCACCATGATCTTCTACGAATCCCCGCACCGCACCGCCGCAACCCTGGCAGACTTCGTGCAGACTTTCGGCGCCGACCGCCGCGGAACGGTCAGCCGTGAGCTAACCAAGCTTCACGAAGAGGTTCGACGCGGTACCCTGGCAGAGCTTGCCGAATGGGCTGAGTCTGAACGCGTCCGCGGCGAAATCGTCATTATCGTTGAAGGCGCACAAGCCCCCGAAACCCCCGAAGCGCAGGATGTAGTGCAGCTGGTCCTCGATCGCGTAGCAGGCGGTGAGCGCCTCAAGAGCGCCTGCGCTGCGGTCGCCGCCGAGACCGGCACCTCCAAGCGTGACCTGTACGAGGCGGCACTGGCTGCCCGCTCTGAATAACCCACATCCGAATAACCCACAGAATCACCGCGCAGCTTTACCCCCCCAGCTTTACCACCAAGTTTTATCCCGAGGATTTATCCATGTGTCAGAGCCATCCCGGTCCTGAAATTACCCAGGAGTACCTGAACTCCCTCGCCGCCCTGGCGAACTACACCCTGCCCACCCCCGCGGCACTTCGGGCAACCGCCCTGCCTAACGGCTGGGAGCCGGTGCCCGGTGAAGTACCCGCGCCCTATCAGGCGGAACTCTACACCGGCATCAGTGACGCTGAAGGCGGAGAAGGAACCCGCCGCCGCTCCACCACCGGCGAGAATGGCCGCAGCCGCAACCTGGTCTTCCCGCCCGCCCCTGAGCCGCTGCCGTACCCCATCGTGGATAACCACACCCACATGGACCTGCTCGACGGTGAAGTAGAAATCAGCGCCCGCGACGCACTCGACGCCGGCGAAAAGCTCGGCATCGCCGCTATCGTACAGGTCGGATGCGATATCCCCTCTTCCCTGTACGCGGTCGCCGCCGCGCAGGCTGATGAGCGTGTTCTCGCCGCCATTGCGATTCACCCCAACACAGCCCCCGAGCTGGCTGCAGCCGGTCAGCTGGAGGCGGCGCTCGCCACCCTCGACGAGCTCGCCACTGCCGACCGTGTGCGCGCTATTGGTGAGACTGGCCTGGACTATTTCCGCACCGGCGAAGAAGGTATGGAGGCGCAGCACTACAGCTTCCGTGAGCATATTCGCATTGCGAAGAAGCACAACCTGGCGTTGCAGATTCACGACCGTGATGCGCACGAGGACGTTGTGCGGATCCTGGATGAAGAGGGTGCGCCGGAACGTACCGTGTTCCACTGCTATTCGGGTGGCCCGGAGCTTGCCGCGATCTGCAATGAGCGCGGCTGGTACATGAGCTTTGCCGGGACGGTGACTTTCAAGAACTCGAAGGGTATTCAGGAGTCGTTGGCGATGGCTCGCCCGGAGCTGATTCTGGCTGAGACGGATGCGCCGTTCTTGACCCCGCATCCGTTCCGTGGCCGTCCGAATGCGTCCTACATGACGAATTACACGGTGCGGTTCATGGCGGCTCATCGCGGTGAGGAGTTGGAGGCGCTCTGCCGCCGTATCCGTGAGAATTCGGAGCGGGTTTACGGTCAGTGGTAGGCGCGTACACCCTGTAGCGGGTAGCTACGCTGAGTCGCCTCGTGGTGCGTGCCTGCGCGCTAGACTGTAGCGACTACAAACAATTCACTCAAACATCTATGCCATGATCTGGTTTGCGGTATTTAGGTACGTATAGTGCCTCAATAAGGTGTTCAAAAATTGGTGCTGCAAACGTCCCTACGAGATTTTATGTTGAGCGCCCGGTAACTGGTGCTTTAGGAGGACACTATGGCGAAGATTCTGAAGTATGTTCTGGGCCTGGATGGCGCGAACCGTTTTGAATCGTTCTATTCGGTGGGCGCGCCCGCGAAGGATTTTGTGCCTTATTCTGCGGTGGATAACCGCGATAATCATGTGACCGATGACGAATTTGATGTTGAACTTTTCCGCAGCCGCTGGCATCGTGACCCCACCCCGGCTGAGCGCGGTTGCATGCTCAGCCACGTGAAGATGTGGGAGGACTTTGTCGCATCGGATGCTGACTGGGCTCTGGATCGAGTGCGTATTGCGTTGGCTCCGAAGATGCGTTTGGTAAATGCAAAGAACGCTCTGGACGCTACCATTGATGAGGTGAAGCAGCGCCTAGGCAAGGCGGAATAAGTAAGCCTCTTTGAGAAAGCCTTTCTTCGTCATATATGTATGGCGGGGAGGGGCTTTCTGCAGCTATTTTCAGCTTTAGCGCGTGAGGTATCGTGTAACGTGCGAGACATAACAGGGGGCTGCACGCCAATTGTTGGGTACTATCTTCACATGAGTGATAGGGTATTTTTATACATACGATTCATCACTCACTGACTAGTTAATTTGTTATCGTGCGCGCATTTTTTCGGCGTGCTTTGTGTTTGTCGGTGCCAAGTCAATACTCGGCGCTCATACATGGCTTCTGTCGTTTCAGATAGGGACTGTATGGGTGTGTCACAGCAAAGGGAAATTCATGGCAAAAATTCTGAAATACGTTCTGGGACTGGACGGCGCTAACCGGTTTGATTCGTTCTTCTCGGTGGGGGCACCCGCTCAAGGTTTTCAGCGTTATTCTGCGGTGGATAACCGTGATAATCACGTCACTGATGCACAATTCGACAGCAAGCTGTTCCTGGCTCGTTACGGTAAAGAGCCGAGGCCTGCCGAAAAGGGTTGCGCTTTGAGCCACTACCACATGTGGAAGGACTTTCTCGCTTCAGACGCCGACTGGGCTTTGCTGGCAGAGGATGATGTCCTCATTTCCCCTGACCTGCAGCCTGTAGTGGAGAGGATTATCGAAAAGTACCCTCACGTGCAGATGGTTAACCTGGGCGATATCTACGCTTCTGAAGCTGGCAAGCTCAACCCGCAGGTTGATTATCCCCGTCTTTCGTTGCTTGCTCCTTTTGTGTACGGCAAGTACCGTATGGGTCGTGCCTATGGTTCAAAGCCTCTGTACGGTGCTGCCTTGTATCTTCTTTCGCGCTCTGGAGCTGAACGACTCGTAGAATGTTATGGCGAGACGGTTCCCGGCGTTGTTGCTGATGATTATTCTCTCTACCGAGAATGGGGAGTAGACGTATATTTGGTGCAGCCCGGTCTATGTGGTTGGGAAGGCACCAGCCTCATTCAAACTTCTGGCGTTCGTCACTTGGAAAGTCTCAAGAGCACGCAGCATGGCACCGGTTTTATCGACCGGTTGCGCATCGCCCTGGCACCGAAGAAACGTATTGCGAACGCGAAGAATATTCTGGAAGCCACCCTCGAAGATGTGAAGCAGCGTCTAGGACGATAATCCAGAGACGGTAACCCAGAGACGGATTGGGCTACTGTCATCACATAAAAATGTGAATACGTGGGTCTTCTGCCCTGTCGTTTATCCCCTCCCTATCGTGTATATGCGGTAGGGAGGGGATTGTTTTTGCTGTACACCGGTACGGCGCGCGCCATACCGCGTCTTAACCTGCGGGCATCTGAATTTGGTGCATGGTGAATGATAGAATTCTTTCTACATTGCACAGCAGTGTGCGTATTTATCACACGCTCAATATTCAGACTCCCTGCCATGTACGCACTGATTTTTAAGATTGACGAACTTTTCTCTCGTGCAGGTGGTCTGATGTTCTGAAAACTCATCATTAACCGTTGCGATTTTCTATTGCTTAGGTTTTCTGGATGAGCTGTTGAAAGGAAAAAATATGGCAAAGATTCTGAAGTATGTTCTGGGCCTGGACGGCGCGAACCGTTTTGAATCATTCTATTCGGTGGGCGCGCCCGCGAAGGATTTCGTGCCTTATTCTGCGGTGGATAACCGCGATAATCACGTCGCTGATGAGGAATTTGACGTTGAGTTTTTCCGTAGCCGTTGGCATCGTGACCCCAACCCCGCGGAGAAGGGCTGCATGCTCAGCCATGTGAATATGTGGCGTGACTTTGTTGCAAGTGACGCCGATTGGGCGCTGATTGCCGAAGACGACATCCTTCTTTCTCCGGATGCTGAGGCGGTCGTGAACGCAATCATCACGAAGTACCCGCAGGTGCAGCTGGTGAACCTTAGCGATTCTTTTGCAAATGATGCTGGCAAGCTGAACCCGCAGGTGGAATACATCCGCCTGTCCCTGCTGTCTCCTTTTGTGCACGGTAAGTACCGTATGGGTAAGCCGTACGGTACCTGGCCCCTGATTTGCACCGGCTTGTATTTGATTTCCCGTTCGGGCGCTGAGCTGCTACTCAAGCAGCTTGAGGACAAGGTGCCGGGTACCGTGGCTGATGATTACAAGCTGTACCAGCAGTGGGGTGTGGATGTGCGTTTTGTGCAGCCGGGCCTGTGCGGCTGGGAGGGTAGTAGCGTCATCTTGGAATCCGGTAAGCGTCATCTGGATAAGGTGAATAGCCTCCAGCACGGTACTGGTCCTCTGGATCGACTGCGCATTGCTTTGGCTCCGAAGAAGCGTATTACAAACGCTAAGAACGCTCTGGAAGCCACTCTTGATGAGGTAAAGCAGCGTTTCTCGCGGTAATCTAAACTGTAACCTCCCCACCATCCATTTATGTGAAGGAACGCTGTGAACAACCTGCCCCTGCTCGGCCCTGCTGAGATTCGCGAGCTTGCCGAGATGCTCGGTATTCGTCCGACGAAGACTCTTGGGCAGAACTTTGTGATTGACCCCAATACGATTCGTCGTATTGTCAATGCGGCAGAGATTTCACCGGAGGAGACGGTGCTGGAGGTCGGCCCGGGCCTGGGTTCGTTGACCCTCGGCATCCTGGATGCTGCGAAGGATATGGTTGCGGTTGAGATTGACCCGCCGCTGGCTCAGCAGCTTCCGCACACGATCGAGAAGTTCCGCCCCGAGAAGGCGGGCGATATTGACGTGGTGCTCATGGACGCCCTGAAGGTCACCGAGCTGCCTCGCACTCCGGATGCTCTGGTGGCGAACCTGCCCTATAACGTGGCGGTTCCGGTGCTTCTGCACCTGTTTGCGCAGTTCCCGAGTATCCGTCACGCCCTGGTGATGGTTCAGGACGAGGTTGCCGACCGTCTTTCGGCGACCCCGGGTTCGAAGATTTACGGTGTGCCCTCGGTGAAGGCTAATTGGTATGCCGAGGTGTATAAGGCGGGCGTGATTGGTAAGAACGTGTTCTGGCCTGCGCCGAAGATTAACTCGGGCCTGGTGGGTTTCCGTATGCGCGAGGAGCCTCTCTCTACCGTTGACCGTGACCTGGTGTTCACGATTGTGGACGCTGCTTTCGCTCAGCGCCGTAAGACTCTGCGCGCTGCGTTGAGTTCATGGGCGGGTTCGGGTGCGCGTGCGGAGCAGATTCTGGTGGCAGCCGGTATCGCCCCGACGGAACGCGGCGAGAAGCTGGACATTCATGGCTTTATCCGCATTGCGGAGGCTTCGCTGACTATTCCGGCTGATCCTGCAGCGCAGTAGCTTCTTCCCGCTCTTGAATTTTTCACTGACGTTCTCACGCGAGTTCCCGCGCGAAAGGTGTATACGCTGATGAGTACCGCCTCCCAGGTCGCTATTTCGGTTGATGCTCCCGGTAAGGTCAATCTGTACCTCGCCGTGGGGGATGTCCGCCCGGACGGCTACCACCCGTTGACTACGCTTTTTGCGGCGGTTTCTCTAACGGAGACCATTACGGTCTCTGAAGGTCAGACACCGGGTCTGAGCCTGAGCATGGATATTGTGCCCGGCTCCCTGGTGGATCAGCAGATGCAGGCGGGGCAGTTCGACCCTGCCGCTGTGCCGATGGATGAGCGGAATCTCGTGTACCGTGCCGCCGAGCTGATTCTTGCGGAACACGGTATTGAGTCTGTCCTGGCGCTGCACCTGCATATTGCGAAGGCTGTGCCCGTGGCAGGCGGTATGGCTGGCGGCTCTGCTGATGCTGCCGCCGCGCTGATTGCTACGGACCGCTACCTGCACACAACCGGCCGTACCGGTGCGCTGCTGACCCAGGCAGATTATGAGCGTCTCGCCGCGCAGTTGGGCGCCGATATTCCCTTTAGCGTGCGTGCCGCGCTCGGGCAGACCCTCGCGCTGGGGCAGGGGACCGGTACCGAGCTGCAGAACGTTGCGGCGCCTCGAGAACCTCTGCACCTGGTGATTGTTGCCGCGCAGTTTGGCCTCTCAACCCCCAGTGTGTTCAAGCAACTGGATACCGGCCGCGCCTCGGGGCTGTATCCCGCCTCCGGTGAGCTGGTGGAACCCGTAGAGCTTCTGGAAGCCCTGAACTCTTATGACGGTTCGGAGGCGGCGCTCGCCTCCTTGGCGCCGTTGCTACGTAACGACCTGCAGGCTCCGGCGCTTTCGTGCGCCCCGCAGCTGGAACAGACCCTGAACCTGCGCGATAGTGAGGGCGTGTATGCGTCCCTGGTGTCCGGTTCCGGTCCGACGGTGCTTCTGCTGACTTCTTCGCAGAATCGAGCGGAGGCTCTTGCTGCTTCTCTTCGTGCAACTGGCCACCACGCGGTGAGCGCGGTCACTGTGATTCTGTATCATTGAGCTGAATACATGAAGAATGCCGGTTCTAGATTGAATCTAGAACCGGCATTCCTCTACGTTAATAGGCCTTAGCCGAGCAGTTCGGAGAGTTCGAGCCAGCGCATTTCTAGCTCGTCAATCTCATCCTGAAGTGTCTGCTGCTGCTCGCCGAGCGCCGCCAAACCGGCGTAGTCCGAGGCGTCGTGAGCGCTCATCTGCTCGGAGAGCTTCTCCTGCTCTGCAGCGAGCTTGGCGAGGCGGCGCTCAATCGCACCGGATTCCTTCTGCGCCGCACGCAGCTCGGTACCGGAGACCTTAGGGGTGTCCGGTTCAGCAGAAGCCTGCGCCGAGGAGGCTACACGCGCCTGCGCGCTACCGGCAGCAGAACCACCAGCACCGACTGCAGAGAGCGCCAAATACTCGTCCACACCGCCGGGTAGATGACGGAACGAACCATCAATTACGGCGTACTGCTGATCGGTGACGCGCTCCATGAGGTAACGGTCGTGGCTGACCACCAGCAGGGTACCCGGCCAGGTGTCCAGCAGGTCCTCCATCGCGGCGAGCATATCGGTGTCCAGGTCGTTGGACGGCTCGTCGAGAATCAGCACGTTCGGCTCATCCAGCAGAATCAGCATGAGCTGCAGGCGACGCTTCTGACCACCCGAAAGGTCCTTGACCGGGGTAGACAGCTGCGCGCTGGTAAAGCCCAGACGCTCCAGCATCTGCGAGGGGGACAGCTCCTTACCATCGGCAATGTAGCTACGCTTCTTGCGGCCAATCACATCCGAGACGCGGTCGTTAGCAACCTCGTTGAGCTCATCGAGCTGCTGGGTCAGGGTCGCAATCTTCACGGTCTTACCGTGCTTGACACGGCCCTCGGTCGGCTTCAGATCACCCGTCACGAGCGAAAGCAGAGTGGACTTACCCGCGCCGTTCACGCCCAGGATGCCGGTGCGCTCGCCGGGGGCAATACGCCAGGTGACCTTCTTCAGCACCGGGCGCTTGCCGCCGGGCATCGAGGGGTCGTCGTAGACGACGGAAACGTTTTCGAGATCCACCACATCCTTGCCGAGGCGGGAGACCGCCATCTTCTTCAGCTCTACGGTGTCACGCACCGGCGGAACGTCCGCGATGAGGGCGTTGGCGGCATCAATGCGGAACTTCGGCTTGGAGGTACGCGCGGGCGCACCGCGGCGCAACCAGGCGAGCTCCTTGCGCATGAGGTTCTGGCGCTTCGCCTCCGCGGCGGCTGCCTGACGGTCACGTTCCACACGCTGCAGAATATACGCCGCGTAACCGCCCTCGAAGGGCTCGACGATGCGGTCGTGCACTTCCCAGGTGTCGGTACAGATTTCGTCGAGGAACCAGCGGTCGTGGGTAACAACCATGAGGCCTCCCGCGTTCTTGGGCCAGCGGGACTTCAGGTGGTTGGCGAGCCAGGTGATGGCTTCAACGTCCAGATGGTTGGTGGGCTCGTCGAGCATGAGCACGTCCCACTCCTGCGCGAGCAGGGAGGCGAGGGCTACGCGTCGGCGCTGACCGCCGGAGAGCGAAGAGACGGGTGCGTCCCAGGGCAGGTCAGAGACCAGGCCGGAGATGACATCGCGGATGCGTGCCTGCGATGCCCATTCGTATTCGGGGGTGTCGCCCACAATTGCGTAGCCGACGGCGTGGTCGTCGTCGAGGACGTCTGACTGGTCGAGGTAGCCGATGCGGGTGCCGCCGCGCACGGTGACGCGGCCGGAGTCCGGTTCGAGCCGGCCGGCAAGGATCTTCATGAGGGTGGACTTGCCGTCGCCATTGCGACCGACAATGCCGATGCGGTCGCCTTCGTTCAGGCCGACCGTGATGCCTTCAAAGATGGTTCGGGTAGGGAATTCGAGGTGCAGCGATTCGCCGCCAAGTAGATGTGCCACGCCTTCTAGGGTACAGGGTGAGTCTTCACTTTAAGTAGCGCTTCAGGCTTTGATGAGGGGGTACTTGATAGCGGTGAGAAAAGCTGTGGGGATTGCGGGGCACGCGGCTAAGTTGAGCACAGATATTTGATAAACTGAGGAAAGCATTTCCTGCATTGCGCTGTTCTGTGCCCAAAATGGCGGTCAATGACGATGAGGACCCGCTAGTGGGGGCTTGTCGTGAATGTAAGGATAATCCGCCATGGTGTAATGGCAGCACAGCGGCCTTTGGAGCCGTTTGTCTAGGTTCGAGTCCTAGTGGCGGAGCGTAAGCACTCAACGGCACCGTTGATAGAGAGTTGGCGGTCCGCGCTCACTCCTCACTCTTACAACCTCGTCTAAGGAGTCTTCCCAGTGAACACTGAACTGGCACCCTCTGCAGTGATCGTTCTCGCTGCAGGCGCTGGTACGCGCATGAAGTCCGCTACCCCTAAGGTCATGCACGGCATTGGTGGTCGTTCCATGGTGGAGCACGCTGTCGCGGCTGCACGCGATCTGAACCCCGAGCGCCTCGCTGTTGTGGTACGCCACCAGCGCGATAAGGTCGCTGAGCATGTGCTTGCGTTTGACCCTGAGGTAACCATTGTTGATCAGGATGAGATTCCGGGTACTGGTCGCGCGGTTGAGGTCGGTCTGAATGCACTGGATGCGCAGGCACCCGTTTCTGGCACCGTCCTGGTGACCTACGGTGACGTTCCCCTGCTGCGCCCCGAGACTCTGCGTGAGCTGATTGCTTTCCACGAGGACGACAAGAACTCCGTAACCGTTCTGACCACTCACGTGGATGAGCCCGGCGCCTACGGTCGTATTGTCCGTAACCAGGCCGGTGAAGTGACCGCTATCGTTGAGGCGAAGGATGCTTCTCCCGAAGAGCTCGAAATCACCGAGATTAACTCCGGTATTTACGCTTTTGACGCCGCTGTTCTGCGTGAGGCACTGCTCGAGGTGACCACCAACAACGCACAGGGCGAGAAGTACATTACTGACGTTCTGTCCATCGCTCGTTCTAAGGGCTACCGCACCTCCGCTCTGGCTATTGAGGACCGCTGGGAGGTCGAGGGTGCTAACGACCGCGTGCAGCTGGCTCAGCTGGGTCGTATGCTCAACAACCGCATCCTTGAGGCTCACATGCGTAACGGTGTGACCATCGTTGATCCCGAGAACACTTGGATTGACGTCACCGTCACCATGGAGAACGACGTAACCCTGCTGCCCGGTGTGCAGCTGCACGGTTCCACCACCGTCGCTACCGGCGCCACCATTGGCCCGGACACCACCCTGACTGACATGACCGTTGAGGCTGACGCTACCGTCATCCGCGCGCACGGTCACGGCGCTGTCATTGGCGAAGGCGCAACTGTTGGCCCCTTCGCATACCTGCGCCCCGGTACCACCCTGGGCAAGGACGCTAAGCTCGGCACCTTCTGTGAGGCTAAGAACTCGCAGATTGGCGATGGCGCTAAGGTCCCGCACCTGTCCTACGTTGGTGACGCCACCATCGGTGAGGGCGCGAATATTGGTGCTGGCTCTATTTTTGCAAACTATAACGGCCTGGTGAAGAACCGCTCCGTTATTGGCGCGCATGCCCGCATGGGATCCGCGGGTATTTACGTTGCACCCGTTACTGTGGGTGACGGTGCATACTCCGGCGCGGGCGCGCTGATCCGTAAGGATGTTCCTGCGGGCGCCCTCGCCTACTCTGAGACTTCCCAGCGCACTATTGAGGGCTGGGTCCTGAAGAACCGTGCCGGTACCGAACCTGCTGAGGCTGCTAAGGCAGCTGGTGCGCAGGAACCGGCAGAATCCTAATTCGAGGAAAGAACAACACCATGAGTAGCGAGATTACCAACCCCGGTGAGCGCAAGCTTGTAGTGGTCTCCGGTCGAGCACACCCCCAGCTTGCCGAGGAGATTGCGAAGGCACTTGATCACGACCTGCTGCCCACCTCCGCATATACCTTCGCCAATGGCGAGACCTACGTCCGCTTTGAGGAGTCGGTGCGCGGTGCGGACGCGTTCGTGATTCAGTCGCACCCGGCACCCATCAACGAGTGGCTCATGGAGCAGATCATTATGATTGATGCGCTCAAGCGTGCATCCGCTCGTTCCATTACCGTGGTGTCTCCCTTCTACCCCTACGCTCGTCAGGATAAGAAGCACAAGGGCCGCGAGCCCATCTCGGCACGTCTGATTTCGGACTTGTACAAGACCGCTGGTGCTGACCGCCTGATGTGCGTGGATCTGCACACTTCGCAGATTCAGGGCTTCTTCGATGGCCCGGTCGACCACCTCTTCGCGATTCCGGTGCTGGCTAAGCGCATCCGTGATCGCGTTGCAGATTTGTCGAACGTGACCGTCGTGTCCCCGGATACCGGTCGTGTGCGTGTGGCTGAACACTGGGCTGATCTGCTGGACGGCGCACCGTTGGCGTTCGTGCACAAGACCCGCGACATTAACGTCCCCAACCAGGCTGTTTCTAAGACTGTTGTGGGTGACATTGAGGGTCGTACCTGCGTGCTGATCGACGACATGATTGACACCGGCGGCACCATTGCTGGCGCTGTGAAGGTCCTCATGGATAAGGGCGCGAAGGAAGTTATTATCGCAGCTACCCACCCGGTTCTGTCCGATCCGGCTGCTGAGCGTCTGTCTCAGTGCGGTGCTGTGGAGGTCATCGTGACCAACACCCTGCCCGTGCCGGAAGAGAAGCAGTTCGATAACCTGACTATTCTCTCCATTGCTCCGCTGATTGCTCGCGCTATCCGCGAGGTCTTCGACGAGGGCTCTGTGACCGAGATTTTCGATCACTAAGCTTTCTCAGAGCATGTAGAAAGTCCCCCGCTGACCGTGGTCGGTGGGGGACTTTCTTGTGCTGAGACTAAAGCTAACCCGGCTGGAACAGAGGCCTGTTCCAGCCGGGTTAGTGCTGTATTTAGCGTCGTATGCTTAGCGGTGCGCCTGTGCGAGCCAGGGCAGAATCACACGCAGGGACTGCTCCACCTCGTCCACTGCGACCTTCGCTGCTGCGGGGCCGCGGCGGTAGGGGTCTTCCAGCTTGTCGCTATCAAGCGGGCGGGCGCCGTAGGCGTAGAGGTAAGAGAGCGGCTCGGCGCGGCGTGCATCCTCGCGAATGCGAGCAGCCTGCTTGAGTAGCTTAATCTTGGCGTGGTGCTGGGGCCACTCGCGCACAATCCAATCGGCGTGTACCTTCTCGGCCACCAGAATGATGGTGGCGTTCTCGATAATCTGCTCGTTGAGCTGGCGTGATGCGAAGCCCTCCGGGTTGTACCCGCGCTCAATGAGCTCGTTGGCTACGTGCTCGTAGACGCCGTGACCGACGAGGGCGCCGGTGCCTGCGCTGGAGAAAATCCACTTGTCTTCCAGACCGTACTCTGCGGCAAGGTGCTTGGAAATGACCTCGCCGGATGCGCTACGGGCAATGTTTCCGGTGCAGACGAAGACAGCTTCGAAAGGGCCATCACCGCTAGTGTTGCCGGTACGGTTGAGGGTTTTGGGGGAAAGCTTGAACAGCGGGGTGCGTTCGCTGCGGGTGTTAGTAGCGGGGGAGGGCTGCGCATTTCCTGCGCTCTGGCTGTTGGCTTCTTCCGGGTCGGCGAGCTCTTCGGCATCAACGGTGGGTGCGTTGTGCTGACCCACGCGGATAATGCTGGGGCCGGTGGGCTTGCCGTCTACGTCGAGGATGTCACCGGGGGTAGCTTCGATGTTGGTATGGGTGAGAGGCTGCGCGGAGACGGTAGCGGTGCCGTCGGCGCTGAGCTCTTCTTCCGGGGGGACTTCCTGCTGAGGGGTCTGCGTAGCGGTGTATGCCTCGTAGTCGTCTACTGCTTCGAGGAGGAATCCGTCAGTGGTGATGGTGCGACCTGCTACCCCGCGGCGGTTCTTGCCCGCCAGGTCGGGGTTGCTCTTAATGAGGGAGCGGACTCCATCAGCAATATTTGCGGAGGGAGAGGCGGTGGTTGCCTGCTGCTCCTCGGCGGTTTCTGCGGAGTTGGTTTTGTCCTCGGAGGAGCCCCACGCGTACTTGTCCTTGAGGGACTTGATGTTGAAGATGCCCATCAAAAAGCCTTTTCTAATTGACGTACCCAACAGTGAACAGGGAAACCGGAAGTGTCGGGTTTGCTGAATGAATAGTATCTATCATACCGAGTTACTTGCACCTTCAACGGTTCCTTTTCCTGTGTATGGCAAATACCCCTAAATGTCTTGTCTTTTAGCTATGAATTAGAGGTTCTCCTTGCGACTAAAGATGACCAAAAGTACAAGCTTGATGCTGAAAATGTTTAGAGGGTGCGTGCTAGAATTGGCGTGAAATGCTGGTCTTCTTCTCACTCAGGAGCCAGCGAGTACACTCACCAACGAGGACCAATGAAGAGCATTTATACTAATCTTCGCCTGTTTTTCCCGGGACGGAGCTTTACGCTACTTGTCTTTAATCTAGTCGGCCTATTCATCCTGTCTTTGATGGAAATGGTAGGTGTTGCAGCCGTTCTTCCTATTGTGAATATTGCGATGGGTGCGGAACTTACCGGTTACCTGGCTGTAATTTCCGATATCTTTGGAAACCCTCAGCGATCTGATTTGGTGCTCTACCTAGGCATTGTTCTGGTGCTTGCCTTTGTCATTAAAGGTATTGCATCGCTCATCTTTAAGCGCTGGAGCCTGAAGTTCACCGGTTACCAGCAGTTGGCGACTTCTTCAACTATCCTCAACCACTACATGAAGGATAGCTACTTTAACCACAGGAAGTCCCAGCCTGAAGAAACCGTATACCTGATTAGTACCTACGTAGTGTTCGCCTACCGTGGCTATGTTGGTTCAATCATTAACTTCATGGGCGACCTGCTTTCCATCCTTGTATTGCTGGTAATGATTCTGTGCGTTATGCCGATTCCGGCTTTGATTGCCTTCGCCTACTTCGGTATCACTATCTCCGTGATGCAGTTCTTCTTGCGTCGAGGAAACACTAAGTACGGTGAGATTTCTGCTCGTGCCGGTCGTAATGCTCTTCGTTCTCTCTTCGATAACATCAAAGGCTTCCGAGAGATTCGTATTTCTAACTCGCGTGAATCGACTGTTGAAGAATACCGCCAGTACGCATTGCGCGGTGTGAACAGCGAAGTCAATGTTTCTTTCCTGTCTGACTTCCCCAAGTACGCTCTAGAAATTATCTTCATCGTCGGTATCGCAGGTCTTCTGGCTCTCATGACTACTACTCAGGGTGCTGATGGCCTTCCCGCTCTGATGCTTTTCGCGACGGCATGTATCCGTATTTTGCCGAACGCTACCCGTATGGTTGCTTCTCTGGGTAGCATCCGTGCAAATGAGTTCGCAAGTAACGAGGTTGCCAAGGTTATCCGCTCCATGAGCCCCGAAGAGCAGCGTTTGCAGATGGTTGAATCTAAGGGAGAATTCGACCCGGCAACCATTATCAACCCGGATATTGAGCCCGTGGATGTTCTGGTTGATAATCTGGTCTACCGCTACCCGGATGGTGATAAGGACGTTCTCAAGGACATTCAGCTGGATGTGCCGGCTGGTACCTCGGTTGCTTTCGTGGGTGGTTCCGGTTCGGGCAAGACTACCCTGGTTGACCTAATCCTTGGCCTGCTCACCCCGACGAGCGGTACGATTTCCAGCCAGGGTAAGGACATCCATACTGATTTGCCTTCCTGGTACCAGAAGATCGGTTATGTTCCCCAGGACCCCTACCTGGGTAACGGCACCCTGCGTGAGGCAGTCGCCTTCGGCATTCCCAAGCAGTACATTGATGACGATCGTGTACTCTACTGCCTTGAGATGGCGGAGCTGATGCCCGTTGTCGAGACCCTGGAAGACGGCATTGATACCCCGATTGGTGAGAATGGTAACCGCCTCTCCGGTGGTCAGCGCCAGCGTGTGGGCATTGCGCGTGCTATGTACCGCAACCCGAGCCTGCTGATTATGGATGAGGCGACCAGTGCACTGGACAATGAGACTGAGCACAAGATTACTCAGACCATTAACCGTATCTCTCAGGAGATTACCGTGATTATCGTGGCTCACCGTCTTTCCACGGTGCGCAACGTCGATCAGCTGGTGTACCTCTCCCAGGGCCGTATTGCCAATAAGGGAACTTTCAAGGAAGTTCAGGCGGCCAACGAAGAATTCGCGAACCTCGTTCGCCTGGGCCAGTTGCCCGACTAATTGAAACCATGGGGGTGATTGTACGCAGAAGTAAGTACGATCGCCCCCATCTTTAGCCTTCTATAGCTTGTGAATTTCAGGCACCTCACTCAAAGGACATATTGTGACTCATACTCCCCGTGTATCTGCGGTTATTCCTTTCTACGGTGAGCCGGAACCGGTTCTTGCCATTATCGACACTCTGCGCGCTCAGCAGGGTATTGATTCCGCCGATATTGAGATTATTGTCTCTGATGATGTTTCTCCCACCCCCTTCCCCGAGGTGGAGGGCGTGACCGTGGTCCGCCGCCCCGTCAACGGTGGTTTCGGTAAGGCCGTGAACTCCGGTGTTGCTGCCGCGACCGGTGAATGGGTTTTCATCCTCAACAGCGACCTGGAGCTGGATAACACCTTCGTCTCACGTATGCTCGCAGCCGTGGAACGCCACGGCGAGATTCTGGCTAGCCCGCAGATCATTGGCCACGATGGCAAGCAACAGTGGGTGGCACGTAAGTTCCCCACCGCAGCGCACGTGGCGTGGGAATGGTTCACCCCGCTCGCTCGTTTCAAGCCGACTAACTGGTGGCACCGTGGCGTTGGCCATGATGTTGAGGCGTGCACCGGCACCTCGGACGCGAAGGTCGACTGGGTCATGGGTGCGTGCATGGTCGTTCCTCGCGAAACTTTCAACCGCCTCGGTGGCATGGATGAGCGTTTCTACATGAACAGCGAAGAAGTGGACTTCCAGTACCGCCTCTCGAATGCTGGTGTGGACCGTTACCTGATTCCTTCGGTGACTGTAACCCACGAGGGTGGCGGATCTTCGCCTTCGGAACGTCGTATTCAGTGGCTGACCACTGCTCGCTTCATTTATGCTGACAAGTGGGGCTGGGAGAAGAAACTGGCGAACCTACTGCGTGTGACCAGCTACGCGAACTTCCTGGTGAACTCAGTGCGCGGCTTGCGCAATAAGGACGTGGATGCTCGTGGCTTCCTCGCCACCGAGCTGGAGCGTATCGCCAAGGCAGAGCGCCGCGAGAACTAGGCGCGAAATGTTCGGAATCTACAGCGGTAGTTCAGCAAGATTTCTACCGCTCTTCACCAGAAGATGTATATAGAACGTAGGAGGCGACACAGTGCACTCGAGTGTGTCGTCTCCTGCTTTCGTTGTAAAATTTCAGTAGGTATGTTTTGCCTTAAGTTGCAGGTGAAACTTTCCGTTCCTCTTCACTCCAACACATAGCACCGCACGGTTTTACCTTGCGGGTTCGTATAGCAAACGCCGACAGGATTCAATCCTCATATGACTCAGCCCAAACTTCTACTGCTCTCGCCCGCATTCCACGGGTACTGGAAGGCAATTCAGGCATCCCTGGAAGTGCACGGATACGAAGTGCGCACCCACATCTACGATGCGCCGGGTACTCTGCCCGAGCGCATCCTCAACAAGCTTGCCCACGAGCTGCCCGAGAAGTACCGCCCCGAAAGCTTCGCAGCGCAGGCAACCCGTAAAGCTATTGACGCATTCAACGAGTTCCGCCCCGATATTGTGCTGGTCATTAAGGGCGATATGCTCTCCCGCGAATGGTGGGACCTGCTGGAGACCTCCGGTGTTCGCTACGGCACCTGGCTTTACGACGAAATGCGCCGCATGAGCTACACCGAAGAGGACCTGCACCACCTGGGCGCGCTGGCAAGCTACAGCCCGCTGGATGCGCAGCACCTGCGTGAGCAGGGCTTCGAGGTGCTCGACATGCCTAACGCCTACGACACCCACTGCCCGGTTGTTCCCATGCGCGAGGACTCCATCAATTTTGTGGGAGCTAAGTACCCCAACCGTGAGCAGACCCTGCAGGCGCTGGTCGCAGCCGGTCTGCCGGTGCGTGCCTACGGTCGTGCTTGGTCGCGTCACCCCTACGACATTCTGCGCACTAAGCAGTTCAAGGACTCCGGCGTGCCCGCAGGTCGCGATGTTGACCGCTCCGAGGCGTACGGCATTATGGCGTCCTCCCCGGCAACGCTGAACATCCACAATAACCAGGATGGTTTCACCATGCGTACCTTTGAGGCTCCCGGCGTGGGTGCTCTGCAGGTGATTGACCGCGCTGACGTGGATCGCTACTACATTCCTGGCGAAGAGGTTCTGGTCTACGAGAGCATTGATGAGCTTATCGAGATTTGTACCCGTATTTTCCGTGAGCCGAAGTGGGCTCGTCAGATTCGTGAAGCCGGCCAGAAGCGTACTTTGGCCGAGCACACTTTCGATCAGCGTGTAAAGATTTTGGAGCAGCTATGGGCCTAAACCTTTCTAAGATTGTGACCAAGATGCCGAGTGTGCGTTGGCACATGGCAGACCTGCTGGGTAAGACCCTGTACTCGCGAGCGTTCGGCTCTTTCGGCTCGGGCACTGTTCTTGTTCGTCCCCTGCGTATGGTCGGTGTAGAGAACATCTACCTTGGCGACCAGATTGCAATCTACGAGGATGCGTGGATTGCTTCTGAAGCTGGCGGTATTCTGCGTATTGGTTCCGGTACCTACATTGGTCACCGTAGCCATATTCACGCTCTGTCGAATGTGACTATTGGTAAGGACTGTGTCTTTGCCGATAATGTGATGGTCAATTCTGGCGAGCACCCTCTGGACTCTCTGCACGATGTGCAGCCCGGTGGTGACATCGTGATTGGTGATCGCGTTTTCCTCGGTCAGAATGTGTCTGTGCTCGGTGGTGTCACTATCGGAGACGGCGCTGTGATTGGTGCTGGAGCTGTGGTCACCCGCGATATTCCGGCTAATGCCGTGGCTGTGGGTATCCCGGCTACCGTTATTCGAGTCCGTTCGGGGGAGAAGCAGGATGCTTAAGTACCCTCTGGATTTGGACGCCTGGCAGGCATGGCAGAGGCGTCAGAAGAAGCTGAAGTGGGCAAAATACAAGCTGAATTCACTTCTTGACTCCGCACGTTCTCGGACCGTTGCGGAGGAGTCCGTGCGCGGTCTTCTGTACACTCGCGGTGCTAAGCCTCAAGTGCTGATCGTTATGGATTCGTTCTCTCCGACGAACCGCAACGCAATCTTGGAGCCTCTCAAGCATCTGGACGCTATCGATGTTGCCCTGTGGGTTCCTGAGGACGCTAGCGAGTACCTGGACGGACAGTACGCCAGCGCGCGTTACTCTCGTAAGGACTGGTCTGAGCAGGAAATCTCGGGCGACGAACTGATGAGCCTCCTGCCGGATGTTCGTATTGTTCTTTCTGCCGCACAGTTCCTTGGACGCGGTGCGGCCGCCTACGAGTACGCTCGCGCGATTGGCGCTGAGTACTGGATGGTTCAGCACGGTCTGCTGGTGCCTCAGGCGCCGCCGCTGCCGGTCGGATGTACCCTGCTGGCTTTCAGCGAAGCTGACGCAGAATTTTGGGCATCGGGTCGCCGCGATGTCACCACTCACGCGGTGGGTTCGCAGCTGCTCTACCTCGCAGCGCAGAAGGCCGCTGGTGCTGAGGCGCAGAAGCAGAACGACCTCGAACCGATCTTTCTGGGACAGATGCACGGTGCGGAACTGCCGCGCGCATCCTTCGCGTACGCTTCCCACTCTTTCTTGAAGAAGTTCGGCGGAAGTTACCGCCCGCACCCGAGCGAGAAGGACAAGCTGTCGGTGCTGACCCACAAGCTGTGGGAGAAGGAAGGCATCCGCATTGACCGCTCCGGCACCCCGCTGAACGAAGTACCGAACCCGGTGGTGTCCATCTTCTCTACCGGTGTTCTGGAGGCTGCAATCCGCGGAATCCCGGCGTGGGTTTACCACCCGGCACCGCCGGCATGGCTGGTGGAATTCTGGGACCGCTACGGCATGAACCAGTGGGGTCAGGAGCCGACCCCGGCACCGGTTCAGCCGAAGAAGGAACCGGCACAGCGTATCGCTGAACTAATGATTGAAACTTTGGAGGCATAATGCGTATTCTCTGCGTCATCCCCGTGCGCGGTGGCTCGAAGGGCATTCCGCGTAAGAACCTGCGCCCCATCGCGGGTAAGCCGCTGGTTGCATGGACCATCGAGCAGGCACTGGCTGCTAAGGAAGAAGTAGCCGGCGAGCACGAGCTGCGTGTTGTCGTCTCCACCGATGATGCTGAGCTGGCTGATATCGCCCGTGAGTACGGTGCGGAGGTGCCGTTCATGCGCCCGGCACACCTGGCTGAAGACACCACCGCAACCGAGCCGGTCATCGAGCACGCTATCGAGTTTTACACCGAAAACGGTTGGGAGCCCGATGCAGTCATGCTGCTGCAGGCAACCAGCCCCGTGCGTCTGCCCGGCACTCTGGCTCGTGCGGTCCGCCAGTTCGCGGAGAACGGTAAGGACTCCATGGTCGGTGTGATTCCGATTGGTCCGTTCATCTGGACCTGGCACGCTGACGGCGAGCCCACCGCGGCGTTCGAGATTATGGCTCGTCCGCGCCGCCAGGAGCTGACCAAGGAGACCTTCCGCTACCGCGAGAACGGTTCGATGTACATTACTAAGACCCACGTGTACATGGACCACCACAACCGCCTGGCGGGCTACCCCGGCGGTACCATTGACTTGTTCATGTTGGACGAGGTCGAGGGCGTCGACATTGACGCACCGATTGACTTCTCCGTGGCAGAGCATCAGCTCACTCAGATCCTGGCCGAAGGCAAGTAACCTTCACCTGCGGCAGTACCTCGTCTGCCGCTCCCGGCTTGACCGGCACTCAGGCATTCAACTAAACACTCAAACGAAAAGGTCAAAATCGTGATTATTGAACGCAATATTGCCCCCTACGTGGTCTTCGCTGAAGACCCGATTCTCAACGCTCTGCAGAAGATTTCTGCTAACGGCCAGCGCATCATCTTCCTGGTGAACGAGTCCGGTATCCTGCGCGGTTCGCTCTCTGACGGCGACTTCCGTCGTTGGCTGATTGCTAACCCCACTGCATCCCTGGAGACCAGCGCCCTGGACGCTGCAAACACCAACCCGCAGACCGCACCGGCTGACGCTGACCCCGAGACCCTGCGCGCATACTTCGCGAAGGGTATCAACCACGTGCCGCTGACCGACGAGCGCGGTCACCTCGTGGCACTGGCAATGGACGAGCAGGACGTTCTGCGCATCGGTAAGCACACCATCAGCGAGGATTCCCCCTCCTTCATCATTGCTGAGATTGGTAACAACCACCAGGGTAGCGTTGACTTCGCTAAGGAACTGGTGGACCTGGCTGTTGAGTCCGGCGCGGACGCTGTGAAGTTCCAGCTGCGCGACATGGACGCTCTGTACCGCCAGCGCGGTGCGGCAACCGCAGGTGAGGACCTGGGCGTTCAGTACACCCTGGACCTGCTGTCCCGCTTCTCCCTGACCGTTGACCAGATGTACGAGGTCTTCGATCATGTCAAGCAGCACGACATGGACATCATGTGCACCCCCTGGGACGCACCTTCCGTTCAGGCGCTGGTTGACTACGGCATCCAGGGCATGAAGATTGCTTCTGCCGACCTGACCAACCACGAGCTGCTGCGCGACGTGGCTTCCCGCGGCCTGCCCATGCTGGTTTCCACCGGTATGAGCCGTGAAGAGGAAATCCGCGAGTCCGTGGCTCTGCTGCGTAACGCTGGCGCATCCTACGCTCTGCTGCAGTGCCAGTCCGCATACCCGGCACCCTTCAAGGACGTCAACCTGGCGTACATGGACCGCCTGGCTGAGATTGGTCAGTGCCTGGTCGGCTACTCCGGCCACGAGCGTGGCTACCACGTGCCGATCGCTGCTGTTGCTCGCGGCGCGAAGATCATTGAGAAGCACTTCACCACCGACAAGACCCTCGAGGGTAACGACCACACCGTCTCCCTGCTGCCTGAGGAATTCAAGGCAATGGTTCAGCAGATTCGTGAGGTTGAGACCGCTATCGGTTCCGCTGCTCCTCGTGAGGTGTCCACCGGTGAGCTGATGAACCGCGTGAACCTGGCAAAGTCCCTGGTTGCTACCCGCCACATCGCTAAGGGCGAGGTCGTGACCGAGGCTGACGTTGCTGTGAAGTCCCCCGGCCGCGGTCTGCAGCCGAACTACCTGCCGCAGCTGCTGGGCCGTACCATGCAGCGCGACGTTGAAGAAGGCTCGTTCTTCTTCGAGGGCGACCTGAAGGATGACCTGGTGACCCGCCGCGACTTCAAGTTCGACCGTCCCTGGGGTCTGCCGGTTCGTTACCACGACTACAAGCCGCTGATTGAAGAGGCGAAGCCGGACTTCCTGGAGTTCCACTTCTCCTACAAGGACCTCGAGATTAACATCGACGATGTCTTTGACTCCAAGCTGGACATGGGCTTCACCACTCACCTGCCCGACCTGTTCGCAGGCGACTTCCTGGTGGACCTCGCGTCCAAGGACCCCGAGGTGTGGGAGCGCTCCATCGCTGAGGTTCAGCGCACCATCGACATTACCCGTGACCTGACCCGCTACTTCACCGTAGACGAGGACCCGGTCATGGTCGTGACCATGGGTGGCTTCACCAAGGATAAGCACATCCCCGCATCCGCACGTGCTGAGAAGTACGAGCGTATCGGTGAGGCGCTGAAGCGTCTGGACGCATCCGGCGTTCGCCTGGCGGCTCAGACTCTGCCCCCGTACCCCTGGCTGATGGGTGGTCAGCAGTACCACAACCTGTTCCTGGATCCGAAGGACACCGCAGAGTTCTCGCGTGCATTTGATACCGCACTCTGCCTGGACATCTCCCACACCATGCTTGCCTGCAACTTCCTGAACATTCCGCTGTCGGAGGCTGTTGAGCAGCTGGCACCGCTGTCCATCCACCTGCACCTGGTGGACGGCACCGGCGTTGACGGTGAGGGTGTTCAGGTCGGCGAAGGTGATGTCGACTGGGCATCCCTGGGTAAGCAGCTGCGTGAGCTGGCACCGAAGGCTTCCTTCATTCCCGAAATCTGGCAGGGCCACATCAACAACGGTGAGGGCTTCTTCACCGCGCTGGACCGCCTCGAGAAGTGGCTGTAGAAAGTAGACACTCACTCATGAATTCAAACGGATTTCCCACTGCCCTGTGGGTCGTTCCGGTTCCCGATTTTGGTGGAGTAGCTCGGCACGTTGTCGATATGGCACGTGCCGGGCTCCCCGGCTTTAACCTGGTGGTTCTCGCACCCGAAGGTAAGCTCACGAGCCGCCTTGAGGAACTGGGCGTCACCGTCATCAAGGCTGAATTTGGCCCCGACTACGGTTTTAAGACTTCCTTTACCTCTCTGCAGAAGGCTATTGAGCAGCTCCGCCCGGATATTGTGCACAGCCACCTTGCGTATGCGGACGTTGTAGCGACCGCCGTGGTGAATGCTCTGCGTGTCCGTAGCGTGATTAAGCGCGACACCTGCGTGCCGAAGCTTCTGACCACTGAACACGGTATCGCCGGTAATGACTCGGTGTACCACGGTAGCTCCTGGCGTTCTAAGCTCATGGAGACCGTACACCGTGTGCGCCTGTGGGGCACTGACCAGGCGATTGCTGTTTCCCGTTCCACTGCTGATCAGATGCGTGCCAAGTGGGGCGCTCGCAGCGTGGAGCTGGTGTACAACGGCGTGGACATCCCCGAAGTGCACGCGGCTGTTGAGCAGCAGCGTGTACCCGCTGAGGGCGGTCCGCGTATTCTTTCGCTGTCTCGTCTGTCTCCCGAGAAGGGCATTGACGTGTTGCTGGACGCTTTTGCGCAGCTTCGTGCTGATTACCCGCAGGCTCATCTCGAGATTGCGGGCTCTGGCGATTTGGCGTCCGAGTTACAGGCTCAGGCTCAGCGTCTGAACCTGGGCGATTCGGTGACCTTCAGCGGCTTTGTTAACCCGATTGAGGCGATGGGTCGTAGCGACATGATTGTTCAGCTGTCGGTGTGGGAGAACTGCTCCTACACTCTGCTGGATGCTAAGGCAGCCGGCCTGAAGACGGTCGCTACCGCTGTGGGTGGCAACCCGGAGATTCTGGGTGCCGACGAGCTGGTGGACCGCCAGAGCGCAACCCTGACTCAGGACGTTCTGCAGGCTATGCGCGCGCAGTTGCAGAAGGGCAAGCCTGAGCCTTTCACCTGGATTTCAAATGAGCAGATGGCTGCTCAGACGGTTGATATTTACGCACGTGTACTTCGAGGAGGCCGATGATGAGCCAGACTTCGCAGGTTTACGCGCACTTGAACGAGCCCGCTGAGAAACCGGAAGTTTCACGTTTCTCTGAAGCTGTGTCTCGCGGTAGCGATTACGTCCGCCACCAGAGTAGCCAGATTCGAATGCCTGAGTTCATCATGGCATTCCTCTTGCTTTTTGGTGACGCGGTACCGGGTGTTGGTTTGCCTTTTAACCAGGTAATCATTCTTCTGCTGGCGCTGTACGGTCTGACTCGTAAGCCGACTTTTGACGTGAGTCATTTTTCGGGTCTGCGCGCCATCATGTTTGTTGCTATGGGTTACCTCGCACTCGTTTCAATCAATGGTGTTCACTCTGAGGACGCATCGGACTGGACGCGTCGTTTGCTGCGTCTTGTAGCGGCAACGGTATTGATTTGGGCTATTGCTGCTGGGCGTCTGCATATCCGTTCTATTGTTCTTGGATACTCATCTGCGATTCTTTTCAACGCGGTAGGGTATTTTGCGGGTTTTGCCCCGTCAACTGGTTATGTTGGTTATCTGACCGGCTGGTTGGGTGACAAGAACTTCTCGGGTCTGGTGTATTGCCTCTTCGGTTTGCTCATTTTGAGCTTTGCCCGTAACAAAATTGAAGTTATCGGGGCTATTGTTGTTTTCTCCGGTCTGCTATGGGCTACGGGTTCTCGTACCTCTATTGCGGCGTATGCAGCGGGTCTGATTTGGATTGTTATCGCGCACCGTCTGAAGACTTTTGGGCGTATTGCGTTGGGTATTGCCCTGTATGTCGTGATTGATGTGCTGACTAGCGACTACTCTCGTGCGGGTGTGTTCGCTGACCGTACTGGTACGGATGCGCTCCGCGCTTTGATTGACAACGCTTCTGAAATCAAGGTTCAGGCAACTGGCTTCTTCGGCCAGGGCTTGGGCGAGGCATACGTATACCTGGCTCATACCGGTTCGAAGACCTGGTTCCTCCATAACTCGTACTGGTCTGCTCTGATTGAGGGCGGCTGGCCATGGATGATTCTGGTTGTCACCATTACCCTGCTCTTTATCGTGAACGTGTTTAGCGGCAAGAAGACTCTGCCGCCAAAGTTCTACGTCGTGCAGGGTGCTGGCGTTGCCATCATGATTTGTGCTTCTCGTCTGGGTGAGGTGTTCTACACCTGGCCGTGGGCCGTTGTCTGTGGTTTGGCTCTGCGCGTGTTGTTGATTGAACGCGAACAGCGTCTTGGCACCGGCCATGATGAGGCAAGTATCGAAGGCTTCGATGAGCGAATTGAGATTCGTGATGCTGAAGAGAAGTCGCAACACGCTGCGCCGGTGTGGAAGGAAGAAAATGTCTAAGACTAATCAAGCTCCTGAAGTGAGCGTCATTATTTGCGCGCTGAACGCGGCATCGACTCTTCCTCGCCAGCTTAAGGCTCTGGAGAACCAGGAAACTGAGCTTCCGTACGAAGTGATTTTGGTAGACAACGGTTCGGAGGACGACACCCGTGCCGTTATGGAAGCGTGGGCTCAGGAACCCCGAGAGGATAAGTTCACGGTCAAGGTTGTGGACGCCTCCGCAACTCCGGGTATTCCCGCGGCCCGTAATGCTGGCGCACGTGCCGCATCCGGTAGGGTCTTGGCATTCTGCGATGCTGATGATGAAGTATCTCCTCAGTGGGTTCAGGCGTTTTCAGATGTGCAGGATACGGAACTGGCGGGTGACTGGATCCGCGCTTTTGACGCTAACGGTGTCCCCCGCCCCGACGCCTTTGGTAAGGGCTTGATTGCAACTGCCTATCTGCCGCACGTGGGCAACTGTAATTGTGCTATTACCCGTGCACGCTTTTTCGAAATTGGCGGCTACGATGAGTCTCTTCCTCGCTACGGCTATGAGGATGTGGATATTTCGTGGCGCCATCAGGAAGCTGACGGCGTGATGCGCTTTATCCCTGAAGCAGAGATCCGCTTTGCTCTCTCGGAGGGGAAGAGCTCTATCCGTAAGAAGTACGAGCTGGGTGTGGGACGTGTGCTGATGGCCCGTCGTTTCCCGAAGTATGATTCTGCAACGTATTCGTTGAAGTCTACTGTGACCGGCAGTGTTCGGCAGCTGTTGAATATCCTGCGTCAGGCTGTGACCCAACGTAAGGTTGCTCGTCGTGATATTGCTACCTGGGTTGCATCGCTGGGACGTATCCGCGGAAGTATCAAATACTCCGGTAAGAATTATGTACCCGCCCGTAAGCTGGTGAAGGAGTAGAAGGATGGAGAAAGAACTCTACATCGCCACCAATAACGGTGACATAGGCGGCGGCGAGGTCATGCTCCTGAATATTGCTCGCGCAGCCCGTAGCCTTGGCTACAAGGTCACTATCGTGGGTCCTTCCGAGCCGAAGCAGCTTGTAGAAGCCGCTGCGGATGAAGGGTTCCCCCGCATTGTCTTGCCAGCTAAGAACCGTGCACAGTACATGGTGGCTCTGCGTGCTTGGCACGCCCACAATAAGGACGTTCTGCTCTGGTGTAATGGGCTGGTCCCTGCGACCGCTACTGGTGGTCGTAAGAACCGCATCGTGCATCTGCACCAGTTTGCTACCGGTATCAACGCTAAGCTGGTACCTTTCGCCCGGCGTAACGCTTTGGTTACTCTGGTCCCCAGCCGCTATGTGGCGCGTGCCTGCCCTGGCAGTGAGGTTTTTGCAAACTGGGTCAGCGGCGTATCCACCGAGCTGGATCACCGTGTGGGGGAGCGCCGACTCCGCGTCGGTTACCTGGGGCGTCTGACTCCGTCTAAGGGCATCGCAACCCTGTGCCAGGCGATGAGTTCCTTGAACTCTAACGGTATTGAATACGACCTGGTGATTGGCGGCGAGCCTGTCTTCGCATCTGACGAAGAACGCGCTGAGGTTGAGGACGCGCTAGCCCGTGTCGCTGCGTTCAGCACTCGTTTGGGGTGGACTACCCCGGACCGTCTTTTCGGTGACATCGACATGCTCGTTGTACCTTCGATTGCCCCCGAGTCCTTTGGCTTGGTGGTCGCTGAAGCGATGAGCGCACGCGTCCCTGTAATCGTCAGTGATGCTGGTGCGCTATCGGAGGTGCTGGGCGGCGCATCGTACCCGTACGTTGTGCCTGCTGACCAGCCGGTAGCCCTTGCACAGGCTATTAAGAGCCTGGGCACTGAGCTTCGAGAAGACACGGAAGCACTGGCAGAGCGAACCTCCGAGCTGTTCTGGCGTTGGCAGGAGAACTACTCGCCTGAAGCAGGTAAGGTCCGTGTCGGTGAGATTCTGGAACGTTTTATCCGCTAAGGTGCTTCTAAACTTATAGATCATCCCCAACGGATATTCTCTCGCTCAAACCCCGAAGGAAAATTATGACGACTACCCACCGCTACAAGGCTGCGGTTATCATCCCCTCTCGCGGTGGTGCAGGTATTCTGCACTACCCGCTGGATGCGCTTACCGCCCAGACCGAGAAGGACTTCCAGGTTATCGTGGTCCTCGACGGCGATATTGATAACAGTGAAGCTGTGCTTGACCGCTACATTGCAGAAGGCAAGCTGAACCTGACCAAGATCGTTTTCGAGGAGAACCGCGGTCGTGTGGCAGCGCTGAACGCTGGCCACCGTGCGGCTGATGCGGATATCCTCATCCGTTGCGATGATGACCTGCAACCCGACCCCAACTACGTTGCGAACCACCTCAAGTACCATGAGGCTCCCGGTGAGCATGGCGTGATTGGTATTTACCTGAACCAGTTCCCGGACACTCCTTACTCTCGTGTGTACGGTAACTACCGCGACCAGAAGTTCCGTGAAGCCGCATACCAGGTTGCGCCTGAGAAGCGCTGGATCTACTGGGCAGGTAACGTGTCTATGTCGAAGAAGCTCTTCGATGAGATTGGTGGCTACGACCCCGCGTACCGTCTCTACGGTTGGGAAGACGTAGACATGGGTTACGAGGTTGCTCAGCACGGTGGCGAAATCCATATTGCCCCAGAGCTGGCGACCAAGCACTACGTGGCTGCTACCACCACCGCTGTGCGTGCCCTGCGTGCCCTGCACTCGGGCTCTGCCCGCACCATCTTCGTGCGTAAGCACGGCGAGGACGCGCACCCCGCCCCGAACCCGACGGGCGCATGGGGTCTGCTGGTCAAGACCCTCGCTCGTTTCACCACCGAGAAGACCATTAAGGCTCTCGGCGATGCGAGCGATAAGATTCTGCTGAAGCTGCCCGCTAAGGCGGCTGAGAAGCTCGTGGCACTGCAGGTTGAGGCCGCATCTTACGCCGGTATTCGTTATCCTGAGCGCGCTCAGAAAGTTTTCTAGGAGGAAAAGGAAATGTCACTCACTCAGCTCTTGACCTCCGCTCCGTTTACCGGGCCGAAGAACCCCGACGCGGTGCTTGCTGATATCCCGAAGAGCCTCAAGAAGCTTGGCAGCCTGGTGCGCCGTTACGTGCCGTTGGTCAAGCCTGAGGCTACTGAAGAGATTGCAATTGCCCACGACTATCTGACTCAGCGCGGCGGCGCGGAGCGTGTCGTTCTGGCAATGCACCGTGCGTTCCCTGATGCACCGATTTACACGACTCTGTACGATCCGGAGGGTACCTTTCCCGAATTCAAGGACGCGAAGATCATTACCGGCCCGCTGAATAAGATTGGTTACCTACGTCGTAACCACCGCATGGCTCTGCCAATTCTGCCGTTTGCTTCTTCTTTCTTGAAGGTGCCGGCTGAGCGTGCTGTGGTGTCGACGACCGGTTGGGCGCACGGCTTCAACTTTGCTGGCCGTAAGTTCATTTACTGCCATTCGCCGGCGCGTTGGCTGTACCTGAGCGATCAGTACCTGGGTGAGAAGAGCACCGGTCCCGTGCCGCTGCTGCTGAAGACTCTGCGTCCTGCACTGATGATGTGGGATCACTGGGCGGCTCATCGTTCGGCGGTGTACGTAGCGAATGCGAGCGTGATTAAGAAGCGCATCGAGAACGTCTACGGCAAGAAGGACGTTCCGATTTTCTTCCCGCCGCACTCGGTAGACGTCACCGCACCGGTTGAACCTATTCCGGGTCTGGAAGAGTTCACCGAATCGGACGATTACTTCCTGATTGTTTCGCGTCTGCTGCCCTACAAGAATGTTGATAAGGCTGTCGAGGCGTGTAATGAGTTGGGTAAGAAGCTACTGGTGATTGGTCGCGGCCCGGAGAAGGAACGCCTGGAGGCCCTTGCCGGCCCCACCGTTCGTATCGCTTCGGGCGTTTCGGACGCGCAGCTCCGTTACGCGTACCGTCACTGCCTGGCGTTGCTGGCTATCTCCTATGAGGACTTCGGCATTACCCCGCTGGAGGCGGGTGCTAGCGGCAAGGCCGTGATCGCCTACCGTGCGGGCGGCTTCCTGGATACCATTCAGGAAGGCAAAACCGGCATGTTCATTAACCAGCCGACCGTGGAGCAGCTGGTGGAAGCTCTCAAGGCTTTCAACCCGGATGACTGGGATGCCGATTACATCCGTGAGCATGTTGACGGTTTCTCGGAGGCTCGTTTCATCAGCCGTCTGAAGATGTACGTGCAGGCTCTGCCCGAAGACTAAAAGAGCTAGACGGCTCATAGAAGAAGGCGGGGCGGGAGAAACTAAGGGTTTCTACCGCCCCGCCTTCTTTGCGCCTTCTGGAGGCCTTAGCGGGCCTCTAGAAGCCCCTTGGAGAGCAACTCGGGAATAAAACCCTCAATCTGCGGCCCCATAGTCTCTATGGGCTGTTCATACATTTCGCAGAGCAGGTCGATAGCGTCCTGCAGAGACATCGGGTCTTCAAAAATACTCCAAATAATGGAGGCTGAGTCCTGAAGGACAGACAGCTCACCGTTGGCAAGGTTTGCAAGATAAGTTGCCGTGGGGGAGTACTTAGCGAACTCTTCAGAATGAACGTACGCGATGTTCTCGGGGATACCGTATACGGTCTGACGGGAATCTACCGGATTGCTCATTTTTTCACCTTGATTCCGAATCGTTCAAAGAACTTGGCACGAATTTCAGCCTTGGTGGGGGTGCGTCCCAGCTGCATCGCCAAATGGTCCTTATTCACAAAGAAAATATTTTTGAGGGTGCGCAGCTTATCGTGCAGGGTGGATGCCGACTGCAAACGCCCAATCCACTGAATATAGTGGGGCACATCCTTGGAGACCGACAGCCACAGCAGGTAGTCGCGGTCGTCACGGTACTGCTCCAGACCGCCCATAGCCGCGCTATATGCGAGGGAGGAGTCAAGCTCCTCCGCGCGGGCTCGCAGGCGCTGCCAATCGCTGTACGAGAGCAGGGAGACCAGGTAGTTAATATCTGCGCTGTAACGTGATGCAGCGCGGGCGCGGTGAAGCACCACGAGAAGACGCGCGTCCAGATCACTGGGGACAGTACAGGGACGGTGAGCAATCATACGGGTCTTACGTGCCGCCCAGATGCGGTCAAAAGCCTTCTCGTAGTCGCCATGGCGTCCCAGACCGGGGAAGAAACGATGGATATCAGTCAGGCCCCATGAAGCGTGGTAGAGCGTCATTGCGTGCTCGAACACGGAACCTGTTTCGAAGTGGGCTTGGATACGCCATCCATCTGCCAGAAGGATCTCTACAAAGCGGTCCACGTGAGAGGGACGGACGAGCAGGTCAGCGTCGGAGCTGTACCTGCCCTTGCGGTAAATTTCCTGGGAGAAAGCGTAGCCTTTGACATGCAGAATATCGATGGAGTGCATGTCGGCAATCCGCTGGAAGTAGGCGTGCGCAAGCCGAATCCGTGCCGCAAGCGGAGTAGTCTGCGGCTCCGGGGTATTGGGTGAGTGAGTGGTCACAATAGCCTTTCGGTGCACATGTATACCAGATAAGTATAAGGCGGGACGGGCAGAAAATACTGCCCATCCCGCCCTAAGTCGCTCCCTATAGTTTTAGGGTGCTTATTACGCTATTACTTCTTAGTCAAGGACTTCTTCAAGGACTTCTTTGAGGACTTCTTGTCGCCATCCTTGCCGTAACCGTAGTAGGTGGAGTAGCCGACGTACGAACTTGCGTAACCGAAGCCGTAGTAGGAGTTACCCAGGCCCTTACGGGGGGCACGGTTCAGAACCATACCGAAGAGGTTTGCGTTGACCTTCTTCAGGATGCTTGCAGCCTCAGTCATCTGCTCACGGTGGCTTCGGCCGATAGAACCAACGAGGATCACACCATCCACGGAGTGGGAGAGCAACGAAGCGTCGGTCACGGGCAGCAGCGGCGGAACGTCGACGACCACGATGAACTCTTCGGAGAGTTCGTTGATCAGCTGGCGCATCTTATCGGAGCCCAGAAGCTCGGAGGGGTTCGGGGGGATACGACCTGCAGGCAGGACGAAGAGGTTCGAATCGCCCAGCTGGTGCACAGCGTTAGCAATCTCGACCTGACCAGCCAGAACCTGGGTCAGACCAACCTTAGCGTCCAGCTTCAGCTTCTTAGCCACGGTCGGGCGGCGGAGGTCGGCGTCAATGAGGATGACGGGCGAACCTGCATCAGCCATTGCGCGAGCCAGCGACAGCGACACAGTCGACTTACCTTCACCGGGCACTGCAGAGGTGACGATGAACGAACGCGGGGGAGTGTCAACGTTCACGAAGCGCAGGTTGGTGCGCAGCTGACGGATAGACTCCTGCGCGATGTGGTCGTCGGTGTTGCCGTTAACGATGTTGTCTTCGTTCAGGTCGTCACTGACGGGCAGAACGCCCAGGATGCTTGCGCCGGTTGCCTTGGTAGCGTCGTCACGAGTACGGATGCGCTGATCCAGTGCGCGGCGCAGGAAAATCGCCAGGTACACCAGACCCAGACCAGCAACAGCGCCGATGAGCACGTTCTGCTCGTAGTTCGGAGCTACCAGCGGCGGGTTCACGCTTGCGTTGTTCAGCGGAATCACGCGAACGGTGTTGTTGGTGGTCGGGGATGCGGCGGTGTTTTCGCCGTTCACCAGTGCCTGAGCGTTACCGGGGTTCTGCTCAATTTCCTTGATGTAGTCGGCGGTAGCCTGCAACGCACCGTTAGCGAGCAACTGTGCGTTCTTCGGGGAAGAAGCCTGCGCGCTCACGGTAATCAGTGCAGCGTTGTCACCTGCGGTTGCGGTGAGGCTAGAACGAATCTGACCGGTGCTCAGGGACAGTTCGGGGTTGTTCTGCTTAATCTTCTGTGCCACGGCCTCAGAGGAGACGATAGCAGCGTAGGAGCGAGCGCGCTCCTTAGCGGCTGTAGAGCCCGAGAGAACATCCACCGTACCGGACTCGCCCACGGTCACGTAGCCCGAGGACGATGCAGCGTAGACCTTCGGCTGAAAAGAGGCATAGCCGAAGCCCGCTGCGGCACCGACAACGATGCCAATGATCAGCAGCCAGAGGTTAGCCCTCGTGGTGCGGAAAAATTCCAAAATGGTCATGGTAGTGAGAATACTCCAGAAAGTTTGAGTTAGTGTACCTGCAACGTGGAGTGTTGTTGCAGGCGGTGAAGGGATACGAAAATCCCCCGGTGTTTATTAGCGGAGCAATCCGAGCAGGTAGCTACCGTAACCGCTCTTGACGAGGGGGGTAGCAATGTCGCGCAACTGCTCATCGGAGAGCCAACCGTGGCGCCACGCAATTTCCTCCGGGCAACCAACTGACAGGCCCTGACGGCTCTGAACAGTGCGGATGAAGTTAGTGGCATCAGCGAGTGAATCGAAGGTTCCGGTGTCGAGCCACGCGGTACCGCGAGGCAGAACCTCAACCTTCAGTTTACCCTGTTCCAGGTAGACGCGGTTAAGGTCAGTGATTTCCAACTCACCGCGCGGGGAAGGCTTAATCTGGCGTGCATACTCTACAACCTTCGAGTCGTAGAAGTACAGACCCGGAATAGCGTAGTCGCTCTTGGGGTTTTCAGGCTTCTCCTCAATGGACAGTGCGTTGAAGTTCTCGTCGAACTCCACCACGCCGTAGGCGCGAGGATCAGCGACCTGGTAGGCGAAGACAGTTGCGCCGTCCTTCTGCTCGTAGGTGGCAAGCTGAGTGCCCAGACCGGGGCCGTAG
>ERZ772925.6-NODE-6-length-96167-cov-5.47337_pt1 | contig 96167 bp, 76 predicted proteins | sample MGYA00511687_ERZ772925 | MGnify/ENA primary metagenome ERZ772925 (study PRJEB29015, sample SAMEA2738087) | human oral metagenome | biome: human oral; feature: human-associated habitat; material: saliva | place: China | collected 2227 ...
TCGGTATTTACTAAGAAAAAAGGGAGCCTAAAGGCTACCTCAGAACGTAGACAAATCAGATGGATTTTGGACTGTCGTTGGCTCGCTTTCTCAAGAGTAGCTGAAGGAAAAAGGGCTACTGAAATAACCCCATAACCGTTGAGAAGCCACATGTGTTTCGAGAAGCCACCAAAGAAGTGGCTTTTCGAAACACATGTGGCTTCTCGGCGCATAGGTATCAGTGCATGGTGACTTCCGTAAAATGGTGTCTATGGCTAAGAAAACTAAAGGTAAGAAGAGCGGCGCAGCAACCGCCGCCGTAGCACTGCTGACCGAGACGAACACCCCCTTCCAGATGCGTGAATACGAGCACGTTGAGGGCGTCACCTCCTTCGGTGAAGAGGCCGCGAAGAACCTCGGCGCCTCCGAGGAGCAGGTATTCAAGACCCTGCTGATTGTGCACGAGAAGGATTTCGCGGTCGCGATCGTGCCGGTCTCTGGCAAGCTGAACATTAAGGCTGCCGCGGCGGCACTGGGTTGGAAGAGCGCCTCCATGTGCGACCCGAAGGTCGCTGAGCGCCGCACCGGCTACGTGGTGGGCGGTATTTCTCCGCTGGGTCAGAAGACCCCCTCCCCCACCCTGCTGGATGAGTCTGCGCAGCTTTTTGACACGATCATGGTCTCTGGCGGTAAGCGCGGCCTGGATGTTGAGCTCGCCCCGGACGACCTGCTGAAGCTCACCAACGGCAAGTACGCTGATATCCGCGCGTAGCGGGAATAACTCGCCCGGCCGCGGCGTTATATGAGCTGTAAGAGCCTGGGCATGAGAGCAAAGTGAAGGAGTCATGATGGGTAACTCGCTACCCGGCGTGGGTGCTATCGCCAAGAACTGGCGTGAAGTTCTCAAGCCTGAAGAGTACGCTGTTCTGCGTGAGGGCGGCACCGAGCGCGCGTTCACGGGCGAGTATTGGAACACCCACACGGAGGGTGTGTATTCTTGCCGTGCCTGCGGTACGGAGCTGTTCCGTTCCGATCAGAAGTTCGATTCGCATTGTGGTTGGCCGTCGTTTTTCGCGCCGCTGGCTGAGGACCGTGTGCGTTACCTGGAGGATACGACGTTCGGTATGCGCCGCGTGGAGGTGCGTTGCGCCGCCTGCGATTCGCATCTGGGTCACGTGTTTGAGGGTGAGGGTTACCCGACTCCCACGGATTTGCGGTATTGCATTAATTCGGTGTGTCTGACGCTGACCCCCGCTAGTGAAGCACAGCATGGCGAAGCACAACCTGGCGATAACGATACCCCGGTTGACGGGACGGAATCCACCGAATAGACCCCGCCAATGCCCCCAGCGGGCACGCCGCTGAACCCCTTATTGTGAGTCTCTCTAAATTCGAGGCTTTAGGCTCGGGCGGGTAGAATGGCGTAGTGCCTTCGCGGGCACGCCACCCCGCCCGGGCTCGTGTTTGCTCGGGCGTACGCCTACCCGGGCATTTGGCGCATCGTGTGGGCGCGTCGAACCAGACAGAGGAAAAGGATTGAGTGCATGAGTACCGCAGCTGAACAGAATGCCGCAGGCACCCCTCAGCTGACCCTTCACGGTATCGAAGTTCCGGAGGTTGTTCCTCTGGAGGCCCCTTCCTCACCGATTCCGACTCTCATCACCACTGAGAGCGGTCTGCGTCGTGCCGCTGAGCAGTTGGCGGCGGCGTCGGGCCCGGTGGCTGTTGATACTGAGCGTGCTCAGGGCATCCGCTACGGTTCGCGTGCCTTTTTGGTGCAGCTTAAGCGTGAAGATCAGCTGTACCTGATTGACCCTGAGGCGTTTAAGGATTTGCGCATTATTAACGATGCTTTGGCGGATGCTGAGTGGGTTATTCACGCCGCGATTCAGGACTTCCCGAGCCTGGACATGCTCGGTATGCGCCCGAACCGCCTGTTTGATACGGAGCTTGGTGCGCGTCTTGCCGGTCTGGAGCGTGTGAACCTGGGTGCGACCGTTGAGGAGCTGCTCGGTTATAAGCTGGCGAAGAAGCATTCGAAGGAAGACTGGTCGCGCCGTCCCCTGCCGGAGTCTTGGTTGAACTATGCGCTGCTGGACGTTGACGTGCTCATTGATTTGCGTGACGCGTTGGAGGATTTGCTCCGCCAGCAGGGTAAGCTGCAGTACGCCCTGGAGGAGTTCGAGTACCTGTGTAAGACCCCGGTGAAGGATCCGACGGATCAGCCGGAGCGTTGGCGTAAGACGAAGGGCCGCACGATGTTGCGTTCGGTCAAGCAGCTGACGGCGCTGCGTAACCTGTGGCAGGAGCGTGACTCGCTGGCGCGTAAGAAGGACGTTGATGCGAAGCGTCTGCTGCCCGATTCTGCGATTGTGGAGGCGGCACGCACCATGCCGCGTAACGTGCCCGCCATCATGTCGATTCCCGGTTTTCAGACGCGCGGTTTGCGTCGTGAGGGTCCGCGCTGGGTGCGTGCTATTGCCGCGGCGGCACGCGGTGAGAACGCTGTACCGTTCACTTTGCCGTCGACTGCCCCGCCGCCGTTGAAGGCGTGGGAGTCTAAGCGTCCCGAGAACTTGGCGCTGTTCACCGAGGTTCGTCAGGCAATTGATGAGCTCTCTGAGAAGCTGACCATTCCGGCGCAGAACCTGATTACGACCGATTATGTTCGCCGCCTCTGCTGGGAGCCGCCTGCTCGTTTTGATGAGCAGACCCTGCGGGATGCACTCGCCGAGTACGGTGCGCGTTCGTGGCAGACGGGTCTGGTTGCCCCCGTGATTGCGCCGATTTTTGCCCGTCACCTGGGGTAGATTTCACTAACGCTAAATAGACGTGTGCCGGTTGGGTGTGTTGTTGATGTGACCGCCCGACCGGCATTTTGTGTGCCGCGGGAGTTGCCTCAGGATTTTGCCTCAGGAGTTGTCTCGGGAGCAAACGTGAACGAAGCTTAGCCTGCTCTCATTCGATTTTTATCTCAAACCGGCATAGTGTGGAGAGAGTACACGAAAGGAACTACCATGCCCGCACCCAACGGATGCTGCCGCTCTCAGAAGGCATGCGCCTCCCCTGCTACCGAATCTAATGCCGTCGACACCGCCGTCGATACCGCAGAGATTGAATCTTCTGCTCGCGTCTTTTCCCGCCGTGCAACCCTCATCACCGGCGCCGTCGCATCCGGTGCGCTGCTCGCATCCTGCGCTGAAGGTGACTCCAACGTCACCGCACCCGAAGGCACCGTTGAGGTAGGTTCCGCCTCCGCAGTGGGCGTAGGTAAGGCGGCTAAGCTGACCCACGGCTCCACGACCGTTATCGTCTCCCAGCCCTCTTCGGGCGAATACAAGGCGTTCAGCACCGTCTGCACCCACCAGGGCTGCCAGGTGCAGGTGCAGGACTCCAACCGCATCGTATGCCCCTGCCACGGCTCCGAATACGCCGTAGCTGACGGCTCGGTCATTCACGGCCCCGCAGAGGAGGCACTGACCAGCTACCCGGTACAGGTGAAGGGCGGCAAGATTTTCGTCACCCACACCAATAAGGATTCCTAAAACCTGTAGTTCAGAAGACGTACGGCAAAGCCCCGCCCATCACAATGGGCGGGGCTTCTGTCTGTCTATACTGTGCCCGTCATTGACGGGTACTTGTCGCTGAGCGCCTGCCATTGCGGCGCACTACTGAGAGAAGCTCAGGCGGCACATTTCAGGTATGACCGCTTAGCGGGTGTGGCGCGGCTTCTGGCCCTCTTCACGAGCAAACGGCACCTTATCGCCAGCCAGCTGCGCACGCAGGTCCGCGATAATGGTCTCCGCGGTCAGGCCGACTTCCTCAAGAATCTGCTCGCGGGAAGCGTGCGGAATGAACTCCGCAGGAAGACCCAGCTCGCTCAGCGCGGTATCCACGCCAGCCGCACGCATTTCCTGGCGGATGCGCGAACCCACACCGCCGGAACGCACGCCGTCCTCAATGGTCACCACAATGCGGTGATCACGGGCCAGCTCAATAACCGAAGACGGCACCGGCATCACCCAGCGCGGGTCAACCACGGTGGACTGGATACCCTCGGCGGCAAGCACCTTCGAAGCTTCCAAAGCCACGCGAGCCATAGCGCCCACGGCAACGAACAATACGTCACGCTGACCGGTCTCCGGGTGGGGCTCACCGGTGCGTGCCAGCACGTCCACGCCATCGGTGCAACGCTCCAGTGCGGGAATGTCCTCGCCCACGGAGCCCTTCGGGTAACGAATCACGGTCGGTGCATCGTTGATAGCTACAGCCTCACGCAACTCTTCGCGCAGGGTCGCGCCATCACGCGGAGCCGCCAGGTGCAGACCCGGAATGAACTGCAGCATCGCCAAATCCCACATGCCGTGGTGGCTTGCGCCGTCCGGGCCGGTAATACCGGAGCGGTCCAACACCACGGTCACGCCCGCCTTATGCAGGGCAACGTCCATGAGCAGCTGGTCAAAGCCGCGGTTCAGGAAGGTAGCGTAGAGGGCAACCACCGGGTGCATGCCGCCGTACGCCAGGCCGGCACTCATCGCCACAGCGTGCTGCTCAGCGATACCCACGTCAATAACGCGCTCGGGGTGGCGCTTCTGGAATTCGCGCAAACCAACGGGAATGAGCATCGCGCCGGTAATACCGACGACGTTCTCCTGCTCATCCGCAATATCCGCGATTTCGCGACCAAAGACACCGGTCCACGACTCGGAGGTGCTGGTCGAAACATCTTCACCGGTCAGCGGGTCAATCTGGCCCACCGCGTGGAACTGGTCGTCCTCATTGGCGCGGGCGGGCGCGTAGCCGTGGCCCTTCTCGGTAATGGCGTGCACAATCACCGGGCCGGCGTAGTTCTTCGCCGCGGTCAGTGCGTTCTCCACAGCCTGCTGGTCGTGACCGTCAATGGGGCCCACGTACTTCATGCCCAGGTCTTCAAAAATGCCCTTGGGTACGACGACGTCCTTAATGCCCGCCTTCATGCCGTGCAGGCCGCGGTACACCATCTGACCGACGGGGCCGCCACGCTGCAGACCGATGCGCACCGCATCCAGGGCGTTGTCGTAGCGGTGGTCGAGGCGCACGCGATCCACCTGCTGCTGCACACCGTGCTTGAGCTCAGAGAGCTGGTTCGCGAAACCGCCAATGGTCGGCGCGTAGGAGCGGCCGTTATCGTTGACCACAATCACGACCTTGCGGGTGCGGTCGGCAGCAATATTGTTCACTGCCTCCCACGCCATGCCGCCGGTCAGCGCACCATCACCAATAAGAACCACGGTGTAGCGGTCATCCTCACCGTTGAGCTTGTGCGCACGAGAAATACCGTCAGCCCACGAAATCGAGCTGGATGCGTGCGAAGAAGCAATAATGTCGTGCTCAGACTCGCCACGATCCGGGTAACCCGACAGGCCACCCTTCTGACGCAGAGTCTTAAACGCGTGACGACCAGTCACCAGCTTATGCACATAGGACTGGTGGCCGGTGTCGAAAAGAATGTTGTCCTTGGGAGATTCGAAGACACGGTGAATGCCGAGGGTCAGCTCCACAACGCCCAGGTTCGGGCCCAGGTGACCGCCGGTCGCCGACACATTCGTCACGATGAACTGGCGAATCTCCTTAGAGAGCTCCTCCAGCTGCTCGTAGCTGAGGTTCTGCAGGTCCGCCGGGGACTGAATACCCGGGAGCAACTTGGCAGTGGCACCATCGCCAATGCTGTAGTCGGCGGTGGGTGCGCCACCGGTGGCGCTATTCGGGGTCTCCTCCTGCGGCAATGCGTTTTCAGCGGACATACACCCACACTCCTCAAGGTCGGGGCACGGCTCATTCCGTGCGTTGGTTCTTCAATGATTCTACCGTTTACAGTGCCAAAAAGCAGATTTATGCGCCCGCAGAGCAAGACGCACCGGGTTGAGCAAAAACAGCCTGAAATAACCCCTAGTGGGCAGGCTGGTGAACAACCCAACCCGCCCAACACAGCGATTATTTGCTTCTTTGTTACGGCAACTAGCCGCGCGCTACGTGGTGCGGCGGCGGCGCGGACGAGGCTTCGCCGGGGCACGCTCAAAAAGCGCCACCGACTCCACATGATGCGTATTCGGGTACATATCAAACGCCCGAAGCTGCACCATGTCCCAACCCAGCTCACGCAAAATACCGGTGTCACGACCCAGGGATGCCGGGTCGCACGCCACATACAGAATACGCTTGGGGTCCAGCGCATCCAGACGTTCCAGGGTGGTTCGGTTCGCACCCTCACGGGACGGGTCAAGGACCACCGCATCAATGGCGGGGATTTCACCAAACTCAAGGGCGGTCTTCAAATCCACCAGGTGGCGTGCCACGTCGCCGCGAATCACCTCAATACGGGTGTTCGCCGAGTTCTCGGTGCGGGAGCAACCATCCGGTGCGAAGTTCGAGCGGGCATCCTTATGGGTCACCGGGGAGCCCTCAATGCTGACCACGGTACCCGTTGCACCCACAGCGTCCGCGAGCGCGGCGGTGAACAGGCCCGCACCGGCGTACAGGTCGAGGGTGCATTCGCCTTCCTGCGGGCGGAGCATGGTGAGCATGGTTCCGACCATGGTGGAGGGGGCGGCGCGGTGAATCTGCCAGAAGCCGCCGGCGGACACCTGGTAGCTGAATCGGCGGGAGCCGAAGGTGACTTCTTCGGTGACGGAGCGCAGGCCTGCGCCGAGCAGCTGGTCGCCTTCGGGTACGCGGCGGTAGGGGGTGTGGGAGGAGCCGGGGCGGCGGCGCTTGGGCTTGCCGTTGGAGGTGGACTGCGGGGTGAAGAAGAGGGAGATTTTGCGCTTGGCGAGCAGTCCCCAAGCGTCGGCTGCCTGCTGTTCGATGTCCTTGGCGACTTCTTCGATGGAGAAGCGCGGGTCGACGATGAACTGCAGCAGGATCCTGCCGCGGGAGGAGACGGTTGCCTCGACCTCGCGTACGCCGCGCAGGTTCAGCCGCTCAAGCTCTAGGTTGCGCAGTTCGGGTGCGGCGAGGGGAAAGTCGATGACCGGTACGGGGTGGGAGGCGCGGTAGGGGTGCATGCCGACGCGCCAGGTGACGGCGGAGTTCTCCTTGCCGCTGTTCTTCTGACTGTCTGGCTTATCGCCGGGCTGGGTGCGGACCTTGGTCACGTTGTAGCGCACGCGGGTACGCCAGGACAGGCCCTCGTTGTTATCGCGCAGGGGTAGCTCTTCAACGATGAGGTTGGTCAGCAGGGGCGATTCGAGGGGCAGGCCGCCCAGTCGGTTGATTTGGGTGCGAACGATATCGGTCTTGTATCGTCGCTGCTCGGCCAGACTGATGTGGCCGTATTCCATGCCGCCGAGCAGTTCGGGTACGCCGGTTGCTGCGGCGCGTTCCTCTTCGGTGGCGAGCGCATCCGCCTGGATCCAGGGGTGGGGGCGGCGCGCCAGGGAGGGTACGGGTACGGAGATGACGTCTGCGAAGTAGAAACGGCGCTTGGGGCCGATGGCGGTGATGCGCACTTCTGCCTGTTCGCCGACGATGCCGTGACGCACGAAGATGACGCCCTGTTCGGTACGCGCTACGAAGGCGCCACCGTGCGCAGGTGCCTCACAGGTGACGGTGAGGGTCTGCCCGACGCTGTATCCGTCTACGTTGTTGGAGGCGGCAGGCGTGGTAGCAGTGTGGGTCACAGCATTGTCTCCTAAAGAATCACTTAATGTGAACTATTTTACACCGGATTGTACCTTTACTCCGGTTCCGACGCCCCGCAAGGGGCGCCTCATCAGTCGCAAAAGGCAAAGTCCAGGCGCTATGCGGGGTGCTCAAGCAAAGTTGCAGGGCAATTGACCGGGCTGGGCACCGAGCAATTATTTCTGGGCGCTAGGCAATTTTTTCTGGGTACCGAGCAATTATTTCTAGGCACCAGGCGATTATTACGGCTGGCGTTTCTTCTCGCGCGCCACAGCGTCCGCCTCGTGCAGGCGACCGCGGTACACCGCGTGGCGGTTGCTCTGAATCAGTTCACGGCCGCCACCGGCTGAACGAGTAATCTTCGGGGCGACAGCTGCCGTTTGGTTCTCTGCTTCTACCGTTGACTCTTCGCTGTGTAAACGCTGATCAAAAATCTCATCATACACCTCATCCTCGTGCATCGCCCAGGGCACGGTTGCCGTCATGACGCCCGGCTCGTGCAGGAGCGCCCGCTTGAGGCGGCGCACCGTGCGGCGGTGCAGAAGACGCTGCCACCAGTGCTTCACCACGAATTCCGGCAGGTACACCACCAAAATATCGCGCGGTGACTTCTTGCGGCGGCGGCGAATATACGAGACGACGGCATTCACGGTGTCACGGTACGGCGAATCAATGACGGACAGCGGCACCGGAATACCGAGGGCGTACCAGCGCTTCTTCACGATCTCTAGGGCGGCGCGGTCGTTGTTGACCGTCAGCGCCTCAATCGTGGAGGGGCGACCGGCACGCGCATAGGAGAGGGCACGAACCGCCGGGCGGCGCACACGCTCCACGTACACGATGGCGTGCACACGCGAAGGCAGGGCCGCCACATCCGCAACGGATTCGGCGTTCAGGGGGATGTCCAGGGCGGCATCCACCGCATCGTAATGGCGGCGAGTCACAACCATACCTCCAACCATCAAGGCAATCATTCCAAGGGAGAGCCACGCACCGGCGGCAAACTTCGTCACCACAACAATGACCAGCACCGCGGCGGTCACGACCACACCCACCGCAGAGACAGCGATATCACGAATCAGGGCGCGGCGCGGCATCTGCGCGAGGGTAATACGCATCAGACGCATGCGGTAGCGCACCACCGCCAGCTGCACCAGCACCATGGACAGGCACATACCCACGATGTACAGCTGAATCAGCGAGTACACGTCCGAACCGAAAATGCAGGTGAGAAAAATTGAGAATGCCGACAGCGCCAGCACACCGTTCGCGTACAGGCCGCGTGACTCCACGCTGCGGAAGAACACCGGCAGGTACTGGTAATCAGCCAGCGACGAGGCAATCACAGGGAAGCCCGTAAACGCAGTCAGCGAGGCAATAATCAGCACGCCCACCGTGGCAAACACCAGCAGCTGCGCGAAGAACGGAACACCCTGATAAATCGCCAAAGCCACCTGGTACAGCGCCGGCTTCTGGTGGAAGTACTCCCCCGGCGTGTGCCCGTCAATGAACAAGAAACGAGTCGTATCGTGCACCATGTGTACGCGGGTTGCCGCCGCAAAACCGAGCAGGCTCACCAGCAGGACCGAAGTAATCAGGCCCATCATCATCATGGTGACCGCCGCATTATATTTCTTCGGGCGGCGGAAATACCTCACCGAATTAGAGATCGTAGAAACACCCGAAAACGCCACCAACCCGGCGGAGAAAGAACGTGCCAGAAGCAGCACCAGCGCCAAGCCTTCCATGGCATGATCCTGGTATTCGGGGACAATCACGTAGGTTGCCGATTCAGCCAGTGGCAGAGTACCCGTAGCGGCACGAATCCAACCCACAATGAGAGTGACCCCCAACAGCGCCAAGAAAACGTACAGCGGCCAGTACGCAATCTTTCCCAGCAGCTGCACGCCGCGCAACGCAAACAGCGTCAGGGCAACAATGAGCAACACCGCAATGAGGGTGCGCCAATCCTGAATCTGCGGGTACAGCGCCACCAAAAACGAGGACGCCGAAGACATCGAAACCGCCACCGTGAGTATGTAGTCCATCAGCGAGGACGCACCCATCACGATCGAGGGCAACGCACCCAGCTTACGGTGCACCAGCTGAATATCGCCCTCGGAGGCAATCTGATTAATGTTGTAGCGGTAGGTGCCAATCACCAGCAGACCCACCATCGCCACACCCAAACCGATCCAGGGCGAAAAAGCGAGCGCAGATGCACCCGCGGCGGCAAGGGTCAGGATCATCTGGTCGGCGGCGTAGGCGACCGAGGAGATACCGTCGGCGCCGAAAAGAGGCAGGGCGTAGCGCTTCGGCAGCGCGACTGCCGAAAGATTTCGCGTGCTGACCGGCTGACCGGTCAGGGCGATGCGCATCTTATCCCAACGATTCCTCACGCTGTTAAGGCTATCGGTCGCGGCTTCAAAGCTCAATTTTATTCAGCCGAATAGTGGGCATTGCGAGCGGAATATCACGGAGCCTCGGCGCGGAACCTCACCCGCCCATTACACTGGTAGAGGTAGGCGGTACCGCCTTATCGACACAAAACATCAACACATTCGGAGGGTTGTATGCCTCACTTCGTCATTATGGGTGCCGGACGCGTGGGCGTCATGTTGGCGCGCACTCTGGAAGCTTCGGGGCATACGGTCGCCGTCATCGACCAGGACGAACGCGCTTTCCAGCCGTTGCGTAAGGGCTTTGAGGGGCATCTGGTGACCGGTGTCGGCTTCGATGCGGACACCCTCAAGCGTGCCGGCATTACCGAGGCGTACGCTTTTGCCGCCGTCTCTTCGGGCGATAACTCGAATATTATTGCCGCCCGTGTGGCACGCGAAATGTTCAAGGTGAAGAACGTTGTGGCGCGTGTGTACGACCCGAACCGCGCCGAGTTCTTCCAGCGCATGGGCATTCCCACGGTCGCTTCGGTGCGCTGGTCCACCGACCAGGTGCTACGCCGCCTGCTGCCCGAGCAGGCGCTCAAGGGCGACTTCCGTGAACCCTCGGGCCGCCTCATGCTCACCGAAATTCCGCTCGACGACGGGTGGGCAGGCCACGCCCTGACCAGTATCGAAAGCGCCGCCGGGGTGCGCATCGCCTACATCACCCGCTTTGGCGAGGGCATGCTCCCCCGCCCGGACAGCGCCTACCAGCAGGGCGATAGCGTGCACGTCATGATGCGCACCGACGACGTTGCGGACGTAACCCGCATCCTCTCCCGCCCGCCGCGCGTTGAAGACGAAGAAGCGGAGGCTGAGGGGGACTACGCCCCCGCTTCGGGCCACCGCAAGCATCCGCACCGCAAGCATCCCCACGGCCCGAAGAAACCCGCCGAGCAGAAGCACAACGACGGCCCCGTCATCGAGCATGAATTCCACCTCGGTGACACTCCCCCGGAGTTGCCCGATCCCCTCGAACTCATCGGCCGCCATCGTGACCACTCGAAAGGTGAAAAGTAAGTGAAGGTCCTCATTGTTGGTGCCGGTTCCGTGGGCGCCTCCATCGCTAAAGAGCTCATGATGAACGGCCACGACGTGACCATCATCGACTCCAAGCCCGAAGTCAAGAAACGCGCCGATTTGCCCGGCGTGCGCTGGCATATTGGTGACGCCTGCGAGCTGTCCGTGCTGCGCCAGGTGCACCCGAACAAGGCGGACGTGGTCGTTGCCGCAACCGGTGACGACAAGGCAAACCTGATGGTGTCCCTGCTGGCTCGTAGTGAGTTTGGTGTGCCCCGCACCGTGGCGCGTGTGAACAACCCGCGTAATGAGTGGCTTTTTGATGACTCCTGGGGTGTGGACGTCGCCGTGTCCACCCCGCGCCTGATGACCGCCCTCGTCGAGGAAGCCGTGGAAGTCGGCGACGTGGTGCGCCTGCTGACCCTGCAGGCTGGCGGCGCGACCCTTGCCGAGTACACGGTGCCGGACGGCCACCCCGTCATCGGTTACCGCGTGGACCACGTGCAGTGGCCCGTCGATACGGTGCTCACCGCCATCCTGCGTGATGGGGCGCCGATCCCGCCCAGTGCGGATGTGGCGATTGAGGGTGGCGACGAGCTGTTCTTCATCACGACCATTGCCGGTGAGGATCAGATCCGCGCGCTGTTCGCATAGCACTATTCGCGTAGCACTGTTCGCATAAGCGTTGCTAGGCGTGGTTCTCCCCTAGATTTGAAGCGCGGCTCTCCCCCAGATTTGAGGAGGCGAAAGCCCCGGTCACCCATACGGGTACCAGGGCTTTCGCCTACTTTTATGAAGCTATTTCGTGAAGTTGCGGGGCGTACAAATTGCGGGGTGCGCAAGTTGCGGGGCGTGCCTTAGCGGTTCGCAGGACCTTCAGGGCCTTCAGAACCTTCAGACTCGCGGGCTACCTCAGCTTCTTCAGCATCCAGCACCTCGGGATCCTCGCTGACCAGCGCCTCCTCGGGAGCCGACACACGCCACGCCAGCCACACGCCCAAAGCGTACAGCGGCAGGCCCATGATGAGGCGGGTCGCGCCCAGCGCCTCCACATTATTCGCGAAGTACAGGGGCACTTGCACGGCAAGGCGCAGCATCATCAGCACGGTAATAATCCAGGTCGCCAGCATGTACTGGCGCAGACGCACCGGGTTCTGGCGCCAGCTCAGCGCCTCACCACGAATGACCGCGAAAATCAGGCCCATCAGCGGCCAACGCACCAGCATCGACAGCAGATACGCCAGAATGTACACGCCGTTCGTCCAGAAACCGACCACAAAGTAGTCGCTCGCATTACCGGTACGGTACGCGGCAAACGCACAAATCGCCACGCCCACCAGACCGGTCAGCGCACTCACCAGCTTAGAGCCCTGCACCAGGCGAATCAGGGTGAACACGCCCGCCGCAGCCAACGCCGCAATCAGGGACAGGTTCAGCTCCTTAGTCACGGTGAACAGCACCAGGAACGCCACCGCGGGCAGGGAGGATTCCACCAGGCCGCGCCAGCCGCCAATAGCGTGCAGAATATCCACGTCGCCGTTAGCGGTGCGGCGCATATTCGCGCCCATGGAGGCGCTTAGGCTCTGCGCCAGCTGATTCTCCTCCCGCGCCGGGGCATCTGCGGGGCTAGGTGCGGGGTTAGCGTTCGGATTGGGCTGGGTCGAAGACTGCTCAGCGCTCATATTTTCCCTTCTCCACAAAGAATTGCGGCACAATCTCATAGCGCGGGTTATAAATCACCGGCTGATGCGCCCTCACAGACACCACCCCGGAACAGCGCAGCAGCGCACCGGCATGCACGCCGGGCACCATCTGCTGGCCCTGCCACTTGAGCATGACCCTATCCCCCGGATTGAACGGCGCATAGGGCGGGAAAGACACCTCGTGCGGCTCCTGCACCGCCACGGTCGCCAAAGATGCCGTGTTCAGGTGGTGCTGCTTCTCGGGGTCCTCAGACTCCTCCTCGAAATCCTCACCGGGCGGCTCCACAATCGGCATACCAATCAGCGCCAGCGGGCTCGACCACTGCAGAGGCTTTGACTTAGCCACCACCAGCTCGGCACGGTACATCGGCTTATCCTGGGCGGTCGGCAACCACACCTGCTCCACGCGTCCGGCAAGGCGTACGCGAAAGCGCTCGGGGTACCCGGGAGCAAGAATCTGCTCCTCAGGAACCGCGAGCGCACTCGGGTAGTTCGAGAACTCAGGCATTAGCCAATCTCGGTAATCTCAGGGCCGCGGCGAGGCATCGGGCGCAGTTTGCTGTGCTCGTTCTCGGTTTCTTCCTCGACGGCGGGTTCTTCCTCAGCCGCAGCGACCAGGTCGGCGGGCAGAGTCATGGGCAGCAGTTCACGCGGCGGGCGCGGGTCGTCGCCACGGTCCACCACGACAGTGCGGAAGACTTCCTCCACGGAGGCGGCAGCCTTATCGTCACCGAGCACAGCCGCGCCGGAGATGACGCCGCGCAGGAACCAGCGGGGGCCGTCCACACCCACGAAACGGGCGATACGCTCACCGGGCTGACCGTCCGGGGTGACGGCGGGCAGGCGGGTCAGCATCTCGGCGCCGAATACGCCGGCGTAGATTTCGACGATGCCGCCCTGGGAGGCGACGGACTCGGTCAGGTCGTGACGGATGTCGTCCCAGATGCCGGTGGTGCGCGGTGCAGCGAATGCCTGCACCTGCAGGGTTGCGCCGTCACGGGTGATGGTTGCGGCGATAACCGCGCCGGTTGCGTCGTCAGTTTCGAGGCGCAGGTTCATGCCGTCGAGCAACTTGATGCGCAGCGCACCCAGGTCGACGTAGTCTTCGAGGTCTTCGGCGGTGACTTCTTCAATGTCGTGCGGGCCGTTGACGCGGTCGTACTTGATGACCTCGGGAGAGTTCTCCTCTTCCTTCAGCTCCTCAACCTCGACGTTGGTCTCCTCAATCTCTTCGGCGACAACCTTGTCGATGGCGGCCTTTTCAGCCTCCTCGGCGTGCTTCTTTTTACCAAATCCGAACATGGTATTCCTACTTTCACCGCACGCAGGGTGCGGGGGTTTCTTCTCTTCTCTCGTGCGACAATCGCGGTGAGAGCAGACTAGTGGATTCCGCTGGAGCCGAAGCCGCTGGAGCCGCGTTCGGTCTGTTCCAGTTCATCCACCACGGTAAAGGTTGCGTGCTCGTACTTCTGAATGACCAGCTGGGCGATGCGGTCGCCGCGCTGCACGTGGAAGGACTTGGTCTTGTCAGTGTTGAGCAGGGTGACCATCAGCTCGCCGCGGTAGCCGGAATCAACGGTGCCGGGTGCGTTCACAATGGTGATACCGTTCTTGGTCGCCAGGCCGGAGCGCGGGTGCACCAGACCAACGTAGCCTTCGGGCAGGGCAATTGCCACGCCGGTGGGGACGAGGGCGCGTTCGCCCGGCTCCAGCTCGAAGTCGATACGGGAGCGCAGGTCAGCGCCGGCATCGCCGGGCTTTGCGTAGGCGGGTGCGGGTAGCTCGGGGTCGAGCAGCTTAATGTGGACGTTTACGGGGGTCATCATGGTCAATACTCTAACCTTTCGCGGGTGTCTGTGCCATCACCTCGCGCTGTGTTGAGACTCTACTGCGGGGTGTTTTCGTTGCGTGTTCGCGTTCAGCGCGTGCGGCGGCGTGCCGTGTTGGGTGCGACGCGGCGCTGTTCTTGCGTGCGAGGCTTTCACATACTCAACGGGGCGGGTGCACTCGGCACTCGCCCCGTCATGAGGTGTATGTCGGGTGGGTGTTAGCCCTTCCCTAAAGTTTTAGCCCTCGCACTCGATGCAGTAGGACAGGCCGCCCTCTTCGCGTGCAATCTGCGAGCGGTGGCGCACCAGGAAGCAGGATGCGCAGGTGAACTCGTCGTCCTGAGCGGGCAGAACAACAACGTTCAGCTCCTCGTTGGAGAGGTCAGCACCGGGCAGCTCGAAGCTTTCTGCTGCGCTGTTTTCGTCTTCGTCCACCGCACCGGACTGCATCTCGGAACGGCGGGCGTTCAGCTCCTCGTAGGACTCTTCGTTCTGCTCTTCGTCCTGCTTGCGAGGTGCATCGTAATCAGTTGCCAAACTTTCACGCTCCGTTGGTTCTGTGGCTGTGTGTTGGACTAGGCCACGCTGGTTTAATGAGTGCTCTAGGTGCCGCTGGTGTGTAATTAACCCCGACGGCATGCCAGGTATTGTTCACCATTGGCACCCTATTTGTCTAATCCTGGGTAGGCTTTGGACTGTTTAGGCGTCACATTCTAGCTTTTTCGGTGCGAAAAGTACATCTTTTTTTGGTGAAAATCCCGCCTCCGCTACTGATTTACCGCGCTTTCACGGTACCCTGGTAGGTAGTTTGCGTTCCGTGCAACACATTCACGAACGCGTCCGGTTCACCTATGGAGGTTCTCATGCTTGAACTGCGTCTGATTGGCGTTCACGATGACGGCGAAAATCTGGTGCTTGAGTCTGCTGACGGCACCCGCTTCTTGCTGCCGATTGACGCGAACCTGCGCACGAGCATCACCAAGGCTCGCCGTATTCAGCCCGCCCGCGGTCTGGGTGCTAAGGGCACCTACGGTCCGCGCGATATTCAGACCCGTTTCCGTCAGGGTGCCTCCGTTGAGGAAATCGCTGAAGAGTCCGGTTGGGAGCCGGAGCGTGTGCGCCGCTACGAGTGGCCGATCGTTGCTGAGCGTGCCCACATTATTCGTGCCGCTCAGAGCGTGAAGATTGGTCGCCGCAGCTCCGCTTCGGGTACCGCACAGATTCCCGTGACCCTGAGCGCCCGCATTGAGGAAGTCTCCGAGCGTTACGGTTTTGAGGATGCAACTCAGGACTGGACCACCCGCCAGCAGGAGAACGGCCAGTGGCGCGTTGAGGTTGATATTGCGCTGAAGGATTCGGTGCGTCAGAACCTGCCCGCGCAGGTCGTCTTCCCCGCACGTTGGGTGTACAACCCGGCGAACCAGGGCCTGTACGCTTCGAATGAGGCGGCGTACTTCCTGATGGGCAATAGTGAGGACGCTGTTGCCGCCGCCGCGAAGAAGGCTCCCGTGGAGGTTCCTCCCGCCCGCCTGCCGAAGGCACCCGAACCCGCACCGGCACCCCTTACTTCCTCTGAGAGTGCCGATGAGCGTAAGCTCAAGGAGCTTCTGGAGCGCGCCCGCTCGGTGCGCCCGGCGCAGGTTGAGGAGCCCGAGGTGTTCGTGCACCGCGAGTCCGCTGAGCCTGTAGCACCGGTTGAGCCCGCTGCGTCTGCTGTACCGGCAGCCCCCGAGCCCACCGCAGAAACCACCGTAGAAACCACCGACCCGCTGGCTGTGGATTCGGAAGCACCCGTTGAATCCGTTCCGGTCGAGTCCTTCGCCCTGCCGGCACCCGTCGAGGACGCACCCGCAGCTGAGGCGCCCGCGGCTGAAGCACAGGCTGAGCCCGCACCCGCAGCTGAAGCACAGACTGAGCCCGCATCCGAAGAGAAGCCCAAGCCTTCCTCCTCGAAGAAGCAGCGCGTGAGCGTTCCCGCCTGGGACGACATCATCTTCGGCGGCCGCAAGTAAGCGACCGCCCTCGCGCCGCCCGATTAAGGCTTCTTTGCAAGGGCATCTAGACATACGAAAACCGCTGGTTATTCACCTGAATAACCAGCGGTTTTCGTTTGTCCTCCAGCGTTTTAGAAAGTCTTGAGCATGCGCAACGGCACCAGACGCTCAGCGTCCGTCAGCGAACCGTGCTGACCAACCATGTGCAGGGCACGCTCCTGATAGTGGCGCATATCGTACAGCGCCCAATCGTCGCGAGCGCACACCATCAGGTCACCAATGCGGCCGCGCGCCGCATCCGTGATGACCGGGCCGAAATAGCCGGCACGCATCAGCTCACGAGAGTCAATCACCCAGGCGCGCTCGCCCCAGTACTGCGCCCAACGCTGAGCAGTGGCGGTGCGTGCCGCCTCCGAGGTGTCTTCCAGGTACAGGTGCACGGCGCGCGGTTCACCGGCGGTCATGGCGATGTTGCGGGTCAGCTCCTCCACGCCCGAGTAGTCGATGCGCTGGTGCTCGGGCACGTTCACCATGCCGTGATCGGCAGTGACGAAGAGCGCCGCCCACGCCGGGGCGCGCTCCGCCAGACGCTTCAGCGCCGAGTTCAGTTCCTCCAGCTGCTGCAGCCATTCGTCGCTGCCCACACCGTAGCGGTGACCCGCCGCATCAATCTCGCCCCAGTACAGGTACACGGTGGTCGGGGTGCGGCTGGAGAGCGCTTCCAGGGCGTAGGTGACGCGGGCGTTATAGCCGACGGCATCCACGAAGTCGCCGCCGCGCAGCGCCGCCTCCGTCAGACCGGTACCGCGGTACTTACCCAGCGAAATGGTGAGCACGCGACGGTTCGTATGGTGGCGTTCCAGCACGGTCGGCAGCGGCTGCCAGGCGTGCGGATCCACCGACTGATCCCAGCCGGATAGGTGGCTCATGACCGAGCCCGCTCCCCCATTACCAGTCGGGTTGCGCACCTCGTAGCCGGCAATGCCGTGCGCACCGGGTGCCGTACCGGTACCCAGCGAGGTCAGGGAGGCGGCGGTCGTGGTGGGGAACGCGGCGTCCAGCGGGCCCAGGTTCAGGGTCTTACGCAGGGCGGGCGCGTAGCCACCGTAGCTGTTGAGCAGCTGCTCGCCCAGGCCGTCCACCATGATCACGCAGGCGTGACGGAACGACGCCGGATCAACATCCTGCTCCGCGAGGCGGCCGGCAAGGTTCAGCGGGTCGGCAACAGAGTTGAACGCCGGGTCGTCGTCCAGGGCGTGCGCGGGGCGTGCCAGGCTTCGCTGAGCCACCAGAGAGGAGGCGGACTCCAGCACATCGGCGATGCTATTGCTGCCGTAGGCGGGCGCGGGGGGCAACGGCGCGCCCAGAACATCGTGCAGAGTGGGCTGTTCGGTGCGGGACGGGGCCGTCATAGGTTCCTCTCGGGGTGTTTATCGGCGGTGCTTATCGGTGCTATTTATCGGCGGGTTGCGTACATGCGGGCACGGTGCAGAGCACGCGCAAACTGCTGCGCACGCTGAACCGACTCCGGGCCGTCAGCGGTCGCAGAAACACGCACCGCAATGTCCTCACGGCGCGCATCGCCGGTGAAGCCGTGGTCGGCATTGCACTGCGGATCCTGGCAACCGGCAGGAGCCAGTTCCATGTGCAGCGAACCGGTCCAGGCAATCTGGAAGGAAATCTCAGTCGGGGCGGTGCTACCGGCGTTGTACGCCTGCGGCTGGCTGAAACCGTAGCTGATGGTGACCGCGTTCAGGGCGCTCAGGTGCACCGCCTCCACGCTCACATGCGCCACGGTACCCTGCGCGTCACCCTCAAGGTGCTGATCGTCCAGGTGCGCAAAGATGACGTGCTCACCGCACAGCACCATCACGGTGATGTGGCGGTGAAAATCGTCGCGTGAGAAGTGGGTTTCATGCTGTACGAAGTGTGCGTCCGGGTTCATGCCCGCCAGCGCGTCATCCACCACTTCCAGCACGAGGTCGGGGTAGAAACCGGCATGCTTAATGTCTGCGACCAGTTGCTCGCGTTCGGGGGTGGTGGCGTACATCGTACCTCTTTCGTGCGGTGCCCTCATGATGCGACGTCGGTCGGCGCACACGATGAAGGCGGTTAGGTGTTACTCCCCTCTACCTTAGAGGGTTCCAGCCGGGCTATGCTACTTGACCACGCTAATGCATGCGCATATGACGGCGTGCGCTCCCCCGGTACGCTTCGGTTACAGCCCCGCGACCGGCTTGGCGTACCCCACAGATGACGCTGACCAGCCAGCCCGTCTGGCCCGCTCCCACCCGCTAAAATAGGAGGAGCGAAAACACACCGACACGAGGAGATATATGGCTCGCCGATCCAAATCCGCCGTCAGCGACTACCCGGTGGATGTGGTAGAGAATATCGTCGACATCGACGTATCCGCCGAGATGGAATCCAGCTTCCTGGAATACTCCTACTCGGTGATTTATTCGCGCGCCCTCCCCGACGCCCGCGACGGCCTCAAGCCCGTGCAGCGCCGTATCCTCTACATGATGCAGCAGATGGGTCTGCGCCCCGACAAGGGCCACGTCAAGAGCGCCCGCGTGACCGGCGAGGTCATGGGTAAGCTCCACCCGCACGGCGACGCCGCCATCTACGACGCCATGGTGCGCCTCGCCCAGCCCTTCGCGCTGCGTCTGCCCCTCGTTGACGGTCACGGTAACTTCGGCTCCCTCGACGACGGCCCGGCAGCCGCCCGATACACCGAAGCACGCATGGCACCCGCCGCGCAGGCGCTCACCGCGGACCTCGAAGAAGACGTGGTTGACTTCGTACCGAACTACGATAACCAGTTCATGCAGCCCTCCGTGCTGCCCGCAGCGTTCCCGAACCTGCTCGTCAACGGCACCACCGGCATCGCGGTCGGTATGGCAACCAACATGGCGCCGCACAACCTGCGCGAGGTCATCGCAGGTACCCGCCACCTCATCGCCCACCCCGAGGCGACCCTCAAAGACATCATGAAGTTCATCCCCGGCCCCGACCTGCCCACCGGCGGCACCATCGTGGGTCTGAGTGGAATCCGTGACGCCTACGAAACCGGCCGCGGCACCTTCAAAACCCGCGCGAAGGTCTCCATCGAGCAGGTCAGCCCCCGCAAGCAGGGCATTGTCGTCACCGAACTGCCGTACATGGTCGGCCCCGAAAAGGTCATCGAAAAGATCAAGGACGGCGTCAACTCCAAGAAGCTCACCGGCATCTCCGACGTGGTCGACCTGACCGACCGCACCAACGGCCTGCGCCTCGTCATCGAAATCAAGAACGGCTTCAACCCCGAGGCGGTGCTCGCCGCCCTCTACAAGCACACCCCGCTCGAGGATTCCTTCGGCATTAACAACGTGGCGCTCGTGGACGGTCAGCCGCAGACCCTCGGCCTGCTCGACCTGATGCGCGTGTACATTGACCACCGCCTGAACGTGGTCCGCCGCCGCACCGAATTCCGCCTGGGCAAGCGCACCGACCGCCTGCACCTGGTGGAGGGCCTGCTCGTGGCGATCCTCGACATTGACGAGGTCATCCAGATCATTCGTGAATCTGATGAGACCGCCCAGGCACGCGAAAAGCTGAAGGCTGTCTTCGACCTGACCGACACCCAGGCGAACCATATTCTGGAGCTGCGCCTGCGCCAGCTCACCAAGTACTCCCGCCTGGAACTCGAAGCAGAACGCGACACCCTGCAGCAGGACATCGCGGAATTGCAGCGTATCCTCGGCTCCGATGCGGCGCTGCGCGAACTGGTCTCCGAAGAGCTCGCAGAGGTAGCCGAACGCTACGGCACCGACCGCCGCACCCAGCTCAAATCCAAAGACGACATGCAGGTCGCCATTGAGGCAGTCACCGCGCAGTCCAAGGCGAAGAAGAGCCTGGGCCTCGCCCTCGAAATCGCGGACGAGCCCTGCTGGGTGCTGCTCTCCGCCTCCGGCATGATGGGACGAACCCCCGGCAAGCCCATCCGCGAGGCGCTTGTGGATCCCGGCAAGCGTTTCAAGCACGACGTGTTCACCTCGATTGTGCCGACCACCGCGCGCGGTGAGATCGGTGCCGTGACCTCCGCGGGACGCATGGTACGTCTGTCCGTCATGGACATTGCGGTGCTGGACGAGAACGGCGGCACCCCCTCCATGGCCTCGGCGGTGAAGGCTGCCGAGCTGGTTCAGCTCGCCAAGGGTGAGAAGCTGGTCGCCCTCGTACCGCTGAATACGGTGCTGGCGTTGGCAACCGCGGGCGGCGTGATTAAGCGCCTTAACCCGGATTACCCGCTGAACCAGACCGAGTGGGACATCATGAAGCTCAAGGACGGCGACGAAATCGTAGCCGCCGCCCCCTGCCTCACCGACGACATGATCCTTACCTTCGTCACCCGTGACGCGAAGCTGCTGACCTTCGACGCGGCGAAGGTCCGCCCGCAGGGACGCACCGGCGGCGGTATCGCAGGCATCAAGCTTGCCGACGGCGACCGCCTCATCGCCCTGGGTGTGACCGCGCCCGGCGACGCGGCGGAGGTCGTGACCGTCACCAACGGCAAGGACGGCCTGGCGAGCGCCAAGGTCACCGCCCTGAGCGAGTACCCGCAGAAGGGCCGCGCAACCGGCGGTGTGCGTGCGCACCGTTTCCTCACCGGTGAGAGCCAGCTGGCTCTGGCGTGGGTGGGCGTGGGCCCGGCGAAGGCGGCCTCCTCCGGCGGTGTGGCTCGTTCCCTGCCGACCGAGCACGGTGCCCGTGATGGTTCCGGTGTGATGCTCACTCAGAGCATCGGCATTGTGGGCCCGAACTATGCGGCTGTTTCTGCTGCGATGGCGGTTAGCCCGGAGGGTGAAAAGCTCTTCTAGGCGCGCCGTTCGCGGCCTTTCGGCTCTAGGTTGGTAACGAAGCTGGGGAGGATGAAGCAGGGAGCGACGAAGCCGCGAGGAACCTGCGTAAATATAACGCGCGGAGATATAAGCGCTCCGAACTATCCGAGCAGAGATATGAACGCGAAGAAAGGCCCCGGTACTGATGTACCGGGGCCTTTCTTCATGCGCAATCCCGCATGTCGTGCCTGCCAACAGGCACGTTTAGAGGCGAACCACCTCATCACAGCGGGCAATATCCTCAGGACGGTGCGACACCAGAACCGTAGCCACGGAGCTGGAGCGGGTCGCCGCATCCAGGTCAGCCATCAGCGCGCGGGCAGACTCAGCGTCCAGGTGCGCGGTCGGCTCGTCCAGCAGCAGCACCGGCGAGTTCACCAGCAGGGCACGAGCCACCGCCAGACGCTGACGCTGGCCACCGGAGAGGAAGGAACCGCCAGCACCCACCGGGGTGCGCAGGCCCTGAGGCAGAGCGTCAAACCACTCACCCAGACCCACACGGCGCAGAACCTCAATCAGCTCTTCCTCGCTCGGGCGATCCGAACGGTCACGAGCCAGCATCAGGTTACCCTCAAGGGTTGACTCGAAAATGTGAGCCGCCTGCGGGCACCACGCCGCGTAGCCGCGCAGCTGCTCACCCTCCAGGACCTCACCGGAAGCCAGCACGCGGCCGGACTCCAGCGGCAAGAAGCCCAGAACGGTGGCAAGCACCGTAGACTTACCGGAACCGGAGGGGCCGGTCACCGCAGTCCAGGAGCCCGCGCGGGCGTTCATGTTCAGGTCGGTGAAGACCGGGTGGTCCATGCCGGGCCAGCGTGCGGCTGCGTCCTGCAGGCTCAGTGCCGGGGCGGGGTCGGTGACCTTTACGCTGAGTTCCTGCGGGGTTCCGCAGCTGACCAGGGTGGGTTCGCCGGGCTTCGGCGGGCGCACAGAGCCAGACTTAGCGTCAGCCGCAGATTCGGGGCGATCAAAGCGGTGGGCGCGCTGACGGTCAGCTTCCAGCAGCTCCTCCATCTCGGCCTCCGCGCGGGCACGCAGACGCTCAACACGACGCGGCAGAACGTGGGTGTCCACCTCAGCCTCGGTCGGTACGGAGCGCTTCAGGGTCGAGACGGCAACAATGCCCTCCAGGGATACGTCGCGCACGCTCGGAGCAATCGTCGCGAGCAGGCGGCTGAATGCGGGCCAGGAGCGGACCGCCTCAACATGGCCCAGAGAGCTTTCCAGCATGCCGGTGCACAGCAGCACCACAATCGCCGCTTCGGGGGCACGCACGGTGCCGTCAACAGCCAGCGGGTACGCAATAATTGCACTCGCCAGAGCCGCACCGAACCAGCTGAGGGTCACGAGGGTACGACCCACGCCCTGAGCGGTCGAGCCCTTCTGCAGGGCGGACAGGTTCTCGGCGTCCAGGGCGCCGTTAGCCTTCTCAGCGGTGGTTGCCACGCCGTTAGCGCGCAGATCCTCAGCAGCCGAAAGCATGCCGGTACCCAGGCGCAACATCTGCGCGGTGGAGCGGCGAGCCAGCGCCTCCGCACGGGCATCGGCGCGCAGCACAATCCACGGAGCCACAAAAGTGCTGACCAGCACGGCAAGTAGGACCGGAATCAGAGCCTGCGGCAGGATGCACGCGGTCGTAATCAGCGCTGCGGTCATGACCAGCAGGTGCGCAGCCGGCGGGATAATAACGCGCGGCACGCCGTCACGCAGCTCATCAATACCACCCACGAGGCGTTCGAGCAGCGCGTCACCACGCAGCAGGGCACGCACGCTGCTCACGCTCTGCCATGCGCCAACCCAGGCGCGCAGACGCAGAATATTTGCGGCGGCAAGAACCTTCGAGTGGGTCATCAGACGCTCAGCGTAGCGGGCGCAGGCACGACCCAGACCGAAGAAACGCACGCCCACAATGGCGACCATCAGGTACATCATTGCCGGGCCCTCAGAGGCGCGAACAATCAGCCAGCCGGACAGCGCGGTCAGTGCCGCAGCCATCAGGGACGTAATCGCAGCCATAATCACCGGGCCGGTTGCGGCGCGAACACCGATACCGGTCAGTTCCTTCAGGGTGCGCAGGCTAGCGAACAGGCCAGCAGGCTCGGCTTCCTCGGCCTCAGCAGCTGCGGAGGCGCCCGCCGGGGCGGTGCTTTCAGCCTCGTACTCTTCCCGATCCTTGAGCAGGTGCGCGGGGGCTTGCGCGGGAACCGCAACGCGGTCGGTGTTCGCCTCGGCGGTCCAGGTGTAGCCCTGAGCGGTCTGCACGGCACGAACGAGGGTGTCGCAGCCAGCGGCAAGCTCCTGCTCGTGGGTCACAATCAGCACGGTTGCGCCAAGTTCCGCCAGGCGGTGCAGGGCGCGGGTCACCAGGTATGCCGAGTAGGCGTCCAGGTGCGCGGTCGGCTCATCCACCAGGACGGTCAGCACGGTCTGCTCACCGCCGGCACGGTAGATAGCCTCGGCACGAGCCAGGGTGCGCGCCACGGCGAGGCGGCGCGCCTGACCTGCGCTGAGAGCACCGGGCTCAAGGGCGGTGAGCTTCTCCATGCCCAGCTGAGCCAGCGGACCAACCAGCAGCGCGGACTCGGCATTGGTGACGGACAGCTTCTTGGAGTCCATCGCTTCACCGAGCAGAGCGGCTGCACGCTCACGCTCCGCCTCGGTGGCGCTGAGCGCGTAGAGAGCCATTTCAGTCTGCACGGTGGGTGCAGTGAAGACCGGCGACTGCGGAATAACCAGGGTCGTTCCCAGACCGGTCACGCTACCGGTCACGTGCACGGGCTCCTCCGAGCCGGTGGGCACCAGACCCTCGCGCACAGCACCGGAGAACACGTTCAGCAGGGTGGACTTACCGCAACCGGATTCACCCATCACGCCGATTACCGCACCGCGCTCACCCTGGGCAGTAGTAACGCGACGGTCCAGATTCAGGGACAGGTTAGTCAGCACGGCAGGACGTGCCGGGTAGCTCACCGACAGGTCCTTAACCTCAATGGTGGAAGGCTGAACCTCTTCACTCTCAGGTGCAGCACTATCCGCAGCGGCGGAGGGCAGGGGCGCATCAATAATCTTCTGGGCGCTACGCAGGGCGGCAACGCCGTCCTCCGACTGGTGGTAGGCGGCACCCACATCACGCAGCGGCTGGTAGCACTCGGGAGCCAGCAGCAGCACAAGAATTGCGGTGTCCAGGCCCAGGGTGCCGTTGACCAGGCGCACACCAATCAGCACAGCAATCAGCGCCACCGAAATGGTGGTGATGAGCTCCAGGGCGAGCGAAGACATGAAGGCGCTACGCAGGGTCTGCATGGTGCGTTCACGATAACGCTGGCCGAGAGCGTTCATGGCGCGGGTCTGTGCACGTTCACGGCCCAGACCGATAATGACGGGCAGACCGCGTACCAGCTCCAGAATATGGTCGGAGAGGCGGTGCAGTTCAGCCTGAGCTTCTGCGGTTTCGTCGCGGGTGTTCTTACCAATCAGGATCATGAACACGGGAATGAGCGGCAGGGTGCACGCCAGCACCATGGCGCTCATCCAGTCCAGGGACGCCACAACGACCCAGAGCATGAACGGCACAACCGCGGTGGAGACGAACGCGGTCAGCGTCTTGGTGTAGTAGTCATCCAGGGCGTTCAGGCCGCGAGAAAGCAGCACAGCGGTCGCGCCGGTACCCTCGGGGGTGTCTGCGCCACCGGTGGCGAGCACACGCTTGAGCAGCGAAGAACGAATCTGAGACTTCGCTCCGGAGGCGGCACGCTGCGCGCTCACAGCCAGCAGGTAGTCGGTACCCGAGCGGACGAGCAGCGCAATAACGGCGACCGCAATCAGGCCGGGGGTAATGGTGTCTGCGTCCCCGAAGATGCCACCGAGGCCGAGCAGCCAGCCGCCATGCGCCTCCAGCTGCGCCTGCGCGGAACCCGAGAACTCAATGTAGGCGCGGTATACGTCCGGCGCGCTGGTCTCTTTGAGGCGCGCGTGCTCAGCGGCGACAGCGGCGAAACCGGCGTGTGCCGCCCGGGCAATAATGACTGCCAGGGCGGCGCTGAAAAGCACCGTTGCGAGGGTGTGCACGGCGGTGATGACGCCGAACGTGCTGAGGGTTTTACGGGCGTCAGGGCCCAGAGGTGGGCGACGGTCAGCGCGGTCATTGCGCTTTCCTTCGGTCACCCCTGGCGCCTCGGTATTCTGATGTTTGTCAGCATGACGCGGTGTGTGCGTTCGACTCACGTGTTGTCCTTAGTCTTCTGCTGTTTTTACCTCCCATTAGTTTAAGGCTTGGGCTATCTAATACCTATTTGACCAGTCAGGTTTCAGCTAATTGGCTGGTTCCCCACCCAACGCTATCTTTAGCCGCGCATCGCGTCGGCGGGGCTCTTGCGGGACGCCACCCACGCCGGGTACGCCGAAGACACCAGACCGGTGAGGGCGCCTACCCCCACGCCGAGCACCACGAATCCCGGTGAGAGAATCGCCTGCCAGCCCTGCACGAGCGAAAGAATGATGGTCGCAATCATGCCGGAGCAGGCGCCAATGGAGCCGCCGAGCACACCGAGCATGACGCCCTCCATGAGGAAGATGCGGGCAATCAGCCATTTGCTCGATCCGATGGCTCGGCGTAGCGCAATCTCTGCGGTGCGCGATTGCACAGACAGGTACATGGCGGTTGCCGCCGAGAGGGAGGCAAGCACCAGCAGAATACCGGAGAGCACACCCACGTACAGACCCAGATCCGAGGCGATAGACGCGCGCAGGCTCTGCAGGTCAGAGGGGGTTTCCACGTTGATTTGGCTGGGTTCAGCGGGTTTGAGGGCCAGCGGAATGGCCTTGGCGACCGCCTTGCCGTAGCCTCGCTCGGTTTCGGCAATGTAGGTCACCTGGCCGCGTCCGGTGCGCTGAAGTGTGCCCGGCGAGACAATGACCGAGTTCCTGAATTCGTAGCCGCTATTGCCGGGGTCAAAGAGGCCGATAACCGGCATCAGCTGGCCGTCCACCCAGATGCTCACACCGGGTGCCACCTGCGGTAGCCCACCGAGTTTAATTCCGTAATCGACGGTGGGTAGCTCGCCGGGTCTGGGCTCGGTTGTGGCGTTATCTGCCGCCTTATCTTCGGGAATAATGCCGAGGGCGCGGGCAGCAGAAACCGACACGATAGCGCCCGAGAGCTGCTCGGAGCGCTCACGGTCGGCAACGTTCTCCTGGGTGAGGGTCGAGTTCATCTGTTCGAGCGCACGCAGGGTTTCGGGGTTCATGCGGGCACCGATTTGCTCGAGCCTGGTCTTCGAGGTGGAGTTGAGGCTAATCGCCGTTTTGGGTTCATCCTCGTAGGGGCTGAACCGAGTGATTCGCACGTCGGCGGGTGCCACACTGCTGACGAATCCGGTGTTCTTCACGTAGTCCAGCGCGCTAATACGGTCGGCTACATTCTGCGCGGATTCGCCCTGCCGGTAGGTTCCGAGCATGTTCTGGTCATTGTCCCGGTCGCTGATGTAGAGCGTGGATTGTTCGGAGCCGAGCAGTCGCTGGTTCACCTGGTAGCTGGCGGATTCGCTCATGCCGGAGGCGCTGATGAGTCCGCCCACGCCCAGTGCGAAGGACAGGCCCAGCAGCAGGGTGCGTAGCGGTCGTGAGGTGAGCGCAGAGATTGCCTCGATGCTGTCGTCGGTGAGGAAGCTTCCGCGGCGGTGCGTAGCGGGCTTCTCCCCCGGTGCGAGGCTGGCGGGAGCATCAACCGGGGTATCCGTTGCAGCCGACACAACCTCAGCGGCAGGCACCGTATCCGAATCGGCACGGCTCTGCTCGTGTAGCCGCCCATCCTCAATGCGAATCACGCGGCGGGCGGCGGCGGCAACCTCCGGGTCGTGGGTAATCACCAGCACGGTACAGCCGGTCGCGTTAATGCGATGCAGAATCTCAATGACCTTGGCGCTATTGTGGCTGTCCAGGTTACCGGTGGGCTCGTCGGCAAGAATCAGCGGCGGGCGCGTGGCGAGGGCGCGGGCAATGGCGCAACGCTGCTTTTCGCCACCGGACAGGTACCGGGTGCGAATGCTGGCGCGGTCGCTCAACCCCAGAAATTCTAGGGTTTCTTCGGTGCGTTGCAGGCGCTCGCCGTAGGGTACGCCCTGCACGCGCAGGCCCATGGAGGCGTTGGTCGTGCTGGTTTCGTCCAGCAGCATGTTTGAAGATTGGAAGATGAAGCCGAGGTGGTCTCGGCGCATCTCGTCGCGTTCTCTGTCGCTGAGTCCTTCCGTGTTTTTGCCGAAGAGGCTGTACGTTCCGCTGGTGGGAGTGTCGAGCAGACCAATGGCGTTGAGCAGGGTGGATTTACCGGATCCGGAGGGGCCGATAATGGCGAGGAATTCGCCGCGTTCGACCACCAAGTCAAGGTGATCGAGGACGGGTCGGTCGCTCCCCTCAAAGATGCGGGTAATGCCGTGCATTTCGATGGCGGGCGCGGTGTTGGGATCGGTGTTAGGCGCGATGTTAGGCGCGATGTTAGGCACAGTGTCGAGCCCGGCAGCTTCTCCCCTACCCTGCGGGGTTGTCATGTCGTCGGGGGCTCGCTCGGGGATTCCATGATGGCGGCTCATGAGACAAGCACCTTCTGTCCCGTGCTGAGGTTCGCGTTGATGGCGGCGTATCCGCCGGCGGTGCGTAGAACCTCAACGTTGACTCGTTCGGTAGCGGGCGCATCCTTGCTGGTCGAGGTGGAGCTTCCGCCCTTTTCAACCAGCACGTAGGTGCCCTGGGAATCCTGACGTACCGCGGTAGTCGGCACGGCGAGGGTGGTTGAGGTGTTGCCCTTGCTGGTGATGGAGGCGCTCTGCCCCGGAGTGAGCTTGCTCGGGTCGTCGGCGCTGAATCGCACGCTCTTTGCTGCACCCTTGGAGGGGTCGTTCTGCAGCTCACCAATGCTGGTGATGGTACCCTCCACGCTGCCGGTGGAAGTGCGCAGGCTAACGCGGTCGCCGACCTTGAGCTTGTTGGCAACGGAGAGCTCAACGCTGGATTCCACGTAGGGTTCGCTGGTTTCTACACTCGCGATGGGGTTGCCGTCGCTGATGAGCTGTCCGACTGCCGCAACTGCGGTGACGGTGTGGCTTCCGCCGGGCAGAATCGCGTAGTTGCTGCGGACAATGCTGGTGACCCCTTCGCTGGGCACGCCGGTCAGGTGCGCACGGTGCAGGCGCGTGACGGCGTCGAGGGTGTCTTCGGTGACGGTGCCGCTCAATGCGGTGGCGTACCCGGCGGAGTTCAGCGCCTTCTGGAAGGCGAGCACGTCGTCGCCGTTATCGCCCAGGTGCAGGTCGCGGTACAGCGGTAGCGGCCCATCCAGCACGAAGACGGGGTCGGCGCCAATGATGCCGATGAAGTCACCGGCCTTGAGCACGTTACCGGGCTTCTGGTTCTGGTAGACGAGCACCGGCTCACCGTTGGTGCGCGCGCTAATCGGGGCGGTCTCCCCAGCCTTGGTGGTTCCGGCAATGGCGAGGCCCTCGCTGACGGTTCGTTCTTCAACCTTCGCCCAGACCGGAATCACGGTTTTCGCCTGCACGGTCGGGTCGGGGCCCGTGGCGGCGTAGCGGGTGCCCAGGTAGAAGGACAGCATGAGCGAGCCGATGGCGAGAATAGCCAGCAGCAGGAGCACGCGGGGTCGGGCGATGCGTTCGCTGAAGCGGTGCCCGCTGTTTTGGTTTTTCGTGTGAGTGGTCATGGCGGTGTCTTTCTAAACTGTGTCAGCGCTGTCTATTTCTCTGCGCTGTCTTTTGCTACGCTATCCTGCGTTGCGCTGTCTTTCAGTACCTCGGATTACTGGTGCTCCTGAACGTACTGCTTGAACTTCTCGTCACGCTCACGTTCTGCATTGCGTTCCTGTTCAAGCTGCGTCTGGTACTTGCGGATGAGCGGCATCTGGTACTGGGCTTCCAGGTCGTAAAGCTGCTGGCTCATGCCAACCTGTTGGTTGCATTCTGCCTGGATGGTGGCGATGCGAATCTCTTCTTCGGAGGCGGGCTCGTTGAAATCGCCGTTCTTGCTCTGCTGCTCATCCAGCGGGGATTCCTCGGCTACCGCCCCTGCCTTAATGGGGGTGAGCCCCCGGTTTGAGACGCACTGCTTCCACTTCTCTTCGAGTTCGCGGTGCAGTTTGCTACCGTAAACGGCATTGCCCGCCTCGGTGGAGATACGACTGGATGTGGACTGCACATCATTCTCGGGCCTCTTACCTTCGGGCACCGCGGCGTCCAGGGTCTCGCGGACCTTGTCCTGACATTCGATGTGAAGCTTGTCCTCGGGGCTGAGGCTTGCCCCTGGGGTGACGGAGATGGGAGCTTTGGCGTTGGGGTCTCGCTTCTGGAATCCGTACTTCTTGGCGTATTCGACGTTCCAGGGACCGTACTTTCGCCCATTATCGCCGCGCGGCGCGCTTTCAGATTGGGGAGCTGGTTCGGTGTAGCTCTGCCCGTGTTCGGCGTAGCACTGCTTCTTGGCAATCTGATAGGCCGTGTATTCGTAATGAGTGCCCACCTCGTAGTAGAGGTAATCGTCCAGGGGCATCTTCACGATGTCCTGTTCCGCGTCGAAGATGGCGTGGACGCTTTCGTCACGTTCCAGCGGCGGGTTAAAGAGCGAGCACGCGCTCAGCGGGAGCACGCCGATGCAGAGCAGGGCACCCGTGGTGAGCAGGCGGCGCTTCATGCTGGTGCGAGGGGCGGGTGCAGTGGAGCTACGGTTGAGGAACTTCATTGTTGAACCCCTTTCATAAGAGTGAGTTGTTCACCACATTACACCTTCTGTTCCCTGTCGCGCTCAAATTTCGGGGGGGGTGTGCACCAAAAATTTTTGCGTGCCTGCCCCTCTGCCGGGAGCTGCATCCGCTGCAGGCATAGTCTCCAGCAGGAATAGCCCTCTGTGTGCATAGTCCACTGTGTGCATAGTTCCCTGGGACATAGAAAAATCCCCCGAACTTCTCAGAAGAGAAATTCGGGGGATCCTTCAATCAGCTACATGCTACTTGGTCGGCAGTTCAGCCAGTTCGGTAGCGTCGTGAGCCTCGGGGATGTGATCCACGTGCAGACGCTTACGGAAGACCCAGTAGGTCCATGCCTGGTAGACGAACACGACCGGCAGACCAAGGCAGGTCACGAAGGTCATAACGCCCAGGGTGTACTCGGAGCTGGATGCGTTCGCAATGGTGAGCGAGTATGCCGGGTCCAGGGTGGAGGGCAGAACGTTCGGGTACATTGCGGTGAAGATTGCCAGAGCGCCGAATGCGAGGAACACGGACAGACCAGCGAAAGCGCGACCCTCACGGCCACCCTTTGCGGAGATCCAAGCAATCAGAACAGCAACCACAGCCAGGATGGTGCACAGCCAGGAGATGCCGTTACCGGTGGTGAAGTCCAGAGTCAGAACCCATGCAACGATCGGCAGCAGCAGGACGGGAGCCCAGCGTACCAGGGTGTTGCGGGCACGGTCGCGGATATCACCGTCGGTCTTCAGGGCGATGAAGGCAAGACCCTGAACCAGGGCGAAGCCAACGAAGCCCAGACCGCCGAGCAGAACCGGCAGGGAGACCCATGCGAAGGCGCCGCCGACGCGGTCGCCGTTCTCGTTGATGGGCAGACCCATGGAGGTCAGACCGAGCAGAGCGCCGACGAGCAACGCGATGAAGAAGGAAGAAACAGACAGAGCGATGTTCCAGTTACGGATCCACTTCTCGTCGTTCTTCTTACCGCGGTATTCAATGGCGACCACGCGCAGAATCAGGAAGACCAGCGCGAGAGTCAGGGGAATGTACAGAGCCGAGAAGAGGGCTGCGTACCAGATGGGGAATGCTGCGAAGATAGCAGCACCGCCGGACACAAGCCACACCTCGTTACCGTCCCAGACGGGGCCGATGATGTTCAGCAGCAGACGGCGTTCCTTCTCGTTCTTGGTGAACTTGGAACCCATCAGCATGCCGACGCCCAGGTCGAAGCCGTCGAGAATCATGTACATGATGAGGAAGACGCCAATGGCGACAAACCAGAGGGTGGGCAGGCCAGGCTGACCGGCAAAGATATTGAAATCAAAGTTCATGGTGAATCAATCCTTACCCGCCTAGTAGGCGAACTCCAGCACATCGCGCTTGGACTTGTCGTTGGACTCGTCCTCGTGGGGCGACTGAACCAGCTCGGGCATTGCTGCCACAACACCGGCCTTGACGTACTTGATGAGCAGGTAAACCTCAACCACCATCAGCACGCCGTAGAGCAGACCCAGGGTGAGCAGGGAGAAGAGGATTTCTTCACCGGAAACACCCGGGGAGATAGCTGCTGCAGTGAACAGGTGAATCGAGGGGTCACCCTGAAGGTTCGGAGCCACAACGAAGGGCTGGCGGCCCATTTCGGTGAAGATCCAGCCGAGGGAGATAGCGAAGAAGGGAGCCAGGATGGACCAGACTGCAACGTTCTTGAGCAGCTTGGACTCGGGGACGGTGCCCACGCCCTTCTTACGGGTTACCCACAGTGCGTAGAGGTAGAGGGGCAGTACGACCGCACCCAGACCAATCATGCCGCGGAAGCCCCAGTAGGAGACCTCGAGGGAGGGCAGGTAATCAATCTTCTGACCTGCACGCTCACCGTAGAGCGGGTTGTTGGGCAGGTTGGTGCCGAACTTAGCTTCGTACTCGGGCAGCAGGGTCTGGATACCCTTCACCGGGGTGTCGAAGTTGTCGTGTGCCAGGAAGGACAGCACGCCGGGGACCTCGATGACGGTGTGGATCTTATCGCAGCTCTGAGCGCCGAGTTCACCGACGGTCAGAACGGAGAAGGAGGTGCCATCGTGGCACGCGGCTTCTGCAGCAGCCATCTTCATGGGCTGCTCGTGAATCATCATCTGTGCCTGCAGGTGGCCGGATGCACCAACACCTGCGAACGCGAGGAGACCAACGACTGCGCCCAGGCGCAGGGACTTGAGCCAAACCTGGAAGTCCTTCTTGTCTCGTGCGCCCTTGTCGGACTCACCAACGACGACCTTGCCATCAACGACCTTGTCGATGCCGTCCTTGCGGCGACGCCACAGCTTGTACCAGGCAATACCGACCAGGAAGCCACCGGCAACCTGGATGGATGCGGTGATGACGTGAGAGAAGGTCACCCATGCGAGGGGGTTCATCAGCACTGCGCCAATGTCGGTCATGCGGGGACGACCGTCAATCATTTCTGCGCCAACGGGGTGCTGCATCCAGGAGTTTGCAACCAGAATGAAAAATGCAGAAATCCAGGAGCCGAGAACAGCCATGAACAGGCAGAAGGCGTGGACTGCGGGCTTGAGGCGGTCCCAGCCGAAGATCCACAGGCCGAGGAAGGTCGACTCAACGAAGAAGGCGAAGAGGCCTTCCATTGCCAGCGGAGCGCCGAAGACGTCGCCGACGAAGCGGGAGTATTCACTCCACGCCATGCCGAACTGGAATTCCTGAACCAGACCGGTGGCCACACCCATAGCGAAGTTAATGAGGTACAGCTTGCCCCAGAACTTCGTCATGCGCTTGTATTCGTCCTTCTTGGTACGAACGTAGCAAATGTACAGGTAGGTCACCACAAGGCCCAGACCCAGAGTCAGCGGAACCATGAAGAAGTGGTAGACGGTGGTGATACCGAACTGCCACCTACCAAAATCAAGGGGATCCATTGATAGGTCCTTACTATGTGTGTACTTAATGTGTGCTTGTGCCAGATTTCGGGTAGTTCCCCGTCAATGGGGAGCGTACGAGAGTTACTGACACACTGTCTCTCATGCTTCTAAGGTACAGGGTTTTCCTGAGGAGCTGTGAGTAGGCTGTGCATAGCATGGACGTTTATTGTTTGACGTTTCGCTAAAGGTACGTTGAACGTTATCCCTCGATGTGAGGGTGGTTAGAGGAATGAGACACGATGGCACCTTGCGGGGTTGGGAGGTAGTTTCGGAACCTCGGTGAAATATTGCAGTTTTTAATATTTTCTGCAAAATTTTGGTGACAGATTCCGGGAATATGACAGGTGGTTCAAGTAGCACTCAAAGCTTAAATTTGCCTGTTTCATGCGAAATTTACGCGGAATCTCCAAGAATTACGTGACTATTCTCACATAAAATTCATGGATTGTGACACGCCAGCCGCCACTGCCCCGCAGGGTACCGCAAGGCACTGCAATGCCCCGTAATGCCACACAAGGCACCGCACGCTACATATCGATGCTCTCAGCATCCAGCTGATGAGCACCCGCAATAATGAACTCCTTACGCGGAGCCACCTCAGAACCCATCAACAGAGAGAACGCACGCTCGGCAGCCTCCGCATCCTCAATGCGAATACGGCGCAGCATGCGATGACGCGGATCCATCGTCGTCTCAGCCAGCTGGTCAGCGTCCATCTCACCCAGACCCTTATAGCGCTGAATGGGTTCCTTATAGGACACCCCCTGCTCCTGCAGGGAATCCAGAAGCTCGTGCAGCTGCTTCTCGGAGTAGGTGTACACCATCTCGTTCGGCTTACCGCGGCGCACCACCTCCACGCGATGCAGAGGCGGAACCGCAGCGTACACGCGACCCGCTTCAATCAGCGGACGCATGTAACGGTAGAACAGGGTCAGCAGCAGGGTACGAATGTGGGCGCCGTCCACGTCCGCATCGGTCATCATAATGACCTTGCCGTAGCGAGCCGAGTCCAGGTCAAAGGTACGACCCGAGCCCGCACCGATCACCTGAATCAGCGCCGCGCACTCAGCATTCGCGAGCACATCAGTCACCGAAGCACGCTGAGTGTTCAGGATCTTACCGCGAATCGGCAGCAGAGCCTGATACGAGGAAGAACGCGCCAGACGCGCCGTGCCCAGCGCCGAGTCACCCTCCACAATGAACAGCTCAGAATGCTCAACATTGGTTGAACGGCAATCCACCAGCTTGGTGGGCATGGACGAAGACTCCAGCGCGGTCTTACGGCGCTGAGTTTCCTTATGGATGCGCGCCGAGACGCGGGTCTTCATCTCAGAGACGACCTTCTCGCACAGAGCGGTCGCCTGAGCCTTCTCCGCACGGGCGGTCGACTCCAGGCGAGCCTTCAGGGCGTCCCCCACAACCTTCGAGACAATCTGGCGAACCGCCGGGGTACCCAGAATCTCCTTGGTCTGACCCTCAAACTGCGGCTCGGCAAGACGCACGGTCAGCACGGCGGTTAGGCCGGCGAGCACGTCGTCCTTCTCAATCTTGTCGTTACCCACCTTGTACTTGCGGGCGTTATCGGCAAGGTGCTTGCGCATCACGCGCAGCAGGCCCTGCTCAAAGCCGGTGGTGTGAGTACCGCCCTTGGGGGTGGCAATAATGTTCACGAAGCTACGGACCGTCGTCTCGTAGCCAATGCCCCAGCGCAGCGCAACGTCCACTTCACAATCGCGCTCCACATCGGTCAGTTGCGAGCGGCCGTCCTCACCCAGCACGGGCACGGTCTCGGTGAAAGAACCGCTGCCGCTAAAACGCCAGGTGTCGGTAATACGCTCATCGTGCGCAAGGAAATCGACGAACTCGCTAATGCCGCCGTCGTACTGGAAAACTTCCTCGTGGGGCTCCAACTCACCGGGAGTGCCGGGCAGGCGGCGCTCATCGCGGATGCAAATACGCAGACCCGGAATGAGGAACGCAGTCTGGCGCGCACGAGCCGCCAAATCCTCGTAGCTGAACTTAGCGTCGGGGGTGAAAATCTGCGGGTCAGCCCAATAGCGCACGCGGGTGCCGGTCACGCCACGCTTAGCGCGACCCACAACCTGCAGGGCGTCAGTGCCCTCGGTTGCGGGAGTGAACGGGTCATCAGGCTTGGGGGTGCGGCCGGACTCGAAGAAGCCAGGAATGCCGTGGCGGAAAGACATCTGGTAGGTCTTCGAGCCGCGGTCCACCTGCACGTCCAGGCGGGAAGACAGCGCGTTCACCACGGAAGCGCCCACACCGTGCAAACCACCGGACGCATTATAGGAGCCGCCGCCAAACTTACCGCCCGCGTGCAGCTTAGTGAACACGACCTCCACACCGGACAGACCGGTGCGCGGCTCAATATCGGTGGGGATACCGCGGCCATCATCGCGCACCTCAACCGAACCGTCACGGTACAGAATGACCTGAATGGACTGACCGAAACCGGCGAGCGCCTCATCCACCGAGTTGTCGATAATCTCCCAGAGGCAGTGCATCAGGCCGCGGGAGTCGGTGGAGCCAATGTACATGCCCGGGCGTTTGCGTACAGCTTCCAGACCTTCCAGCACGGAGAGGTGACGGGCGGTGTAGTTCGAAGACGCCACGGGAATCCTTTCAGGTGAATATGTCTGCGGTGGTGAACGCGCGTCGCACGCCAGGCGGAGTGAGGGCCCGGCTCACGTGCTACTAGGCAGAACGGATGCGGGGCACGACGCGTGTCGTGCCCCGCAGAGCGTTCAACGTTCGGAACTCCATTCTAGCGTGGCTTGGGGAAAAGGGTGGTCAGGACGGTCACCGATGGTGCTGTGCCTGGTTCCCACGTTCACCCCGCTAGTGTGCCTCACCCGTGGCACGCGAGGAGCTCTCGTGACGGTTCGTGACCATGATATTGGACTTGAAGTAGAACTCTTCGGGAAGCTCATTCGTGACCGGACCGTGCGGGAACTCGCTGAGCTTCGGCACGAAGTACCAGTCCATCAGCTCGCCGCTACTCTGCTTGAGCACGCGGCGTTCCCTCATGGCGTGGTGTACCTTGCGGCGCAGTCGCGGGCTGTCTTTCAGGGTGCTAGTGAAGACCCACGGAGTCTCGTAGCCCTCGACAATCGTGCCGAAGGTGATGCGCAGGTTGCCGTTCTCGTCAGCGTCCATCGTGAAGTCGCCGTCTGCGATGTCGGTGAAGGCGAGCATCCAGCTGTGTCGGCGTTCGTAGCTTTCGCGGGTGGTCTGCAGCGCCGCAATGATGCGGTGGTCAACCAGCAGCTCCACCTTGCGTTCGGTGATTTCACCCAGACGAGCGTAGGAGCCGAAGGCGCGGTTCGCGCCACTGCGGCGAGGCCACTTTGTCACCGCACCGTGTGGCACCTCCCCCGCAAAGGTGAAGGGGCCCGTAATAGTGCCGGGCAGGCGCAGACGCTCAAACGGAGCCGTCGGCAGGAAAGTCGTCAGTAGCTGATCGGAGCTCACCGACTTACCCCAGCGCGCCATCTCAAAGATGGTCGGCTCGGGGCCCACCGGGTAGAGGCGCGGCATCTTGCGACCAAACTCGTCAAAGCCCTCAATAAACTCACCGTTGGAGCTATACCCGGGCATGGTCGCGCCGAGCGGGCGAGTCCACGACCCCGAATACGGTTTGGTCAGGTGCGGGTTCTCCACCGGCAGGATGCTGGTGCGAGCGCCCAGGTAGGCGGGCATACGCGAGAGGTTACGCCATGCGAACTTCGCGGCAACCGCCTCGCGCCACCACATCGGGCGTTTGCCCGGGGTCTGCCCGCCCAGGCAGTGCATGAGCAGCCAGAATCCAGCCCAGCCGAGGCACCCTGCGGCAACCACCCAGAAAATAATCGTCAGCACAGTGTGCAGGGTTCCGGTCGCCCAGATGTTCGTGGCGATTAGAGCCATGAACGCCACCCACGCCGCCATGACGTACGGGCCGAGCGTAATCATCGGGTCGACCACCTTCACGGCGGCAATGACGCGGCGGTTCAGTCCGCGCCACACGTAGGAGTACGCCCAGCATCCGGCGGCAAGGGCGAGTGCCATCAGCAGAAGAAGGATGAGCATCGGTGTATCTCTTTCGCTGCAGGTTTTTCTACCGCGGTCGGTGACAACAAGCATCGGGCAGATGCCCCGCTGAAAGGCTCTTCAATAGCAAAACTCGCCTGCCGAAGGTACCTTCAGCAGACGAGTTTCTTTGGTGTCACTAACCTTGAGGTAAAGCTTCTCACACTATTGTGCCTTTAATTGGTATCCCTGTGGGGGATTTTAGAGGGATGCGTGAAAAATTCGCACCCAACCCCGCGTTTTCACCCAACAGAGCGGCACAGTGAGACCGGCACAGCGAGTACGCGCTGGCGCCTCAGCGACGGTTTTAGACAGCGGTTTTAGGAGACCAGCGCGGCAGCAATCTGAGGAATCAGCGCCTCAAAAGCACGCGCACGGTGGCTAATCGAGTTCTTAATCTCGGCGGGAATCTCAGCGCACGACTTACCAGCGTACTGGCCCTCGTACAGGGCGTTCTCACCGTTCAGCTCCACGGGGCGCAGAATCGGGTCGTAGCCGAAGCCGCCCTCCCCCGCCGGCGCAGTCAGCAGCTCGCCGGGCAGCTCGCCGTACTCAACCGCCTCAAAACCGTTCGGGGAGGCAACCGACGCCGCGCAGCAGAACTTCGCGCCGCGGTGCTCGGCAGGAATATCGCTCAGCTGAGCCAGCAGCAGGTTCAGGTTCGCGCTGTCATCACCGTGGCTACCCGCCCAGCGCGCCGAGAAGATACCGGGGGCGCCGTTGAGCACATCCACCGACAGGCCGGAATCGTCAGCAATAGCGACCAGACCGGTTGCCTCGGTAACAGCGCGCGCCTTCAGCAGGGAGTTCTCAGCGAAGGTCACGCCGGTCTCGGGAACATCGGGTGCGTTCACGCTGGAGGCGTCAACCACCTGGGTATCAACGTCCAGGCCGTCAATGCGTCCGCGCAGAATTTCGCGCAGTTCCTTGAGCTTGCCCTTATTGTGGCTCGCCAGAACAATCTTTGCGTCTGCCATAGTTTCTCCTTGTCGACGGAACTAGTTACTGAGACGGGTTAGTGTGCCAGTGCTTCACGCTGAATCTGAGCCAGCTCTGCGGTGCCTTCCAGAGCCAGGTCGAGCAGGCTGTTGAGCTCGTCGCGGTCGAAGGGCGCGCCCTCTGCGGTGCCCTGAACCTCAACGAACTTGCCGCTGCCGGTAACGACCACGTTCATGTCGGTCTCTGCGCGCACGTCCTCGGTGTAGGGCAAATCCAGCATGGGGGTGCCGTCAATAATGCCCACCGAAATTGCGGACACCGAATCGATCAGCGGGTTCGCCTTAGCGGGCAGAATCTTCTGCTCCTTCGCCCAGGTAATAGCGTCAGCCAGCGCCACATACGCGCCGGTAATCGAAGCGGTGCGGGTGCCGCCGTCAGCCTGCAGAACGTCACAGTCGAGCACGATGGTGTTCTCGCCCAGCTCGTCCATGTTGATGACCGCGCGCAGGGAGCGACCAATCAGGCGAGAAATCTCGTGGGTGCGGCCGCCCACGCGGCCCTTGAGCGACTCGCGAGAAGAACGGGTGTTGGTGGCGCGCGGCAGCATCGCGTACTCGGCGGTCACCCAGCCCTTACCTTCGCCCTTGAGCCAGCGCGGCACGCCCTCGGTGAAGGATGCGGTGCACAGCACGCGGGTGTTGCCGAACTCGATGAGGGCGGAACCCTCAGCGTTGCGGGACCAGCCGCGGGTAATGGTGATGGGGCGCAGTTCGTTGAGGGCGCGGCCGTCTTCGCGGGTTGCAGTCATGGGTTCTCCTTGGGTCTGTCTGCGGGGTCTGTGTCTGTCTGTTGGTTCTGTGTTAGCTGGCATGAAAGGCGTGTACCGGGGTTGTTATACCTAGTCCAGCTCATTTTACCCCAGTCTAGATCGGGCTTCGCCTAATCTAGCTCTGGCTTAGGGAGCGCAATCGCGGTGTTCAGCGGCGGGTCGAGCACCTCCACCACATTCAGGGTGGACGTGACCGGGTTAGCCTCCGTCGGGCGCGGGTAGATGCGGTAGCTTGCCGCCATTTCGGCAATGCCGACCGGGCCGGAGAAGGCACTACGCGCCTCCGCGTAGGCGATGTCCGGGTCGTTCCACACGGGCAGGTGGGTCAGCAACAGGTTACGCACGCCCGCCTCCGTGGCTGCCTCGCCGGCACGCTTGCCGGTCAGGTGAATACCGCGCAGGGCGTCATCGCGACCCTCCTGGTACGCCGCCTCGCAGAGGAACAGGTCAGCGCCGCGCGCAGCCTTGACCAGGCCCTCGCACAGGTCGGTATCGCCCGAGTACGAGAACACGGTGTGACCCTCACGGTCGTTGCAGGTGATACGCAGGGCGTACGGATCCTTCGAGGGGTGAAGCACGCGGAACGGCTCCACGCGGAAGGGCCCGATCTGCACGGGCTCGCCCTCGGTCCAGGTGTGATATTCGAACTCGGTGCTCATGCCCGGATCCGGGTCCAGGCCGTGAGTCGCCGAAAGGTACTCGTTAATCGCGGCGGGACCGTACAGCGGAATGCGGCCCTTGGGCCAGCCGCGCGGATCCCACTTGACCGCCACGTGCAGACCGGACAGGTCGATGCAGTGGTCGGGGTGCAGGTGCGAAATCAGAATCGCGTCAATATCGCTCAGGTCGATATGGCGCTGGAGCATGCCGAGTGAGCCGTTGCCCATGTCCATGACGATGCGCCAGGTACGACCCGCAAAGTCCGTGGCGGTGAGCATATAGCAACTAGCCGGTGAGACGGGGCCGGGAAAGGAGCCCGTGCAACCGATAACGGTTAGACGCATGAGGTGTCGTCCTTAGGGGTGGTGCCGGAAAATTCGGTGCCCGCGGAGGTGTGTGCCGCCTCTGCAGAATCTGCCGATTCGTCGATGTTGATGTTGCGGTGTGCCGCAAGCATTTCGGGGGTGAGCGCCGCCAACGAGCCGGTCGGGTAGCGTTCCGCCACGGAGCTGGTGTGGCGCACGTTGGTGACCTCGGGGCCGAGGAAGCGGCGCGCCAGCTGCGAGAACGTCTCAGATTCGCCGGTGGCAAGGAATTCGTGGCGCGGGTTTTCCTCGGGGATCGGGCTTTCAATGGCGTGGTTGAGCAGTTCGCGGTACACGTCCTTCGCGGTCTCATCCGCGGAGGAAACCAGGGTGACATCCTCACCCATAATGTAGGAAATCACGCCGGCCAGCAGCGGGTAGTGGGTACAACCGAGCACCAGGGTGTCCACGCCTGCGTCCTTGAGCGGCTGCAGGTACTCGCGGGCGGTCTCCAGCAGCTCGGGACCGGAGGTAATGCCCTTCTCCACAAACTCCACGAAGCGCGGGCATGCCACCGAGTGCACCTCAAGGTTCGGGGTAATCGCGAAAGTGTCCTCGTAGGCGCGGGAGGTGACGGTCGCCTCCGTCGCAATCACGCCGATCTTGCGGTTGCGGGTTGCGGCGAGCGCACGGCGGGCGGCGGGCTGAATCACCTCAATGACGGGGATGCCGTACTGGCGGGTGTAGCGTTCGCGGGCGTCGCGGAGCACCGCCGCGGAGGCGGTGTTGCAGGCGATGACGAGCATTTTCACGCCGGAGTCGACGAGTTCGTCCATGATGCGCAACGCGTTGGCGCGTACTTCTGCGATTTTGAGGGGGCCGTAGGGGCCGTGGGCGGTGTCGCCGACGTAGATGATGCGTTCGTGAGGCAGCTGGTCCATGATGGCGCGTGCCACGGTGAGTCCGCCGACTCCGGAGTCGAAGACGCCGATGGGTGCCGCGGCGGTGGGGCCTACGGGCGCGGGGCTACCCCAGGGGGTGCGGGCACGGTAGGGATTGGTTGCGTCGATACTGTCACTCATGTTTCACCTACACTTCGTTATCGGTCGGGTACCACGTTCTATGCTAACTCGCTAAGGTTACCCATTTATTCCATAGAGCGGCTAGATGAGTCGAGAACCACCATTATGTGGTTGTATATGACAATAGTTTGAGGGGTAATTCGAAAAATTCGTTCTATTCTTGTTCGTTTGCCCTGTCAGATGCTCCGTTGGGCGTTTCTTCTTCGTCGTCCAGCCCGTCGAGCATGGCGAGCATGAGCGAGTCCTGAACCCAGGAGACGAAGTTGTACACCACAGCCATGTACTCTTCCTGGGTCTCAATCTCGGAAGGGTCGGTGAACGCCGCAATATCTTCTGCGGTGTCTTCGTCCACGATGTAGAGGCGGTCGGCGAGCACCAGGCGAATATCGCCGAGCGCGGCAGCCCAGGCGCGGGCGTGTTCCTCATTCAGGCGCAGGTCGCTGGATTCAATGTCGAAGGCGAGCATCGCGAGGTTCGCGCGTTTGGTCTCGCGCAGGTCGCGTTCGGTATAGCGGCGGTATTCGGTGGCGGCCTCGTCGTCGCTGCTTGCGGCGGGGAGCAGGCGTGCTACGGCGCTGTCGGCGGGGATGGTGGGGTTTTCGGTGATGCCGACCAGCGCCTCCAGCGGGTCGACGGTGCCGCCGTCGGCGGTGGTATCTGCTGGGCGCAGTAGCGCGCGCACGTCTTCGGCGAGTTCGCGGATCAGGTCGCGTTCGGCGGGTTCGAAGGAGGCGGTGTAGCCTCCGGGGGTGCGGCGGAAGGGTCGCGCCATTAGTTTTCTACTTTCTCGAAGGTTGCCAGCAGACCCCAGGCGTGCATTGCCTGGGTATGTTTTTCGGCGTCTTCGCGCGAGCCGGTGAAGACGATTGCCTTGCCGTTGTTGTGCACCTGCAGCATGAGCTCTTCGGCGCGGGCGCGGGAATAGCCAAAGTGACTGCGGAAGACGTAGGACACGTAGGTCATGAGGTTGACGGGGTCGTTCCAGACGATGACTTTCCAGGGGGTGTCTGTGGCGAGGATGTTCTCCAGGGCGGTGTCGAGGTCGGTGTCCTCGAGGGTTCCGGTAGAGAGGGTCACGGCGGTAGTGTTCATTGGTTTCCTTTGCGGCCGGTTCCCTTTGATTATACGGGCGGGTATGTGTTGCCCCTGTGTGGCCCCTGTGTTCGTCCTGCGCTACTCCGGTGTTCGTTCTGCGTTGTGCCGGTGTTTATCGTGTGTTGTATCTGTGCAGAGTGCTGGTAATTTGTCATATTACAGCACTTAGAGTCAAGAATACTTTATGTAGTGATTGACACGCCGGTTTAAGAAGAAAAATACCCTAATACCCCACTACAATAAACACATGGCTACTACCTCTCTTCTCACCGACCACTACGAACTGACCATGCTCCAGGCGGCACTCGCCTCCGGCGCAGCCAACCGTAAGTGCACCTTCGAAGTCTTCACCCGCCGCCTGCCCGCAGGCCGCCGCTACGGCATCCTCGCAGGCACCGGCCGATTCCTCGAAGGCCTCGCAAACTTCCGCTTCAACGACGAAGAACTCTCCTTCCTCTCCTCCCGCAACATCGTCAACAAAGAAACCCTCTCCTACCTCGAATCCTTCACCTTCAGCGGCAACATCCGCGGCTACGCAGAAGGCGAAGCGTTCTTCCCCCACTCCCCCGTCATGCAGGTCGAAGGCACCTTCGCCGAAGCGTGCGTCCTCGAAACCTACCTGCTGTCCATCCTGAACTTTGACTCCGCCGTGGCGAGCGCCGCCTCCCGCATGAGCGCCGCCGCAGGCAACCGCCCCTGCCTCGAAATGGGTTCGCGCCGCGCCCACGAACGCGCCGCAGTCTCCGCCGCACGCGCCGCAGTGATTGCGGGCTTCGCGGGCACTTCCAACCTGGAGGCCGGTCTGCGCTACGGCCTGCACACCATCGGCACCAGCGCCCACGCGTTCACCCTGCTGCACGACAGCGAACGTGAAGCATTCGAGGCGCAGCTGCGTTCCCTCGGCGCCCGCACCACCCTGCTCGTCGACACCTACAATGTGGACGAGGCAGTCCGCCTCGGCGTGGAACTCGCGGGCGAAGAGCTTGGCGGCGTGCGCCTGGACTCCGGCGACCTGGTTGCCACCGCGGCACGTGTGCGTGAACTGCTCGACTCGCTTGGCAACACCCACACCAAGATCACCGTCACCAGCGACCTGGACGAGTACGCCATCGCATCCCTGGCGGCAGCACCCGTGGACTCCTACGGCGTGGGCACCAAGCTGGTCACCGGTTCCGGTGCGCCGACTTCCTCCATGGTGTACAAGGTTGTTGAGCGTGAGAATTCTGCCGGTGAAATGCAGCCGGTCGCTAAGGCGTCGGCTGGCAAGGCGTCCATCGGTGGCGCCAAGCGTGCGGCCCGCCGCCTCAACGGCATGGGCATTGCGACCGCCGAGGTTCTGGGCACCCACGAAGACCCGAGCCTGCTCGAAGACACCCGCCCGCTCATGGTGGACTTCGTCCGCAACGGCGAACTGCTCCCCGGATTCACCGGTGAGGAAGGTGTGCGCCGCGCAACCGCCCGCCACGCGGCCTCCCTGGCTGAGCTTCCCGAAGCTGCCCGCCGCCTCTCGGAGGGTGAGCCGATCATTCCGACCGAGTTCATCTAAACCACCCTTCTGAGATACTGTTTTCACCTGACGAATCTTCACCTGGCGAATCAGAGTGAAAACTCATTCCTACTTGTAAAGGACAGACATGTCTAAGGCACTGATTATTGTTGACGTGCAGAACGATTTCTGCGCCGGCGGCGCCCTCGCCACCGAGCGCGGTGCGGACGTTGCCGCGCTGATTAGCGAATACGTGGAGAACAACCACCACCGCTACGACGCGATTATTGCCACCCAGGACTGGCATATCGATCCGGGCTCGCACTTCTCTGACACCCCCGACTACGTTGACTCCTGGCCGGTGCACTGCGTCGCCAAGAGCGAAGGCTCGCAGATTCACGAGAACCTGGACACCGACTACATTGAGGCGTACTTCCGTAAGGGCCGCTTCGAGGCAGCCTACTCGGGTTTTGAGGGTCTTCTCGCCCCTGAGGATGAGGTCGCAACCGGCGAGCACGAGCCCGGTGCGGATGCGTCCGAGGACGGCCCGCAGACTCCCCTGTCGGAGTGGCTGGATGAGCGCGGTATCGAGTTCGTCGATGTTGTCGGTATCGCCACCGATTATTGCGTGTCGGCAACCGCTCGCGATGCGGTCGATGCAGGCTACGAGACTCGCGTGCTGCTTGACCTGACCGCGCCCGTGCACGAGGACAAGCTCGACGACGTGGTTGCCGAGCTTGAAGATGAGGGCGTCGAGGTGGTTGAGGTTCTCTAACCTCCACTATCGCTGTAGGTAACTCGCCATTTCAGGCAGGTACTAAAGATACAGAGGCGTTGAATATACAGAGGCGGATGTACTATCCCAGGCTCCCCGCCTTTTCGTAGGTGTATACCTTCCGGGGTTATCTGTTCTGACAACCCAAGGCTGTGGTGAACATGTTTTGGGTGTAGCGAAGGCCCGCAGGCATCAAAGTGCCTGCGGGCCTTCAGGTTGGCGCATTACTACCAACCTTTTCCTCAAAGCCATTGGTTTCACCGTTGAGACTCAACGAGACATCACTCAATGGCGTTCTCCGTGAGTGGCCAAAATACACCAAGAGACCACTCGCCAGAGAAGTACACAGTCCTCATGCCAGATATGCGCGGATGCGCCCCTGGAGGGACTAAAACTTAGGGGCCGACTCCCCCGCGCCTGAGGGAAATTTCAGGTGCGGGAGAACCGGAGGAGTTAGCATCTACCCCACCGAGCAGCCCAAGAGGGAGACTCGGATACGCACACTATTAGGAGCGCTCGCAGAAGCTAACTACCACGGAGCCGTTGGTACGCTTGCCACGCTCAGTGGTGACCTTCTTGTAAAGACCAACCTCAACGTTAGTAACGTCGGGTGCCAGGTAGGAACCACCTGCGCCACCGCCGCCACCGAGCTGGCCGAAGCCAACGTTCTGGCGGATACCGTTGGGGTTGTTGTTCCACTTCTGGGTCAGGATGATTGCAGCAGCGGAGGTAGAAGCACCGGAGCCACCACCACCGTAGCCTGCGCCACCACCTGCGGAGTATACAGACTGGTAACCGTTGAAGTTGTGGCCAGCAGAGTCGTACGTAAGAGCCCATCCCTCACCGTTAAGAACACCCTCTTCCTTCTTGGTGCGGTCGTTGTTATCGACCTGGTAGGAGTAGGAAGGTGCGCCGTTTGCACCGGCGCCAGCGAAGCCGTCGCCACCTGCGTTACCGGAGTTGGAAGAAGCGTAGAGTTCCTGGTTGTTGGTGTTGTCAAAGCCGATAACACCGTTGGGGGACTTGCCAGTGGGCAGGGCGGTCTTGGTACCACCGGTACCGCCGATACCACCTGCACCGCCCTTACCAGCTTCAACAGCAATCTGCTGGGCGTGATCCTCAGTGTAGTAACCGTAACCCTGCTCACCAGCACCACCGGTCAGACCCGATGCGCTACCTGCCTTAGAAGCCATGTAGGGGTACTCGGCACGGTTGCCATCAGACTTCCACCAACCAGCGTCAATTGCACCGGTGTAAACGTAGCGTTCGTTGTTGGAGCCACCAGCGTTGATAACACCAACGCCACCGCCACCACCGGCAACAGCAACGGGAACGCCGTCGATCAGCACAGCAGAGGAGCCACCACCCGAGGAGGAGAAGAGGCGACGCTTCAGCTGAGAGTTACCGGGCCACACTGCGTTAACCTTGGAGACAACGCTAGCCGGAATTGCGTCGGTGCCCTTAGAGGAACCACCGTTACCGTAGCCCTCACCACCCTCAGACGGGTCCAGCGGGAAGTTACCGACACCACCAGCTGCTGCCACGATCTCAACGACCTGGCCTTCCTTCACAGCAATGGTGCCAGAAATCTGTGCCGAAGCACCACCGGGAACTGCGGAGTACTGAGTACCACCGGGGCCACCGATAGCGACGAAGTTAATCTTGTCAACGTTAGCGGGAACCTTGAACTTCTGGACAGTCTTAGCACCTGCGGAAGTGCCTTCGATGGAGTATGCCGGAGTCTTCTTATCTTCACACTCGGTGGAGGAAGCAAAAGCGGGAACAACAGCAGATGCTGCAACAACCGGAGCAGCCCATGCTGCGCCAGCAACAACCTTGCGGCGAGAAATGTTAGTAGACATGTATGTCCTTCGAGAGTGATATCTTGGGCACTCACTCTCACCAAGAACGCGGCCGATAAATCCACGCAGGGCAAACGCACACACAAAAGTGAACATAGCGTGCAGAAGAGAGTGAATGCATGATGTTTCTATACAAGCGTCAGCCCCTGCACGCCCAGAAGATCAAAAACACAAAGGTCAGCTTCAAAAGCACAGGGAAACCCAACACTTGGAGAAAGCATACCCCCCCCCCCCCTATTAAAATTTCAAGCGAAAAACGCACACAATCTTCCATAAACCCACTTTGACATGCAGTGTTCAACCAGTACTTGAACTTTTATTCGCACACACTTCTCCCCTAAATCCCTCTGATACATCTTCCATAAACAACCTTCAGACGATGTTTTTCTCAAATTAGGGAGTAAAAACCAACATTAAGTTTTTCAAGAACCACCTATTCCCACTATCTAACCAACTTATTTCTCCGCGTATGTGCTTTTAAGCACCTGAGAAAACCTTCAGGTAAAAATCACTAAAAGAACTACAGCTACCCTACAAACGCAAGAAGCCCCGCGAGCGCATACTGAACTGCCTCCCGTTTCTTGGACAACGAAATTAAAGTCCAAGAAACGGGAGGCTTTTCATGTCTATAAATCTGGGAATGAGACACGATCGTTTGCTTCGGAAGCAGGCCGTGGAGATGTTTGAGAAGGGATGTGGCTATCGTCTGACCGCCAGAAGGCTTGGTGTGTCCGCCGCGACTGTGAGAGAGTGGCAGAAGATGTACCGCGTCATCGGGAAGGACGGGCTTCTTGCCATGGGAGTAAAGCAGGCCAGATACGACTATGAGACCAAGGTTGCCGCAGCGGCGGCCGTGGTTGATGGTGGGATGAGTAAACCTGAAGCAATGATGCGTTTCGGTATTGCAAGTGCGACACCGTTGAAGCAGTGGTGCAGGCTGTACCGTGAGGGCGGTGCGCAAGCGCTTAAGCCTAAGCCCAGGGGCAGGCCGAAAGGGTCAGCGCGGGCAGTGCCACCAACGCGTGAGGAGGAACTCGCCGAGCGCGTGCGCAAGCTTGAGGCACAGGTGGCGTACCTAAAAAAATCGATTGCCCTGAAGGCGCACAGGCGCTCCCAAACCGGGACAAAGCCCTAGTGGTCGCTGAGCTTTCAGGGCACGGGCACAAGCTGTACGATCTCCTTGAGGTGGCTGGCCTTGCCAAATCGAGCTACTACTACGCGTTGGCTCACCCCCAGCAGCCAACCAGAGTGCAGCTACGTCCCAAGGTCGCACAGATCTTTTCGCGAACCCCTAACGGGTGCGGTCACAGACAGGTGGCCATGTGCCTGCGCGCTGAGGAAGGGGTGCGTATCGCCGATAAGACGGTCTTGAAGATGATGCGTCAGATGGGGTTGCGTTGCGGTATACGCCGTGAGAGGGTCTATCACAGGTATAACTCCTATAAGGGGTCTGTGGGGCAAAGTTTTGAGAACATCATCGGTCGCAACTTCACGGCGACTGGTCCCTGGCAGAAGTTGGGTACTGATGTTACCGAGTTTAAGCTTTCCTTTGGTAAGGCCTACCTGGCGCCGGTCTACGATTTTGCCAGTAAAGAGATTGTCGCCTATTCCATCTCGATGTGTCCTAACCTCGTCCAGCAGCAAGAGATGCTTCAGGTACTCGTGGAGGCTAAACCTGAGGGGGTCAAGCCGGTTTTGCATTCGGATATGGGGTGGCAGTATCAGCATGAGACCTATATCAGGACGCTTGCTGATAATGGTTTTATCCAGAGTATGTCACGTAAAGGCAACTGTATCGATAACGGTGCTACTGAGCAGGTTTTCGGGCACCTTAAGGACGAGTTTTTTCGTGGCCAAGACTGGCAGACCTTTGAGAGTTTCAAGGCCGACCTTGACGCCTATATCATGCACTGGAATACGGTAAGGCGCCAGGTAAAGCTTAAGGGCCTGACCCCGGTAGAGTACCGGGATCAGGCCCTGAGGGAAGCCGTATAGCGGCTATTATTTAATGCGTCCAAGTTTCGGGGCGCAGTTCATACACACCCGCGGGGCTTCTCTCTACGTTCTATCCACGTTCTAGCGTCGGCCCACGAACCAGTCCGACAGCTTATCGATACGCGCCTGAATCTGCTCAGCAGAAGCCTGCGCAACCGCCGGGCCGCCACAAATCTTACGCAGCTCATTGTGAATCACGCCGTGCGGCTGACCCGAACGAATCGACCACGCCGCCACATTCTTCGCCAACTTATTGCGTAGCTCCTTCAACTGGCGGTGATCCACCACCGAAGGCGCCGCAGTCGCCGGGCGGCGTGCCGCATGCTCACGCTGATGCGCTCGCAACAGCGTACCCACCTGCTCGGCGTCCAGCAGACCCGGAATACCCAGGAAGTCCTGTTCCTCCTCACTACCCACGGCAAGGTTGCCGGAGGCGAACTCGGCACCGTCGAACAGCACACCGTGGAAGGACGCCTCGGAGCCGAGCGCCTCAAACTTACCGCGTGCCAGCTGCTCGGAGGCGCGCTCCTCCCGGTTTGCTTCCTCGAGCAGGTGATCGTCCAGGCCTTCAACCATGGGGTCGATTTCCTGGGGTGCGCCGCGGTCGAGGGCGTGGTCGCGCTCGACCTCCATGTCGTTGGCGAGCATCATCAGCTGCGGCACCGAGGGCAGGAACACGGATGCGGTTTCGCCGCGCTTGCGGGCACGCACGAAACGTCCGATAGCCTGCGCGAAGAACAGCGGGGTGCTGGTGCTGGTGGCGTACACGCCCACGGCGAGGCGGGGCACGTCCACGCCTTCGGACACCATGCGCACGGCGACCATCCAGCGCTGCATGCCTTCACGGAATTCGTCGATTTTCGCGGAGGCTTCACGGTCGTCAGAGAGGATCACGACGGGGTATTCGCCGGTGATTTTCTGAAGCTGCTCTGCGTAGGCTTTGGCGTCCGCGTGGTCGGTTGCGATGACGAGCGCACCGGCGTCGGGCACGGTGCGGCGCACCTCGGTCAGGCGCTTATCGGCTGCCGCGAGCACGGTCGGGATCCATTCGCCGTTGGGGTCGAGGGCGGTTCGCCACGCCTGGGAGGTGATGTCCTTGGTGAAGCCTTCGCCGAGGTTTGCCGCCATTTCCTCACCTGCGGAAGTGCGCCAACGCATCTGGCCCGAGTACGCCATGAAGATGACCGGGCGCACCACGTGGTCCTTCAGCGCGGGGCCGTAACCGTAGGAGTAATCTGCCTTGGAACGGCGGATACCGTCATTGTCGACCTCGTAGGTGACGAACGGAATCGGGGAGGTGTCCGAACGGAACGGGGTACCGGTCAGCGCCACGCGGCGGGTCGCGTCGTCGAACGCTTCACGCAGGCCGTCACCCCAGGACAGCGAATCACCGGCGTGGTGAATCTCGTCAAAAATTACGAGGGTCTTCGTTTCCTCGGTGTTGCGGGCGTGCAGCTGCGGCTTATTCGCCACCTGCGCATAGGTCAGCGCCACGCCCTTGTAGTGGCGGCTGATGGTCACGTCCGCGTTCTTAAAGTTCGGGTCAATAGGAATGCCGACCTTCGCGGCGGCGTCCGCCCACTGCTTCTTCAGGTGGTCGGTCGGCGCCACAACGATGAGCTGGCGGACCGTGCCGCGGTTGAACAGTTCCTTGGCGAGGGTGAGCGCGAAGGTAGTTTTACCCGCGCCGGGGGTTGCCACAGCCATGAAGTCGCGGGGGTTGGTTTCGAAGTACTTCTGCATGGCTTCTGCCTGCCAGGCGCGCAGGTGCACCGAGGTGCCCCAGGGGGCGCGGTCGGGGTATGCCGGGGAGAGCTTCGGCTTCACCATACTGTCGAATAGTGTGGGTTCCTCTGCGGGTGCGCTCATTCTCTCCTTCTTCCTCGTCTGCCTCTGCTGGTTCCCTCTGCCTGCTCAGAGCAAGATGACTCAGCGCAGGCGCCTCTCCCCCGTTAGGAGGCGGCACTCTGGTGTTCCTGATGCTCTGGTGTTTCTGTCGCTCTGGCGGTCTGGGCACAGCGAGGTTAAATTCTAGCACCACATCCGCGGGTTGGGCCGGGCTGTGGTGCAAGAATTTGGTGCTCGTCAGCTAAGTCTCATGAGCGGTGTTGGGCCGTTGAGTCTTGTTGCTGCGGCGTGTTATTTATTCGTATTTATTCAGGCGTATCGCCCAGGTTGTGTTGTCTGAGGCGTGTCGCCTGGCGCGTATTATTCGCCGGAGCCGTTGTCGCCGTCGTTGCCGGGTGCGAGGCCTTCGTAGATTTCCTTGCACTGGGGGCAGACGGGGAACTTCTGCGGGTCGCGGCCGGGTACCCACATTTTGCCGCAGAGGGCGCGCACGGGTTCACCGGTCAGCGCCGATTCGAGGATCTTTTCCTTGCGTACGTAGTGGGAGAAGCGCTCGTGGTCGCCGGGCTCAGAAAGCTGGGTTTCTTCGCGTTCGAGCAGGGCGGTGCCGCCTGCGGTTCCGGGGCCAAAGGGGTCTTCGATGCCTTCGATCGAGCTCATGTTTCTCCTTGATGATGAGGTGGGATACATAGGGTGAGGGGCGCCGCTGCACGGTTGGGTGATCGGCGCCTTCTCTATTTTAGTAGCAGTTGGGAGGTACTGAGCCCACGGGCGGTCAACATGGAGGCAGACCACAGCTTGGCCATAGGCTCTTAGGTATTGCGGTGAGCTTCTTTCCGTCAGAAGTTCGGGGCTAGAATTTCGGGCGGCATAGAAGCATAGAAAAGGGGTTCCGCGCCAGGCTTAGTACCTAACACGGAACCCATCTCTTTTATTCCTGATGTGCTGGAGCTTCGACTCTTGTTAGTTCGCTTGGAAGCGTGCCACACGCTCCAGCATCTTGGAGCTGACTTTGTCGTAGCGGTGGCCGCCCCACGCCACGCCGCCCACGAGCAGTGCAGCACCAATCAGCAGCTGAATCAAGCCACCGTAGACGAGGGTCAGCACATCCTGCGTGCGGAAAATGTACACAACAACAGAGATACCGCCGGGTAGCGCGCTGAGCATCACCAAAACTATAGAGAGCATCAGCAGTAGCTGCTTAGCGAAGCCGTCAGTGTTCTTCGGGTTCTTGAACGGGTTAGCCCCGGGAGGCGCCACGGGCGGGCTAATGAAGGTGTCCATCACGCTGCCCATACCAGCCGCTGCGGCGAGCACGCCCAGCTGGTGCATCAGCACGATGGGGAAAAGCTCCAGGTGTCCATTTGCCGCTGAGGCGACGAACACCATCACCACTACGATCGGAACCATCAGGATGCTGTAACCCCAAAGCCTGCCGATACGGTCGTCAATACCGCGCAGCGGGGAGAGCACGTGCAGGCTGAATGCGGTATTGTCGTAGGAGACGAGGTAGCACATGTAGTAGCCAGTGAAGATGGTGCAGAAGTACATCCAGAATCCGAAGAGATGTATCCCGCCGCTGTCGACAATCTTGTAAGCTTCCGCCGCATTAACGCCGTTAAAAAAATTGACCTGAGTTTCAGCGGACCCTACAGAGCTCAGGAACAGCGGCATGGCCACCGTCAGCATCAGATAAATCATGACGGTGCTTGCGGTCAGCAGCTGCAGACGGTTGTCTTTCAGGAGCGAGTGCAGGGTTCGTGCCGCTACGGCGCCGCGCGGGGTTGCGGGGAAGCGAGCGAAGAAGCCCAAATCACCTGCGGCGACTTCGGCTGCGCTCGCGTGGTGGGCGCCACCACCCACATTCGCCATGGAGCGTGCAAGATTCTTACCCCACAGCCACCAACCGCCAGCCAGGTAGACGAGGGTCAGAGCCAGGCAACCAAGGGCGGCGCCCATATTGCCGGTCGCCATAAAGTAGGGCACAGCAAACGCGGACCCGAAGGGGGTCACGCCCAGCCACGGCAGGTAGGGTAGCATCTCTTCCCAATGCTCGGTCAGGTAAATCATCGTTCCACCGAAGATGAAGCCGGCACTCATCATCAGTAGCGCGGCAACGATCATCAGGGTGTTGGCGATGCGCGGGTTATCGTTCAGAACCATGCCCAGGCGGTTGGCGAAACGCGCCCACACCATGAGGTTCGCAAGGCCGAGCACGCAGCAGATGAGGTACACGACCAGCGCGAGCGGTTGCGATATAAACGCGATCGCACCCAGCAGCACGGCAATGATGCTGGCAATGCCGGGGATACCCACGAACCCGCCGAGGAACTGGCCCTTCTGCAGGGTGGAGGGCTTGATGGGGAAGAGCACGAATCGGCTCTCGTCCAGGGTGCCGTCCAGTCCGCTAAAGAAAATGGGGACAATAGCCCAGGCGAGCGCAATAACCGCGCCTACCAGGAGGGTTCCGAGCTGACCGTATTCGGGTACCTCCGAGTTAGCGATAAAGTATGCGGAGCCGAGGCCGAAGAGCATACCGCCCGCGTAGAGCGCCGCAAAAATCAGGCCGATGAGCGCCCAGATGCTACGGCGGAAGGCGGCGAGCACATACTGCCACTTTAGTGAGACGAGGTGCCCAACCATGACAATCCTTCCGAGGAGGTGCGGCCGCCGACCAGCTGCACGAATCGTTCTTCAAGGCTCATGCCGGCGCGTACTTCGTCGACGGTTCCGGCGGCGAGAATACGGCCGGAGTCCATGACGGCTACGTGGTCGCACAGGCGCTGGACAAGGTCCATCACGTGCGAGGAGATGACGACGGTACCGCCGGAAGCAACGAAGCCACGCAGAATGTCCTGAATATTAGCGGCAGAAACCGGGTCGACCGCCTCGAAGGGCTCATCCAGAATCAGCACGGAGGGCGCGTGGACAAGGGCGGCGGCGAGCGCAATCTTCTTGGTCATACCGGCGGAGTAATCGGCAACGGCACGACCCGCAGCGTCGGTCAGGTCCATTGCGGCGAGCAGGTCCTTGACGCGGGAGGCGACGGTTTCCTTATCGATGCCGTGTAGGTAGCCGGAGTAGGTGATGAGCTGCTCGCCGGTGAGCTTGTCGAAGAGATGCACGCCGTCGGGCAGCACACCCAGGTGCGCTTTGGCCTTGAGCGGGTCGGCCCACATGTCGATGCCGCGCACGTAGGCGGTGCCTTCATTGGGCATGAGCATGCCGGTGACCATGGAGATGGTGGTGGTTTTACCGGCGCCGTTGCGGCCGACCAGTCCGTAGAAGGATCCGGAGGGGATGTCGAGGTTGATGCGGTCGACGGCGACCTTCTGACCGAATGCCTTGGTGAGGCCGCGGATTTCGATGGCGGGGCGAGCGCCAGCTACAGGTATAGTCTGCGGGGTGACGGGTAGCTGCGGTGCTACCGATGCGGGAACTACAGCTTCAGGAGCTTCTGGGGCTACAGATTCGGAGGCTACAGCCTGGGGTGCTGCCGCGGCGGGGGTTGCCTCTACTGTGGTCTCTAGTACCGGGTTGGTCTCTTGTACCGGGTTCTGCGGTGAACCTGGTTCTTGCGGGTTCGGGTCCTGGGGAAAGTGACTAGTGTTCATATTTTCACCCTACCACCCCCCCCCATGAGGTCTAGCAGGTTTGGTGATGAAACCTGCATTATTAAGTACTCACAACGCATATTATGGACATTCCGGAGTGCTATAGATACCATCCAGCCGCACTATCAGACAGGTTGAGTCGATAAACTCTCCCCACCCTCAAAACCGCCAAAAAACGCAAAACAGAACGGGCTACCGTCTACCCCCGCAACCCGAGTGCGGGGGTAGACGATAGCCCGTCCGTATTCAACGTTTCAGCCGCCTAGATTAGCCAGAGCTAGCTAGACCGGCTCATGACGTTTCCCAGGCGACAGCGCCTTTTAGAACAGCGCCATAGTCAGTGCCGCACGCGCCTTGACGGTGCGCGGGTCAGATGCACCCACCACATCGAAGAGCTGCACGAGACGCTCGCGCACACGCGCCTTATCGTCAGGACCAACAGCGCTGAACAGGCGCAGTAGACGGTTGTACGCGTCCTCCACGTGGCCACCGACCAGGTCCAGGTCGGCTACGTTGAACGCGGCGTCAATGTTCATGGGATCTGCCGCGGCCGCCGCACGTTCGGTTGCCATGTCCAGATCCTTCACACGGGCGAGCAGTTCAACCTGTTCCAGGCCGAGCTTCGCTTCCTTATCACCGGGGTTCTCGGCAATTGCCTTGCGGTATGCGGCGCGGGCGCCCTCCAGGTCGCCGCGGTCGAGGGCGGCGACAGCTTCTGCGTGCAGGGGCGGCAGGGGCTTTTCATCTTCGGGAACGACCGGGTCGAAGCCGCCGGGCAGCTGGTACTGTGCCGCGAGTTGCAGAACCTGGGAGAGCACATCGCCGAGGTCTTCTGCGCTGACCGGGCCGGTGTAAATCGGTGCCGGGCGGCCCGCCAGAACGGCAACGCCCGCGGGCACGCCGCTCACGCCGAATGCCTGGGCAGCTTCGGGGAGCTTGGTGACGTCCACGGCAGCGCAAATCATGCTACCTGCGGCGGAATCAACAAGCTTCTGCACGCCTTCGAGCATCTGCAGGGAGGAGGGCGAGTGCGGCGCGTAGAGCGCAAAAATCACGGCGCCCTGGCTGGAGAGCTGAACGAACTTCTGGAACTCTTCGGGGGTGTTGACCTCGTAGCGCCAGGTGGGAGCGGAGGGGGTCTGCTCGCCGCCCTGTTCGCCAGCAGACTGTGCCGCGTTGGGGTTCAGTTCCATGGCGTTGCGTACGGAGGCGGGAATCTCCTGCGCTGCCCCGTTCTGCACTGCCCCGTTCTGTGCTGCACTACCCTGCGCGACGTTACCCTGTGCCGCGTTCTGGGATGCGCCGCGGTCTGCCGGATCAAAAATAATGCTCATCCTGGGCTCCTTTACGTTCTGTACCTATTGTTGCGTGCGGGCTAAATCCTTCACGCGTTCCTTCCTCTATTATCCCCACAACGCACCGTTGCGAGCGCCCGTTCTCTGTCGCCTACGCTCTGAGCTCATGCCGGGGATAGCGTTTGGGCTATTGCCCGATCCGTCCCGCAAATATCTCTCCCACATGCACTCCCCTGTCCTTGGGATTCACCGTGGACGCCGTAACAAAGTAAACCAGCCGGTAGAATGGCACAGTAGAGAAAAAATACCCGGAATGATTCGGAAAGGAAGAGCATGAGCGAGAAGAAAGCCTCAGAAGCTCCCGCAGAGACGACATCGTCCCCCGAGACGCGCAAGAAGGAATCCCTCACCGATCAGCTAACGGAGACCTTCAGCGAGCTGACCGAAAGCATTAGCCAGGTGCGTTCCAACCGCCGCCGCGCTTCTATGCCTCCTACGGATACCATTCCGGTGGTTCCCGCCGCTTCTGAGGATGCGCCTCCCGCACCGAAGGTTGTCGGCAACGGCAAGACCTCCATGATGCACAACCCGGTTGCGTTCGGCTTCCTCATGACCGTTGGCGTGGGTTTGGCGCTTTTCGCCTACTACATTTTCAATAATGTGGGTGCCTTGGTGGGTTGGGTGACCGGTGCTATTTTCATTGCTTTGGGTCTGGACCCGATTGTGCGCCGTCTGGAGTCCTGGGGCATTAAGCGCGGTATCGGTGTGATTGCTGTGCTTGCTGGTTTTGCTGGCGCCGTGACCGGTCTGGTCATGACCATTGGCCCGATTATTAGCGAGCAGGCTTCTAAGTTTGTTCAGTACGCGCCGGGTATCTATCAGAACACGATTGATTCTGATTGGTACCACGAGCTTGATCAGCGCTTTAACATCAGCAGCTGGGTGAATGAGAACATCCCGAAGTTCTTGGAGACAACGTTCTCCTCTTCGCAGGTCAATAGCTTCATGTCGAGCCTGGTTTCTGCGGGTTCTACTCTGGCGCAGAGCGTGACCGGCGTGATTATTGTGCTGTTCCTGTCTCTGTACTTCCTCACTTCGATGGACACCATCAAGGCGTGGGGTGTTCGTCTGGCGCCGGCGTCTAAGCGTGTGCGCGTCAAGTACATTACCGACAAGATTACCGAGTCGGTGGGTAACTACGTGATGGGTCAGGCTCTGGTTGCTGTTCTGAATGCTTTTGTGGCGTTCTTTATTATGCTGTTTCTGGGCTTCAGCTTCCCGCAGTTGATGGCTTTGGTGGTCATGATTCTGGCGTTCATTCCGCTGGTTGGTGGCGTGATTGCGCTGATTTTGACCTCGCTGATTCTGCTGACTCAGGGCTGGAGCTTGGCGCTGTGGTTTGCGGTGGCGTACTTCCTGTATCTGCAGGTGGAGGTTCCTGCCGGTGTTGCGATTATTTCGGTGGCTGCCGGTGGCGCGCTCTGGGGCGTGCTGGGTGCGCTGATTGCTATTCCGGTGGCGGCTTCCATGCTGATTCTGGTGCGTGAGGTGTTCATTCCTCGCCAGGACCAGCTGTAGTCGGTTCTAGATTCTCTACGCGCTCGCTGCTCTCCCCTGGGGCGGGCATCGCATATAACGCAGAAGGCGGCGGCTTTGGATGTTCTATCCAAAGCCGCCGCCTTTACGTTTTATACCGAGCCTTTAGAGCTCAGTAATTTCTTCTGCCACCGCGCCGTTGTACTCGGTGGGCAGTTCGGTGGGCACACCGGTCACGATGCTGACAATAGTGTTCAGGACCTGCTGCACGGACTTCTCGCCCACCCACAGGTGCTTGCAACCCTCAAAGGGAAGAACCTGGGTGCGCGGTACAGCCGCAAAACGCTCACGCGCCGCCGGAGGCTGCAGGTAGTCGTCATGCTCAGGCACCAGCGCGTACAGCGGGTTCGAGATCTTGTTCCACTCATCCAGCTCAGCCGGGTGCACGCGGTGCAGCGGCGGGGAGAGCAGAATAGCGCCGGTGAACTCATTCGCGTATTCGGGCGCGTACTTGAGCACCAGCTCGGTGCCGAAGGACCAGCCGACCAGCCAGGGGTTCGGCAGGGCACGCTCGCGCACGAACTTCAGGATTGCGTCGAAGTCCTTCTTCTCGGCAAAACCGCCGTCAAAAACGCCTTCGCTGGTGCCACGAATCGAGGAGGTGCCGCGGGTGTTAAAACGCAGCACAGCGATGTTCGACAGCGCCGGCAGACGGAAGGACGCCTTCTTGTACACGTGCGAGTCCATGTAGCCGCCGTGGGTGGGCAGCGGGTGGAAGGTCACCAGGGTTGCCTTGATTTCGCCTTCGGGCAGGGCGAGTTCGCCGACGAGGCGCTTGCCGTCCGCGGTGGTGACGGTGAAGTTCTCACGGCGCGCCGGCAGAACGGTGCGCGCCTTAATGGGGGTGGGTTCAGCGGCGGTGCTGAAAACGTAGCGGGCGGGGTCGAATTCCTGCTCGCGGGTGATATCGGCGGTGTTGCTCATTGCGTTCCTTCAAGAATTGGATTCGAGAATGTGGACTAGGATCTTGGGTCTTTGGTCTTGGGCTGCATCTAAAGTGCAGTGTTCAGCCTATTTGCGGCGGGTGCGCCAGCAGTGCTGATGCCAGTGCCGGCGCTCATCAATGGCGCGGATACGGCCCATCGTGTGGCTTTCCTGCCACACCACCAGATGCGCGGTTCGGGGAGGAATCGGGCGGTAGCATTCGGGGCAAGTGTAGGTTTTTTGGGCGTTGACGGCGGGAATGTATTGCACCAGCCAGTCGCCGTATCGGTCACGTTCCAGTCGGGGCGCAGGGTCCAGGATCCTGCTGATATCACGCCCTGCGGGTGCTTGACGGTGCCACTTATCGCTGGTGGTGCCGGATGCTCGCCTGCCGGGATGATTCTTACGTGCCATGAGCCCTATTCTACCGCGCTGCTCAGCTATCTCTATCTACCTACCCTGCCGCTGTTCGCTCTGCGCTCTTCCTCATTCTGGCATGGTACTCCCCCGCTCTGTGCCGCACCTCCCTACTGTGCCGTACTTCCCTACTGTGCCCCCGTACCGCGACCTGTACCAAGCTCAGGTTCCCTAGCTCATACCCTCACCTGCTAGAGCCAAACACTCGTACCTGCTAGAGTGGACGGATGCGTATTGTCATTGCTGAATGCTCCGTAGATTATGAGGGCCGCCTCCGCGCCCACCTGCCCCGCGCTACCCGCCTGCTGATGGTCAAGAATGACGGCTCCGTCCTCATTCACTCCGACGGCGGTTCCTACAAGCCCCTGAACTGGATGAGCCCTCCCTGCTCCCTGCTGGTAGCTGAGCGTGAGGACGTTCCGCAGAGCATCCGTGAGGACCTAGAGTCCGATGTTCAGCAGCTGTGGACCGTTCAGGCAGCTAAGAGCGATGACCGCCTCATGATTCGCATCTACAAGATTGAGCACGAGCACGCCACCGACCTGGGTGTTGATCCCGGCCTCATCAAGGACGGTGTGGAGGCTGATCTGCAGCGTCTGCTCGCAGAGCAGATCCACACTCTCGGTGAGGGCTATTCGCTGGTGCGCCGCGAGTACCCGACCGCTATCGGTCCGGTAGACATCATGGCGAAGGATGCGCACGGCGTCTCCGTGGCGGTTGAGCTCAAGCGTGTGGGCGATATTGACGGTGTGGAGCAGCTGACCCGTTACCTGGAGTTGCTCAACCGTGACCCGCTGCTGGCACCGGTGCGCGGCGTATTTGCGGCACAGACGATTAAGCCGCAGGCACGTACCCTGGCTGAGGACCGCGGTATCCGCTGCGTGAGCCTGGACTACGATGCGATGCGCGGCGTGGACGACTCCGCTGACCGTCTGTTCTAGCTGACCGTCTGTTCTAAACGGCTCTAGGCTAAGCAGCTGCACATAGCTTGAGGGGCGCCTCCCGACCATGGGAGGCGCCCCTTTTCAGCCCATCATCTTTCTGCCCGCGCTCTTTCGGCGCACGCGTTCTTTCTGTGCACACTCTCGTTCTGCGTAAACAATCTACCCCCGGATACACCAATCGCCGGTGCCCCTCCCCTTTCAGGGTGGAACACCGGCGAGGTGTACACAGTGGCTAATTCCCGCTGAGGGGAACCAGCTTTAGATCTGTGCGTGCTTTGCAACGATGGTCACGTGATCGTTCGAGACGGTCAAGAAACCTGCGTTGAGGATGGTCTTAATGGGCTCACCATCAACGGGTTCAATGAGCAGCTCGCCGTCCTGTGCCAGCAGCGTGCAGGTGGGGATCATGCCCGGCAGGATGCCGAGGTCACCGCTGACGGAGCGTGCACGAACGTACTTCGCTTCGCCAGTCCACACGACGCGTTCGCGGGAAACAACTTCAACTTTCAGAGCCATGATTACTTAGCTCCAGTCTGTGCCTTGATTTCCTCGTAGCGGCGCATAACGTCGTCCATACCACCAATGTTGTAGAACGCCTGCTCGGGGATGTGGTCGACATCGCCGTTGCAGATCATCTGGAAGGACTCGATGGTGTCCTTCAGCGGAACGGTCGAACCCTCGACACCGGTGAACTGCTTTGCAGTGTAGGTGTTCTGGGAGAGGAACTGCTCGATACGACGTGCACGTGCCACGACGATCTTCTGCTCCTCGGAGAGCTCGTCCACACCCAGAATCGCGATGATGTCCTGCAGTTCCTTGTTTTCCTGCAGAATAGCCTTCACGCGAATTGCGGTGTCGTAGTGCTCCTGACCGATGTACTGTGCGTCCAGAATTCGGGAGGTGGAGGACAGCGGGTCAATTGCCGGGTACAGACCGCGCGATGCGATTTCACGAGAGAGCTCGGTGGTCGCATCCAGGTGCGCGAAGGTGGTTGCCGGCGCCGGGTCGGTGTAGTCATCCGCAGGCACGTAAATTGCCTGCATGGAGGTGATGGAGTGACCGCGGGTGGAGGTAATACGCTCCTGCAGCAGACCCATTTCGTCCGCCAGGTTCGGCTGGTAACCCACTGCGGAGGGCATGCGGCCCAGCAGGGTGGAAACCTCAGAACCTGCCTGAGTGAAACGGAAGATGTTGTCGATGAACAGCAGCACGTCCTGGTTCTGAACATCGCGGAAGTACTCCGCCATGGTCAGACCGGTCAGTGCCACGCGCAGACGGGTTCCCGGGGGCTCATCCATCTGGCCGAACACAAGAGCGGTGTCCTTCAGAACGCCTGCTTCTTCCATTTCGACCCACAGGTCGTTACCCTCACGGGTACGCTCGCCAACACCGGTGAACACGGAGGTACCACCGAAGTTACGAGCCACACGGGTAATCATTTCCTGGATCAGCACGGTCTTACCCACGCCTGCACCACCGAACAGACCAATCTTACCGCCCTTGATGTAGGGGGTCAGAAGGTCGATGGACTTAATACCAGTCTCCAGCATTTCGGTGGAGCCTTCCAGCTCTGCGAAGCCGGGAGCGGCACGGTGGATCGGCCAGTAGGTGTCAGCCTTGATCTCGGAGTTCGGCACGTCGAGTGCGTCACCGAGAACGTTGAAGATGTGGCCCTTCACGCCGTCACCAACGGGGACGGAGATCGGTGTGCCGGTGTCGACTACAGCCTGACCGCGGACCAGGCCGTCAGTCTGCTGCAGGGAGATAGCGCGAACGATCGAGTCGCCCAGGTGCTGTGCGGTCTCGAAGGTGATGGTGCGGGTGCGACCGTCGAGGGTCAGCTCGGTGGTCAGAGCGTTGTAAATCTCGGGGACCTGACCGGCGGGGAACTCGACGTCGACCACGGGGCCGATGACGCGGGCAATACGACCCGTTGCGCCCTGAGTCGGTGCGGAGACCGATTCGTTGTAGGTGGCAGTCATATTTCTCACTTACTTAGAAAGTTTGGACAGTTGATGGCTTCGTTGGCGTACAAGTACTAGGAGCCGAGGGCGTCTGCGCCGCCCACGATTTCGGAGAGCTCCTGAGTAATTTCCGCCTGACGTGCGTTGTTCATCAAACGGGTGTACTTGGTAATCAGCGTCTCAGCGTTGTCACCTGCGGTCTTCATCGCGCGCTGGCGGGATGCCAGCTCACTTGCTGCTGCCTGCAGGAGGCAGGAGAAGATACGCGATGCAATGTAGCGCGGCAACAGCGCGTTGAGCACTTCCTCGGCGGAGGGCTCGAACTCGAAGGATGCCGCCTGCTCGTACTCAGCCTTGGTCAGTTCCTGGTCGGGAACGATTTCCTCGCCCATAGCCTTTGCGTCACCCACGTGGATGGGCAGCAGGCGCAGGATCTTGGGTTCCTGAACAACCATCGACTTGAACTCGGTGTATACGATGTGCAGTTCGTCCACGCCGCCCTCTTCGAAGGGCAGGTCGTAGGCTTCGAGCAGCGCGTCACGAATTTCGACGGCAGTTTCAACACGAGGTGCATCGGTGTGCCCCTCCCACGCACGGGCGTAGGGGCGCTCACGGAACTCGAAGTAAGCCTTTGCCTTACGGCCAACCAGGTACAGCTGTACCTCCTGGCCGTTAGAGCGCAGCCTCTCAATCAGAGATTCGGTACGACGCAGGATAGCGGAGGAGTACGAACCTGCCAGACCGCGGTCACTGGTAACAACCAGGATTGCGGAGCGACGGTGTTCGTAGGTTCCGAACTCGTGCGGCTTGTGAATCAGCGGGTGCTTAATACCGTGCTGAGTCGCAACCGCAGTCACCACGCGGGTCAGAGCGTTCGCGTAAGGGCCGGCTGCCTGAGCAGCGTTACGAGCCTTGTTAATGCGGGAGGTCGCGATCATCTCCATCGCCTTGAAGATCTTCTTCATAGACGACGTCGAAGCAATCTTCTGTCGGTAAACCCTAATCTGGGCTCCCATAGAGCTTCCTTTCTCCTTGCTTTCTGCCCCGCCCCAGCCTCATAGCTGAGGCGGGGAGAAGGCGAGGACTAATCGCTAACCGATGGTTTCCTGAGTGATGTCGCTATCGCGAGCTGCCTTGTGCTCCTCGTGACCTGCGTCGACGAGGTGGCTGCTGCCCTCAGACTTGAAACCCTGCTTGAAGTCAGCAACTGCGGACTTCAGAGCTGCAACGGTGTCATCCTCAAGCTTGCCGGAGGAAGCGATATCGGTCAGTACCGAGGTCTTGTGACGCAGGTACTCGATGAAGCCTTCCTCGAAGCGCAGCACGTCGGAAATCTCGATGTCGTCGAGGTGACCGGAGGTACCAGCCCAAATGGAGACAACCTGCTCTTCAACTGCGTACGGGGTGTACTGCGGCTGACGCAGCAGCTCGGTCAGGCGAGAACCGCGGGTCAGCTGTGCCTTGGTTGCATCGTCCAGGTCGGATGCGAACATTGCGAACGCTTCCATCGAACGGTACTGTGCCAGCTCCAGCTTCAGGGTACCGGAGACCTTCTTCATAGCCTTGGTCTGTGCGGCACCACCAACACGGGAGACGGAGATACCGACGTCGACTGCCGGACGCTGGTTAGCGTTGAACAGGTCGGACTGCAGGAAGATCTGGCCGTCAGTAATGGAGATGACGTTGGTCGGAATGAAGGCGGAAACGTCGTTTGCCTTGGTCTCAATGATCGGGAAGCCGGTCATCGAGCCTGCGCCCAGGTCGTCAGAGAGCTTAGCGCAACGCTCCAGCAGGCGGGAGTGCAGGTAGAAGACGTCACCGGGGTATGCTTCACGTCCCGGCGGGCGGCGCAGCAGCAGGGACACAGCGCGGTATGCTTCTGCCTGCTTCGACAGGTCGTCGAAGATGATGAGGACGTGCTTGCCACCGTACATCCAGTGCTGGCCGATAGCCGAACCGGTGTAGGGTGCCAGGTACTTGAAGCCTGCTGCGTCGGATGCGGGAGATGCCACGATGGTGGTGTACTCCAGCGCGCCGCGAGTCTCAAGGGTGTGGCGGACAGCTGCAATGGTGGATGCCTTCTGGCCAACAGCCACGTAGATGCATCGAACCTGCTTCTCGGGGTCACCGGAAGCCCAGTTGTCCTTCTGGTTCAGAATGGTGTCGATCGCGATAGCGGTCTTACCGGTCTGGCGGTCACCAATGATCAGCTGACGCTGACCGCGACCGATCGGAATCATCGAGTCGATTGCCTTCAGACCGGTCTGCAGCGGCTCGTGAACCGACTTACGCTGGGTCACGCCGGGAGCCTGCAGCTCCAGTGCGCGGCGGCCTTCAGCCTCAATGGGGCCCAGGTCATCGATCGGGTTACCGAGGGGGTCAACAACGCGACCGAGGTACGCGTCGCCAACGGGCACCGAGAGGACCTCACCGGTGCGGTGTACGACCTGGCCCTCTTCAATACCGGTGAAGTCACCCAGGACAATCACACCAATATTGCGGGTATCCAGGTTCTGTGCGAGGCCGAGGGTGCCGTCTTCGAAACGAAGCAGCTCATTCGCCATAACCGAGGGAAGGCCCTCGACACGAGCGATACCGTCGGAGGCCGATACAACTCGACCCACCTCAACACGTTCTGCATTGCCGGGTTCGTAAGACGCTGCAAACTCGTTCAGCGCATTACGGACATCTTCGGCATTGATGGTCAGTTCGGCCATCTTGTGTCCCTGCTCTCTCATTGTGGTTGCGTTCCGTCAACGGAACCAACCGAAACTTGCAATTCGGGTTGAACGGGCGGGCAATGCCACTGCTTCTGCGAAGGAGGCATCTGCCACGCACCCGCAACCCGAGGTATCTTCTAAATCACCGTTGCGACGAACGGTTCAGCGTCGCTAGCTTGAGCCGCTAGCCGATGGAACGAGCCAGGTCGGACATGCGGGTCTCGACGGTACCGTCGATCACCTCGTCGCCCACCTGAACACGCAGACCGCCCAGAACGGCGGGGTCCACCGAAACGTCGAGCTTCAGCTCACGGCCGTACACGGCGTTGAGCGCGCGACCGAGACGTTCAAGCTGTGCCTGCGACAGCGCAATCGCGCTAGTTACTCGCGCAATGTAACGGTTCTGTCGCGTGACGATGATTTCTGCGAACTCATCGGCTACCCGTGCAGCGTGACGGCCGCGGGGGTTGGAGCCAACTCGTTCGAGCAGAAGCACACCTTCGGCGGTGGTGGCGGGGCCACCGAGCGCCACGGCGAGCTTCTTCTTTGCTTCTTTGCTTGCCTGATGGTCGGACAGCGCTTCCTGCGCCTGAGCGTTGGAATCAACGGTACGCACAAAGGTGAGTAGTTCGTTGAGTACCTCGTCCAGGGCGTCCACGCCACCGCGAGACTGAGCCGATGCGGTCACGGCGAGCACTGCTGCACGCTCCAGGGCATTCGCCAGATCAGCATCATCAGACCAGCGCTGAGCCACCGCATTGGTGAACACAGCCATAGCCTGAGAAGAGATCTTGCCGCCGAAGACGGTGTTAGCGATACCCTGACGTGCTGCTGCATCACGCGAAGAATCGGTGACAGCACGGCGCAGGGTGCCGTTGTGGTCGAGAACATCAACCACAGCGAAAAGCTCGCTCGCCAGGTTCAGGGGCTGCAGGGAAGCGTGAGCTTCCAGCACCTCTTCCACCTTGCTCAGTGATTCAGTAGATACTCCTGCCATTACCGAGCCGCACCTGCGTTCTGCTTCTCGGTTTCAAGGTCAGCAAGAAAACGATCTACCACACGGGCCGATCGCTCATCATCGTTGAGGGCTTCGCCCACAATCTTGCCGGCAAGGGTCGTAGCAAGAGTGCCAACCTCGGAACGGAGGGACACTGCTGCTGCCGCACGCTCTGCCTCGATAGCCTTTGCTGCATTATCGCTAATGCGCTGAGCCTCAGCGGTTGCACGCTCGCGAGCATCGGCAATGATTGCCTCGCCCTCTGCGCGTGCCTCTTCACGAATCTTCTGAGCCTCCAGTCGAGCGCTTTCGAGCTGCTGGGTGTACTCATCGCGAGCCGCTGCAGCCTCTGCCTGTGCCTTCTCGGCCTTGGCAAGGCCACCTTCGATTGCTTCCTTACGGTCCTGGTAGATCTTCTCGAACGCCGGGACAACGTACTTAGCAACGATGTAGTAGAGGATCAGGAATCCGATGAGGGTAATGACAATTTCCCCGACGTCGGGAATCAGGGGGTTCGAAGTTGCCTCCGCTCCCCCTTCGCTTGCCAGATAAATCATGGAGGGAATCCTGTTCTATGGGATGGGTCGTTTAGGATGTGGCAGAGCCGGTTACTTGATGAAGACGAGAACCAGGCCCAGAATTGCCAGTGCCTCGACCAGTGCGAAGCCCAGGAACAGCATGGGCTGCAGGGTCTTCTGGGACTCGGGCTGACGAGCAACGCTGGTCATGTATGCCGCGAAGATCAGACCCACGCCGATGCCGCCGCCAATAGCTGCCAGACCGTAGCCAACCGCAGTGATGGAACCAACCATTATTTTTCCTTTCAACAGTGTTCGACCGGAAACATACCCGGACCGAACAGAGTTTGATTTGAGTTAATAGCCCGCACAGTGAACGTGTGGGTTGCTTTATTCACGCCCAATGACGAACGCGAAAATCTAAAAAACTAGAGAGTTTAGTGTCCCTCGGAAACCGAGCCCTGCAGGTACACAGCCAGCAGCAGAGCGAACACATAAGCCTGGATGCACTGAATCATGAATTCCAGGAAGTACAGGAACATGCCCAGAGCACCGGGAGCAATAGCAGCCAGGTAGCCGATACCGCCCAGAGTCTCAACCATGTAGGTCACCATGCTGGATGCAACCATCAGCGCCAAGTGACCACCGAACATAGTCGCGAAGAGACGCAGTGCGTGAGTTGCGGGACGAATCAGCAGGTTCGAGAAGAACTCGATCGGGATCAGGATGGGGTAAATCCACACCGGCAGACCCGAAGGCATGGTGATGTCCTTGAAGAAGCCGCCCAGGCCCTTGCGCTTGATACCAACGCCAACCCAGGTCAGGTACGCTACGCCAGCCAGTGCGTAGGCGCTACCGGGGTGGGAGAAGGAGGGCAGCTGAACAAACGGAATCGAACCGAAGAGGTTGTTCACCAGAACAAAGAAGAAGGAGGCGAACAGAATCGGCACGAAAGGCTTGTAGTGCTGTACGCCCAGGGTTTCCTTACCGAGGGAGTTACGAGCAAACATGTAGCCAGACTCAGCGATGAACTGAGTCTTGCCGGGAACCATGGCGCGCTTACGTGCTGCGGTGAGGAAGAATACCGCGATAATCACCACGGACAGCAGAATCAGTACGTTCTGCTTACCGAAAGCGAAATCACCAATGGTGAAGAAGGGGGGCAGATGCATGTCTTCGGGGGTCGGCGGCACATAGGCTTCCGCGAGGATCAACCCGTTCTCGATCAAAGCAAGTCCTTTCTTGCTACTAGTGGCTATCAAGAGCCCATGTCTGCCTAAACGACTGACATGCTAACTACATGGATGAATGTGTGACCTAGCGGTCCGCGTTCAATGACCTAGCGGTCTTTATTCTGCCTGGTCATGTGGGTAAAGACGAGGGTCAAACCTCCGACAGCGCCAATCAAGACGCCAACCCACACCAGCCAGGTGGTGGAGAAGACCAGGTCGCCGAGGTAACCGATGCCTCCCCACACTGCTACGCCGATAATCAGATAGAGAATCGACATGACTGCGCCGGAGAGACCTCCGTCAGACACCAATTCTCCGGTGGTGCGGAGCTTTTTATCTCCGTCCCACCACTTCTTCTCTTCGGCCAAACGTATTTCCTTTCAAACACCGATCGCGTTACCGACCATGGTCTTCTAGATCGGTGTCGAAGTATAGAATTCTCAGTCGTGCGATGCTGACTGTTTCAATAACAATCCACAGAATCACGCCGGTACATGCGCCTGCGAGAGTCCAACCGTGCCTCAGGTTCTCGGGGAACGGCACAAACATCAATACCAGACCGAGTAGGGCAATCTTCACGAGGTAGCTCACCACCAGCGATTTGGGTACACCCCAGTCGAAAATGGGAGCAACCAACATAACTAATACGCCCAGAGTGAAGCATATATAGATTATCAGAAAGCCCAATGTTATTCCTAGCGCGCCCACAGGGCCCGCAAACAGGTACGCACTCATCATACCGCCCAACCAAGCCAGCAGAGAGTAAGCCGATACCCTGTAGAACAAAAATTTCCAGGAAAGCTCCTGGCTCTCGAAAGAAGAGGCCTTCAAACCTGCTTGAGCGCGCTCTCGGCGGCGTTTCTGCTGCCGCCTACGTTCCGCCGGCGGATACCACAGAACGTCCACCACGCGCCTCCAGAGAGGCTCAGCAGGAGCCTCGACCGAAGGTTTAGAGTGTTCAGAAGTCATTAGTGTTTCTCCCCACGGTTTCGATGAGAAGCAGGCTGAACAGAGGAGCGAGCAGTAGAAGAGCCGTCTGCACGGTCTTTCACCGAATCCGGCATAATCGGCTCCGGATGCAGCGAGGTCGGCTCCACATTCTCAGGAGTCGCCGGAACACCGGTTGCAGAAGTCAACGAACCGGTAGCAGGCTCCGAAGCAGTCTTCTTCGCCTCAGGAGCTGTCGTCTTAGGAGCTGACGTCTCAGGAGTCGAGGCAAAACGCTTCGACAAATCAATCGCAGAAGCAGGAGCCTCGCCGCCAAAGAGCTGCGGCATACGCAGATACACGACCAACACGGCAAGAGCCACCAGCACAACACCCACGGTCGCCACCACAGATCCCGCAGTGTACAGGTCAGAGGCAAACGCCAACAGCACCCACACCAAAATGGTCGTACCCGTCACTACGGCGGTCGAACCGAGGTGGCTGAAACCAACATCCGTCAGACGCTGATACGTGTGAGTACGGTGCGGCTTATACCACTGCTCCCCCGCCATAAAACGACGGAACAGAGTCGTACCAGCATCCGCAAGGTAGGTCACCAGCGGAGCAAAAGACAGCAGGAACGGAACATCCGCAAACCACGCTCCCACAGCCATCGTGCCCAGCGCCGCACCCAAAACGTAAGAACCCGCATCGCCCAAAAACACGTTCTTACCGGGGCGCACATTCCACGGCAGGAACGCCGCAAAAGCACCAGCAACAGCCACACCAGCCAACGCCAGCCACGGCAGGTTCACCATCCAGCCGGTCAGCGCATACGCCAAACCAGCCACCAGACCGTGAGCACCAGAAATGCCGTTAATGCCGTCCATAAAGTTCGCCACATTAATGTATCCGGCAATAAAAATCGCACCCAAAACCAGCAGCAGAATGTTCGTACCCTGCACCGTCGCAAAGCTTACGCTCACCAGAAGACCAATGACCAGCTGCAGGCCCGCACGACGCACAATGCTCACGCCGCGAATATCCTCCAGCCAGCCCAGGGCAAGAGCGCACAGAATCGCCGCGGCAATAGTCACCGCCAGCTGCAAAGACTCAGAAGAACGGTACGTCCAGCCAAACAAAGTAGCCACTACAAACGCCAGCAAAGTCGCCGCAGCAGTCGCCAAACCCATACCGCGGTAGGTCGGAGCAGTATGCGAAGAACGCTCATTAGGAACATCCACCATATTGTTGCGGTGCAAAATCGGGCGTACCGCAAACGGCAAAAGGGCACCCAAAACAAAAGCAAGAGCAAAAATACTCAACAGCTCAGAAAAGGAGGTCATACCAGCTCCAAGGCATTGGCACCGTCGAAGCTGGAACCAAACTCCAGAATCGCGGCTAAGGGACGATATGTGTGTAGTGTGTGTTTACTTCGTATTCTATAGAACTCTTCTGAAGCCCGGGGCTAAACGTTACAGAATCTCTCCATACGCTCCGCATATTCTGCGTCTTGAAATGTTCTACACCGAGAAAGAGAAAAACACCGGATACCGCACCCGCCACGCAAGTGCAGCATCCGGTGTCATTCCGTAAAGATTAGAACGTCTGTGCATCCGCCAGAGTACGCGGATCAGGGGCACGCTCCAGGCCATGACGCTCATAGCCGCTGTGCTCCCGATAGTTCTGAATCCAGCGCTCATAATCGAGCTCATCAGGGTCAAGTGCCGGGGCACTCGACCGGGAAATATACCGGTTCTCCTCGCTAGGTACCAGCTTCTCGGTATCACCGAAGAGAGTCTCATCCAGCTTCTCACCCTTGCGAAGACCAATCTCCTTGATCTCCACGTCATACCGCTCATACGCCTGGCGCATCGCCTTCGCCACGTCCAGAATCTTGACCGGCTGACCCATATCCAGCACCATGACCTCGCCCGGGCGACCAATCGCACCGGCGAGCATCACCAGCAGGCAGGCATCGGTAATCAGCATGAAGTAACGGGTCGCACGCTTATCCGTCAGGGTAATCGGACCACCCGAGAGAATCTGCTTCGTAAAGAGCGGCTTAATCGAACCGCGCGAACCAAACACATTACCGAAACGAACCGACACGTAGGTGTTGCCGGTCTTCTCGCCAAAGTACGCGGTCAGTCGCTCAGCCACACGCTTGGACTGGCCCAGCGCAGTCTTCGGGTCCGCTGCCTTATCGGTCGAAACGTTCACGAAGGTCTTCACGCCCACCGCCTCCGCGGCACGCAGCACGTTCAGAGTGCCCAGGGCGTTCGTCTTCCACGCCTCCTGCGGGTACGCCTCCAGCGCCGACACATGCTTCAACGCCGCTGCGTGGAACACCACCTCGGGGCGACGGTCACGGAAAATCTCCAGCAGGTTATCGCCCTCACGAATATCAGCCAGAATAATGCGGTCATCATCCAGGCTCGACTCGTGAGTAATCGAAACCTTCGTCTCCATCAGCAGAGTCTCATCATGATCAAGCATCATGAGAGTCTCAGGTTCAAACTCGCTAATCTGACGGCACAGCTCAGAACCAATCGAACCGCCCGCACCCGTGACCAGCACACGCTTACCGTGCAGGTACGAACGCAGAATATCACGGTCAATATCGTAGTTAATCTCGCCACGAATCACGCGCATCAGGTCGTTATCGCTCGCGGTAATCAGACGCTCACCCATCAGGCGAGCATTCGCACTACTAATACGCTGAACCTCAACCTTAAGCTTACGCATGCGGTTGCAGAAGGACTCGAAGTAATCCTCCGGCATATCCGAAATCGTCACCAGAATCTTACGGGTACCCGACTCACGAATCACCTGCTCCAGCTCGCGGTACGTCGTAATCACCGAAATGCCGTGGAACTTTGTACCTGCCTTTAGCTGGTCATCGTCAAAGACAGCAACCGGGCGAAGCTTCGCGTCCTCATCATGCAGCATCGAGTCCATGACCATGCCGCCAATAAAACCGGCACCGTACACAATCACCGGCTCACCGGTCAGCTCACGCACAGCACCGCGCTCAGTGTACACACGCTTCGCCATACGGGCACCAGCCATCATAATCAGGCTAAATGCCGCCGCAATCGCAGGCACACTATGCGGAATATGCGGCAGACCCAGCAGCTCATCCACAAAGGAGAAAGCAGTCAACGCCGCGCCCGCGCTCAAAGCAGCCGCACCGGCACGCCATGACTCGTCAAACGAACCGTACGAATACACGCCGTTATAAATCTTCACGCCCGCCAGGCCAATAGCCAGATGCAACACCACAGCCAAAGTAGCGGTCATCGTCAACGACGCCGGGTGAATAATATCGAACACCGAGCCGTTACTGAGCAGCACACTATAGCGGAGCATATACGCGAACAAAACCGCCAGTAGCCACGCGCTCGAATCAATCAGAGCCTGCGCAATCAGCCACCACGGCTTACGCTCATACAGGCGGTTCACCAGCATCGTGCCGGAGTCACCCTCCGTCACCATCGTGCCGCGCTGAGCAGCCTTCTGCATCACCACATGAGCGTGAGGTTTCAACTGAGCCACTACATGCCTCCTTCAGATGCGGTACCAGAAGAACGAGAAGAAGCACGAGCCGTCAAAGACGACAACGCACGAAACGCCGAACGGCGCGCCCGCTCAGGAACAAAACGGTACACACTACGCACCGCCATATTCTGAGCCCACTGAAGCTTAGAAATACCGTGACCGGTGTACAGTCGACGCTGAATCGCCACGTCCTGCAACCAGGCGTCCACTCCCCCGCGCTTCGTGTACGCGCCCGCACCCACGCGGTAACGCACCAGAGCCTCGGGGATATTACCCAGACGGTAGCCGGCATCGCGCAGACGCATCCACAGCCACCAATCCTCAGCACCGGGCACAAACTCGTAACCGCCCAGCTGCTGCACGGCACTCTTCACGAACGCCACAGACGGGTGATAAATCGGGTTGCGTGAATCCATCGCGCTGAGCAGACGCGCAGAATCAACAATCGCCTCGCGGGTCGACTCCACCGCGGTATTGCTCTCATTCACCTCAAGCATGGCAGAGCCCAGCACCGTGTAGCCGCCCTGCACCAGGGCAGGAATCAGACACGCAAAACGAGTCGGCTCAGACAGGTCATCAGAATCAGCACGAGCCACCAGCTCATAGGAACACGCCTGCAGACCGGCGTTCAGCGCCTCCGCCAAACCAACATTCTGAGCCAGCTCCACCACCTGAATCGGCGGGCAATCCAGATTCTCGGCGCGCTGAACCCAGCGGTCCACCACGGCATCCAGCTCGGGGGTCAACGGGCCGTCCTTGACCAAAACCAGCTCAGAAGGACGCACCGTCTGGTTCAGAAGATTCGACTCCAACGCCTGATCCAAGTAGGCGGGATTCTCCTTCGCGTACACGCTCATCAGCACCGAAAAATCGGGTACAGAACTCACGCAACCGCGCGCCTTCTCAGCCTCAACGGCACTAGCAGTGGCCGGCACGCCGTAGCGGCCGGGGAAAGTCAGCGGGTAAATACCCTCAAGCACCTGAGCATTCGGGCGAGGCGCGCGCAAACCATCACGCACACCATTGAGGAAATACCCCAGGTAGGTGCGGCGGTCATCAGTACGCAGAACAGTAGAAATCCACAGGCGCGCCGAGGAGCCACCGTAGAGCAGCTTCTCCAGCGGGTTCAGGGTACGCGAACGGGTAAAGACCCACAGCTTATTACGCACATCGTTATAGAAACGCGGACCCGGGTCAGAGTTCGTCGTACCAAAAGTCTTCGTGTGGTGCTTAGCCACCGAGGAAGGCACCGCAATGCCGTCACGGTGATGAATCAGACGAGTCGAAAACTCGAAATCATCATTCCAAATGAAGAACTCAGCAATCGGCAAACCACCGTTACGGCGAATAGCCTGCGCATCCATCAGAATCGACACGAACGAGGCGCTACGAATCGGGCGGGCACCCACCGCCTGCGCACGAGCATGACGCTGCTCCCCCGCCGCAAACATGGTGCGCGGAGTATTCATCGGGTGGTCCTCGCCGTTCGTCCACACCACGCGAGATGCCACCACCGCGGGGCGTTGCGACGGCACCGGCGAATAGTTCAGCCAGGCGGCAACCGCCTCCGACAGGGTGTTCTCGGTCGGCTCGGTGTCATCGTCCATCACCCACACCAGGTCCGGGTTATGGCGTTCCAGAGCACGGTCAATACCCACCGCGAAACCGCCAGCGCCGCCCATATTGCTCTCCAAGCGGATGCAATCCACCGGCAGCTCATAGTCCAGGGTACGCAGATACTCGGCGGTACCGTCCGTGGAGGCGTTATCAACAATCACCACCGCCGCGGGCACGCGCTCACCAGAAGCGATACCAGCAAGGGTCTTCGGCAGCAGGTCCTCACGGTTATAAGTCACCACCACGGCGACCGTGCGGGGATACTCGTTCAAAGAATCATGAGAAGAAGACTGATCGGAAGAAGGCTGTTCTGAAGAAAGCTGGGCAAAAGCGGTCACGTCGCTGTACTTTTCTGCCATAAGTTCTCCCTCCGCGGCGCGATGCGCCTGAATCAGCCGGTACGCGATACACCCATACCGTGCCGGGCGCTTCTGGTGTTTCTCGCGCCCTCGGTACTCAACCGTGTGGATATATCACTCAAAGAAAACATTTTACCCGCGGTCTCCACTAGAGAGTGAACCATCACCCCAAAAGACGCACTTTATGACAAATAAACAACCGAATTCAGTTGATTTATCCGCATATCGGACGTACCCGCACACCCACTTTTGGGTGTCTATCAAGCTATCAGCTTCACAGCCTGTGTTTGCGCTGTGTACCCCGTGCGAAAAAACGACCAGAGACCGAATAAAACCCCACAAATTCCCCATAAACTGTTCAAATATGGGAAAGTTGAAATGACCCCATTTTTCCCCGCAACGTACGCGGGCTCGTGAGAGGTAAAAGAGATGTCCGAATCCAAGTGGAAAGTCATTGGCGCCAGCGGCTTCGTTGGTTCCTCCATCGTCGCGCGTCTGAACGCAGAAGGTATCAGCGTCGACCCCATTGAGGCACCTCGACTCGCAACCCGCGCCCTTGACGTAGACAGCATCATCGACGAAGCAGACCAGCTTGAAGGCATCATCGACTCCCTCGCAGAAGCCTTCGCGGGCGCGCAGGTCGTCGTCAACGCAGCGGGCCTCGCAGCACCCAACATGCAGGACCTGCCCCCGCTCGTCGGCGCAAACGCCCTGCTTCCCGCCGTAATCGCAATCGCCGCACAGCGCACCGGCGTGCGCCGCGTCATCCACCTCTCCTCCGCAGCCGTACAGGGCCCGCGCCTCGTGCTGGATGATTCCGAAGAGACCAACCCGTTCAGCGCCTACTCCTTCTCCAAGGCGCTCGGCGAAGAAGCACTGCTCGACCTGCAGGACTACTTCCTCGAAGAGCACCCCGACTGCGCACCCGAACTGTGCATCCTACGCGCAACCAGCGTGCAGGGCCGCGGCCGACGCACCACCGAGCTCTTCGCCAAGATAGCCTCCTCCCCCTTCGCCTCCGTTGCGGGTGCAGGCACCGGCAAGTCCCCGGTTTCCAGTGTGCACGCCCTCGCAGAATTCGTGGTCATGCTCGGCACCTTCCCCGGCGAGCTACCCACCATCGTGCTGCAGCCCTGGGAAGGGGCAACCGTCGCCTCCGCATCGCTGGATGCAGGCCGCCGCAAGCCGTTGCACTTGCCCGAATGGCTCTGCCGCGCAGCCGTCAAGGCGGGCTACACCGTCTCCGAGCTGATGAACGACAAGTTCGCAGGTTCCGTGCGCAAGGTCGAGGTCATGTGGTTCGGCCAGGGCATCGACGACTCCTGGGCACGCGAAAATGGCCTTCTGCCCACCCCGCGCGTACGTGAAGTACTGCGCAACGCCCACACCGCGCTGGGCAAGAAGAAGGACCGCCGCTTCGACAAGAACTAGGTGGCGCAGAACTAGATAGCGCGCATGCTCTCCTAGAGGTGCACAACCTGAGGCACGCAGCCTAGGGGCGCCGAATCTAGAGGACTCATAACGAAAGGGAACCCCCGATATATCTGAACGATATATCGGGGGTTCCCTTTACGTTTTTACGCTCCGAGCTCTATAACGCGCAGAGGATTAGAGGTGATCCTCCGCGGCATCCTTCTGCTCAGTCTTTGCCTCAGGCTCGGTCTCAGCAGCCTCAGCCTTAGCAACATCAGTCTTAGCGTCTTCAGCCTTAGCTTCTGCCGGCTTAGCCTCGCTCTGAGCGGGGGCACTCTTAGCGGCAATCTCAATCTTCGACTCGCCAAAGACCAGCGCACGCGCAGTATCAGCAGGAACCGGCAGAGTCTGCGGCTCATCCGCACGAACCGGCTTCGGAGTGTTGTCACGGTAGCCGCGCGCACGCTCCTGATCCACGCCGGTGCTGAATGCGGAAGACAGCGCCGAACCAGCGCCCAGCAGGGACGCCGCGACAGAGCCGGCAGCCGGCGCCGAAGCGCGACGAGCAGGCTCACCGCTCACAGTATGGGTGCTGTCCCACTGCTCGTACGCCTCATCCAGGTCAGCCTGATCGTCCAGGGCACGCTCAGAAGGAGTCGACTCAGACGACGTGGAAGAAGCGGACTCAGCTTCCTCAACCTTACGAGCCGCCTGCTCGTCAGCTTCCGCACGAGTCAGGATGGTCGGGACAACCTCGCGCAGCTCCTCCACCGAAATCGCACCCTCGCGAACCACCACGTAGGGGAAGGAGGTGCAATCCAGAATCGTGGACGGTGCCGGCTCACGCTCAGTCACCACAACCACGCCGTCCTCATTCGGCTCAGACTCAAGCGGCTTAGGACGAGCGCCACCGTCAATGACCACGGCAACGTCCTCTCCCAGGGACTCCATGGCGGTCTGCGCGTCCAGTGCGGCTTCCTGACCGGTCTTGTTCGCGCTCGAAACCGCCAGCGGACCGTGCTCAGTCAGCAGCTTCAGGGCGAACTCATCATCGGGAACACGCACGGCAACGGTACCGCGGGTCTCACCCAAATCCCAGCTCAGCGACGGGTACGCGTGAAGAATAATAGTCAGCGCGCCGGGCCAGAAGCGGCCACCCAGGTCGTAAATATCGTCCGGAACGTCGTCGACCACGCCAGCGAGCGCAGCAAGATCAAAAATCAGCACGGGCGGCGGCATGGTGCGGTCGCGGCCCTTATCTGCCAGCAGCTTGGCAACGCCCTGATGCGAGAAAGCATCGGCGGCAATACCGTAGACGGTATCGGTGGGCATCACAATCGTGTCGTGCGCCTTCAGCGCCTCGCGGGCGGCCTCGATGGCCTCGCGGGTCTCAGTTTCAGTCGTTACGGGGTACAGCTTTGCAGTCACGGGTCTTATTCTCTCATGTTTTTCTGGATGCGGCGAGACACCGGCACCCACAACGCGCCATGTGGAAGCGCTCTTCCGGGGGTTCGCCATATTTCACCGGCTCTGGGCTGGTTACTGGGGCGGACGCGTTGCTTTCATGCAGCCCGGCACGGGCTAGGTGGTGCATTTACTAGTCTAAAGGCTCTAGTGGGCGCGGTTTATAACCGACGCTATGACGCGGACGATTATTCAGGTCACGCACCGGGTAGCAGCCCTCGAAGCCGATGCGTGCCAGTAGCTCGGCGACGGCTTCTTCCTGGGTGTCGTCGTGTTCCATGATGAACAGACCACCGGGGGCAAGAAGTTCGAAGGCGCGGGCGGCAATTGCGGAGGGCATCTGCATGCCGTCCTCTCCCCCGCCGTACAGCGCCATGTCCGGGTCGTGCAGGGCGGCTTCCGGGTCGGCGGGCACGTTCGCCGGCGGAATGTACGGAGGATTCGAGAGCACTGCATCAAAGGTTCCGGCAAGCTCGGGCAGGGCGGTGAGGGCGTCCCCCTGCACCAGGTGCACGCCGAGCGGCTCCAGGTTTTTACGGGTGTAGGGGATGGCGTCTTCGGAGAGCTCCACGGCGAACACCTGGGCGTTCGGCAGTTCGCTCTTGATTGCCGCGGCGATAGCCCCGGAGCCGGTGCACAGGTCGACGATGCGCGGTGCGACTTTCCCAGTGCGAGTACCCAGTACCCTGAGGGCTTCTTCGACGAGTAGCTCGGTCTCGGGGCGGGGTACGAACACGCCCGGCCCGACTGCCAGTTCTATGCGGTAGAAGGGAGCGGAGCCGGTGATGTGTTGCAGCGGTTCGCGGCAGGCGCGGCGGGCGACCAGTGCCTCGTACTCTGCGACCTGGTCGGGGGTGAGCCGTTCCCCCATGAGCGCTGCGTGCTGGAGGCGCGAGCGTAAGCCGTCGTAGAGCAGGTGCGCGGCGAGTAACTCGGCGTCGACGCGGGGGCTGGGCACCTGCGCCAGTGCCGCGGTGGCGCGCGTGAGTACCTGCGCGAGTTCTTCCCCGCGCGGGTCGTGCACATTCACCTTCATGAGCTCTCCTCCTCGTCTCTCAACGACTCAAAACCTGTCACAGCATATGGCTGAGGGGCTCCACCGCCGTAGCGGCGAGCCCCTCACCAACATCTCACGTCGATTCAGCGAATCGGCAAGAGTCTATATACAGAAACTACTTCTGTTCCTGGCCCACCTGAGCGAGGCGGTGCGCCTCGTCCATCTCAATAGCGGACTGAACCACAGGCTCCAGGTCACCATTGAGCACAGCGTCCAGGTTGTACGCCTTGTAGCCGGTACGGTGATCCGCAATGCGGTTCTCCGGGAAGTTGTACGTACGGATACGCTCCGAACGGTCCATGGTACGCACCTGCGAAGCACGGTGTGCCGCGTTCTCAGCGTCAATCTGCTCCTGCTGGTGAGCCAACAGGCGCGCACGCAGAACGCGCATCGCAGCTTCACGGTTCTGCAGCTGAGACTTCTCATTCTGCATCGCCACCACAATACCGGTCGGAAGGTGAGTAATACGCACCGCCGAGTCAGTGGTGTTCACCGACTGACCACCGGGGCCCGACGAACGGTACACGTCAATCTTCAGGTCGTTCTGGTTAATCTCGATTTCTTCCGGCTCATCCACTTCGGGGAACACCAGAACACCAGCGGCAGAAGTGTGGATACGGCCCTGAGACTCAGTCGCCGGAACACGCTGCACACGGTGCACGCCACCCTCATACTTCAGGTGCGCCCACACGCCCTCAGCAGGCTCATTCGAGGAGCCCTTAATAGCAATCTGGGCATCCTTGTAACCGCCAACGTCGGTGCTGGTCGAAGAAATAATCTCAGTCTTCCAGCCCTTGTTCTCGGCGTAACGCATGTACATGCGCAGCAGGTCACCAGCGAACAGAGCCGCCTCGTCACCACCGGCACCAGCCTTCACCTCAAGAATGACGTTACGGCCATCATCCGGGTCACGCGGAATCAGCAGGCGGCGCAGCTTCTCCTGAGCGACCTCCAGCTCCTCCTCCAGACCGGGAATCTCTGCCGCAAAATCCGGATCCTCATCAGCCATCTCGCGAGCAGCCTCAAGGTCATCCTTCAGCGAAGTGTACTTGTTGTACGCAGTCACAATACCGGTCAGCTCCGCGTAACGGCGGCCCACACGGCGTGCCTTACCCTGGTTCGCCTGCACAGCGGGGTCGGCCAGCTGATTCTGCAGGTCAGCGTGCTCATCCAGCAGAACCTGAATAGATTCAAACATTCTGTTCTCTCTTCCATCTCCCGCACTTTACGCCGCACGGGCAGGCACTAGACATCTCACACCCCTCACAACGGGGATGCACAAAACGAACGGCTCACGCGCCCCACCCACAATCAGGAGGTGGGGCGCGTGAGACACGAGCCTTAGTCGACCAGACGCAGACCGTTCTTCTGAACAGTCAGAAGGAACTCCACGTTGCTTTCAGTCTTACGCAGCTGGTTAGTCAGAACGCCCAGAGCCTGCTCAGGCTCCATACCCGCCAGGGCACGGCGCAGACCCCACATAATCTTGATCTCATCCGGGGAGAGCAGGTTCTCCTCACGGCGAGTACCAGAAGCGTTAATATCAACCGCCGGGAAGATACGCTTATCCGCCAGCTGACGGGACAGGCGCAGCTCCATGTTACCGGTGCCCTTGAACTCTTCGAAGATCACTTCATCCATCTTCGAGCCGGTCTCAACCAGGGCGGTAGCCAGGATGGTCAGCGAGCCACCCTCTTCAATGTTGCGAGCTGCACCGAAGAACTTCTTCGGCGGGTACAGTGCGGCAGAATCCACACCACCGGAGAGAATACGACCGGATGCGGGAGCCGCCAGGTTGTATGCGCGGCCCAGGCGGGTCATGGAGTCCAGCAGCACGACCACATCGTAGCCGAGCTCCACCATACGCTTCGCACGCTCAATCGCCAGCTCAGCCACAGTGGTGTGATCCTCAGCGGGGCGGTCGAAGGTCGAGGCAATAACCTCACCCTTGACGGTGCGCTGCATATCGGTCACTTCTTCAGGACGCTCATCCACCAGGACCATCATCAGGTACACGTCCGGGTTGTTCACGGTAATCGCGTTCGCAATGGACTGCAGCATGAGGGTCTTACCCGCCTTCGGCGGGGACACAATCAGACCACGCTGACCCTTACCAATCGGGGACACCAGGTCCACCACGCGGGTACCCAGCTTCTTCGGGGTGGTCTCCAGGCGCAGACGCTCCTTGGGGTACAGCGGAGTCAGCTTCGAGAAGACGCGGCGGTTCGCTGCTTCCTCAACGCTCTGACCGTTAATCGCCTCAACCTGAACCAGCGCGTTGAAACGCTGGCGATTGTTCGACTCACCCTCGCGCGGCACGCGAATCGCGCCGAGCACGTGGTCACCCTTACGCAGGTTGTACTTCTTCACCTGAGCCAGGGAGACGTACACGTCGTTGGTGCCGGGCAGGTAGCCGGTGGTACGCACGAAAGCGTAGTTATCGAGAATGTCCAGAACACCCGAAATCGGTGCCAGCACATCGTCTTCGCTCAGGCGAGGCTCGTTCTCCTCGCGGCGGCGAGCCTGCTTCTCAGCACGCTCAGCCTGGCGGTCACGCTTGGAACGGCGCTCAGTACGCTCGGCACGCTCTGCGCGTTCTGCACGCTCAGCAGCCTTACGCTCGGCACGTTCACTACGCTCAGCGCTGCGCTCTGCACGCTCTGCACGCTCTGCCTGACGCTCACGCTTAGTGCGGCGCTCGGTACGCTCACGAGTGCGGGTGCGCTTGGAGCTCTTCTCACCGTCGGGGGTGCCAAAAGTCATGTCCAGGGCAGCGTTCAGGCTGTCCAGGCTCGCGGTGCCGTCAGCGGTAGCAGCCTTCAGCTCAGCAGAGTTACCGGGCAGTTCAATCTGCTCCGAACGCTCGCCAATACGCTCAGCAGCCAGCTCAGCGCGCACATCCAGCGGAGGAAGCTCAACGGGCTTCTCATCCTTACGGGTGCGGGTGCGGCGGGTACGCTTCTCCGGCTTCTCGTTCTGCTCAGTCTTCTCGGACTTCTCAGCCGATGCGTCCTCACCCTCAGCGGCACGGCGAGCGCGCGCACGCTTCTGGGCGGGAGTCTCGTAACGGGAAGAGCGGGTACGCTTCTCAGACTTTTCAGCCTTCTCAGCGCCCTCAGCGGGGGCTTCAGCAACCTCAGCTTCGGTCTTCTCAGCCTTCGCAGCAGTCTTCTCTGCCTTTGCCTCAGTGTCCTTCTGGGCGTGAGTGCGGCGGGTGCGGCGCGGCTTAGACTCTTCAGCCTTCTCAGCACCCTCAGCGGGGGCTTCAGCAGCCTCAGCGGGCGCTTCAGACTTAGATGCTTCAGCCTTGGGCGCAGCAGGAGCGGCTACGGCGCCACCACGCTGATGCTCCTCAAGAGCCTGAACCAGCTCAGCCTTCTTCAACTTCAGATAGCCGCGGATACCAAGCTGCTGAGCGAGGACACGTAGCTGCGCGACCTTCAAGTTTGCAAGTTCCGGTGCGGCAGCTGCCGTACCGTACTCATCGGTGACAACAATATTCTTTGCCAACTACAATTCCTTTGGTTATAAGCCCTGAAAAATCTTCAGAATAAAGATCGGGCGGGCGCTATAGCGCGGTCAAAGGTTTAGACACTGCCGAAAGAAAACAGCAGTCTGCACCTTCGACTCCCTCGAACCGCACTGGAGGCGGTTCGCGTCTCTTACCGTACACGCTGATTCAGACACAGCGAGCACACACGGAAGATAAGGCGCTCTATCACAAATGTGGGCAAGCCCAAACCATCATCTATACAAACCATCTACGCGAGATGAAGAGGATGGATTGGTCACTTTGAAAGGGCACCCGCCGCGAAACCGAACCTCCAGAAAAGTCTTCCCCTATGCGTCAGAAATAAAGAAAGACATGAATCCCAAAGGCACTCCTCCGAACCTTGCCGACTCCCGCCCAGATACAAAAGCATCTGAGGCATTAGGGGAAACGGAAATACGTTACGAAGGATAGTATCGACGGTCTACATTGAACGACGGGCGAACCTCAACGTAGGACGAACTAATAACGTCCTACTGAGTAACTATAACACCTTCAGTATCAATTTCAAGGGGAAGAACCCGCCAGTTCAGGCGGTGATCCACAATAGCGCTACACGGGTGGGTCGCCTCAAACTCGGCAATCGCTTCCTGAACCTGTCGCACCTGCTCATCGCCGTGCGCAAAGGTCAAAACAGTCGGGCCAGCACCAGAAATCACCGCCGCAAAACCCTGACCGCGCAGGTACGCCACCAGCACAGCCGACGGCTCCATCGCGGTCACACGGTAACCCTGATGCAGGTAATCCACGGTCGCATCCATCAGGTACTCGGGAGCATCAGAGAGAGTGCGCACCAGCAGCGCCGCACGAGCCGAGTTCGCCACCGCCTCAACGTGGGGCATCTGCGTAGGAATCAGCGAACGAGCAAGCTTCGTCGACACCTCATAATCGGGCACAGCCACCACGGGGTGAACGTCAGGATGCACCGGAATAATCAGGGACTTCCAATTGCCCATTTCACCCCAAGACACCGACAGGTTGCCGTAAATCGCCGGAGCCACATTATCCGGGTGGCCCTCCATATCGGAGGCGACCTGCAGCATCTGCTCACGGCTCAGACGGTGCTCTTCCGGCAGCAGACCGCTCGCCGCAGCCACACCCGCCACAATAGCCGACGCCGAAGAACCCATACCGCGAGAATGCGGAATCTTATTATCAGCAATCAGCTTCACCGGCGGCAGCTCATCCAAACCAGCCGCCGCAAAACCAGCCTTCATCGCCTGCAAAACCAGGTGGCTCTCATCGCGAGGAACATCCGCGCTACCCTCACCGCTGAGCTCAAACTCCAGGCCGGACTCAATACGCTCAACAACCAGCTCATCATAGAAGCCAAGGCCCAAACCCATGCTGTCATAGCCGGGACCCAGGTTAGCGCTCGTAGCGGGAACGCGAACCTTAACGGACGCGCCCACCGGAATATCAGAAATATGCAGGGAAGACATGAGAAGAACCTCGCGATCGGTGACGTAATGAGTGAATAGGTGAAAGATACAAAAAGGGGCTGTCATGCAGGTGCACCCCGCCCCGCAAACACGGGACGGAGTGCACAACGTAGTACGAATAGGCTAGTGCAAATCGAGAATCTCTGCCACAGCAACCACGTCGAAGGGAGCCTTAGTCGGCTCAACCTTCACACCGTTAACAGCCTCAAGAGCCCACTGCGGGTCCTTCAGACCGTGACCGGTCACGGTAATTACGATGGTCTTACCCTCGGGAGCTTCACCGGCGCGGTGCTTCTTCAGCAGACCCGCAACGCCAGCAGCCGAAGCCGGCTCCACGAAGACACCCTCGCGGGCAGACAGCCAGCGGTGCGCCTCCAGGATCTCCTCATCGGTGACAGCCTCAATCACGCCGCCAGACTCGTCACGAGCAGCTTCAGCCTTCTCCCACGACGCGGGGTTACCGATACGAATCGCGGTCGCAATGGTCTCAGGAGCCTCAATCGGGTGACCAGCAACGATCGGTGCAGCACCAGCAGCCTGGAAACCCCACATGATCGGACGCTTGGTCGCAACCGGCTCCAGAACCTTACCGTCACGGTTGGTGTAAGGCTCCGAGTACTCCTTGTAGCCCTTCCAGTACGCGGTAATGTTACCCGCGTTACCAACCGGCAGCAGGTGGTAATCGGGAGCATCCCCCAGGGTGTCAACAACCTCAAACGAACCGGTCTTCTGGCCCTCAATACGGTAAGGGTTGACCGAGTTCACCAGGAACACCGGGTAGTTCTCGCTGAGCTTGCGAGCAATCTCCAGGCAGTTATCGAAGTTGCCGTCAATCTGAATGATGTCAGCACCGTGAGCAATCGCCTGAGACAGCTTACCCATGGAAATCTTGCCGTCCGGAACCAGCACTGCACAGCGCATACCAGCCTGCAGAGCGTACGCAGCAGCCGAAGCGGAAGTGTTACCGGTCGAAGCACACACAACAGCCTTCGCACCGTCACGCTTAGCGGCGGTCATCGCGCTGGTCATACCGCGGTCCTTGAACGAACCAGTCGGGTTCATACCCTCAAACTTCAGGTAAACGGTGTTACCAGTCTCAGCAGACAGTGCTGGCGCGTGAATCAGCGGGGTACCACCCTCACCCAGGGTCACAGCCTTCACATCGTCCGCGAAAGGCAGACGGTCACGGTACTCATTGATAACGCCCTGCCACACGTGTGCCATTGGCTTCTCCTTCAATCTTGGCGCCCCGCCCGCCGGACCTTCCATAGGTTCGACGCGGTAGCGGGGACGCGGGTTAGTTAGTGAGCGAGGCGCCTTCGGGCGCTCTTCGCAAGTTCAAGTGCGGCATGCGCCGCTAAGTAGCTAGTGCTTCTCAGACTCCACGCGGATGACCGAGTTCACCTCACGCACAGTATCCAGAGCATCAATCACAGCAATCGCACGGCGCAAATCGGAATCCTTCGCCGAATGGGTGACCATACGAACCTGAGCCACGCCCTCCTTCGGAGTGGACTGACGCAAAGAATCAACAGAAATACCGTGCTCAGCCAGGATTCGGGTAATGTTCGCCAGAACGCCCAGGCGATCCTCAACCAAAACACCCACCGAGTAGCGAGACACCACGTTATCCAGGCTGGTTGCGTGCAGCTGCGCGTGAGAAGTCTCCGGAACACCGGGACCACCCAGCACCAGACGACGAGCCAGGGACACAAAGTCACCCAGAACAGCCGAAGCAGTCGGAGCGCCACCCGCACCGGGACCGTAGAACATCAGCTCGCCAGCGTTCTCCGCCTCAACGAACACAGCATTGAACGCACCGTGCACGCCCGCCAGCGGGTGCTGACGAGGAATCAGGGTCGGGTTCACGCGAATATTCGCGCCGTTCTCGCCCTCGCGCTCGCAAATAGCCAGCAGCTTGATGACGTAGCCATCAGCATCCGCGGCAGCAACATCATCAGCGGTGATGGAGGTGATGCCCTCGGTGTGCACATCATCAATGGTGAAAGTCGAGTGGAACGCCAACGAAGCAACAATCGCAGCCTTCGACGCGGCGTCGTGGCCCTCAACGTCAGCAGTCGGGTCAGCCTCCGCGTAGCCAAGCTTCTGAGCCTCAGCCAGTGCGTCCGCGAAGGATGCGCCGGTGGTGTCCATCTGGTCAAGAATGTAGTTGGTGGTGCCGTTCATGATGCCCAGAACGCGGGTCACACGGTCACCAGCCAGGGAGTCACGCAGGGGGCGCAGAATCGGGATAGCACCCGCAACAGCAGCCTCGTAGGAGAGCTGAGCGCCGGACTCATCAGCGGCAGCCTGAAGCTCCACGCCGTGCTTAGCCAGCAGCGCCTTGTTACCGGAGACCACAGACTTACCCGCCTTCAAAGCACGCAGAATGCGAGTGCGAGCCGGCTCAATACCGCCGGTCAGCTCGATGACCACATCCGCCGCATCAATCAGGGATTCAGCGTCGGTGGTGTACAGCGAGGGGTCCGCATTCCAGTGGCGGGATGCATTAGTATCGCGCACAGCAATACCGATCAACTCCACGGGCGCGCCAATGCGCTTTTCAAGGACGGCGTTATCCTCCACCAGGATGCGAGCAGCCTGGGAACCGACATTACCGGCACCAAGCAGTGCTACTTTGATCTTTTCAGCCACGATAGTCTCTTTCTACGGTCTGTTCCGGGTTCGCCCCGGTATCTCTTCGGGCTAAGGCACGGATGCGGCGCAGAGCACGCACCCAACAACCACTTTATCAAGAGGCGGCGACGGGGCTGCAGCCTCAAGGTGCGACTTTTACTCTCTGAGATGAGGTATCCCTCACAGTTATGAGGTGAACCTTATCTTCTGCAAAGTTTTGAACGCACAAAACCGTGAAGACCCCGCCCGCAACCGCCGCTTCACGGCGCACGTTGCAGAGACGGGAACTTCACGGTTTCTGAGTTTCTGAGATTCTGAGGTTCTGGGGTTCTGAGCTAAGGACTTTAGATATCCGAACCCATATCCAGTGCCAACATATCCTCCTCACGCTGACGGCGAATCATCACGCGCGAAGGCTGCCCCTGCGCGGTCGCAATCACCGGCGGGCGAGTCAAGAAGTTATAGTTCGACCCCAGCACATAGCAGTACGCACCGGTCGCCGGAACCGCCAGAATATCGCCAGCCTGCAGGTCAGCAGGCAGGTAGCAGTAGCGAACCACCACATCGCCAGACTCGCAGTGCTTACCTACCACACGAGAGAGCACCTGCTCCCCCGCCGGGGCGCGATTCGCCAGGGTCACCGAATAATCCGATTCGTACAGCACCGGGCGGGCGTTATCGCTCATACCGCCGTCCACAGAAACGTAGCGGCGCACGCGAATCTCGCCGTTCTCATCCTCAATGCTCACGTTCTTGATGGTGCCGACCGTGTACAGGGTCGCGCCCGAAGGACCAGAAATGGAACGGCCCGGCTCGAAAGACATGTGCGGAATCGCCATGCCCAGGCGCTCGCAGGTCGCCGCCACGGATGCGGCAATCGATTCGGTCACCTCGGTAATGGAGCGGGGGTGATCCGCCTCGGTGTAGCCGATGCCGTAGCCGCCACCCAGGTCCAGCTCCGGCAGGGTCACGTCCAGGTCACGGTTGAGACGGTTCATGAACTCCAGGGCGGTAGTCGCCGCCTGCTCGAAGCCCTCCGCCTCAAAAATCTGCGAACCAATATGGCAGTGAATACCGCGGAAATCCAGGGAATCGGTCGCGTTCAAAATCGCGGCAGCCAGAGCCGCGTAAGAATCGGTAGCCTCAACACCCCAGTACTCCAGCTCCTCCTCATCCAGACCGGCGAGCGCGGCGGTTCCGGGCTGCAGGGACATGCCGAACTTCTGGTCCTCGTGCGCGGTCGCAATGGACTCGTGGGTCGAAGCATGCACGCCGGGGGTGATGCGAATCAGCACCGGAACCGGAGCGTAAGGCTCCTCGCCCTCAGCCACACGCTCGGCGGCCAGCTCGGCGTACACGCGCTCAATGAGCTTGAGCTCGTCCACCGAGTCAGCCACCACGCGGCCCAGGCCGTTACGGATTGCACGGGCAATCTCAGCCTCCGACTTGTTGTTACCGTGCAGGGCGATGTTCGCACCGGGCACCTGTGCGCGCAGAGCCAACGCCAACTCACCACCGGAGGCGGTATCCAGGCACAGGCCCTCCTCAGTCGCCCAGCGTGCCACCGCGGTGGACAGGAAAGACTTGCCGGCGTAGTAGACGCTCACCTTCGCACCGTGCGCGGCGAAAGCCTGCTCAAAAGCGGTGCGGTAGGCGCGGGCGCGGGCACGGAAGGTCGTCTCAGAGAAAACGTACTGCGGAGTGCCATGCTCAGCCACCAGATCGCTGACGGTCACGCCATCAATACATAGCTCGCCCCGCTCATTGCGGGTGAAGGACTCAGTCCAGATGGTGCGGGACAGGGCCTCGGGATGCTCGGGGTAGGTGAGCCATTCGGGGGCGTAGAGGGCGCGGGCTTCGCTCATCGTGTCTCTTTCTTAGCTATCTTTGCCGGCATACGCTCAACCCCCGCCCCGGTAGCACCGGGTCGGGGGTTGAAACGAGAGTATTACATGCGCTCGGGTGCGCTCACACCCAGCAGGTTCAGGCCGTTAGCCAGCACCTGCTGTGCTGCATTGTTCAGCAGCAGGCGGGTACGGTGCAGGTCGGTGACCTCTTCATCAGCCTTGGGGGCGACGCGGGAGACACCGTACCAGCTGTGGTACGCCGAAGCGAGCTGCTCCAGGTAGCGGTTCACGCGGTGCGGCTCGTAGAACTTCGCGGCGTCGCGCACAGCAGCGGGGAACTGGCCGAGTACAGCCAGCAGCTCACCATCAGCAGCCGAGTCGAGCAGGGAGGTGTCCACGCCGTCCTCAACCTTCACGCCAGCCTCCGCGGCGTTACGTGCCACAGCGGCGGTACGTGCGTGAGCGTACTGCACGTAGTAGACCGGGTTCTCGTTGCTCTTGGAGGTCAGCAGGCCCAGGTCAATGTCGATGGGGGTGTCCACCGAGTAGCGGGTCAGCTCGTAGCGGGCTGCGTCAACGCCAACAGCCTCGACCAGGTCCTCGAGGGTGACCACGGTGCCGGCGCGCTTGGACATGCGGACGGGCTTGCCGTCCTTGACCAGGTTCACCAGCTGACCGATCATGACCTCAATCTGGTCGGCGCGGTAGCCAAGAATCTGGGCGATAGCCTTCAGGCGGCCCACGTAGCCGTTGTGGTCAGCACCGAGCATGTAAATCGCCACGTCGGCGGGGTTTACTGCACGGGTCATCTTGTCCTGGTAGTAGGCGATATCGCCCGCCACGTAGGCGTGGTTGCCGTCAGACTTGATGACCACGCGGTCCTTGTCGTCGCCATAGTCGGTGGTGCGCATCCACCAGGCGCCGTCGGCCTCGAAGAGCTGGCCGTTCTCGCGCATGGTCTCGAGCAAGGCGTCCACCTTGCCGCCTTCGAACACGGAGTTCTCGTGGAAGAACACGTCGAAGTGGGTGCCGAATGCCGCCAGGGACTCCTTGATCTGATCGAACATCAGGTGAGTACCGATTTCGCGGAAAATCTCTTCGGGGTTCTCAGCCTCAAGCGCGTCGGGGCGCTGAGCCAGAATCTGGTCCTTAATGTCGACAATGTACGCGCCAGCGTAGCCGTCCTCGGGGGTCTCCTCACCGCGGGCAGCGGCAATCAGGGAGCGCACGAAACGGTCAATCTGGGTGCCGTGGTCGTTGAAGTAGTATTCGCGCACGACGTTAGCGCCCTCGGCCTCAAGGACGCGGGCGAGCGCATCACCGACGGCAGCCCAGCGGGTGCCACCCAGGTGGATGGGGCCGGTGGGGTTCGCGGAGACGAACTCAAGGTTGATGGTCTTACCGGCGAACTTGTCGCTGCGGCCGTATGCTTCGCCAGCCTCAACGATGGTGGCAGCAAGCTCACCGGCAGCTGCGGCGTCCAGGGTGATGTTCAGGAAGCCGGGGCCGGCAATATCTACGGATGCAACACCGGGGATGGCACCAATCTTCTCTGCCAGAAGAGCTGCTGCCTCACGCGGGTTCTTGCCCACCTTCTTGGCGAGCTGCAGAGCGACGTTGGTTGCCCAGTCACCGTGTTCGCGGGACTTGGGGCGCTCCACTCGGACGGCGGGCAGCTCAGCGCCCTCCACGAGGGTCAGCTGGCCGGAGGAAATGGTTTCTTCAAGGGCAAGCGCAATGGCTTCAGAGAGTTCTTCAGGAGTCATAACAAACTATTCTAGCAAGCCTTGGCAGGTGCCTGACCCTTTATCTGGTGCTTATCTGATACCATGGTGAGGTTGCCTCTGTAGCTCAGCGGATTAGAGCACCAGTTTCCGGTACTGGGGGTCGAAGGTTCGAATCCTTTCAGGGGCACGATGTTCTTATTCGAGAGGGAACACGGGAGCCGATATCCGAGGCGTATTGTTCGGGTATCGGCTCCTTTTTATTTAACCGCCCATGCCGGGCTGCTCCTCTTCAACCTCAGAGGGTGGACACTACCCGCTTCCCTGTTGTGGCAGCGCTAACAACCCTGAGAGAATGGGGAAACGCGCACACCGTTCACATCAGCACGGCCCAAGTCACGACAGCGGAGGTAACCCGATGACCACCATGCGCCAGATTCAGCTCACCGAGTGGGGCGACGAAAGCGTTCTGCACGAAGCAAACGTGCCCATCCCCTCGCCGGTGCGCGGTCACGTGCTCATCAAGACGGTTGCCGCCGGTGTCAACCCGATTGATGTGACCACCCGCAAGGGTCTGGGTCCCGCCGCTCAGCTGGCCGATTCGTCGTATAAGCCCTTCGTGCCCGGCTGGGATGTTGCGGGCACCGTGGTTGCTACCGCCGGTGACTACACGGGTTTCAAGGTGGGCGACGGCGTATTTGGTCTTGTTTCTTTCCCCTCCCCCGCCGGTGCGTACGCCGAGTATGTTCTCGCCCCGGCGCATCAGCTGGTGAAGGTGCCCGCCGATGTTCCCTGCGCGCAATTGGGCGGCGCTCCCCTGGCGGCGCTGACCGCATACCAGGCGCTCTTCGAAGTGGCGCGGCTGAAGGAAGGCGAGCGCGTGCTCATTCACGCCGGTGCCGGAGGCGTCGGTCACCTCGCCGTTCAGCTGGCGGCTCAGGCTGGAGCTCAGGTTTTTGCGACCGCCTCCGCGGCGAACCACGAGTTTGTGCGCTCGCTGGGTGCCCAGCCCATTGATTACCGCACCGAGGATTTCCGTTCGGTACTGGGTCAGACCATGGATGTGGTGCTCAATTCCACCGGTCAACAGACCTTCCTCGACTCGCTGGAGGTGCTGGTTCCCGGCGGTCGTATTGTTACTCTGACCAGCCCCGACCCGCTGGATGTTGCGCGTGAGCGCGGCTTCGAGGCGCAGTGGCTGACGGTTCACCCGGACCGTGTGCAGATGCAGGAGATTGCCCGCCTCATGTCCCTGGGCCTGTTGAAGGTGCACGTGGATCAGGTACTTGATTTTTCGCAGGCTGCGCAGGCTCACGCCCTGGTGGCGACGGGTCGCACCCGCGGCAAGATTGTACTGGTTCCCTAACGCGGCGCTGATTCATGCAGACTTCTGAGAGCGCGCCGAAGATTGAGAGCACAATGAACGCTGAGGGCGTGCCGAATGTTGAGCGTACCGAGTACCGCTCCGGTTTTTACCGCGAGGCGGGCTTTTACGACGCCCACTCGCTACCCGATTACGGTGCCCAGTCGCCGGTAACTCGCGAGGCGTTCGCCTACGACTTCTTCCCCGCGGCTGCTGATTCTTCAGCTACCGAGCCTTCTTCCCCCGCGCCGCTGCTGGTGTGGGTTCACGGTGGCGCCTGGCGTTTCGGCACCAACCAGGCCCTACGCGACGCCATCCTGAGCACCCCCACCGGGGAGCAGCCCAACACCCAGGCGCTCATGCGCGCCGCTTTTCAGCAGGCAGGCTGGGCGGTCGCATCCATCAACTACCGGTATTCACATCAGGCGCTCTTCCCGGGTGCCCTGCACGATGTGAAGGAGGCGGTGCGTTTCTTCCGCGCCAACGCCCACGAGTTCGGTATCGACCCGCAGCGCATTGCGGTAGCGGGTGGAAGCGCCGGCGGGCACCTGAGCATGCTGGTTGCGCATACGGGAGATTCCGCCGCCGGTAACTCTGTATATGGGGACTCTGCATTTGAGGATTCTGCGAGCGCACCCGAGCACGACGAATACTTTGAAGGCAGGGCGGCGAGCGCCTACCCGTCCCATAGTTCGCAGGTGGCGGCGGCGGCTTCGTTTTACGGGGTCAGCGATTTGAGGACCATCTTCACCGATCGCCCCCTGGCCGGCTACGCTCTCGATCACCCTGAGGATGACGGCGCCGAATGGCGACTGCTGGGAAGCACCTACCCGGTGCCCGCAGACGCGTCTACTCTCGACGTTTCCACGGGCGAGCGGGCGGTTCCGGGTGTCTGCCTCGAGCGTGCCCAAAAGAACTGGGAGCGTGCGCATCCTATCGATGCGGTACGCTCCCAGAAGCGAGTGAACCTGAAACGAGTGAATAAGTTCGAAAGTGCCTTAGCACAGGGTGCAAGCGGCGGTGCCACGCCCCTCATGCTCGTGCACGGTATTAGTGATTCGTGTGTGCCGTACCAGCAATCGGTGCGGGTGTATCAGGCGCTGCGCACGCGGCAGGTGCCTACCGATTTGGTGCTGGTTCCGGATGCCGAACACGGGGATTCGCGCTGTTTTAGCCCCGAGATTGTTCAGCAGATGCTGCAATTTCTGAACCGTACTGTCTGATCAGAGTGGTTGATCAGACGGTGATTGACCGGATGCGGGTTTAGCGAACGCGGCGGTTCACGTATTCGTGCTCAAGGCGGTAACGTTCTAGGTCATCAAAAGCAACGCGACGGTGCGTGTTAATGCGCTCGAATGGAATATCTCCGCGCTCCAGCAGGCGAACAACGGTCGGGCGGGATACGCCCAGGTAGTCTGCCGCCTCCTGCGTGGTCATCAGGCGGTCCTGGCGTACCACGCAGACATCCTTGCGGTCAGCGAATGCGCGCGCTACGGAGGTAAGGGGTCCGTACATTTCGGGGGAAATCTGTACGCGCTCGCCGTCGCCGGTCACCAGGTAGAGGGTTTCTTCGGCGCTGAGGCGGTCGAAGTGGGTGCGCAGACTCGCGTGAACGAGGGCTTGGAAGAGTTCTTCGCAGCGGTGGTGAATTTCTTCATGCTGCCCATCTTCGCAGCAATCCAACACTGCAGCACGTGTTGCCGGGTACGTCTTTGGTGATGGCATAGTCACTCCTTCGTTACTGTGTTATTCACCACTGTAGCAGTTGAACGAAACTATCGAAAGAAAGTTAAGAAGCACAGTTAATTCGCATCTGCGGCGCATATAATTCAGATGAATAATTATTAGCTATTTAGATAGCACTTGATGTTATTTATTGTATCTTAACTACCCTTTTGAGGGCCATCATTCCGCTGCTCCCCGCCCCGGGTTCCCGCGAACAAACCCAAATATGACAAACAAAGCACACCCCAAGCCCACCGCGGGCAAGGCGAGTACACTGGATAGGATATGTCTGAGCAGAAATCCACGAAGAAACACGCAGATACTTCTAAGGCCCCCCGCACCGCCCCCACCATGGCGAGCATGGCAGCCGCAATCCACGCGGCAAAGGTACGATCCTCCGAAAAAACCGCAGATAAAACTACTGAGAACAACGCGGTAAAAAAGGGTGCACAGAAGAACAGCGCCCCGAAGAATAACGCAGACCGCAAGAACTCCTCCCGCGGCGCCTCCGAACGCAACTCCAACGCCTCCCGCTCCAACCGACGCGGAGGCGGCAACAACCGCGCCCGCAAGCAGGGCAACCAGCAGGGCGGCAATCAGCAGAACCACCCGGCACCACGCCGCTACGAGCCGCTCATCCCCGAGGTCATCACCTACCCCGAAGAGCTGCCCGTCAGCGAACGCCGCGAAGACATCATGAACGCGATCCGCGACAACCAGGTCGTCATCATCGCGGGTGAAACCGGCTCCGGTAAAACCACCCAGATCCCCAAAATGTGCCTCGACCTGGGCCTGGGCGCAAAGGGCCTCATCGGCCACACCCAGCCGCGCCGACTCGCCGCACGCTCCGTCGCCGAACGCATCGCCGAAGAACTCGGACAGAAAATCGGCGAAACCGTCGGCTACCAGGTGCGATTCACCTCCGAAGTTGGCGAACACAGTGCCATCAAACTCATGACCGACGGCATTCTGCTCGCCGAAATTCAGAATGACAAGCTGCTGCGCCGCTACTCCACCCTCATCATTGACGAAGCGCACGAACGCAGCCTGAACATTGACTTCATCCTCGGCTACCTCAAGCGCATCCTGCCGCAGCGCCCGGATCTGAAGGTCATCATCACCTCCGCGACCATCGACCCGGAGCGTTTCGCGCGCCACTTCTCCCCCAGCTACGTGCCGGGCAAGGGCATCGTCGACGAAAACCTCAGCGCCGAAGAACGCGAAATCGCCGAAGCAATCCTGCCCGACGACGCGCCGCCCATCATTGAGGTGTCCGGCCGAACCTACCCCGTGGAAATCCGCTACCGCCCGCTCGACGAGGAAGACTACCTCAGCGACGACGAAATCGAAGACGACCACGACCCCACCGACGGCATCCTCGACGCCATCAAGGAACTGTCCAAGGAAGCGCCCGGCGACATCCTCATCTTCTTCTCCGGCGAGCGCGAAATCCGCGACGCCAAAGACGCTATCGAGGTGATGGTCGCCAAGTCGCCGCGCCTGAACTACGAAGTGCTGCCCCTGTACGCGCGCCTCTCGCTCGCCGAACAGCACCGCGTATTCTCCCCCGAATCGCGCCCGCGCATCGTGCTCGCCACGAACGTTGCCGAAACTTCGCTGACCGTGCCCGGCATCAAGTACGTCATCGACACCGGCACCGCCCGCATCTCCCGCTACTCGGCACGCACCAAGGTTCAGCGCCTGCCCATCGAACGCATCTCGCAGGCAAGCGCCAACCAGCGTTCCGGCCGATGCGGCCGCGTCAGCGACGGCATCGCAATCCGCCTCTACTCCGAAGAAGACTTCAACTCACGCCCCGAGTTCACCGACCCCGAAATTCTGCGCACCAACCTCGCAGCCGTCATCCTGCAAATGATCGCAATCGGCGTGGTCCGCGAACCCGGCGACATCTCCCGCTTCCCGTTCGTGCAGCCGCCCGCATCCCGCGCCATCAACGACGGCGTGAACCTGCTGCGCGAACTCGGCGCGCTCACCGAACGCCCCCGCAGCCCCCGCAAGGGCCGCGGCAACAGCGCAACCCTCACCGCCATCGGCCGAGCCATGGCGGCATTCCCCGTGGACCCGCGCCTCGCCCGCATGATCATCGAAGGCGGCCGCCGCAACTGCGCCAAGGAAATGATGGTGCTCGCCGCCGCCCTGACCATCCAGGACCCGCGCGAACGCCCCGCCGACGTACGCGCCGAAGCAGACGCCATGCACGCCCGCTTCATCGACGACACCTCCGACTTCTCCTCCTTCCTGCTGCTCTGGGACTACATCAACGAACAGCAGGCGGCGCTGTCCTCCTCGCAGCTGCGCAAAATGTGCCACCGCGAATACATCAACTACCTGCGCATCCGCGAATGGCAGGACCTCTTCGCCCAGCTACGCGAAATGGGACGCACCGCCAACATTCACGCCAGCGGCGGCAGGGACATCAACGCCTCCGCCCACGAAATCGACATCCACAAGAGCCTGCTCTCCGGCCTGCTCTCGCACGTAGGCGTCAAGGAAGAACGCGAAAAAGACTCCAAGGGACGCAACCGCGGCCCCCGCGAATACCTCGGCGCACGCGGCACCAAGTTCGCGATCTTCCCCGGCTCCGGCCTGTTCAAAAAGAGCCCCGACTGGGTGCTCTCCGCCGAGCTCGTCGAAACCTCCCGCCTGTGGGCGCGCACCAACGCCTCCATCGACCCGCAGTGGATCGAAGAAATCGGCAAGCACCTCATCAGCGTGCAATACTCCGAACCGCACTGGTCCCTCAGCTCCGGCGCGGCAGTCGCCTACGCCAAGGGCACCCTCTTCGGCCTGACCATCTACGCCGACCGCCCCGTGCAATACGCCCGCGTAGACGCCGCCGCAGCCCGCGAACTGTTCATCCAGTCCGCCCTCGTCGAAGGCCAATGGCACACCCAGCACAAGTTCTACCTGCGCAACCAGCGCGCCCTCGCCGAAGTCGAAGAACTCGAAGCACGCCTACGCCGCCGCGACCTGCGCGTAGACGACTCCGTACTCTTCGCCTTCTACGACGCACGCATCCCCGCCCACGTCACCGACGTTCGCGCCTTCGACAAGTGGTGGAAGCAGGCACGCCTCGAAGACGACAACTTCCTGGACTTCAACCCCGAGAAGCTCATCAACGAGGAAGCCGCCGACTACGACGACTCCCAGTTCCCCCGCCAGTGGGTGCAGCGCACCGACAGCGGCGAACTGACCCTCGACCTGCGCTACGAATACGCCCCCACCGCAGGCATCGGAGGCGCCCGCACCGACGCCGCCAAGCGCGACGGCGTAGCAGTCCAGGTACCCATCCTGTTCCTCAACCAGCTGAGCCCCGAACCGTTCCGCTGGCAGATCCCCGGCCTGCGCCACGAACTCGTCACCGCACTCATCAAATCGCTACCCAAGGCGATTCGACGCAACTTCGTGCCCGCACCCGACGTGGCACGCGCCGCCTGCGCCGCCCTGGAAGAGGACTACTCCCCCGCCACCGACGAACTCATCCCCTCCCTCGCCCTCGTACTACGCCGCCTGCGCGGCGTCGTTGTCGAGCCCGAAGCCTTCAACTGGGACGCCGTGCCCGAACACCTGAAAATGGGATTCCAGGTGCGCAACGCACGCAACAAAATCCTCGGCGAAGGCAAAGACCTGCGCGCCCTGCAACAGCAGCTCCACAAGGAAATCCGCAGCGCCCTCGCCGACTCGCTCGGCGCATCCGACGACACCATGGCAAAAATGGTGGCGCTCGCCCAGGGTGGCTCGGGCAACTCGGGCAGCTCCGCGGCTTCCGCCAAGAAGGGCGCGAAGAACGCTCAAGGCGGCACCTCCCAGACGGCACAGCCGACCGATGCACACGGCTCGCAGGTACGCGAAATCAGCGGCCTCACCGAATTCCCCGCCGATCTCTTCCCCAACGGAGAAATCCCCCGCAAGGTACAGCGCATCATCGCCACCCAAGCGGTCAACGGCTACCCCGCCCTCGTCGACGAAGAAACCAGCGTAGGTCTGCGTATCTTCCCCACCGAAGCCGAACAGCTCCACGCCCAGCGCCGCGGTATCATCCGCCTGCTCCAACTGCAGGTGCCCTCGCCCGTACGCTACGTGAGCGAACACCTCTCCCACAAGGAGAAAATCGTCTTCACGCAGAACCCGCACGGCTCCATCGACGAGCTCATTCGCGACTGCACCGTCGCGGCGCTCGACCACCTCGTGCCGCACGCCCCCATCTTCACGTACGCAGAATACAGCGAACTCTACGAGCACGTGCGTGCCGAACTCATCGAGACGGTCTTCGACGTCACCAAGCTCGTCGCCGAAATCCTCTCCGAAGCCACCGCGCTGAAGAAGGCCATCAAGAAGGCAACCTCGCTGACGACCATGCACGCCGTCTCCGACGTGAAGGCACAGATGGAGAACCTCGTATACCCCGGATTCGTGGCGAAAACCGGCTACGATCAGCTGGTTCACATCCCGCGCTACCTCAAGGCCGCCCAGGTACGCCTGACGAAGCTCGGCCCGAACCTGCACCGCGACAACCAGCTCATGCTCACCGTGCAGGACCTGGAAGACTCCTACGATAACGCGGTCAAGTCGCTACCGGCAGGCACCATCGTGCCGGATGCGCTCCGCCGCGTGAACTGGATGATTGAGGAGCTGCGCGTCAGCTTCTTCGCCCAGGAGCTTGGTACCGCCTACACGGTGTCTGAGAAGCGCATTGCGAAGGCTCAGCGTGAGGCGCTGGACGCTATCAAGCGCTAGAATTTGAGCTTGCGCGGATGGCGGTGCTCGTCCTCGCTCCTACAGGGGCACCCGCCCTCGCAGAGCTCGGGCACCCTGATGTCGCTACGGACGACACCGCCTTTCCGCGGTAAGTTCCCGTCTCGGCTTGCGCTGTGAACGGCAAAGAGCCCCCACACGATTACCTCGTGTGGGGGCTCTTTCGTATCTATGGGTTTCGGTGCCCTGTGGGTCGGCAAGCTATGCACTTCCTCCGCTCCTGCAGGGGCACCCTGATGTCGCTTCCGGAAGGCATAGCCGCCTCCACCCGTGAATTGGCAAGAGCGTGCAGAGGGGTCGGTGTCCTCCGTAGTGACATCAGGGTGCCCGAAGCGAAGCGA
>ERZ772925.7-NODE-7-length-93420-cov-5.76151_pt1 | contig 93420 bp, 72 predicted proteins | sample MGYA00511687_ERZ772925 | MGnify/ENA primary metagenome ERZ772925 (study PRJEB29015, sample SAMEA2738087) | human oral metagenome | biome: human oral; feature: human-associated habitat; material: saliva | place: China | collected 2227 ...
CGTGGAGTTGACTGGTACTAATAGGCCGAAGGCTTACTTTTTCGAGATGTTGTTTGTTGTTTGCGTTCACTGTATGGTTTTTGGATAACAATCCCGTAGGTTTGCGGTGATTATAGCAAGAGGGAAACGCCTGGTTCCATTCCGAACCCAGAAGCTAAGACTCTTCGCGCCGATGGTACTGCACTTTTGTGGGTGTGGGAGAGTAGGTCATCGCCGCTTTATTATTCAATAGCCCCGGCTTCGCCGGGGCTATTTTTGTTTGGGGAGGTCTAACGGCCTCCCCATTTGTCTTTAACATCCCATCAGTACGGGTGCACGGAAGGTGCTCTCTATACTAGAATGGTATGGCTTATGTTTAGGCATTAGCGGGTGTATCTAAAGCACCCCTCATAGAGTTGATGCCTCAGGCAGCGGTTCGCCCGAATCGACTGCATACCCTACCCGCCCACACTGGCGGATACCTCCCAAGGAGATTCATGTCTGAGACCCCCCGTCACGAGTCTAACGGCTCCGGCCCCCGCCAGCACCGCAAGAACAGCGGAGGAAAGGACTTCCGCTCCAAGAAGGGCGGCAAGAACTTTGGCGGCAAGGGCGGTTTCAAGCGTAACGACCGCGGAGGCAAGAAGTTCGACGGCCGTCGCTCCGACTCCCGTTCCAAGGCACCTCGCTCCAACGGTCCCGAGGCTGAAGCACCTCGCGAAGAAGTACGCAGCATTGGTGGCCGTGCAGGCTACCGCCCCGCAAAGCCCAAGGCACCGGAAATTGACGACGACATCACCGGCCGCGAGCTGGACGGTGCAACCTTCCGTCAGCTGCGCGCCCTGGAGCCGCGCAACGCAGAAACCGTCGCAAAGCACCTCGCCATGGCAGGTCGCTACCTCGACATCGACCCCGAATTCGCGCTGGAACACGCCGTTGCCGCATCCCGCAGCGCGGGCCGTATTGCCGCAGTACGCGAAGCTGTTGGCGTCGCCGCATACGTGGCAGAAGACTTCGAACTGGCACTGCGCGAACTGCGCACCCACCGCCGTATCAGCGGCTCCGTAGACCACCTGGCACTGCTGGTGGACTGCGAACGTGCACTCGGCCGCCTGCCCAAGGCAATGGAAATGATTGCAGAATTCAAGAAGGAAGAACTGCCCGCCAACGTGCGCGTAGAGCTCGCCATCGTTGAATCCGGCATCCTCAGCGATCAGTGCAAGAAGTCTGAGGCTGTCGTAGCACTGCAGATTCCTCAGCTGAACCCCAAACGCGCCTTCGAGTACAGCCCCCGCCTGTTCAGCGCATACTCCGACGCACTGGCTAACGCTGGGCGCAACCAGGAAGCAGAACGCTGGGCACGCCTCGCATTCATGGCAGAAGCAGCACTGGGCCAGGGCAACTTCGCAGAACCCGAAATCTTCGACATCTTCGGTGAAGCAGGCCTCTTCGAACAGGAAGAGAAGTCCGTAGAACTCACTGAGACCGCAGAAGAAGCTGAAGAGACCGCAGAAGAGGAAGCAAACGAAGCTCAGGAAGAGGCAGCTGAGGACGAGAAGACCGAAGCGCCTAAGACCGAAGCATCCAAGGCTGAAGAAGCAGAAGAAGCCTCCGCAGAATAAGACTGCAGAGAATCTAAGAATTCTGAATACTTGACCTACGTGTCAGCGTGAAACCGCTGGACGCCACACCCAAGCAGGGGAGAGCGCCCAGCGGTTTTTCACATAATCGCCCGAAGGCACCAACGCTAGAGTGTCTAACAGGTACGATTAATAGCGACAACCGCCAGAGACCCCGAGAGGAACACTCTATGACCACGAACGCACTCCTATCCCGCTACGATGCCCTCCTCTCCGACCTGGACGGCGTAGTCTACGCAGGCCCCTTCGCCATCGAAGGTGCACCCGAAGCGCTCAACCGCGCCGAAGAAGAACTCAACGTACCGGTCATCTTCGTCACTAACAACGCATCGCGCTCCGTAGAATCCGTAGCAGAGCACCTGCGTGAACTGGGAGTGCACACCCGAGCAGAACGCGTCGTCAGCTCCGCACAGGCAGGCGCCGCACTGCTCGCACAGCATGTACCCGCAGGCTCCAAAGTACTCATCACCGGCACCGAAGCACTTGCCGACTGCGTTCGTGCAGTAGGCCTCGAAACCGTCCGCAAGGAAGAAGAAGGCCCCGTGGCCGTCATTCAGGGATTCGACCCCAAGATCGGCTGGGAAGACCTCGCGGAAGCCGCCTACACCCTCGCAAACCCCGACGTCCTCTGGATCGCAACCAACACCGACCAGAGCATCCCCAAGGAACGAGGCCAGGCACCCGGTAACGGCACCCTCGTAGCAGCCGTGGCAAGCGCAACCCGCCGCACCCCGCTCGTCGCGGGCAAGCCCGAAGCGCCCATCTTCCACACCGCAGCGCAGGCAGTGAACTCCAGCCGCCCCGTCATCGTGGGCGACCGCCTGGACACCGACATTCTCGGCGCCAATAACGCAAAGATGGACGGCGCCCTCGTCCTCACCGGCGTACAGACCTACCAGGACGTCATCGAGGCCGTGCCGAACCAGCGTCCAACCTATATTCTGCGCACCCTCGAGGACTTCTTCGCGCCCTACCCCGACATTGAGGTGCTCTACGAAGGCTACGAAGTCATCGCAACCGGCCCCATCTGGCAGGCACGAGTTCGCGGTGAAAACCTGAGCCTGAGCGGCCCCGAGATTGAAGATGTCGAAGCATTCGCGGGCAGCGAGAGCGAAGCCGAAGCATGGCGCGTAGCCTGCGCGGCATGGTGGGCAGCAAACCCCGAACAGGGCGCACGCCCCAACATCCAGGGGATTCCCGGTGCCTAAAGAACCGGAGACTAACAGCACGGCAGAGGAAAACGCTGAGCTTGACGCAGAATTTGAGCGCCAGCTGGCGGCGACCCTCGCTATGGATCCCGTAGAGCGCGTCAAGCGCCTCGAAACGATGAGCGAGCAGCTGGAGAAGGACCTCGAAAACATCTCCTAGTTCGCGGCGGTGAGCTCTCAGACGGTAATGTTCTGAGGGTTCACGGCACTACACGACGACAGAAAGAAGATATGGGCAAAGACACCGCGCGCCTCGATAAGTACCTGGTCGAAGCCGGATTCGTGAGCTCCCGAACCCTCGCTGCAAAACTCATTGCGGCAGGAGACGTGCAAGTCAACGGCAAAGTTGCGCGCAAAGCGTCCATGCTCGTGGGCCCGGAGGATACCCTCTACGTGCGCCAGAGCGAGCTGACCGAATACGTCAGCCGCGCAGGCCACAAGCTCGCAGGTGCCCTCGACGCATTCCCCGAGATCAAGGTGGAAGGCAAGCGCTGCCTGGACGCGGGAGCATCCACCGGAGGCTTTACCGACGTGCTACTTCGTCGAGGAGCCGCCCACGTAGCCGCCGTTGACGTAGGACACGGGCAGCTCGTGGACACGCTACGCGAAGAACCGCGAGTTGGCGTGTACGAAGGACTCAACGTTCGCTACATGAAGCCCGAAGACATTGGCGGGCAGGTCGAACTGACGGTTTCTGACCTCTCGTTCATCTCGCTGACCCTGGTCATGGAGGCGCTAGCGAACGCAACCGAAACCGGCGGCGACCTGGTGCTCATGGTCAAGCCGCAGTTCGAGGTCGGCAAGCACCGCATCGGACGCGGGGGAGTGGTACACGAAGAATCCGCCCGCCGTGAAGCAGTGGAAAAAGTCCAGGCATCTGCGGTAAGCCACGGATTGCGCGTGATGGGTATGGAACCCAGCCCACTGCCCGGACAGGACGGCAACGTAGAGTACTTCCTCTGGTGCAGAAAATAAACACGGTGTCGAAATAAATATGGTGTCGAAATAAATAGTGCTCAGGCAGTCTGAGAAACCCGCTCGGTAACGCAGGACGCGTTGAGGGCGGGGTATTCTCAGGCTGTCGTGCTATTCACTGGCGCTATAGTTATGGGTATTTTAGAGAGACCCAGCTGTACGCTATTCGAAATAATTTTCTAAAAATATGGTGCTTTAGGAAATTTTCGAGAACATATTCGGTATGATAGGTGTAGATACACCATCTCAACACCCGATGGGAGAGAGTCGTTATGGCAGAACACGAAAGCCACGCACCGCAGGAAGCAGCCGCGCAGGTAGCTGCCGCAGGTGCGCGTCATGGTTCCGAACGCCATGAGCCCGATCGTTATGGTTCCGAAGACTCGGTGGAACAACGTCACCGTAAGGTTCTCGTCTTCGCCCACGTGGGGCGCAAAGAAGCACGAGATGCCGCCCGACAGGCGTGCACTCAGCTCTACGAAGCGGGACTCGCGCCCGTCATGACTCGCTCCGATCTGGAGACCCTGAGCGAAAACTGGGACGAGCCCGTCCCCGTGCAGGTCGTCCACGAATCCGTGGCGCTCATCGATATTGAGCTCGGCGTGGTGCTCGGCGGTGATGGTTCGATTCTTCGCGCTGCCGAAATGGTGCGCCGAACCAGCGTTCCGCTCATCGGTGTGAACCTGGGACACGTCGGCTTCCTCGCCGAATCCGAAGAGAGCGACCTGACCGAAACCGTTCGCTGCATCGTCAACAACGAATACACCGTTGAAGAACGCATGGCAATCGACGTGGAAGTCTGGAACGACGGCAAGCGAGTGCACAGCGACTGGGCGCTGAATGAAGCCAGCGTCGAAAAGGGCAACCGCGAAAAAATGATTGAAGTCATTATCGAGGTGGACTGCCGCCCGCTCAGTAGCTTCGGTTGCGACGGCGTGGTCATGGGAACTCCCACCGGCTCGACTGCCTACGCTTTCTCCGGTGGCGGCCCGGTCGTCTGGCCCGAAGTTGAAGCCATCCTCATGGTGCCGCTCTCGGCTCACGCGCTCTTCGCGCGCCCGCTGGTAGCAGCGCCGACCTCCACCCTGGCGGTAGAAATGATGCCCGGAAACGGCGCCTCCGGCGTGCTCTGGTGCGATGGCCGCCGAACCGTAGAGCTGGACCCCGGCTCCCGTATTGAGGTGCGACGCTCCGAAAAGTCGGTGCTGCTCGCCCGTATCCACCCGGCTCCCTTCTCGGAGCGACTGGTGCGTAAATTTGAGCTTCCGATCCGTGGCTGGCGCGGCCCGCAGGATGCCGAGAAGCACTAAAGAAAAGGAATGAACGTTCGTGATTGAGGAAATCCATATTCGAGACCTCGGCATCATCACCGATGCGAGGCTCCCCCTCGAACCCGGATTCTCCGTGCTGACCGGCGAAACCGGCGCAGGTAAAACCATGGTCGTCACCGCCCTCGGCATGCTCCTGGGTGCCCGATCCGACGCATCCAGCGTGCGCAACGGAGCCAAGAGCGCCCTCGCCGAAGCAGTGATTCGCCTGCCCCACGGGCACCGCGCCCTCGAGCTTGCCGAAGAAGCCGGCGGCACCGCCGAAGACATCGACGAACAGACCTCTGAGCTGCTTCTGGCACGCACCGTCAACGCCTCGGGACGCTCCCGCGCCCATGTTGGCGGTTGCTCCGCACCCATCGGAACCCTGTCTCAGATTGGTCAGACTCTTGTTGCAGTCCACGGCCAGTCCGATCAGCTGCGCCTCAAATCAGCGGCAGAGCAGCGCCACTCCCTCGACCTGTACGCCGGTGAAGAACTCGCCAACCTGCTTGAGAAGTACCGCGAAAACTACGAGCGATACCGCGCCGCTGCCGCAGAGCTGAAGGAAGTACGCGAAAACTCTCGCGCACGCGCCCTTGAAGCGCAGACCCTGCAGGGCGCCCTCGAAGAAATCAGTGCCGTCAACCCGCAGGCCGGTGAAGAAGAAGAGCTCAAAGCCGAAATGGTGAAGCTCATGAACGTTGAAGCGCTACGCATTGCCTCGGCAACCGCCTCCGCAGCGCTCAGCGGTAGCGAATACTCTACCGGCGACGAGCAGAGCGTCATGAGCCTGCTCGATGCAAGCCGCTCCGCGCTACAGGCGCAGGCAGACGCTGACGAAGAGCTTGCCTCCCTCGCCGCGCGCGTCAACGAACTGCTGATTCTTGCCACCGATATCTCCTCGGATTTGTCCTCCTACATGGCCTCCCTGGACGTTGAAGGTCCCGAACGCCTGGCGCAGGTGCAGACTCGCCGCGCCCAGCTGGCGACCCTCACCCGCAAGTACGGTGCCGATATTGCAGAGGTTCTCGAATGGGCCGAAGAATCCCGTGCACGCCTTGAGACCCTGGTGGACGACCCGCAGCGACAGGAAACCCTGGAAACCGAGCTGGTACAGCTACGCAAGGTACTCGGCGCCCAAGCAGAAGAGCTGACCGCCCTGCGCCGTGCCGCCGCGCAGAAGCTGGCGGATGCCGTCAGCGAGGAGCTCACCGCCCTTGCCATGCCGAACGCCTCCCTGGTCGTGGAGGTTGCCGAAGCTGAAAAGTTCTCGGTGCATGGCCGCGACACCGTGACCTTTATGCTGGCCCCGCACCGAACCGCCGTGCCGCGCCCGCTCGGTAAGGGCGCCTCCGGCGGTGAGCTCTCCCGCGTGATGCTCGCCCTGGAGGTAGTGCTCGCCGAAGTGGACCCCGTGCCCACCTTCATCTTTGATGAGGTGGACTCCGGCGTGGGCGGTAAGGCAGCTATCGAAATCGGTCGCCGCCTTGCCATGCTCGCCCGACACGTGCAGGTTCTGGTGGTTACCCACCTGCCGCAGGTTGCCGCCTTCGCGGACCAGCACATCCTCGTGCTGAAAAACGATGACGCGTCCCTCTCGAAGGTCAAGGTGCTTTCTGAAGAGGAACGCGTGGTGGAACTGGCGCGAATGCTCTCCGGACACGATCAATCAGAATCGGCACGAGAGCACGCTCGCGAGCTGCTGGCTGCCGGTCGAGAAGTACCGCAGGGGCGCTGAAACTGACGGCAACCCTGCCGGGAAAAGCATGGGAAAGTACTGGCAAAAGCGCCGAAAGGTGGCATCTTTCGCGCTAAAGACCATCAAAGGGACTGAAGCGCGCGAGCATGCCTCAGAAAGTTGTCAGTACAGCCCGTTCCGGTGACCAACAGCGGCGCATGGAGCTCAGAGGATGTGAGATACTCTGTGAATGCTCCTACACATGCTTCTACACGGCGCGGCGGGAATAATAAATCCCCGGCTCCGTTTACAGTGGTGATAAGGACAAATAGGGGAGGGAAAACCGCCTGAGAGAAACATCTCGCGGCAAAACCCTCTGCTTGGATAGCAGACAAGAAAATGGTAGGCTTGAATTCCGTGGTGAATGAAAAAAATAACGCTCTGAACGCGTCCTCTAACGACAAGGTAACCCGCCAGATTTTCGTAACCGGCGGCGTTGCATCTTCTCTCGGTAAGGGCCTGTCGGCCTCTTCCCTCGGTCAGCTTCTTCGCGCACGTGGCCTCTCTGTGACCATGCAGAAGTTCGACCCCTACCTGAACGTCGACCCCGGTACGATGAACCCCTTCCAGCACGGTGAAGTCTTTGTCACCGACGACGGTGCTGAAACCGACCTCGACATCGGACACTACGAGCGCTTCCTGGACGAAAACCTCGACCAGTCCGCTAACGTGACCACCGGCCAGGTCTACTCCTCCGTCATCGCAAAGGAACGCCGCGGTGAATACCTCGGCGACACCGTCCAGGTTATCCCTCACATTACCGACGAAATCAAGGCCCGCATGCGTCACGCAGCGGAAATTGACAACGCACCCGACATCATCATCACCGAAATCGGTGGTACCGTCGGCGATATCGAGTCCCTGCCCTTCATGGAAGCAGCACGCCAGGTACGCCGCGATGTTGGCCGCAAGAACGTCTTCTTCCTGCACGTCTCCCTGGTGCCCTTCATCGGCCCCTCCGGCGAGCTCAAGACCAAGCCGACCCAGCACTCCGTCGCAGCACTGCGCGGCCTGGGCATCCAGCCTGACGGTCTGATTCTGCGCTGTGAGCGTGAGGTCCCCGTATCGCACCGTACCAAGATCGGTAACGCATGCGATGTGGACAGCGACGCAGTCATCTCCTGCGCCGATGCACCCAGCATCTACGACATCCCCAAGACCCTGCACAGCCAGAAGCTCGACGACTACATCCTCGACTACTTCGGCATTGAAGCTCCCGCACCGGACTTCACCCAGTGGGACCGCCTGCTCGACGCAGTGCACCGCCCCGCAGCAGAGGTCAACGTTGGCCTGGTCGGTAAGTACATCGACCTGCCCGACGCATACCTGTCCGTCTCCGAGGCTCTGCGTGCCGGCGGCTTCGCAAACAACGTGAAGGTCAACATCAAGTGGGTTGCAGCCGACCTGTGCGCAACCGACGAAGATGCAGACCACCAGCTGCGCGACATGGACGCAATCCTCGTGCCCGGCGGCTTCGGCATCCGCGGCCTGGACGGCAAGATCGGTGCCCTCAAGTACGCACGCGAACACAAGATCCCGACCCTGGGCATCTGCCTCGGCCTGCAGTCCATGGTCATCGAGTACGCACGCAACGTACTGGGCCTGCGCGAAGCATCCTCCACCGAGTTCGACCCGGAAACCTCCGTGCCGGTCATCGCAACCATCGAAGAGCAGAAGCAGTTCGTCGAAGGTGCAGGCGACCTGGGCGGCACCATGCGCCTGGGCCTGTACAAGGCAAACCTCGTTCCCGGCTCTCAGGTTGCTAAGGCATACGGTGCAACCGAGGTTGCAGAGCGTCACCGCCACCGCTACGAGGTGAACAACGAGTACCGCGAGCAGCTTGAAGAAGCAGGCCTGCTCATCTCCGGTACCTCCCCGGACTCCTCGCTGGTCGAGTACGTGGAGCTGCCCGCAGAGGTACACCCCTACTACGTGGCAACTCAGGCACACCCCGAGTACCGCTCGCGTCCGACCCGCCCGCACCCGCTCTTCTCCGGCCTGATTAAGGCTGCTCTGGAGCGCCGCGGCGCCTAACCTCTAGGCACAAACGTTCAGCATCCCGCTCATCCCGCGCAGGGGAGAGCGGGATGCTTTCGTTTAAACCCGAACGTGCTTTAAACCGTGCCCGTACCTGACGCGCTGAACGTAGCGGGGCTAAGAAGCCGCCTACAATGAAAGAATGAGCAACAACCAGCAGATTATTGATGCACCCTCCGAACGCACCATCCGCACCCGCACCGTGAAGTACAGCGGCTACGTGATCGAAACGACCGTCGAAGAGTACGAACTCAACGAAAACACCGTGCTGACCCGCGACGTCGTGGAAATGCCCGGCGCCGTCGCCGTAGCGGTCCTCAACGACAACAACGAACTGCTGATGCTCAACCAGTACCGCCACCCGGTGCGCATGAACCTCTGGGAAGTACCCGCCGGACTGCTCGACATCGACGGTGAAGATCCCCTGGTTGCCGCGCAGCGCGAACTTGCCGAAGAAGCAGACCTGCAGGCAGGCACCTGGAACGCTCTGACCGACTACTTCAGCAGCCCCGGCGCAACCAGCGAAGCAGGCCGCGTCTACCTGGCACGCAACCTCTCGGAACTGCCTGCCGAAGAACGTAGCGAACGCACCGAAGAAGAAGCAGAAATGACCTACCGCTGGGTGCCCCTCGCCGACGCAGTACAGCTGGTACTGGGCGGAAAGGTTCACAACGCGCTCGCTATCCAGGCGGTACTCGCTACCTACGCGGCGGCGCAGAACAACTTTGAAGGCCTGCGTCCTGCCGAGGGCGGCTGGGAGTTCCACCCCTACATGGGCCAGCGCCGCGAAAAGCCGGAGAACTTCCGCAACCACTGAGAACGGAACACGGGGTCGGGGGAGTAGCCCCGCCTACGGCAAACCCGAATATCAAGAGAACCGACAGAGGAGACAGCGTGAAGCAGGCAAAAAGCACGGCGAGCAAGACACCCCGCGGCGCGGGTCTGCTCGGCGTGCCCTCTTCTGCCGGTTCCTCCGTGCTGGGTTCTTCTAGCCGGGGTTCTTCTGCCCTGGGTGCTTCCCATCAGGAGGCGCAGACCCCGCTACAGAAAGCCATTGACCAGTACCTCATCCACCTGCGCGTGGAGCGAGGAAGTAGCGAACACACCATCGCCTCCTACGCGCGTGACCTGCGACGATACAGCGCCTACATGGCTACCCTCGGAGTCATCGACCCCGAACGCATCACCACCGCGCAGGTGCGCTCCTTCATGCGGGAACTTGCCGCCCCCACCGTGCCCCTTGCCGGATTCGTTGCCGGATTCGACGCGGGGGAGAAGAACAACCAGAATGCGCAGGACACTCAAGAAGCACAGGAAGAAGCCGCAGAATCGCTGGCGCTGATGATCGCCTCTGAATCGGGGCGAGGTACAGGAAACGGGCGCGCTGGAAAAGGGTCTGCTGGAGAAGGGCGTGCCGGGCAGGCGAAAGCTGGGGAGTCGGAAAAAGAAACACCAACCGCTGAAGGTACGCCGAGCCTGCCCCTACCCTTGGGCCCGAACTCCATCGCCCGCACCATGGCGGCAGTCCGCGGAGCACATGCCTTCTGGGTCTCCGCGCTTATCGTGCCCACCGATCCGGCGGCACCGGTCACCCCGCCCAAGAACGTTAAGCGCCTACCCAAAGCAGTCAGTGTAGAAGACATTCAGCGGCTACTCGCCGTACCCGACCGCGAAACCGCCACCGGGCTACGCAACCGAGCCATACTCGAATTCCTCTACGCCACCGGCGCGCGCGTGAGCGAAATGCTCAACGCCGATATCGACGACGTGCACTTTGAGGGAACCCTCACCGATGAAGACGGCAACCAGATCACCCTGCCCGGCTACGTTCGACTCTTCGGCAAAGGAAACAAAGAACGACTCGTACCCATCGGAAGCTACGCCCAAAAAGCAATCCAAGACTACCTGGTGCGTGCCCGCCCCTCCCTCGTAGCGCACGGTAAAGGCACCACCGCGCTCTTCGTCAACGGACGAGGCGGCAGACTTGGACGCCAAGGCGCCTGGCTCATCCTCAAAGAAGCCGCCGAAGCCGCCGGGCTCAGCTCCGACTTCTCTCCGCACTCCATGCGTCACAGCTTCGCAACGCACCTACTACAGGGCGGCGCCGATATTCGCGTGGTGCAAGAGCTGCTCGGGCACGCCTCCATCGCCACCACGCAGGTGTACACCAAGGTCACGCCCGAGGGGCTCATGGAGGTGTACCGCATGGCGCATCCGCGTGCCCACGAACGGGGATAAAACCCCGTCAAACCGCGGAACAGCCGCTCTTGAGGTAACCTTATAGACAACGCTTAAACTTTAAAACTTCGAATTCATTGATGAAGGTGAACCATTGACTGAAGCTCAGGCTCAAGAACTCGGCCCCACCGGTCGACCCCTGCGCGTATACCCCGACCCGGCTCCGCTGAGCAGCCACGGTCCCGCCCGCATTATCTCTATGGTGAATCAGAAGGGCGGCGTGGGTAAGACCACCTCCACCATTAACCTGGGCGCGGCACTGGCAGAATGCGGCCGTAAGGTGCTGCTGGTCGACTTCGACCCGCAAGGTGCTCTCTCCGCAGGTTTCGGCGCGAACCCGCACGAACTGGACCTGACCGTCTACAACGTCATGATGGACCGCAAGGTTAATATCAAGGATGTCATCCTGCCCACCGGCGTGGAGAACATCGACCTGCTGCCCGCTAACATCGACCTCTCCGCGGCTGAAGTTCAGCTGGTCAACGAAGTGGCTCGCGAACAGGTTCTCGCCTCGGCACTGCGCAAGGTCCGCGATGAATACGACGTCATCCTCATCGACTGCCAGCCCTCCCTGGGCCTGCTGACCGTCAACGCACTGACCGCCTCCGAAGGCGTCATCATTCCGCTGATTTGTGAGTTCTTCGCACTGCGCGCCGTCGCACTGCTGGTCGACTCCATCGAGAAGGTTCAGGACCGCCTGAACCCCGACCTCGAAATCTCCGGCGTACTTGCCACCATGTTCGATGCCCGCACCATCCACTCCAAGGAAGTTCTGGCACGTATCGTGGACGCATTCGGCGACAAGGTCTTCGACACCGTCATCAAGCGCACCGTGAAGTTCCCGGACGCATCGGTGTCCGCTGAGCCGATTCTCAGCTACGCCTCCAGCCACCCCGGCGCGGAAGCATACCGCCAGGTGGCACGCGAACTAATCTACAAGGGCGGCGCACGCTAAAGCCCCCCGCATCTATACGCCCTCTGCTGAGGTGACTCTCACCCCTTGAGTCACACCGGCAGAGGGCGTATAATTGTGTGGATTCTGAAGACCCCGCGCACTGCTTACGCCGAAAAATAGGCGAAGTAGAAGCCGCATCTGAGACGGCACCAACAAAGCCGGACCAGCACAGCCGGGGAGAATAAACCTAAGGAGAATAGGTCGTTTATGACCACGAACGTCGCTGCCGTGAGGGTACCGACACCGAACGCAGACACCGCCGCGAACGCCCGGACTGAGGGCCGCGGCCTGCAGAACCCGGAACGCGGTTTCACCCTCACCCTCAGTAATTTTGAGGGTCCCTTTGATCTTCTACTGACCCTGATTTCGCGCCGCAAACTCGACATTACCGAGGTGGCGCTCGCAGAGGTCACCGACGAGTTCCTCGCATACCTGCACGCCCTCTACGCCGAGGGTACCGAACGTGCACTCGACGAAGCCAGCGAATTTCTGGTCACCGCCGCAACCCTGCTGGAACTCAAGACCGCACGCCTGCTCCCGCAGCATCGTGAACCCCTCGAAGAGGATGTCGCACTACTGGAGGCGCGCGACCTGCTCTTTGCCCGTCTGTTGCAATACCGCGCCTACCGCGAAGTCGCCGATATTTTTGCTGAACGCTGGGCGCAAGAAGCGCAGCGTTTTCCTCGTGCGGTAGCCCTCGAAGAACGATTCGCACAGGCGCTACCCGAGCTGGTCTTTACCGGAGGCGCCGAAGAGTTCGCCCGCATCGCCGCAGCAGCGCTGAGCCGAACCGCCAAAGAGCCCGAACCGGAACCCGAAGAAATCGTTGAAGAGCTCAACGAGCACCTGCACGTTCCGCTCACCACTATCGCGGCTGAAGAACACTACATTCTGCACCGCCTGCTCGATACCGCGGCGCGGGAACTGAGCTTCGCCGAACTGGTTCAAGGATCCGGCGAACTAGAAATTGCGGTGGTTCGTTTTCTCGCCCTGCTCGAGCTCTACAAAGAAGGCGCCCTGCACGTAGAACAGGACGCACCGCTCGGAACCATTCGGGTACGTGCGAGCGCGAGCGCTGCACAGTTCGTGATTCGCGAAGAAACAGACACTCAGGATGCGCACGAAATCGGTGGAGCGCCTGAATCACCCGAATCATCTGACGCATCCGACGTGAACGAGGAACCGGTAGAGGAGGATTATGAGTAGTCACGGCTCACGCTTTGACCGTGAATTCACCCCTGACGACCTTGCCATCGTGAACATGGGCTACTGGGATCCGAACGCAGACGAGGATTCGGAACAGGCTGACTCGGCGCCGGTAGAGACGGTAGAGCCGGTGGAGGCTGAGAGCTCAAAGCCTGCTGATGCGGACGCTGAGCCGGCTGAGCACGAGGTAGCTACAGCGCCTCTGGGTGAGGTGACCGAAGAAGCCGAGGTCGCTGAAGAAGCTGATTCCGCTGAAGCCGCTGAAACGGTAGAGGAATCCGGCAGCTCCGATAGTTTCGAGGAATCGCAGGAAACTGCACCCCGCGAGTCGAATAAATCGGAAGCGAAACCGGCAAAGATTCCGGCGGGAGGCCCCTCCACCGCACCCAGCGTGGCGGTCGATGCCGAAGCCGAATTCTCCAAGGTCGAGGCAATCCCCGGCGGCGTCAAAAGCGCCATCGAAGCAATCCTCGCCGTTGCCGAAGCACCCGTGAGCGTCAAAGAACTCTCCGCCGCGCTCATCGTCAGCGAACGAGCTGTTGAGCACATGCTCGATCAGCTGTACCGCGAGTACAATGGCGAAGAAAGCGGCTACGGAGAAGACGAAAACCGGGTGGCACCCGAACCGCGCGGATTCCAGCTGCGGAACATCGCAGGAGGCTGGAAGCTCTACGCCCGCGACGACTTCGCCCCCTGGGTGGCACGCTTCGTGACCCGCTCCAAGAGCGCGACCCTCAGCAAGCCCGCCTACGAGACGCTCGCCGTGATTGCCTACCAGCAGCCGGTGACCAGGGCGAGGGTAGCCTCCATTCGCGGCGTAAACGCGGATGCGGCAATCCGTCAGTTGCTCCAACGGCAGCTGATTCGTGAGGCTGGTCGTGAAGCCGGAAGCGGCGCGACCCTCTACGAAACCACGGAGCTGCTGTTGGCGAAGCTCGGGTTGAACTCCCTGGAGGAGCTACCGGCGCTCGCGCCCTTCCTGCCCGATGACACGGAGGCGGCGGTCCTCGCCGAAGGTAACGACTAGCCCGCCAGCTACAGCCGTTACGGCAATAACGAAACGTTCAACGGTTCTGCTGAAAACCTGCGGCAGAACCACCCGGATAACTGCCCCCGACGCTGACACAAACACCGCACATTCGGTGCCTGTGCCGGGGCACAAAGACTAACAAGAACTACAACGACAGAAAAGAGAAGAACACCATGGCATATGGAAACTCCTCCCGCGGCGGCCGCTCTGCATCCGGTCGCCCCCAGAACTCCCGCGGTGGCCGTCCCGGCGCCGGTCGTCCCGGTCAGGGCGGTAAGCCCGGCGCTAAGGGAGCATCCGCACGCGGCGGTCGTCCCGGCGCACCGAAGAGCGGCGCAGGCAAGGGCGGTGCAAAGGGCTTCGGCGAGAAGAAGTTCGGTGACAAGAAGTTTGGCGAGAAGAAGTTCGGCGCAGGCCGCGCAGGTTCCGGCCGAGGCCGCGGCACCGAACTGCCCAAGCGCGAACGCCGCGCACCGGGCCGCCCCTACCGCTCCGGCGAAGCCTTCGCAAACGAGCGCGGCGAATACCGCGTCAGCAACTACGCTGGCCCGCACCGCCCCCGCCGCCCCCGCAACGCCCCGGTAGACCACTACGAGTTCTACGACCACGACGGCGTGCGCCTGCAGAAGCTGCTGGCTCAGGCCGGTGTGGCATCCCGCCGCGTCTGCGAAGAAATGATTACCGAAGGCCGCGTCACCGTCAACGGTGAAGTCGTGACCGAGCTGGGTGTGCGCGTGGACCCCTCCAAGGTGACCGTGCAGGTGGACGGCATGACCGTTCAGACCAACGACAAGCTCGTCTACATGGCATTCAACAAGCCCGCTGGCGTGGTCTCCACCATGGAAGACCCCGAAGGTCGCCCCTGCATCTCTGACTTCCTGCGTTCCTCCATGAGCGAGCGCGTGTTCCACGTGGGCCGCCTGGACGTCGAAACCGAGGGTCTGCTGCTGCTGACCAACGATGGTGAACTGGCGAACCGCCTCACCCACCCCTCCTACGAGGTGCCCAAGACCTACCTGGTGCAGGTTCCCGGCCCGATGGAGCCCGGCGTCGGCGCAGCCATGAAGAAGGGCATCCGCCTGGAGGACGGCGTGACTCGCGTGGACGAGTTCAAGCTGGTGGACTCCACCCCCGGCCACGTGCTCGTTGAGGTGACCATCCACTCCGGTAAGAACCGCATCGTGCGCCGTCTCTTCGACGCTGTCGGCTACCCGGTTGAGCGCCTGGTCCGCATCGAGATGGGCCCGATCCGTATTGGTTCGCAGAAGCAGGGTACCGTCCGTAACCTCTCCAAGGTCGAGATTGGTCACCTGCTCGCTTCGGTGGACATGTAATAACGCTAAGGAGTTGTCATGAGCTCGCCCGCTGAGCTTTCCGCATCTGAGCTGCCCATGGACTCAACGCTGACCGGGCCGGTACTCATTATCGGTTCGGGTCTGCTGGGCGCCTCCATTGGTTTGGGGTTGCGTGCGGCAGGATGCGAGGACGTGTACGTCCAAGATATTTCACCCACCGCCGAGGCTGTGGCGCAGGATATCGGTGCCGGCATAAGCTTCTCCACCCTGTCGGAGGAGGAGCGCGCCGCCCTCGCCCCGCAGCTGGTGGTGGTGGCTGCGCCTCCGGATAGTGCCGGTGCCGTGTGCGCTCGCGCGTTGAACACCTATGCGCCTCGACCAGAGGTGGGCTACCCCGGCGCCGTGGTGACGGATGTTGCCTCGGTGAAGGTGCAGCCGCTGGCTGATGTGCTTGCCTCGGGTGCGGATGCGTCGCGTTACGTGGGTTCGCATCCGATGGCTGGGCGTGAGAAGTCGGGTCCGGTGGCTGCTCGCGGTGAGTTGTTCCAGGCGCGTCCGTGGATTATCTGCGAGCACGATTCGGTTCGCCCCGAGTGTGTGCGTCTGGTGCGTTCTGTGGCGGTTGAGCTGGGCGCGATTGTGACTTCTCTGAGCGTTGAGGAGCACGATCAGACGGTTGCTCTGATCTCTCATGTGCCGCAGGCGATGAGTTCGCTTCTGGCGTCGCGTCTGCAGGACACTCCGCTGTATGCGCTGTCCCTGGCGGGTCAGGGTTTGCGCGATACGGTGCGTATTGCGGCTTCGGACCCGACGCTGTGGGTACAGATTTTTGCGGCGAACGCTGACCCGATTGTGAAGACCCTCTACGGTGTGCGTGATGACCTGAACCGCCTCATCGCAACGCTGGAGAACCCGACGGCATCCGGCGCTCGCCTGGATTTGGCGCAGCTGATGAGCGAAGGCAACGCGGGCGTTAGCCGCATTCCGGGTAAGCACGGCACGGCACCCGCCGCGTTCGCAAAGATGACGGTGCTGGTGGACGACACCCCCGGCACGCTGGCTCGTTTGCTTGCCGAGATCGGTGAGTTGGGCGCGAACCTTGAGGATTTGCGTCTGGAGCACTCGACGGGTGCCCCGGTGGGTATGGCTGAAATCTCGGTCAATCCGTCTATTCATGAGGCGCTAGTCCGCGATTTGTCGGCTCGCGGTTGGCGTGTTGTGAAGTAGAGTTAAAGCTGTATTTTCCGGCATAAAGTTTGAGACGAATTTTAAGGAGTGCTGATGCACGAGAACCCTAAACTGACGATTGCTATTGACGGTCCTTCCGGTTCCGGTAAGTCGTCTGTGTCTAAGGAAGTTGCACGCCACTTTGGTCTGGCGTACCTGGACACCGGTGCAATGTACCGTGCCGCAACCTACCGTGTGCTGGAACTTGGCATTGACCTGAACGACGCTGAGGCGATCGCGAAGGTTGTCGAGGAGATGCCCCTGGTGTTTGGTACGAACGTTAAGGAAGAAGAGATTCTGATGGGTTCGACCGATATCCGTGAGGAGATTCGTAGCGAGCGCATTTCTTCGGCGGTGTCTGCTGTGGCTTCGGTTCCGGCGGTTCGTGAGCACCTGATTGGCCTGCAGCGTTGGATGATTGACCACGCTATTAACGGCATGGTCGCTGAGGGTCGCGACATCACCACCGTGGTCGCTCCTGACGCTGATGCGCGCATCCTGCTGACTGCTTCCGAAGAGGTGCGCATGGCGCGCCGCGGCCTGGAGAACGCGGAGAAGTCCGGCGCTTCGGGTGACTTGAGCAAGCAGATCGCTGAGCGTGATGCGAAGGATTCGAAGGTCAATAACTTTATGGAAGCTGCCGAGGGTGTGACCCTGGTGGACAGCTCGGATCTTGATTTTAATGCGACGGTCTCTGCAGTGATTAACGCTGTGAATGACCAGTTGAAGGCGAAGCGCGCGGGTTAGGCCCCGCCGAAACGCTGGGGGAGTGGTGCATCCGCTCCCGATAAGACGTTGAGCCGCGCTCGCGTGCTGACCTACGGGTTGGGCGCGGGGCGGGTAGAGAAAGGAATGCGCATGGCTGAGGACGCTATCCGCGACGATTACGAAGATAAGTACCTGGGCGGTGGCGAGGACGACGTTACCGAGCGCCTCGCTGAGATTGATGATGAGACCGCTGACCAGCGTGCTCAGGCTCTGCTTGAGGGCCTTGAGGACTACGACCTGGATGAAGAGGACCGCGCCCTGCTGGGTGCTTGGGGCTTCGACATTGAGGAAGAGGAAGAGCAGCTCGCTGACCCGGTAGTGGCGATTGTTGGTCGCCCGAACGTGGGTAAGTCCACCATCATTAACCGTATTCTGGGCCGCCGTGAAGCGGTGGTTGAGGATAAGCCGGGCGTGACTCGTGACCGCGTGTCCTACAAGGCTGAGTGGCTGGGTAAGAGCTTCACCCTGGTTGATACCGGCGGTTGGGAGTCTGACGCTCGCGGTATTGACGCTCAGGTTGCTGAGCAGGCTGAGATTGCTGTGGAGCAGGCCGACGTTGTGGTCCTGGTGGTGGACGCCCGCGTGGGTGTGACCGCTTCGGATGAGCAGATTGTGCGTATGCTGCGCCGCGTGAAGAAGCCGATCATTCTGATTGCTAACAAGATTGACGACGCTCACCTGGAGCCGGAGATTTATAACCTCTGGTCGCTGGGTATGGGTCAGCCGTTCCCGGTGTCGGGTCTGCACGGCCGTGGCCTGGCGGATGCTCTGGATGAGATCCTTGAGGTCATGCCGGAGCACTCGCAGTTCGCTCAGCCGGAGGCGCTGGGCGGCCCGCGTCGTGTGGCTCTGGTGGGTCGCCCGAACGTGGGTAAGTCCTCGCTGCTGAACAAGCTGGCTGGGTCTGAGCGTGCCGTGGTGAACGACCTGGCTGGTACGACTCGTGACCCGATTGACGAGATTATTGAGCTGGGCGGCTACCCTTGGCGTTTTGTGGATACGGCGGGTATTCGCCGTCGCCAGCACATGGCTAAGGGTGCGGAGTTCTACTCTTCGCTGCGTACTCAGACTGCTCTGGAGCGTTCTGAGGTTGCCGTGGTGCTGCTGGATGTTTCCGAGCCGATTTCTGAGCAGGATGTGCGTATCGTGCAGACTGTGATTGATTCGGGCCGTGCGATGGTCCTGGCATTCAACAAGTGGGATACCCTCGATGAGGACCGCCGCTACATGCTCGAGCGCGAGATTGAGCGCGACCTGGCTCACGTGCAGTGGGCTCCTCGCGTGAACATTTCGGCGAAGACCGGCTGGCACAAGGACAAGCTGGTGCCCGCCCTGGAACAGTCGCTGGAGTCGTGGGATTCGCGTATTCCGACCGGTCGCCTGAACGCGTTCCTGGGCGAGATTGTTGCCGCGCATCCGCACCCGCTGCGTGGCGGTAAGCAGCCGCGTATTCTCTTCGGTACTCAGGTGTCTTCGCGTCCGCCGAAGTTCGTGCTGTTTACGACCGGTTTCTTGGATCCGGGTTACCGCCGCTTCATTACGCGTCGTCTGCGTGAGACTTTTGATTTCACGGGTACTCCGATTGAGATTTCGATGCGTGTGCGTGAGCGCCGCTCCCTGGGTGAGCGTCAGAGCGCGAAGGCTAAGAAGGGCAAGGGCGGCCGCCGCTAGTAGCGGGGATGTGCCTGCCCGATGCCGTGTTGCTGGGCTGGCCCCTTGCTAGGCTGTGGCGCTGGGCTTGGCCCTCACGCGCTGGATTCTGTGCAGAAAATCTGCGCGAAAAAGATTTTTAAGATTTTTTCTAAAAATGGGGATTCTGGCTTGCGTGGGGGTTGAAAGCCCGGTATAGTTATTCGAGTGTTCAGGGGAAACCTTGAAAACAATATCGTGAATAACGAATCGGGTTGTGGCGCAGCTTGGTAGCGCACTTGACTGGGGGTCAAGGGGTCGCAGGTTCAAATCCTGTCAACCCGACAGATAAAGCTCCGGAAGGTTTTTCCTTCCGGAGCTTTTTTGTATGCCGTTTAGAGGTTCGCTGGGTTTGGTAGTTTGAACGATTTGTGATTAGGACATGCGCTGTGTGTACTGCCCAAAGCGCCGGGGCGCTGTTTCTTCCTTGAAATAGCGGGGGAGGGCGCTGGGTAGGCCCTTAATCCGGGGTGGGCTTTAGGTTAGGTTGCAATTATGAGCTTGAATTTAAATGTTGGAATATGCCCGATTCTGTGGGTGTTAAGTGGTACATTGGGTACACAAGGAATTGCGTTTTTGGGATTAAGGATTCATTGTCCTGACCCTGAAATTCCCTTGACAAATCAAGGAATATTTAGGTTTTTGTGACAAAAACGCCGTTTCAACACGCTAAATTTCATAGCCGCAAAACCAACACGAACCCAAGTGAAGGCATATATCCCAAGGGATAGCATCCTTAACGCATTAAACAGCTAGGTGCACGCACCTACAACACACGGCACACACGCCGCCACAAGCGTCACTGGGAAGGTTTTACGGCACAACTCGATCCCGCCCCCGTGGGCTGGAAAGGAACACAGTACATCATGTGGCAGCAAGTCTACGACCCGCTGAACTCGAGCGCACTCTCCGCACTCGTGGCAGCAGTCCCGATTATTTTCTTCCTTCTGGGCCTCACCGTCCTGAAGCTCAGCGGTATTAAATCTGCCGTTATCTCCCTCGTCATTGCACTGGTCATCGGTTGCGCTATCTTCGGTATGCCCATCACCGCCGGTGCAGGCTCCATCCTCTACGGCTTCCTCTCGGGCATGTGGCCCATCGGCTGGATCGTGCTCATGGCTGTGTGGCTCTACCGCATTTCCGTGCGTTCTGGCGGCTTTGAAATCGTCCGCTCCTCCATCTCCTCCATCTCTACCGACCAGCGCGTCCAGATGCTGCTGATCGCATTCTGCTTCGGTGGCTTCCTCGAAGGCGCTGCAGGCTTCGGTATCCCGATTGCTATCTGTGCTGCACTGCTCGTGTCCCTGGGCTTCAACCCGCTCAAGGCCGCAATGTTCGCGCTGATCGCTAACGTGAGCTCCGGTGCATACGGCGCTATCGGTATCCCCGTGACCACCGCAGCAACCCGCGGTGGCGTGGACCTGCACGCACTGTCCATCGAAATGGTCCTGGTTCTCCAGATCATGGCGGCTCTCATCCCCGTACTGCTCGTTGCTATTCAGGACGGCATCCGCGGTATCCGCGAAGTCGGTCTGGTAGCCCTGATGGTTGGTGTCATCTACTCCGGCGGCCAGTCCGTTCTGCTCGCAACCCTGGGTAACCCCGAGCTCGTCGACATCATCCCGCCGCTGCTGGCACTGATTGCTCTGGCACTCGTCATGCAGAAGTGGCAGCCCAAGCACATCTTCCGCGAGCCCACCGCTCCCTCCCTGGAAGAAGTTCAGGCTCAGCAGAGCACCAAGCACACCGGTGGCGAAATCCTCAAGGCATGGAGCCCCTTCGTCTACCTGTCCGTCGTGATTCTGCTCTGGTCCACCGCTCTGAAGCCCGTCTTCGCCGCTAAGGGCGCGCTCGGCTTCACCAACGTCACGTTCTCCCTGCCCTGGCTGCACCAGAGCATCTCGCAGGCGGCACCGATCGTTGCAACCCCCAAGCCTATTGACGTGACCTACACCTGGAACATTGTGGGCGCATCCGGTACCGCAATTCTGGTGGCTGCCATCATCACCATCCTGACCTCCTCCATCAGCTGGGGCGAGGCTATCGAGGAACTCGGCGCAACCTGGAAGCAGCTGCAGACCCCGATCATCATGATCTGCCTGGTCATGTCCGTTGCTAACGTTATGAACTACGCGGGTATGATTACCTCCATCGCACTGGCTGTTGCCGCTGTGGGCGCAATCTTCCCGCTGCTGTCCCCGATTATCGGTTGGATCGGCGTGTTCGTGACCGGCTCCGTGGTGAACAACAACATCCTCTTCGCTGGCCTGCAGGCTACCACCGCACAGCAGATTGGCGTCAGCCAGACCCTGCTGGTTGCATCTAACACCGCCGGTGGTGTGATGGCGAAGATCGTTTCCCCGCAGTCCATCGCAATTGCAGCTGCTGCTGTGAACAGCGCCGGCGAGGAATCCAAGATTACCTCCATGGCGATCAAGTACAGTGCAGCACTGCTGGCTATCACCTGTGTTTGGGTTTACGTCCTGTCCCTGGTTGTTTCCTAAACAGCGTGAGAACCCGATGCGTGTAACCCGCTCCGGTTGAGAGCGAGGCGCCGCAATACGGTCTGTATCAAGCCCCCTTCTACTTCGGTAGGAGGGGGCTTTTACGATATCTGGGCTTGGTAGGGCGCGTGGTGGGATGCGTGGCTGATGGCTCGAAGGCGAGCGGTGAGGGGCGAATACCGGGGAGTGTAAATATGCACATAAATATCATTTGTGCATACTTAAGGTTATCCTATCCTGAACTCATGAGGGAGACCTGATAGCTTAGACAGATAAAGTCACAAGCACCTAGTTAGCGGGAATAATCCCGCTTTCTTTCACTTAAAACCAGGGAACAACTTCAGCCCCTGGGAACTGATGACCATAACGCTTCACCGATGGGCCACTCCACCACATAGGGGAGGAACCCATCGGTTTTATGCGGCCTAGCGCTTCCATACAGCACAGGAGTCGTATCGGAAGAGGCAACCGCAACAATGCACAGACCGAAAGGAACACCCGCCCTATGTGGCAGCAAACCTATGACCCGCTGAACTCGCCGGTGCTCTCCGCACTGGTCGCAGCAGTACCCATCATCCTCTTCCTGCTGGGCCTGACCGTTCTGAAACTCAGCGGCCTCAAATCAGCACTGCTGACCCTCGGCACCACCCTCATCATCGGCTGCGCCGTCTTCGGCCTGCCGATTACCGCAGGTGCTGGCTCCATCCTCTCCGGCTTCCTCTCGGGCGCATGGCCCATCGGCTGGATCGTGCTCATGGCGGTGTGGCTTTACCGCATCGCCGTGCGTGCCGGTAACTTCGACATCGTGCGCGCCTCCGTCTCCTCCATCTCGAACGACCAGCGCATCCAGGTGCTGCTGATTGCCTTCTGCTTCGGCGGCTTCATCGAAGGCGCGGCAGGCTTCGGCATCCCCATTGCTATCTCCGCGGCTCTGCTTGTGTCCCTGGGCTTCAACCCCCTCAAGGCGTCCATGCTGGCGCTGGTAGCCAACGCCGCATCCGGCGCCTACGGCGCTATCGGTATTCCCGTGACCACTGCGGCTAAGGTTGGCGGCCTGGACACCGCACACCTGTCCGCGGGCATGGTCCCGGTACTGCAGATTTTCGTGGCAATCGTGCCGGTGCTGATGGTTGCCATCCAGGACGGTATGCGCGGCATCCGTGAAGTCGGTCTCGTAGCGCTCATGACCGGTGTCATCTTCTCCGGCGGTCAGGCAGCTATCCTGATGCTGCTCGGCTCTCCCGAACTGGTCGACATCATCCCGCCGCTGCTGTCCCTGGTGGCGCTGGCACTCGTCATGCGTTCCTGGCAGCCCAAGCACATTTACCGTGAACCCACCGCTCCCAGCCTCGAAGAAGTTCAGGCACAGCAGAGCGTCAAGCACACCGGCGCTGAGATTGTTAAGGCGTGGAGCCCCTTCATCTTCCTCTCCGCAACCATCCTGCTCTGGTCCACCGCGCTCAAGCCCGTGTTCGCAACCACTGGTCCGCTGGGTGCCGCAACCCTGGCGTTCCCCATCCCCGGCATCCACGAGGCAATCGTCACCGGTGCCGGTAAGACCGTGACCGCAATGTTCTCCTGGAACACCCTGGGCGCATCCGGCACCGCAATTCTGGTGGCGGCACTCATTACCGTGCTGACCTCGAAGATTAGCTGGGGCGAAGCCTTTGAAGAACTCGGCGGCACCTGGAACCAGCTGAAGATGCCGATCCTCATGATCTGCCTGGTCATGTCCGTCGCAAACGTGATGAACCACGCCGGTATGACCACCTCCATCGCTCTGGCGCTCGCGGCAGCCGGCCCGGTCTTCCCGCTGCTGTCCCCGATCATCGGTTGGATTGGCGTGTTCGTGACCGGCTCCGTGACGAACGCTAACGTGCTCTTCGCGGGCCTGCAGTCCACCACCGCAGCCCAGATCGCTGTTGACCCGACCCTGCTCGTTGCCGCAAACACCGCCGGTGGCGTGATGGGTAAGATCGTCTCCCCGCAGTCCATCGCAATCGCGGCGGCCGCAGTAAATAGCGCCGGCGAGGAATCGAAGATTACCTCCATGTCCATCAAGTACAGCGCTATTCTGCTGGGCCTGGTCTGCCTCTGGTCCTTCGCTCTGTCGCTCATGATGGGCTAAAGACCGATACCGGATTCGGTGTAACCCTGCATACGAAACCTCTCGATAAGAACCCTGCAGTTTTCTCTGCAGAAGACGAATCGAGGGGTTTTGCGCATATTCAGGGAAGTTTCAACAGGCCGGGAAGAGGCGTAGAATTACTTCTTGTGCTTGCTCCTGCATGATTCTGCACATCACCACAGATTGTGCTCCAGAAGAAAGAACGGGCAGGTGCCTAATAGAACACCTACTGTTTAAGGAAAAACAATGCAGACGCTCGCAACGATTACCACCGTTTTTGCATTCGTAGCAATTGCTATTCACGTGTACATCTGGATTATCGAATCCTTCCTCTGGACCAAGCCTAAGGGCCGCGAAACCTTCGGAATGACCGAAGAATTTGCCGAGTCTACCAAGGAGATGGCGGCAAACCAGGGTCTGTACAACCTGATGCTCGCCTGGATTGCAGCAACCGGTCTGCTCGCCTTCTGGTTCGGCTCCCCGCAGGTGGGCGTGGCGCTCATGTTCGCAGGTCTGGGCTCCATGGCGGTTGCCGGTGCCTACCTGTTCCTCACCTCCCCGGATAAGCGCAAGCCGGCACTGATTCAGCTGACCCCGCCGCTGCTGTCCCTGATCTTCCTCTTCGTGATGATCTAATCCTGCGACAATCTAACCCTGCGACGATCTAATTCAGGGCGGAACCTCTCAACGTATAGAAGCCGCGTGCTTACTTCACCGAAGTGGCACGCGGCTTTTCTCTGCCCGGGTGTGCCCCCGCGCCAGAGGCTCAAGGGCTTAGGTGAAAAGACCCGAACAACCGCGCCGATGCGAGCCCACCAGGTGCGCATCCACCATGCCGACCGCGCACATGAGCGCATAGGCGGTCACCGGACCTAAAAATACTCCACCCAGTGCCTTAAAAGATTTGGCGAGAAGCGCGGACTCGGGCGTATCGGTAGGAATATCCTCCAGTGTATGCGGCGTGATAGTCTCGCGCGGGGCGAAGGACCACAGCCACGCCGGCAGCCCGCCCGGTACACGTGTGCCGTCAGATAGGGTGCGCTCGCGCATCCGGTTTAGATCTTCATTGCTGAGCGTACGAACTCGACGGCGGCGAGTATTCGGCGCCTCAACACTATCCGTAGTGGTCGGGGTAGAAGAGGTGGCGATGAGGGGAAGAGGAATGTCCTCCGCGGAGGCGTCACGCGCCGTGGCGGCAAGCTCACGCATCCGAAGGGTCAGTCGCGCATTGGAGATGACTGCACGAATTTTCCGCTCGTTACGGATAATATCTTCGTCCTGGAGGAGTCGCGCAACATCCCGGTCGGTGAAGGCAACCACGCGTTCGGGATCGAAACCCTCGAAAGCGCGACGAAATGCCTCGCGGCGGGCAAGAATCGTGCGCCAGGAGAGCCCCACCTGAAAAGCCTCGAGGCTCAGCGCTTCGAAGAGTCCCCGCTCATCAGTGATGGGCATGCCCCATTCGGCGTCGTAGTAGTCGCGCAGAAGTTCGTCGGTTACCCACGTGGGGTAGCTCGGGGTGTTTTCGAGGGATTTGGCGGGAATATTGGGTTGCGAGGTCATGGTCTCTCCTCTCTGAGATTGCTGAGCTGATCCGAGTATTTCGGAAGCATGTTCTATTTAAACAGTAGCTCTACCGTGAATAAATCGCAACTATATTCGATTACGTGTCGTGTTGCAGAATAGCGACACCGAAAGCAGGTACGAAAAAGGGTGGGGTACGCACCCGATGCATACCCCACCCCGTCATGAGCCTCGAAGACTAGCCGACAGGCGCTAGAAGAGCCGCGCCTCCCGCACCTCTTCCGGCTCCTCCAAATCCAGGAGGAACTGCTTACGCTCAACACCGCCAGCGTAACCGGTCAGACTACCGTCAGCACCAATAACGCGATGACAAGGAATCATAATAGAAACCTTATTGCGGCCGACCGCCTGACCCACAGCCTGCGCCGGAGCACCCGGGCCAACCGCACGCGAAATCTCGCCGTAAGTGGTGGTGTACCCGGCAGGAACAGTCTTCAGATGCTCCCACACAATCAGCTGAAAGTCGGTGCCATCAGGATCTAACGGCAACGTAAAAGAAGTGCGCTTGCGCTCAAAATACTCGGAAAGCTCTACCTCAGCGCGAGACAGCAACTGCGCCGCAGCATACTCGCCGGCAGGCTCTTCATCCTCCGCCGTGCCGTGCTCCCGCAGATAGGCTCCGGGATTCTCAATCAGCTCACCGAGCTCATGGGGGAGCGGAAAATGCGCCTGATCCTCGTACCAGATGCCCACAATCGCATCCGCGCGGGCGGCAATGTAGAGCACGCCGACGGGGCTCGAGTAGCGAGTGTACCAGCGCGCGAGCGCTTCCGGCGTCTGCGGCGAATCGGTCGCTTTGGTCATGCTCTTCCTCGTTGGCTCGTGGGCGTGTACTGCAGATGGTATTAGGGGTAAATATCCCTTTCAACCATCATAGGGGAGGGGCGCCTCCGTACCGTACCCGCAGCGGGTTTTGTCTATAACTGCGCTATATATGAGATGTATGCACCGCCATTTGTACCGCTGTTTGTACCGCCGTTGAAATATCTCAGGATGCCCCGTCAATTTTGCCTGAGCCTCAAGAGCTGGCATTCTGTGAAGTACACACCGATACACCGCAATTCAATATTCCGGCTTCTCCACCTCGCACTGAGAGGGGGATGGCCTGTGTTTCTCGTGCCTCAACGATGGGTTCAAGGACGACTGAAATTGCAAGGAGAAACATGGAAGACCTGAAAGACATCCGCCGGCAACTCAAAGAAAACCCGGAGAGTCGAGAGCTCAATAACCGTTACGTGCTGGGGTGCCTCGACATCGCGAAAGCATATACCGTTACGTCCCAGGGGCATATCTTTATTTGCTCGCCCTCAGATTTGGAAGCCGTACGGTACGTCATGGCCAAGATCCCAAACGCTTCGCTTCTAGACGGCGAAACCTTAGAGGAACACAAACGCCTGAAGAGAGCTGTTACCCAAGCTCGTATGAACAGAGGTAGGCCCGGCAGCAAGATGGGCATTTACTATGCCCTCATCCTTTTTATAGTGATGCCTATAATGGCGGTACCAATCCTTGCGCTGTGGGAACTCACCGCGGGGAGCACCTCAGACCACACCCGCGACCCGAGAGCCCTTATTTACCTGATTCCTGTCGCTCTCATTACCGCGGCGCTCCTCTGGGTAGGATGGCTATTTGAACGAATCCCCGGCTGGAAATATAACGCTCTTGTAGTTCAAGAGAACAAAAAGGCAGAACTAGCCAAAGCCGAAGCTGTAGCGCGTCGAAGTGCTGAATCAACCGTTGGGAAATAATCGTTGGGTTGGACGCTGAACCGTGATTTTAATGTAAATGTGCCGCCTCACTGATACCGGTGAGGCGGCACATTTATGCTGTCTACGGGTAGAGAAGCTCGCTACTTAGCGGCTGCCCTGCCAGAATTACGCTCCGTCAGAATTACGCGCGGTCTGCGTTGCCCTCCGTGTGGTGCAGGTGCGGCAGGTGGGTTGAGTGCAGGTCGTGACCGAGCACATCGTGCGCATCCGGGTCCTCGTTCGGGAGCACATGCGAGTACTTGGAGTAGTAGCGGTACAGCGCGTAGGCGCCAATCACAGTCAGCACGATAGCAACGCCCAGCGCCCACGGCACAGCGGCGGCAGAATACATAACGGAGAAGAGCACCAACAGCCAGGAGAGAGCAGCTGCAAGAACCGAAACGTTCATAGCAATAATTGCAAGCTTGCGGCGACGAACATCAACCATAATCGGTGCGGGGAAAACCCGCTCCCTCCTTTCAACGGAGCCTCTCTCCGTTCTCATGAGCGCCGGAAGGTGCCGGATGCGTAACCAACCGCCATCTTCGGCGGCTAGAACAGGATCAATAAGCCTATATATCTATGATACGGCGCGTGAAGTAGACATCAAAGGTATACAAACGCTGTTAGACCAACCCTACACAACATGTGAACGGGTATCTCAACAAGAGACATAAAACGGATGATTTTTACAGCGAGAACTGCAACACGAAAAGCGAACCCACGCTCGTCGCTAACACAGAGAACCCTGTAATAAGAGAACCCTGTAACAAGAGATAAAAGCCCGTCCGCCGCGGTACGTGAAGCACCACGGCGGACGGGAGCGTAAATAAAGTATCAGCGCGAACCGTCGCCTCCTGTCAGGACAGCGCATGAATATGTCGCGTACGCGTCCTGTGCGGTACTGACACCTCACGAACAACACCGCGTCGGGTAATCGGTGGAAGATACCGAATTTACAAAAACCAACGGTACCCCAGCACTAATTTTTGTAGAAATTATGCCGCAATAAACGCGCAATTGTGCGTCATAAACAGCGAAAAGCCCCGGCTGCCTCAACCCCGTAGTGGGGGAGAAACAGCCGGGGCTTCGTCAGTACGCGGGCCGTTCCGTCAGGCAACGGGTGCTGCGATTAGGCGGTCGGAACGTCCTCGTCAACCCACTCGAGGGTGCGGGAGACAGCCTTCTTCCACAGACGGTACTGGCGGTCAACCTCTGCGGGCTCCATGGAGGGCAGCCAGCGCTTGTCCTCAACCCAGTTGTCCACAACGTCCTGCTCGCCGCTCCAGAAACCAACAGCGATACCTGCAGCGTATGCTGCGCCCAGAGCGGTGGTCTCAACAACCTTCGGGCGGATTACGGGAACGCCGAGGATGTCAGCCTGGAACTGCATGAGGAACTCGTTAGCGGTCATGCCGCCGTCCACGCGCAACTCGGAGAGCTCAACACCGGAGTCAGCGTTCATTGCGTCCAGAACCTCGCGGGTCTGGAATGCGGTTGCTTCCAGCGCCGCACGCACGATGTGTGCACGGTTCACGTAGCGGGTCAGACCAACGATGACGCCGCGAGCGTCGGAACGCCAGTGAGGTGCGAACAGGCCGGAGAACGCGGGAACAACGTAGCAGCCACCGGAGTCCTTGACGGAGGTAGCCAGTTCCTCAGACTCTGCAGCGTGCTCAATCATGCGCAGGTTGTCGCGCAGCCACTGGATCAGGGAGCCGCTCATTGCGACCGAGCCTTCCAGAGCGTAGACGGGTGCTGCGTCGCCAATCTTGTATGCGACGGTGGTCAGCAGACCGTTGTTGGAGAAGACGGGCTCGTTGCCGGTGTTCATGAGCATGAAGTTACCGGTACCGTAGGTATTCTTCGCCATACCCTTCTCGAAGCAGGCCTGGCCAAAGGTGGCAGCCTGCTGATCGCCCAGGATACCGGCAATCGGGGTGCCGTTAAGCAGACCGGTTGCGCGGCCGAAGCCGTACACCTCGGAGGAGGACTTGATTTCGGGCAGCATGCTCATGGGGATGCCCATGTCTGCAGCGATCTGCGGATCCCATTCGAGGGTGCGGATGTTCATCAGCAGGGTACGGGATGCGTTGGTTACGTCGGTGACGTGCACGCCGCCGTCAACACCACCGGTCAGGTTCCAGACCAGCCAGGTGTCGGTGTTGCCGAAGAGCAGGTCGCCGCGTTCTGCGCGCTCGCGTGCGCCTTCAACGTTGTCCAGGATCCACTTGATCTTGGGGCCGGAGAAGTAGGTGGAGAGGTTCAGGCCGACGATGTCGTGGTACTTGCCAACGCCCTCTTCGCCTGCGAGCTCTTCAACGATTTCCTGGGTGCGGGTGTCCTGCCAGACGATTGCGTTGTAGACGGGCTCGCCGGTGTTCTTGTCCCACACGACGGTGGTTTCACGCTGGTTGGTGATGCCGACTGCAGCGATTTCGTGGTGGTTGACGTCGCCGTTTGCCATTGCGGTTGCTACGACCTTGCGGACGTTCTGCCAAATCTCGGTTGCGTTGTGCTCGACCCAGCCGGCCTTGGGGAAGATCTGCTCGTGCTCGAGCTGGCCTTGAGCCACGTTCTCGCCCGCCTTGTTGAACAGGATCGCGCGGGAGCTGGTGGTGCCCTGGTCGATGGAGAGGATGTACTTGCGCTCGACGTTGAGGGTTGCGGAGTGCAGAGAAGTCGTCATTGATTTTTCCTTAGAACAAAAGAACGGGGGTATTAGAGAGGTTTAGAGGGGCAGAACTGCCGGAACGATCAGGCCTGCGAGGATAGCGCCGATGATTGGGCCAACAACCGGAACCCATGCGTAAGACCAGTTGGAACCGGTCTTACCGGGGATGGGCAGGAAGGTGTAGGCGATACGGGGGCCGAGGTCACGTGCGGGGTTGATAGCGGAACCGGTTGCGCCACCGAGGTTCATACTGATGGATACAACGACCAGGGCAACAGCCAAGGGGCCAGTCTGGGCGGGGGTCTTACCGGATGCGATGATCCAGCCAATCAGGACGAAGGTGCCGATAATCTCGGTGAGCAAGTTCCAGCCGTAGGACTTGATGGCGGGGCCGGTTGCGAAGATGCCGAGGCGGTCGCCCGGGTCCTCATCGAAGTGCTTCTTGTAGGTGAGGTACGCTCCGGTTGCGCCGGCCATTGCGCCGAGCATCTGAGCGACGATGTACAGGGCAATGTTGCCGGGGGTTGCGGGAACGCCGGTTGCCAGGTCCTTGCCTGCGGTTGCCAGGCCAACGGTCACAGCGGGGTTCAGGTGTGCACCGGAATGGAAGGAGAGGTACACGGCGGTGAACACTGCCAGACCCCATCCGAAGGTGATAACACCCCAGCCTGCGTCCTTAGCGTAGGACTTCTTGAGGGTCACTGCGGCGCATACGCCGGCACCGAGCAGAATCAGGATGAAGGTGCCGAAGAACTCGGAAGCGAAGATTCCGAGGGTGGTGGGGGCGCCGGATGCATCCACGAGAGCGGAAGAGCCGGCTGCAAGTACAGTTCCTGCGGAAGCAAGAAGAGACATTGTTGCTCCTTGAAGACGAAGCGTCTGGAAGGCAAGCGAACCTTTGCTTGCATGTTCCCGTGCATCCTCACCGCACGGGCGGATCGGGGCACAACGCTGTGCTGAAATGTGTAGCGGTTGCTACGAAAATTGTTGGTTGAATGTCTGATTGAGAAGCAGATCGTACCAGTGGGTTAACCCTGTATTTAGCTCGCTGCTTCTTATGCAGGGGATTATCGTAAACGGTTATTTAACCGTCCCTCCACCCCTCACCGAAAATATGAGATAACCCATGCTCGGTGAGGGGTGAACGGTCGGTTCGTACCGGATAACCGGTCACGAAAGGTGCGTGGAATCTCTACGGATTAGAGCTTCACACGGGGTGCCACGGGGGTGACAGCCTCAATCTTTGCCGATGCCTCAGCGTCGGTGGAGGTGGACTCTGCCTCGCGGATAGCCTGTACGCGTGCGGCGTAGAGGTCGAGTTCCTCCTTGACCTTCTTGTCGTCCCAGCCGAGCTCGGCACGCATGATGTCGAGGATTTCGTCTGCTGCTGCCAGGCCGCGGTCGCGCTGCTCAAGGTCGAGGCGTACGCGGCGGACCAGTACATCCTCCAGGTGCAGGGCACCTTCGTAGCGGACAGCGAAGACGACATCTGCACGCAGGAACTGGGGTGCCTTAGCCAGGGGAGCACCGAGGGAGGGGTCAGCGTCGATGAGAGCGCCGAGGTCCTCAATCTGCGATCCGTAACGCTCGAGCAGGTGGGTGATACGGTCCTCATCCCAGCCGTAACGCTCTGCGTAGCGTGCACGGTTAGCAGCGATTGCGTGGTAGCCGTCTGCGCCGACCAGGCCGATGGTTGCGGTTACGGAGGGGTTCTGCTTAGCCTGCTCGCCCAGTGCGAAGTCCACAGCGTCGGCAGCCATCACACGGTAGGTGGTGAGCTTGCCGCCTGCGATTGCGCTCATGCCGGGGGCAACCTCGGTCACGGTGTGCTCGCGGGAAACCTTGGTGGATGCTGCGCCGTCCTTGACCTTGGGCTGCAGCAGCGGGCGCAGGCCGGTGTAGGTGCCGATGATATCCTCGCGGGTCAGCGGGTTAGCGATCAGCTTGTTAGCCTGCATCAGGACGTAGTCGATGTCCTTGCTGGTTGCGACGGGGCGCTCGCGGTCCTCGGCGTAGGGGGTGTCGGTGGTGCCGATGATCCAGTAACGCTGCCAGGGGATGATGAAGAGAACGGACTTCTCGGTCTTGGTGAAGATACCGCTGGTTGCGTTGATGCGGTCGCGGGGAACCACGATGTGGATACCCTTGGATGCCAGAACCTCCAGGCCTGCATCGGGGTTAGCCAGGGACTCGGACTCTTCGGTCCACACGCCGGTTGCGTTGATGACGTGCTTTGCGCGCACGTGCAGGCGCTCGCCGGTTTCCAGGTCTGCCAGCTCTGCGCCGATGACGCGGCCGGATGCGTCCTTGGTGAAGCCGACAACCTGGGTGCGGGATGCAGCCAGTGCGCCGTAGCCTGCAGCGGTGCGGACGACGTCGATGACGAGGCGTGCGTCGTCAACGCGTGCATCGTAGAACTGGATTGCGCCGCTGAATGCGGAGTCCTTGATGTCGGGGAAGACGGTCTTGGTGCCGGTCTTGGTGAAGTGACGCTGGGAGGGGACGCCCTTGTTGCCGCGGGAGCCGAGGAATGCGAGGGTGTCGTACATGCCGATGCCGATTGCGGAGTATGCGCGCTCGATGACGGGCATCTTCAGGGGCCACAGGAAGGGCTGTGCGTGCACCAGGTGGGGTGCGATCTTGTTCAGCAGCAGGCCGCGCTCGGTCAGTGCTTCGGTCACGAGCTTGAAGTCGAGGTTGTAGAGGTAGCGCAGGCCGCCGTGGACGAGCTTGGAGGACCATGCACTGGTGCCTGCAGCCCAGTCACCTGCTTCGACGATGCCGGTGCGCAGACCGCGGGTTGCTGCGTCAAGGGCGATACCTGCACCGGTGATGCCGCCGCCAACGACCAGGATGTCGAGTTCTTCGTTGACCATGCTCTTGAGTGCCTTGGCGCGGGACTCAGCGGTCAGCTGGGACTGCTGTGCAATGTGCTGGGAGCTCATGTAGTGCTCTTTCTTCTCGTGCCGCGTGCGCGGCGTGGGGTTTCATCTTGCATTTAGTAAAACCCAATGGTGAAATAATAACCAAGCACTATGAACGGATTTTCACTGGGGGTCTGTGACCGATGAACGAACGCGCTAACCACACTTACGAGGCGGCGCAGCTGTACTACATCCACAACATGACGATGGATGCTATCGCGGCTCGTCTGGGGGTTTCTCGAGCCACTGTGTCGCGTCTGCTTAAAAGTGCTCGTGAGAGCGGCATGGTGCAGATCCGTCTGGATGATTCCTTCCGTGCCCGCAGTGAGCTGGAGCGACGCATCGGCGAGCGCTATAAGGTGCGCGTCACCCTCGTGAATGTGCGTTCGGATGCCACCCCGATTGCTCGTATGAGCCAGGTGTCTCGCACCGCGGCGGCGCTACTTGATTCCCTGATTGACAATGGAACAAGCCTGGGTGTGGCGTGGGGTTCAACCATGACTGAGATTTCTCGTCATCTGCCGCGCCGCCCTCTGAAGGGTGTGACTGTCGTGCAGATGAATGGTGCCGGTAATGCGCACCATTCGGGTATTCCGTACCTGGGCTCTCTGCTGGGGCAGCTGGTGAATGCTTATGATGCGCAGGCGATTCACTTCCCGGTTCCCGCGTTCTTTGACTACGCGGAGACGAAGACTGCCATGTGGCGTGAGCGTAGCGTGCAGAGGAATCTGCATGCCCAGCAGAATGTTGACCTCGCTATTTTTGGTGTGGGTGCTTTTGGCGGACCTATTCCTTCTCACGTGTATTCGGGTGGTTATTTTGAGGTGCAGGAGCAGCGTCAGTTGCGTGAGTTGGGTGTGGTGGGGGATATGTGCACGATTCTTCTGCGTGAGGACGGCTCGTGGGCTGATCTTGAGTTGAATAAGCGTGCGTCCGGTCCGACTCCGAAGGAGCTGGCTCGTATTCCGCGCCGTATTTGCGTTGCCTCCGGTACTCACCGTGTGCGTACTTTGCGTGGGGCCTTGCGTACGGGTGCGATTACCGACTTGGTTCTTGATGATGCGCTGGCAAAGGCGCTCATGGAGAAGTAGCTGAAATAATCGCCGCGGGCATGAGGTCCGCGGGTGTGAGGTTCGCGGGCATGAAGGTCCGCGGGTATGGGTTAATAAGGGCACTTTGAATCTGAAAGGGTAGTGCTGAGGGCTTTCTGGGCGAAGCTTTCTGGGTGAAGCTCTCAAGCGCCGCCTGAACAATGTTTCAAGGTGCCCTTGAGTGTCGTCAAAAACCGCTTTCTAACCCTACAATGTGAAACGTTTGCGCATGCGAAAGCGCATATTAGTGCACTCCATTGAAGGTGTGCGCCACTCACCGTTAGAAAGAACCAACCATGACCCCCACCTATAACGCCCAGGCGAATCCGCACCTGGGCGCACCCGGCATTACCACCATGCACGGTGATGCCCAGTCTTCCGACGCTACCCCTCTTGCCGGCCCCGGCGCAGGCAATTGGAAGATTACCGGCACGAAGCTCGGCGGTGCCTGCCCGACGATCCTTGCTGGACGCGACGGCTTCATTCAGGTGCTCTGCACCCAGGTCTTCGCCCACGGTGAGTTCATCACCCCGAAACTCTCTATCCTTGATCCGCATACCGGTCGTGAACTTTCGCACCTGGACATTCCGAAGGGCGCACTGCTCGGCGGCGTGTACGCCTACCTTGACGCGCAGGACCGCATGGTTCTGGTGGATGGCTCCCAGTGCCTGCTGCGCCTCTCCCACTCTGCTGACGGACGCAGCATTCGAGTTGATGAGCGTATTGACCTGAGCCGCATGCTCGCCCAGAGCGCCAACGACGCTGTGGTTGGTTTGGTGCCCGACTGGGCAGGTCGCATTTGGGTTGCGACGAAGAACGGCTACATCGCGGTGATTGATTCTGCCCGCGGCACGATTCGTTCGATGCGCATGAATAAGGCGTCGATTGCGGGCGAGCGTATCGATAACTCGATTTCGGCGTGCCCTCAGGGTGTGAGCGTGGTGACCTCGCACGCTATTTATATGCTGAACGCTACCGCAACCGGTGCGCCCACCCTCAAGTGGTGGCATGCGTACGATCGAGGTAGCGCCCGCAAGCCCGGTAAGCTCGCGTGGGGTTCCGGCGCCTCCCCGACGTTCTTTGGCCCGAACGGTTCAGATTACGTGATGCTGACCGATAACTCTGATATTCAGGAGTCGGTCATTGTGTACCGCACCGATAACGGCGCGAAGGTCGGTAGCGCCGGCCTGTTTACTGCCGGTACCTCTGGTACCGAGAACTCCATGATCGGTGTGGGTAACACGATGGTCGGTGCAAGCACCTACGGCTACCCCTACCCGAAGTACCCGGAGGGCGCCGGCCCGTCGGTTCCGGCGAACGCACTTTTTGCTCCCGGTATGGAGCGTTGGGATATTACCGACCGCGGTCTGCGTAAGATCTGGGACCGTAAGGACGTGTACTCTTCGGCTGTTCCTCGCTATTCCGCCGCTGACGGCCTGATTTACACCTGTGAGCGTCGCCGCGGTCCAGCTGGTCTGGCGAATGGCGCCTACGCGTGGGCTGTCGCGCTGGACATGGAAACTGGTCAGACGATGCACGAACAGCGTCTGCCTCAGCATGTGAGCCTGCTGCTCGGCGGTGGTGACACCCTGCAGATGGTGGGCACGATTGACCGTTACGGCACCTGGTGGCAGGGCACGATTAGCGGCGTGTACCGTATCGCGAAGGTTTAGAGGAGTAGAAAATGACTAAGAATAATCTGATGAACGCTTCTCGCCGTACCGCGTTGAAGGTTGCGGGCGCTTCGGCTGCCCTGGTTGCTGGCGGCGTGAGTGCTGCGGAGGCGGCAACTCGTTCGGGCGGTAAGCGCGCTCGCGTGACCCCTGTGACCCAGCGTCCTGGTGGACAGCACAGCGGCGCGGCGAGTTCTGCGCTGGTGCAGGTTCCGATGCGCTATAACGAGTCGTGCATCCGTCTGGAGTTGAAGGCTGCTAACGGTGTGCAGGCTGTGTCTATGCAGAGTCAGCCGGCGCGTACTGTTGCTTTCCGGAATCTGCCGACTCGCCTGAGCATTATTAATGAGGGTAATTCGACGCTACCGGTGGGTGCTCGCCTGATGGTGCGTGCTCGCGCGCAGGATCCGAAGACTGGTTTGTTGTTGAATCCTGCGGTGACTCTTCGTGTTACTTCGGGTCAGGCGGTGTTGCCTTCGGGCAACTTGGGTGCTTCGGCCCTGGTGGCTCCGGTGGATGCGCTGAATCTTGATGCGGTGCGCCGTAGCGAGCAGACCGGTCAGGCTGGTTCCGGCAGTGAGAACGTTCTGGAGTTGCGTACTGCTATTCCTCGCGGTCACCGTCTGGATGTTCAGCTGAATTATCAGGTGGCTTCGGGCGTTGCCGGTTCTGCATTGAAGCAGGTTCATGTGAGCGCTGTGCTGGATATGGCGGCGGCTGGTTTGTCGTCGTCGTTCTATGAGGTTCAGAGCTCGGCTGTGGTGGCTTCGCTGAACTAGCAGTTGAACTGGCGCTTGTGGAGAATGGGCGCGGCGGGGGAGTAGCTCCGCTGCCTGTACTTTTATACCTCTATATATAGGCGCCTGTTCAAAAAGGCATAGTGAAAGGTCGGGGTCGTTCGTGGGAACGGCCCCGACCTTTGCATTGATTGGCTTACTAAGATGGTCGGCAGCTGATTTTCTTATGCGGTTTCGGTCCTATCGTGTTCGCCGAATACCACCTGCACGGCGTGGTGCAGTGCTTCGCGCACCATGGCGATGGCGGGGTTGGCGGCGGACTCTCGGCGTACGGCGGTAAAGATTTTGCGGGAGGGTTTGCCGGGTAGCTCCACGACGCGTAGTCCCTCGGTGGTGGAGAGGGAGGAGAGGATGAAGCCGGGCACGATGGTGACGGCGAATCCTGCCTTGACGAGGTTGGAGTTCGTGATCATGTCGTTGGCGCTGTAGCGGATGACCGGCTCGAATCCTGCGGTGCGGCACTGGTTGAGTGCCCAGCTGCGGGAGGTGTTCTGCTCCATTTCCAGGACCCAGGGTAGTGCGTGCGCCTCCTCGATTGAGGTGATGGTGGAGGTGCTGGGCACGATGAGGCTGAGCGGGTCTTCGGTGAGTAGCTCGGAGTGCAGTTCGGGGTATTCGGGGATGTGGTGGTGCGGGTAGGCTTCGGAGAGCACCATGTCGTATTCGCGGCTTCGGGTCAGGGAGGTGCCGGTTTCGGGGTCGATTTGCAGTACCTGCAGGGTGAGCGAGGGGGCGTGTTCGGCAAGGTAGCTGAGGGTTTCCGGTAGCAGCGCGAAGGCCGCGGACTGGAAGATGGCGAGGCGGACCATGCCTGCCGGTTCGCCGGTGAGGTTGGCGACGGAGGTTTGCATGCGGTCGAGTTCGCGCAGGATGCTTCGGGCGCTGTCAACGACGATGAGCCCGGCGCTGGTGAGCTGTACGCGCCTGCCGATGCGCTGCAGCAAGGGGGTGCCGGTTTCTTTTTCGAGGGTGGCGATCTGCTGGGAGACGGCGGAGGGGGTGAGGCTGAGTGCTTCGGCTGCGGCGATGATGGTGCCGCGTTCTTGGATTTCGAGGAGCATTTGCATGCGTCGAATGTCGTAGATTGACACGTTTTTTCCTCCCTGGTGCGCTCGGTGGTTCGGGTGGGTTGCATTCCCGAGCTCTGCCGTGGTGCGTCTCTCATCGTGGACTCTTGTCTATGGTACCGCGCGGGGTTTCGGCTGGCTCTTTTTGAGACGCCTGAAGTGGGGCGGTGACATGTTGGCTTGTGTAGCGAGTATTTTCGCGCTGATGTGATGGTTCTTGGGAGCAAAGATGCTTCTGGGAACGGTTTTGAGGTGTTCGTTTGTTACGAAATGGGTTCGATATTTGCGTTCTGAAAGTGCTAGCCTGAGAGGGATGGATAGCGATGTTGCTATGGTCTTCGTTTCTTCTCTTTGGGCTCGGCGTTCGGAGGGGCGCGGGGCGAAAACCTCACCGCACAATCATTAAGAAAATCTAAATGAATTTTGGAAAAAACATTCAGTTTTTCTAATGAGGTATTTATTACCCTTTTGTGGTGAAATAGAGACATCGCCAAACGTGGTGTGCACCGCACACAGTAAGATAGTTAGGAGTCAAGGATGACCCATCCTTTCGCATCTGAGCACTACCAGAAGATGGCTCTGGAAGCTCGTCAGCTTGTTCGTCAGTGGGTAAATGAGTCCCAGTCGATCAAGCCCACCTTCGCAGCTGAGCAGCTCGCCGGTGTTCTGAAGGACCCCAATGGTCTTCCCTTCACCGTCGGCTTTGTTGATGGCGTTATTCGCCCCGAGGACGACAACGTCTCCGGCCGCAACCTTGCTCGTATTTCCGGCCTGGCACCTTCCTTCCTGCCCTGGTACATGAAGTCCGCTGTTGGCTTCGGTGGCAAGCTGGCTGGTAAGGTCGCATGGCCCACCGTTCCCGTTGCACGCCGCGTGCTGCGCGAGATGGTCGGTCACCTGATCGTCGACGCTTCCGAGGAGAAGCTGGGCGACGCAATTGCAGAGCTGACCAAGACCGGTAACCGCCTGAACGTCAACCTGCTCGGTGAGGCAGTTCTGGGTGACAAGGAAGCAGAGCACCGCCTGGCTGAGACCAAGCGCCTGCTGGCACGTGACGACGTTGACTACGTCTCCATTAAGGTGTCCGCTGTTTCCGGCCCCCACCAGCACTGGGCATTCGACGAGGTTGTTGAGACCGCTGTTCGCCGCCTGACCCCGCTGTACGAGCTGGCTGCATCCACCTCCCCCAAGAAGTTCATCAACCTGGACATGGAGGAGTACAAGGACCTGGACCTCACCATTGAGGTGTTCACCAAGATCCTGGACCAGCCCCACCTGAAGGACCTGGAAGCCGGTATCGTGCTCCAGGCATACCTGCCCGACACCCTGGCTGCAATGCAGCACCTGCAGGAATGGTCCGCAAAGCGCGTTGCTGCTGGCGGCGCAGGCATCAAGGTCCGCCTGGTTAAGGGTGCAAACCTCTCCATGGAAATCGTGGAAGCTGTTATGCACGGCTGGCCGCTGACCACCTGGGACACCAAGCAGGCTGCTGACACCAACTACAAGCGCGTTCTGGACTACGCACTGCGCCCCGAGCACGTGAAGAGCCTCCGCCTCGGTATTGCAGGCCACAACCTCTTCGACGTTGCTTTCGCACTGCTGCTGTCCGAGGACCGCGGTGTTAAGGATCGCGTCGAGTTCGAGATGCTGATCGGTATGGCTGAGCAGCAGGCAGAGATCATCCGCCGCCGCGTTGGCCACCTGCTGCTGTACGTGCCCGTCGTGAACCCCAAGGAATTCGACGTTGCAATCGCATACCTGATCCGTCGTCTCGAGGAGAACGCTTCCTCCGAGAACTTCATGTCCGGTATCTTCGACCTGGCAACCGACGAGTCCATCTTCAAGCGCGAAGAGGATCGCTTCATGCGTGCACTGAACTCCGTCACCGACGAGGTTCCCGCATCCAAGCGCACCCAGAACCGCCTGACCGAGAACGAGGACAACGTCTTCGTCCCCGCAGGCCGCTTCGAGAACACCCCCGACACCGACCCCGCACTGGCAGGTAACCGTGAGTGGGGCCGCGCAATCCTCGAGCGCTCCAAGACCACCAAGCTGGGCATCGACACCCTCAAGGCTAACGAGCTGACCAGCGAGGCTGAGGCTGAGAAGCTGATCAAGGAAACCGAAGAGGCTGGCAAGGCATGGGGTAAGCTCTCCGGCCACGAGCGTGCAGAGATTCTGCGCAAGGTCGGTAAGGCTATCGCACTGCGCCGCGGTGACCTGCTGGAGGTTATGGCAGCTGAGGCTGGCAAGACCCTGGAGCAGGGCGACACCGAGGTCTCCGAGGCAATCGACTTCGCATACTACTACGCAATGCTGGCTGAGGACCTCGAGAAGATCGACGGCGCAAAGCCCAAGTCTGTTGACCTGACCCTGGTTGTTCCCCCGTGGAACTTCCCGACCGCTATCCCCGCCGGTGGTGTTCTGGCAGGTCTGGCTGCAGGTTCTGCTGTCATCTTCAAGCCCGCAACCATCACCGCTCGCACCGGTGCCCTGATCGCAGAGATCATGTGGGATGCAGGCGTTCCCAAGGAAGTTCTGAAGCTCGTCAAGGTTGTTGACCGCGCTGCAGGTAAGCTGCTCATCTCGCACCCCGAGGTTGACCGCCTGATCCTGACCGGTGGCTACGAGACCGCTGAGCTCTTCCGCTCCTGGCGTGATGACCTGCCCCTGTTCGGTGAGACCTCGGGTAAGAACTCGATCATCGTCACCCCGAACGCTGACATCGACCTCGCCGTCAAGGACGTCGTCTACTCGGCATTCGGTCACGCAGGTCAGAAGTGCTCCGCTGGTTCGACCGTCATCCTGGTTGGCTCCGTGGCACAGTCTGAGCGTTTCCGCCGTCAGCTGCTTGACTCCGTCAACTCGCTGCACGTGGCACACCCGCAGGACATTGAGTCCCAGATGGGCCCCGTTGTTCAGAAGCCGGAAGAGAAGTTGCTGCGCGGTCTGACCACCCTCGGTCCGGGTGAGCGCTGGCTCGTTCAGCCCAAGGAACTGGACGAGACCGGTCGCCTCTGGAGCCCCGGTGTTCGCGAAGGCGTCAAGCCCGGTTCCGAGTACCACATGACCGAGTACTTCGGCCCCATCCTGGGTATCATGACCGCTGACACTCTGGAAGAGGCAATCGAGCTGCAGAACGCACCCGATTACGGCCTGACCGCAGGTCTGCACTCGCTGGATGCTGACGAGCTCGAGCTGTGGCTCTCCAAGGTCCAGGCAGGTAACCTGTACGTCAACCGTGCAATTACCGGTGCAATCGTTCAGCGTCAGCCCTTCGGTGGTTGGAAGAAGTCCACCGTGGGTTCCGGTACCAAGGCTGGTGGCCCCAGCTACCTGATCGCTCTGTCCGATTGGGAGCCCGCACAGGCAACCGCGACCGCAACCACCCAGTCGGTGACCGTCCGCGAGACCCTGGCTACCATCGAGAACTCCGAGCTGGGCAAGCGCGAGGACTTCGCATTCATCAAGCGCGGTGTCTCCTCTGACGCACACGCTTGGGACACCGAGTTCGGCTTCGGCCACGATCCCTCGAAGCTGGGCGTGGAGCGCAACATCCTGCGCTACGTACCCACCCAGGTTCTGGTTCGTGCAGACGAGTCCGCATCCGCAGCAGAGACCCTGCGCGTTGTGCTCGCCGGTCTGGCAGCTAACGCACCGGTCGCTCTGTCCGTCGGTAAGGACCTGCCGGTCGACGTCCGTGGCGTCCTCGAGAACAAGGGCATCAAGTACGAAGTCAAGTCGGACGCTCAGTTCCGCGAGTACCTGGCTTCGAACGCTAAGACCCCGGTCCGCGCACTGGCTGGTACCCCGCTGGAAGGCACCCGTATCCGCTACATCGGTAACGACGTGAAGTCCATCTACTCGGCACTGGGTGGTCGCCCGGATGTTGCAGTGTACTTCGCACCGGTCACCGAGGCTGGCCGTATCGAGATGCTGCCCTTCCTCCGCGAGCAGGCTGTTTCGATTACCGCACACCGTTTCGGTAACCCGAACCGCTTCTCCGAGCGCGTCATTTCTTCCCGCTAAGATGCTGTGAGAGTTTAGCTCTCTAGTCTGAGGCTCAGGGTCCTGCACCTTTATGGTGTGGGGCCCTGAGCCTTTTGCGTTTCTGCTGGGCTCATATCGGGGGAGTGAGAGGCCTGTATGGAGCCGTGTGCGAAAGTGATGAATAGAGGGGCGTCTAGAAGTCGATAGGGTGCGAATGGTTAGGTGCACGAAGAGGAAGAGGAAAAATAGTGTTGTAGAAGTGGTACGGGGGTGTTTGGGCGTGCCCCGCGTTACTTCTTATGTGATAATTGGTGTAGGACGTTTCGCTATCCCACATGCGAACGACACCGTGCGCGGGACGGTCCGCGCTACGCAAAATCACACTGAAAGGACACCGCTGCTATGAGCAACGTTCCCGCAGAACTCTCGTACACTTCTGAGCACGAGTGGGTTTCCGCTCTCACCGCCGAGGGCACCGTACGTGTTGGTATTACTGACCACGCTCAGGATGCACTGGGTGACGTCGTCTACGTCGACCTTCCCTCTGTCGGCGACTCTGTAGCTGCTGAGGATAGCTTCGGTGAGATCGAGTCCACCAAGTCTGTCTCTGATCTTTTCGCTCCTATTGCGGGCGAGATTGTTGCAGCGAACGAGGCTCTGGAAGACGATCCCGCACTGGTTAACTCTGACCCCTACGGCGAGGGCTGGATTATTGAGATTCGCCCCGAGAATGCTGACGACCTGGCTAACCTGCTGGATGCAGAGGCATACAAGGCTGAGCTGGACAAGCTCTAAGTCGATAGACTCTAAGACCTTCTATAGGCCTCAGATAAGAGGTACGTAGTGGTGAGACGGCGAGACCGATTGGTCTCGCCGTTTTTCTTTTAAAATGCACACAAACGCAAATAGTGGGGTGCATTTAAGGTTCATCTTGAGGGTGCCTAAACCCGTTGAAGAGGCTTGAAAGATGACTAAACCCCAAGTGGGAGCGTCTTTCAAGTTAAATGTGATGAAAACTTCAACTATCGCGAGAAGATAAAATTTTCCTCGTAAAGCAGTCCAATGTGTGAAAAGTGTGTTCACAGCAGTGGAATTTTGTTAAAATTGGTACTGTCACTGCTGAAAAGTGTCTGAATATGTGGTTATTTTTGGGTTCAAAAAGCCCCTGAGAAGGGCGAACTGAATAGCAAAATGCCTTGTGAGGCTATAAGATTGTCTCGAAGGTTTGCGGTTTATCATTTCGTGATAAACAACTAAACTTATCTATCACACTCTCAACACTAAGCAAAGATGTTCGGCACGAAGCGAGACCCCGACTGGGGAACGAGCCACTCACTCAAATTTCGGCTCGTATCGACATCGGCTGAACAAGTACCCGAAAGACATAGATGACCTCACGCATCGATGAGAACCTCACTAACGCTGAGGTTCAACTAGAGGACGTGGAGAACGGCGACTCTGACCGTAACCCGCGTGACGTTAAGAGCCGGACCATTGGTCAGGTTCTTAGCCAGCTTGACCTGGAGTTCCCCGGAATTAGTGCATCCAAGATTCGCTTCCTGGAGGAGCGCGGTCTCGTGCACCCCAGCCGTACCGAAACCGGTTACCGCAAGTACTCCCAGACGGATATTGAGCGCCTGCGCTACATCCTCACGATGCAGCGCGACCACTACATGCCGCTCAAGGTAATCCGTCAGCACCTGGAGGACCTGGAAACCGGTCGCGTGCTGAACTCCATGCCTGCCACCGTAAGCGAAGACGTGCTAGACACCGTCCTCGGCCCGAACGAGCAGGAAGGTCGCACCTACAGCCTCCGTGAGCTGGCAGAATATGCTAACACCACCCCCGAACTGATCCGCGAGCTGATTGACTTTGGACTGCTCGAAGACGGTCCGGACGTGGAGTACACCGATTACGATGTGCTGATTGCCCGCGTCAGTGCAGAACTGACCCAGCACGGCATTCAGCCCCGTCACCTGCGCGCATTTAAATCTGCGGCAGACCGCGAAATTTCCCTCGTGGAAATTGCGGTGGCTCCGCTGGCCTCGCGCCGCGACGCAGCCTCCCAGGCTCAGGCGCAGGAACGAGCCGACAAGATCCGCAAGTTGTGCCTGCAGCTGCACGCAACTCTCGTCGAATCGGCAATGCCTACCTACGAGTAGGCGTACGAAGAGGCAGACTACCGGACAGTCTGCCGCTCGTAAATCCTCAGCGGTTCTACCGCACCCCAAACGGGGATTTCCCTCGGGAAACACCACTGACCACGGTGATTCCCTCTACAGTCCCTACCCCTTACCAACGGGTAGCGGCCTCTAGACTTGGACGAAGCCGACGCCGGCACGCTCGGAATTTCTACCCCTTCGTCCAACACGAAGAGCTTTCTCACCAGGGGGCTCCCGGCCTGCCAAGGCTATTCACTCAACTCAGCTGTAAATGCGTACGGACTACCTGTCCGTACGCATTTACTTTTTTAAACTCCCCCTGTGGGATGGGCGCCCGGGAAAAGCGAACGGAACAGCGGGGGAGGAGCGCCCCTGCACGGCGTTAAAGAAGCAAGAATGAATCTGAAAAGATCATTCGCTTCGGTGGGTTCAATTTTAAGTAGAGCCCTCTATCAGTTAAAATAGATTGAACAACCGCGCCTATCGCGCATCGGTCGCACTATCGACTCGTGTTCTATGAACCTCGTGTTCTGCGAATCGAATAGCCGAACCAATGTGTAGTATTGAAAACCGCGTAGCTCACCTCGCAGAGGGAGGCTACGCGAATCATAGATGCAGATTCTAAGGCTTAGCCCTAGATTCTCACCCCGAAAATCGGGGCTACACCGGAACGAAGTCGACCGCATTTGATAGGGCGCGGTGAATCGCATTAAACGGGTTAACGAAAAGGAGGGACCGTGCTAGAGCAGCAGGTAGCCGAAAATGCAGGCGAGGCCGCAGGCACCCATGAGGCACCCCAGGGCTTCGACCAGCCCCTGGATGGCTTCGACACCCTCTTCCCCGTAGCACCGCCTCCGCGCGGTGAACAGGGCGTACTCTTCACCGACCCTGTTTCTGTCGTCGAGGAAAACCTCGGCTACCGTGGTGCCGTCGCCTGCAAAGCAGCCGGCATCACCTACCGTCAGCTCGACTACTGGGCACGCACCGACCTGGTTGTACCCACCGTGCGTGGCGCCTCCGGTTCCGGCACCCAGCGCCTCTACAGCTTCCGCGATGTGCTCGTACTTAAGATCGTGAAGCGACTGCTCGACACCGGCGTGTCCCTGCAACAGATTCGCGCCTCGATTGAGCATCTGCGTACCCGCGGCATTGACGACCTCGCGAACATCACCCTGATGAGTGACGGCACCACCGTCTACGAATGCACCTCCCCGAGTGAGGTGATCGACCTGGTTCAGGCTGGTCAGGGCGTCTTCGGTATCGCGATTGGCCGCGTCTGGCGAGAAATCGAAATGAACCTCAACGGTCAGCCCGGCGAAGAAATGCACGAAAACTTCGAAGGCGACGAACTCGCCGCACGCCGTGCCCGCCGCGCACAGGCATAAAACATAGGCCTCAACCACACATTGTGAATCTGCCCGCGCTCACTACCTCCCCGGTGGCGAGCGCGGGCAGAAGTTTAAACCCGAGGGAATATTCAATGCTCACTTGAGAAAAAACTCAAGATACACCCCTGTCAGAGCCGGAAGAAAAGCGAAGATTCGCTAAAATAAAGGGGCATTACACCTCACTCATAAAAGGGACCTGCATGCCCCGCATCGTCAGTATCAGCAGCCTCAAAGGTGGCGTTGGCAAAACGTCCATCACCTTGGGGCTTGCGTCCGCGGCTTTACACAGCGGACTCTCCACACTCGTTATTGACCTCGACCCTCACGGCGACGCCAGCACCGGCCTGGCGGTGGATGAAACCATCCCCGACGTCGCCTCCCTGATCGCCAGCTCCAATGAGCGTGCCTTCGCGGAGGAAGCCGGTAGCTCCTCCTGGAATGCGCTCGTCGGCAAACCCACCCTGCTGACCAATAACCCCGTGACCACCGGTAGCGTGAAGGTGGCACGCGGTTCGGCTCGTTCCACCCTCGTGGACCGTCAGGAGGCGGCGCCGTTCATCCGCCGCTTCAAGCGCATGGTGGAGGCGGCAGCGGACGCCTACGACGTCATCCTGATTGACTGCCCGCCGTTCCTCGGAACCCTGTCTTCGATGGGCTGGGCGGTGAGCGAGCGCATCCTCTCGGTCGCTGAACCTTCTCTCTTTTCCGTGGCGGGCACCGAACGAACCCTGCGCGCCATCGTGCGTTTTCAGCAGGAAAGCGGTATCAGCATCGACGGTGCGGGTGTAGTTATCAACAAGATGCGCCCCAACGACAGCGAACACCGCTACCGACGCGACGAAATGCGTTCCCTCTTCGGTGAGCTCGTGGCAGAACCCGTGCTCGCGGAAAGCCCCGTGCTGCAGCGTGCGCAGGGTGCCGCGTACCCGATCCATTTTTGGCCCGACGAAGAGTCGGTTGATCCCGCCATTGACTTCACCCGCCTGCTGGCTGGGCTCATGGCTGATCTCTAAGCGCTGATCTCTAAGCGCAGACATCTACGGATTACTAATCCGCGGGCTCGCATAGTTTCAATGCTTGAGTGCGTCTTCTCAAAGAACCGCTGTGTTTTCAGCGATGTGCTCTCAGTGCTGCGTTCTTTGGGGCGGCGCGCTTTCGCGTATCAGCAGGTAAAGAGATGAGATAGCGGGAATAGCGTACCGCCCGTACACGTTATAGTGGCAGTAACAGGAATAAGCCCGTCATCGAGGGGCACGCTGGGAACGAGCCCAGCCTCAACACCATCAACGAGAGGACCACATGAGCATCGAGAACGTAGAACGCATTGACGGCGTAGCACAGTACGACCTCATCGTCATCGGCTCCGGATCCGGCAACACCCTCATCGGCCCCGAATGGGACGACAAGAAGGTCGCCCTCATCGACGGCGGTATCTTCGGCGGCACCTGCCTGAACGTCGGCTGCATCCCCACCAAGATGTACGTCTACCCGGCGACCATCGCGCAGAAGACCCGCGAGGTCAAGCACCTGGGCGTCGATGCACACGCAGACGCCGTGCACTGGGCGCAGATTCGTGACCGCATCTTTGCCTCCCGCATTGACCCGATTGTTGAAGGCGGCCGCGAATGGCGTGCCGGTCTGCCCAACGTCGACTTCTACGACCAGTACGCGCGTTTCGTCGGCTCCCACACGGTTGAGCTGACCGACGGCACCCGCCTGCAGGGCCGCCAGATCGTTGTTGCGGCAGGTTCGCGCGCCGTGCTGCCTCCCGTGCCCGGTATCGACTCCTCTAAGGTCTACACCAACGACAACGTCATGCGCCTGGACGAGCTGCCCGCCCGCATGGTCGTCATCGGTGGCGGCGTGATTGCGGCAGAATTCTCCCACGTTTTCTCCGCATTCGGCACCGAAGTAACCCAGCTGAACCGCTCCTCCCGCCTGCTGCGCGGCGTGGACGAAGAGGTCGTGGCACGTTTCGAAGAAGCCGCAAGCAAGCAGTGGAACATCGTCAAGGATGCCTCCCTCTCCGAAATCCGTGAGAACGCCGACGGCAGCGTGACCGTCGTAGCTAAGCGAACCTCCGAGAACGGTGAAGAACTGCTCGAAATCCCCGCAGACGCAGTGCTCGTGGCGACCGGTCGCCGCCCCAACACCGACACCCTCAACGCGAAGAACTACTTCGACGTGCAGGACGGCGGTCAGCTCAGCGTCGATAAGTACCAGCGCGTGCTCTACAACGGCGCGCCCGTACCCGGCGTCTACGCCCTCGGTGACGTGTCCAGCCGCTACCAGCTCAAGCACGTGGCAAACCACGAGGCACGCGTTGTGCAGCACAACCTCAGCCACCCCGAGGACCTGCGTGCCAGCGACCACCGCTACGTACCCGGCGCGGTCTTCAGCAACCCGCAGATCGCCGTGGTCGGTATGACCGAAGAGCAGGCGCGCCAGGCGGCCGAGCGTGAAGGTTTTGAGATTACCGTCAAGGCACAGAACTTTGGCGACACCGCCTACGGCTGGGCAATGGAAGACAAGATCGGCCTGTGCAAGCTCATCGCCCGCAAGGACAACGGCGAGCTGCTCGGTGCGCACCTGGTCGGTGAAGAGTCCTCCGTGCTCATCCAGCCGCTACTGCAGGCAATGAGCTTCGGCATGGATGCGCGCACCCTCGCACGCGGCCAGTACTGGATCCACCCGGCACTGACCGAAATCGTTGAGAACGCGCTGCTCGGCCTGGAATTCGACGAGCCCGCCAACTAAGAATCCACCAGCTAGCGACGGCTAGATAACGCCCGGAAGCCGAGGCTTCTAGCGAACAAACAGCGAACAAACAGAAGAGGAGGGGGTCGTACCTAAGCGGTACGACCCCCTCCTCTTGTATATGGCCTCTCGTTGACGGTGGCCAGAGCCGGTTGGTTATGCCTTGTCGCCCTCAGACTTCTGAGGGCTCTGCTGCGCGGTCTTGTTCTCAGTCTGAGCGGGCTTCTCAGTGGGCTTCTCAGCGGGAGCCGCTGCGGAAGAATCCTCGGCGGAAGAGTCCTTATCCTTCTCTTCATGAGGCTTCTGCATCATCTCTGCGGTCTGCTCACGCAGCTCCTCAAACTTCTCAGCCGCCTGCTCACGCAGCTCGGCAAGACGCTCCGCCTGATGATCCGCGTACTCGTGCAGACGCTCAGCAGCCTGCTCACGCAGTTCAGCGAACTTCTCAGACTGCTCCGCCGCGTACTCCTGCAGACGAGCCAAAGAATCCGAGGTGCTATCGGAAACCTTGCCGTACATCTCATCCACGTAGGAGGAGAAGTCCTGCAGAATCTTCGCGCGGCGTAGCTTCTGCGAAGGAGTCAGATAGCCGTCCGCCTCGGTCAGGTCGCGGTTCATAATGCGGAACTCGCGAATACCCTCGGCGCGGGAAACCAGCTGGTTCGCCTCGTCCACGAGCTTCTGAATCGCGGCACGAACCGCCGGGTGAACAGCAGCCTCCGGGATGGAGAGCGAACGCGGCAGACCTAGGTGCTCCAACTGCTCGGGCAGGGTATCCGGATCCAGGGTCACCAGAGCCGCAATGAACGGCTTCTCATCGCCAATCAGCATCGCCTGAGAAACCAGGGGAGAGGTACGCAGATGAGTCTCCGCAATACCCGGAATCACGTTCTTACCGCCGGCGGTGACAATGATTTCTTTCTTGCGGCCCACAATCTTCAGGTAGCCGCGCTCATCGAAACGAGCCAGGTCACCGGTGCGGAACCAACCGTCCTCAGTGAACGCCTGAGCGTCCTCTTCGGGGTTCTTGTAGTAGCTGCTAATCACTCCCACGCCACGAACCAGAAGCTCGCCGTCCTCAGCGATATAGCCTTCGGAACCGGGGATGAGCGGGCCAATCATGCCAATCTGGTACGGGTTGATGCGGCCAGCAGCAATCGGGGCGCAGGTCTCGGTCAGACCGTAACCCTCAACCACCTGCACACCTACCGCGTGGAAGAAGTGCGCCAGGCGCTCGCCGAGAGGGCCGCCGCCGGAAACCGCGTAACGCAGCTCGCCGCCCAGAGCCGCACGCAGCTTCGAGTAGACCAGCTTGTCGTACAGAGCGTACTGCGCTGCCAGCTTCAGCGGGACACGGCCCTCAACCTTCGCCTGCGACCAGCGCACTGCAATGTCGGTGGAACGCTCAAAGAGCGACTTATTGAACTTACCGCCCTTAGCTGCCTTCGCCATGGCGCCTTCGTACACCTTCTCAAAGACGCGGGGCACCACCAGCAGCATGGTCGGCTTGAAGCTATCCAAGTCAGCAGCCAGGTTCTTGATATTGGGGGAGTGGCCGATGACCAGGCCGGCGTCCAGCGCCAGCACCTGAACCAGGCGCGCCAGAACGTGCGCAAGCGGCAAGAAAAGAATGGAGGAGTTGCGGGAGTTCGCAATCTCAGACTCTGCAAACTTGGTGTTCGCGCTCAGGTTCAGGAAGTGACCGTGAGTCAGTGCGCAACCCTTGGGGCGACCGGTCGTGCCGGAGGTGTACACAATGGTCGCGATGTCATCACAGCCTGCAGCGGAACGTACCTGCTCCAGCTGCTCATCGTTCACCTCGGACGCGCGAGCGCTGAGGGTATCAAGGTCGCCGTTCTCAATGACCCAGCGGTGCTTGAGCTGGCACGGCTCAGAAGTAGAAGCGGCGTATTCTTCCGCCTCAGCCACACGATTCAGGAGCTTCTCATCCTCGACGAAAATAGCGACTGCCTCAGAATGGGACAGCGCCCATGCCGCCTGTGCGGCAGCGTTCGTCTCATACACCGGCACGGATACAGCGCCGGCATACCAAATCGCGAAGTCAATGACAGTCCACTCAAAACGGGTGCGGCTCATAATACCCACACGGTCACCCGGGCGGATACCGGCGGCAATCATGCCCTTGGCCAGGTCGGTCACCATCTGGTGGAACTGCTGGGCGCGAACCGGCTGCCAGTTACCCGGAGACATCTGACGACGGTACAGCACCGGATTGGAGCTATCGGCACGGTGGCGCTCAACAATGCTTGTCAGGTTCAGCGAGGGGTCGACAATAACCTCAGCGGGAGTGGAGAAGACTTTCATAATGCGCCTTTCAAATCAGGGCGTGAGCCCGTGGCGGATCCGGTGCCGCGGGGTGCCCTCGATGGCCCGAGGAGCCGTAATATCTATCTGCTGTTCTACTCGCCACGGCGGGTGATGCTTGCGCCAGTTGCAGCGAGCGGAGCCGCAGAATTAGTGGTATAGGGATGCGACAAAATCTTGGATGGTGGAGAGCAGATACTCTGCGTCATAGTCCAGGGTTGCCACATGGTAGCTGCGGGTCAGCCACCTAAATTCTACAGGAACTGAACAATGTTCGAGAAAATATTTGTGGGAGCTATCCGACACAGTATGATCGCCCAGTGAACGCAAATACAGGACCGGCGACTTCAACTGCGGAATCAGGGCACGAGTCTCAGCGCCCAAAAGATGCAACTGATGCACCGCCGCCGTCGGAACCAGCGAATAAGCACCCTCATTCACACCCGGAACCGCAATATCGGAACCAATCGCCTTGAGCACCGGCAGAACCTTCGAGACCCTACCGGCGTGACGCATCATCGGGTTCACATCCACCATATAGGGGTTAATCAGCACCGTGCCCGCCACCGACAGACGCGCCGACAGATGAGTCGCCACCGTGCCACCCATCGACATGCCAATGACCACCACCTGCAGACCCTGGGCGGTCAGGCGACGGTACCCCTGCTCGGCAGAAGCCAGCCACTGCTGGTACGTGCTATCACGCAAATCCTGCCAACGGGTCGCGTGACCAGTCAGTACGGGCATCTCCACCGCATAGCCGAGCTCCATAAAACGCTGAGCCACCGGGCGCATACTGTGCGGCGAACCCGTAAAACCATGCACCAGCAAAATACCCACAGGATGCTGCGCCGAATCAGGGGTAAAAGATACGGGGGAGTGATCGAACGCATCCTGCTCTTCCCCGAGACGACGCGCCAGGGAATCCTTAACATTTTGGGTCGCAAGAAGCCTGCGCTCGCGAGCCTTGCGGCGCATCCGCTTGAGCGGTTCCAGCGAGTTATCGAAAATGCTCATGGTCCTCCTTCGCCAACCTGCACGAATATGAGTGCAGGTGAGGCTCTATAGCGTATCCTGACCGGCTACCGCGGATACAGCACCGGTGCTGATATATCGCCCCCAGCGCACCCGATACACCGGTGCGCAGAAAAATCGTTCTCTTTTCTTTAATTATCGCGCGTTCTCTCGCGCCTCTCCAGACACGCTAGAATTGAGCCGGGAACATTCAGAGAGGAGACCCCATGCCTAACACCGCCCTCTATTCAACGCTCAAGATTCTTGGCTCCCCCCTGCTGCGGGGACTGTACCACCATGACGTGGTGGGCCTCGAAAATCTGCCCGAGGGTCCCTACATTGTCGCCAGCAACCACCTGGCGTTCTGCGACTCCATTTTCATTCCTCTCGCCATGCCGCGCACCGTAAACTTCCTCGCCAAGAGCGACTACTTCACCACCCCCGGCGTGAAGGGCCGATCCATGGCGGCATTCTTCCGCGGCGTTGGCCAGCTTCCCATGGACCGCTCCGGCGGCCAGAAGAGCCAGGAATCCCTCAACGCCGGCGCGCAGGTCCTCAAGGATGGTGGCGTCATCGGCATCTACCCCGAAGGCACCCGTAGCCCCGACGGACGAGGCTACCGCCCCAAGGTCGGCGTCGCCCGCCTCGCCCTAGAAACCGGCGTGCCCGTAGTACCCGTCGGCCAGATTGGTACCGACCTGATCCAGCCCTCCGGCTCGAACCGTATCCGCCTGCGCCACGACGGCAAGCCCATTCGGGTGCGCACCATTATCGGCAAGCCCCTCACTTTCGAGGAATACACCGACGGCTCAGACATGAGCCACCGCGTTCAGCGTGAAATCGCCGACCGTATCGGTGCTGAAATCCGTGCCCTGAGCGGCCAGGAATACGTGGACGTGTACGCCGACCGCGTCAAGAAGCTCATGGCTGATAAGAACATGAGCGCTGACGAGGCAATCGCACACCTGCAGCACTAAACGCTAAGACGGCACCCTGAGACAGCTCCAGCTCCCTGGGACAGCTCCCCGGGCGCCCACATACGCCAGAGGGCGGGATGCGGTACATGCCACATCCCGCCCTTTCGTATGCCGTTGTGCGACGGCGCCTTTTAGCCCGCTGCGCATCAACCCCCTCCTGATTACCAACCCGCTGAGCTCCGACCCCGGGACGCTATCTAAACATGTGAGATGTACCTGACCTCGGGGTTAGGTGTTGAAGCAAGCAAGAGTACAATTAGGTCTATTCAGCCTTGAAGAATCGTAAGTCGGCACGTCGTACACGGCGCGCCGAGCATCCGAAACGGGGCTGAATCAGAAAACGCACAAGACCATCCCGATGGAGTGAAGATGAGCAATCAAAACCTCAGCACCTCGCAGACCCCCGACCACGGCCTGGACACCTGGCGTCAGCTGCACATTGACCAGCAGCCCACCTGGAGCGAGCACGAAGATTTTGAGAGCACCATCGCCGAGCTGAACTCGGTACCGCCGCTCGTCTTCGCCGGTGAGGTCGACGCCATGCGCCAGGCACTCGGTGAGGTTGCTGAAGGCCGCGCATTCCTGCTGCAGGGCGGCGACTGCGCAGAAACCTTCGCGGGTGCAACCGCCGACAAGATCTCCGGCCGCGTCAAGACCATCCTGCAGATGTCTGCAGTGCTCACCTACGGCGCCTCCATGCCCGTGGTGAAGATGGGCCGCATGGCGGGTCAGTTCTCCAAGCCCCGTTCCGCAGACATGGAAACCCGCGGCGACGTCACCCTGCCCTCCTTCCGCGGTGAAACCGTCAATGGTTTCGACTTCACCCCCGAAGCCCGCGTACACGACCCCAAGCGCATGCTGCGCGGCTACCACACCAGCGCCTCCACCCTGAACCTGGTGCGCGCCTTCACCAAGGGCGGCTTCGCAGACCTGCGCGCCGTGCACCAGTGGAACCGCGGCTTCACCTCCAACCCCGCGCACGAGCGCTACGAGGAGACCGCCAGCGAAATCGGCCGCGCCCTCAAGTTCATGGAAGCCTGCGGCGTTAACTTCGAAGCGCTCAAGACCACCGACCTGTACGTCGGCCACGAGGCGCTCGTGCTGGACTACGAGCGTGCCCTCACCCGCATCGACTCGCGCACCCAGCTGCCCTACGACACCTCCGCGCACTTCCTGTGGATTGGCGAGCGCACCCGCGGCGTCGACGATGCACACGTCGACTTCCTCTCCAAGGTCCGCAACCCCATCGGCGTGAAGCTGGGCCCCAGCACCACCGCAGAGGACGCGCTCGCACTGATCGATAAGCTCGACCCGAACCGCGAGCCCGGCCGCCTGACCTTCATCACCCGCATGGGTGCAAAGAACATCCGCGAGAAGCTACCCGCAATCGTTGAAGGTGTTCAGGCTGAAGGTGCGAAGGTCGTCTGGGTTACCGACCCGATGCACGGCAACACCATCTCCGTGCCCTCCGGCTACAAGACCCGCCGCTTTGACGACGTGCTCGACGAGGTTCGCGGCTTCTTCGAGGTGCACGAGGCACTGGGCTCGTTCCCCGGCGGTATCCACGTGGAGATGACCGGCGACGACGTGACCGAATGCCTGGGCGGCTCCGACGCCATCGACGAGGCAGCACTGGCTGACCGCTACGAGTCCCTGTGCGACCCGCGTCTGAACCACTCGCAGTCCCTGGAAATCGCGTTCCTGGTCTCCGAGTACCTCAAGAACCGCGCATAAAACGCTTACGCTGTTCGCCGCGATAAGTGGCGGGGAGCAGCAGACACGACAATGCCCGGGTCTTCACCTGACAAGGATGAAGACCCGGGCATTTGCGTTTAACCTGCGCGCGGCAAAAGAATGGCGCAGAAGAGCGGCACTACAGGCGCTAGACGATCAGGGCGCTAGAAGGTCAGGAACGCCTCAATATTGCGCCACCACTGCGACTGCACCAGCGAGGTCGCAAGCCACCAACCGGTAAAGCTCGAACCCATACCCAGCAGAATCAGCACCAGAGCCCAGCCGCCCACCGCCATACCGGAAGGCGGAGTCCTAAACTGCTTGGCGGGTAGGCGAGGATCCTTCTGCGAAGACTGCTCGGAATCCTGAGAAGAAGCGGCCTCCTCAGCCGTTGAAGCCTCAGAAGCGCTCGCCGCCCCCTTAGCCTTTGAACGGCGCGAACCCGAGGGGCTCAACGAACGCTCGGCATGAATCGGGGCGTACTCGCCGTGAGCTGAGATGAACTCCTGCTCCGTCTGCGGACCAATACCAACGGACTGAGTCTGCGGGCTCTTCGCACCCGCACGGCGGTCAAGGAAAGAACCCAAACCGCGTTTAGCGGGCTTTTTCTTCTCCGGCTCGCCCTCAGAATCCTCGTCGTAGGGAGCGGAGCTGACCAGCGGCGGAATGCCCTGGCGGTTCAGCACCGAGTCCTCAGCATCCACGTCGGCAAGGTGCACACCCTGACCAGCCGCCGACGCATCGTACACGAGGCTGTCGGGGGAGTACACATCGTAGACCAGCAAATCGCGGGCATCGCTAAAAGCACTAATCGGGGTGTTACGCACCATCTGCGCGGCACCGCTCCGCTCCGCAATATCGGCAACAGCCTCCCAGAGGGGAAGCTCCGGCTCCGGGCACGAGGGGGCACGCCAGGCGCGCTCGGACTCACCCAGCGACTCAGAAATCTCCAGCAGAGCCGTAAACAGCTCGGTCGCATCCTCCGGGCGGGCATGAGGCTGCTTGCGGGTACACCACGAAATCAGCCCCGCAATATCGCGGTCCGCACCCGGCGCCACATCGGTCAGCGCGGGCATCTCAATGTTGGCGTTGTGGTAGAGCACCTGCTGGTCATTCTCCAGACCCACAAAGGGCAGACGACCTGAAAGCATGCGGTACATCATCACGCCGAGCGCAAAAATATCAGCCTGTGCACCGACCTTCACCTTCGGGTCCAGGACCTCCGGTGCAACGTAAGCGGGGGTACCCATGGGGGCGCCCGCATCCACCTGATCATCACGGCGAGAAAGACCGAAGTCCGTGAGCTTCACCTGACCGTTAGCGTCGAGAAGAATATTGCCCGGCTTAATATCGCCGTGCAGGTAGCGGTTCGCGTGCACCTCCGAGAGCGCCTCCACCACCGGAATGAGAATATCCAGAGCCTCACCCAGGGACAGAGCATTACGCACACGCAACAGCTGACTCAGGGTGCAGCCGTGCACATACTCCAAGACGATGTACATGACCATCTTGCCCGAAAAATATTCGGTACCCGACGAAATCACACCCACCGTATGCCCGCCGCCACCCACCTGGCGCATCGAACGCTCTTCACGGTGGAACTTCTGGCGGTTCGCCGCATCCTCAGCCAGAGCGGGGGAGAGGACCTTGAGCGCGACCGGGTTATTCGACCACAGGTCCAACGCATAATAGACCTCGCTCATGCCGCCGCGGCCAATGAGCGAACCCACCTGGTAGTGACCCTCAATAATGGCGCCACTGAGCCACTGCGAAGAACCGATAGCGGTATCAGAGGCAGCGGGACGAGTGGCGGGAGGAACAGAAGTATTAGAAGAAGAACGAGGGTTCACGGGAGAAATCCGGCGTGGGCTGGGAGTATTCATACGTCTCAACATTTTAGCCCGCCCACCTGGGCAGAAGCGATGCCAAAGGGAGCCGAACAGGTGAACACTCAGCGAACTCTTACAAAAAAGCCGGCGGACCCGACTCCACCTCACGAACTGCGGGCAACGCTCAAAAACCAAAGGTGCGCAGGAGAGCCCCCGTGCCAGATGCGGGTCAAAAGTGGTAAATACGTGCCAGCTCTGGCACTCTTAAAAGGTGACTAACGAAAATATTGCTCAGACCTTCGCCCTCGTCGGCGATTGGGTAACTATCCCCGAAATTGCGCAGGCCCTTGACCTGAAGGTGACCCGCGTACACAACCTGATTTCTGACGGTACGCTCATCGCGCTACGCGACCCGGAAACCAACGTGCGCAAGGTACCCGCACTGTTCATGAACGGTTCGCGAGTTCTCGAATCCCTCAAGGGCACCCTCGCTGTCCTGAAGGACTCCGGCTTTAGCGATGAAGAAGCCATCGTGTGGCTGTACACCAACGACGACTCCCTGCCCGGCCGTCCCATCGACGCACTGATTGACGGTCGTAAGACTGAGATTCGTCGCCGGGCGCAGGCACTGGCTTGGTAATAGCGGCTCAGAACTATAGCTAAATACGTTGAGGCGGCATACTCCGGTATGCCGCCTCAACGTGTTTAACGTTCTAACTATGCTGAACCTCTACGCCTTACGACGCAGTGTATCTATGCCTTGCGACGCAGCGCATCTATGCCTTGCGGCGCAGTGCATCTATGCCTTGCGGCGTAGTGCACGGCCCACAATATCGGTCAGTGCTGCATGCGTCAGCTCGTCCAGGTTCATCGCCTCCAGCGCCTCAAACACGGCCTGGGACTTCTGCTCAATCAGCTGCTCATGCTTGGCGAAAGCGCCCGAAGAAACCATCAGCTCACGGATGCGCTCCACCTGCTCATTGCTCAGATCGGGATCGCCCAAACTATTGTGCAGAAGCGCCGCGTCGCCCTCAGAAATAGCGGCGGAGGTGAGCGCTACCAGCACGGTACGCTTACCCTCACGCAGGTCATCGCCAGCGGGCTTGCCGGTCACCTCGGGCTGGCCGAAGACACCCAGCTCGTCATCACGCAGCTGGAAACCCTCACCCAGCGGCAGGCCGAACGCACGGTAACCGGCAAGTACCGGGTGCTGCTCGCTCACGACACCGGCGCCGTTCTCCAGCGCGGTAGCCTGCAGAGCCAGAGCGCCACCAATCGTGAAGGGGTGCTCGCAGGAGTACTTGGCGGACTTGAAACGAATCACGTTCAGGGCACGCTGCAGAGCCGCCTGAGCGTCCTCTGTTTCGAGGACCTCGGAGTAGACATCCAGGTACTGACCAGCCAGAACCTCGGTGCGCATCCGGTCAAAAATAGTGCGCGCCGGGGCACCATAGATTGCCCCCTCACCCAGGGACGCGAAAACCTCGGCAGACCACGCCAGGGTCAGATCTCCCGCAAGAATGCCGCCGGTCAGACCGTAGTTGAAAGCATCACCGCGCCAGCTATTCTGCTCGTGCGCCGCCTCGAAACGCTTGTGCACGGAGGGTGCGCCGCGGCGGGTATCGGAGCGGTCGATAATGTCGTCGTGAATCAGCGCGGAGGTCTGGAATAGCTCCACCGCCATGCCCGCCTTCACAATGGACCAGGACGCGCGGTTCTCGGTGACGGGTGCGCCGCCGGCACCTCGCCAACCCCAGTAGCTCAGCAGGGCGCGCAGGCGCTTGCCGCCGGTGGAGAGGGACTCAATAGCCTCCAGCAGGGGTAGAGTTTCGGCAGAAATGCCCTCGAGTAGCTCGCGCTGGCGGGCAAAAAACTCAGCCATGAGAGTGTCAAAAGCGTGCAGGTAGGCTCGCTGCTCTTCAGCAATACGCTCAGCAAGGTGCGCAGAAGCCGCCGGGATATTCGGTGCCGCTACGGTGAGGCTCTCGGTCGCCTGGGGAGTGGGTGCTCCGGAAGGAGAAGGGGGAGTCATACTATCCTCGCTGAAGGTCGCTGTGTACGGTCCTGATGGGGTGCGGTGTGCACTTCTTCTAGCTTAGTGGAGAAAAGCCCAAGAGAACGTATTTACGAACACGTTTACGATATATTGCCTCTATTTTTCGTAGAAATGTGCTATATTTTCGGTAGGTGGGCGTAGAGGCTATGAGTAGAAGCTATGAGAGGAGGCGACATGGGGCAGACGCGAACCGGCAAGAGCGGCGGCGCGAGGAACGGCCGCGTCATTATGCACCTGGACATGGACGCCTTCTTCGTCAACGTCGAACTCCTCGAAAACCCCGCTCTGCGCGGCGAACCCATTATCGTGGCGCCCCTGGGCCCCCGCTCGGTTGTCTGCTCCGCCTCCTACGAGGCGCGCGCCCACGGAGTGCGCTCCGGCATGCCGCTCAGCCGCGCCCGGAACCTCAGCCCCAACGCCACCGTCCTGCCGCTGCGCGGCGACTACCGGCACTACTCCCGCGCCGTCATGGCAATCCTGCATGATCTGAGCCCCTACGTTGAGCAGGTCAGCGTGGATGAAGCCTTCGTGGACCTAACCGGCGCCTACCTGCACGGCCAAGACCCCGTCGCCCTGGCGCAGCGCGCTCGCGACCGCATCGCGCAGGAACTCTCCCTGCCCTCCTCCGCGGGGGTCGCACCCAATAAACTACTCGCCAAAATGGCGTCCACCGGTAGTAAACCGAATGGGCTGTGGGTCATTCCGCCCGAGCGTGTTCAAGAATTTCTTGACCCGAGAAAAGTTTCCGACCTGTGGGGAGTGGGTGCGAAAAGCACCGAGCAGCTCTCCCGATACGGTATTCACACCATCGCCCAGATGAGGTCCATGAGCCTGGACTGGTTCAAAGAACGCTTCGGCACCGCCCAGGGCGAGCACCTCTGGGCCATGGCGCGCGGCATTGACGAGCGCCCCGTGATCACCGAACGCGAAGAGAAAAGCATGGGTGGCGAGCACACCTTCGAGACGGATACGACCGATGCCCGGGAGATTAGTGCTGCTATTCGGGAGCTGAGTCTCAAGCTGGGAAAGCGCCTGCGCACCGCAGGGAAACTCGCCGGCGGGCTCAGTCTCAAAATCCGCTACAGCACCTTCGAAACGCACACCCGCGCTATTGCCCTGAACGTACCCGTGGACTCCGGCATGCAGATTGCCTCCTTGGCGTTGGAAGCACTGCGCGCAGATGGAATCTTGGTAGGGCAGGATGCGCCCCGCGCCCTGCGACTTATCGGAGTGCGCGCCGAAAAGCTCGCCCGCGCAGAAGACGGGGTGCAACAAACCCTCTTCGATTCCATCGAGAGTGGGGCAAGCTCACGCTCCGCACAAACCGCCTCTGCACAAACTGCCTCCGCACAAACCAGCTCTGTACAAACTGTCTCTGCGCAACGAGGCGGTGGGGGAGCGGGCACTAGCTCGGGGAACGGTACTCGCTCGGGGTCTGGCGCTCGCCCGGGGTCTGGTGCTCGCCTCGTGAAAAGCGGCAGATGGTCCGAGGTGGAGCACGTCATGGACGCCATTCACCGCAAGTACTCGCAGGAAAGCCTCAAACCCGCCTCCGGAGTTGCCGCGCCTGAGAAGAATATCGAAGAGAAGAATATCGAAGAAAAGAGCAACAATGAGGAATAGCTGAGGGGCAACAACTAGGGGCCGATATAGCTTAGGCCATAGCTTGATCAGCGGCTATATCGTAGCCGGTTACTCGCACAGCGCGGGCGAGGAACACCTCCGCGGAAGGCGGGAGAAAGACATAAAGAGCTTCTGACCGAAAAAGAATGCGCCAACCCCATCCGGCGCGGTACGATGGGAAATATACGACCGAGAAGAAGCGCTCGCCGCGCCAGCTGAAGCATTAGCTAACCCGGTTGATACCGACGTCATCTTGAGCAGAGACACCTCAAAGGAGAAAACGATGGCACTGTCCGAGCGTGAACAGAAGGTTCTGGACCAGCTCGAAGAACTCATGAGCAATGAGGACCCGCACTTTGCCTCCTCCATGTCTTCAACCGGCAATACCGCGCCGGTCTTTAGCGCTCGCCACTTGGCTCTCGGTATTCTCTTCGTTCTCATTGGCCTGGGCATCATTATTGGTGCGGTCGCATCTAATATGATTTGGCTGGGTGTATTCGGCTTCCTCTTTGCGGCCGGTGGCGTGTACTTCGCAACCACCAGCAAGAAGACCCCGGTAGATTCCTTCCTCGGCGGTAAGGCAGAAGGCGCAGCCCGTGTGCGTCAGCGCGAGCAGAAGGAACGCTCTTCCTTCATGAACCGCCTGGAGGATCGCTGGGACGAGCGTAATAACGGTCAGCTCTAAAGCTCAGGTCTAAAGCGTTCAGTTCTAAAGTATTCAGGGTGCAGAAGCTTCGCGGCCCAGCTTATAGGGCTGACCCCCGATGCGAAAATCTCAAAACTCAAGACTGATCAAGCGGAGGTAAGAATACTCTTACCTCCGCTTTTTCTGTGCCCGAATTAGAGATGCCCGAATTAGAGGTGTGTGATGCTTGGCGCTGCAATTTATGGAGCGCGGTGAACGCCCCACTGCACCTGACCCCGCCCTTGAGCCTGGGCATTGAGTTTGGGCATGGCAACCATGCTGAGGGTAGCGCGCTGAGCGCACGCACCCGAAGCTGTGTAGAAGCTGTGCGCCAGCGTTAAAAATGCAGAAGAGAGCATAAAAACACTAAAAGATACTCTGCCGGGTGGGGCAGGTGGTGGAAAGTGGGGTAAAGTGGAGGGGAAAGCTGAAAGTCAGTCCTATCGCCGCGCCCTCAAACACGCGGCGGAGGCGCCGGCCCGGCACACCCCCGCCACCGGCACCTACAGGATTCCACCGACAGGATTCGTGGAGCAACCCCGCTCCCGCAGGCTTCAGCACAAACGGCACACATCGGGGAGGTGAAGTGAATGTTCCTAGGTACCTACTCACCACGAATGGACGCCAAAGGACGCATCATCCTTCCCGCCAAATTCCGTGAGGAACTCTCAGCAGGCCTCGTTCTGACCCGCGGTCAAGAACGATGCCTGTATGTTTTCCCCGCCGCAGAATTTGAACGCATCCACGAGCGGATGCGCACCGCACCCCTGCCGGGACGAGCCGCCCGAGATTTCCTGCGAGTATTCCTCTCAGGAGCCTCCGACGAACTGCCCGACAAGCAGGGACGCATCACCATCCCGCCGATACTGCGCCAATACGCGGGGCTGAGCGACAACCTCGTCGTCATCGGGTCCGGAACCCGCGCAGAAATCTGGGATGCAGCGGCCTGGGAAGAGTACCTCGCCCGCACCGAAGCTGAATTCGCTGCCCTCGACGAGGACCCGTTCAGCCCGCTGCTCTAACCGGCATCCCGCCGACGCGACGGCTACCGCCCCGGCATCTCTAGCACCCGCACCACTCTTCCGTAAGCCTTCCCGCAGGACAAACTCTCACAGGAGCACCCATGAGCGTAGAACACGCCCCCGAAACCGGTACAACCGCCTCCGGCGCTACCGCCAAGGTGACCGGCGCATCCATTGAGAACCTCTCCCCGCGTGAAGCCAGCGAACGCCACGTGCCCGTCATGCTGGACCGCTGCATTAACCTGCTGGCACCCGGCATTGAGCGCGCCGTCGAGGAACGCGGCACCGCCTACGTTATTGACGGCACCCTCGGTATGGGTGGCCACTCCGAGGCGCTGCTCGAACGCTTCGAAAACCTTGTTTTGATCGGTATTGACCGTGACCTGCAGGCACACGCCATCGCCGGTGAGCGCCTGGCACGCTTCGGTGACCGCTTCGTACCCGTGCACGCCGTCTACGACGAAATTGACCGCGCCATGGAAACCGCCGGCGTGCAGGGAATTGATGGCATCCTGATGGACCTGGGCGTCTCCTCCATGCAACTGGACGAACGCACCCGCGGCTTCGCCTACTCCTACGACGCGCCCCTGGACATGCGCATGAACTCCGAAGACGAGCTCACCGCCCGCATCGTCGTCAACGAATACAGTGAAGACCAGCTGCGCCGCATTATCCGCAACTGGGGCGAAGAGAAGTTCGCATCGCGTATCGCCCGCGCCATCTGCACCGCCCGAGCCAACGCACCCCTGGAAACCACCGGTGAGCTCGTACGCATTATTCAGAAGGCTGTGCCCGTCGCCGCGCAGCGCACCGGCGGCCACCCCGCCAAGCGTACCTTCCAGGCGTTGCGTATCGAAGTGAACCACGAACTGGAAGCCCTCGAACGCGCCGTACCGGCAGCCCTGGACGCGCTCAACCTCGGCGGCCGATTCGTCGCCATGAGCTACCACAGCCTCGAAGACAAAATCGTCAAGAGGGCACTGACCGCAGAGGCAACCTCCAAGGCGCCCAAGGGCTTCCCGGTAGAGCTTGAAGAGCACAAGCCCACCGTCAAAATCATTACCCGCGGCGCCGAACCGCCTACCGACGAGGAAATCGAACAGAACTCTCGCGCCGCCAGCGCCAAGCTGCGCGCCGCCGAGAAGATCCGCATCCCCGCCAAGTAGAAGACAGAAAGCGAAGAAGAGTGAGCACCCAGCACGCATCCCAGCGCCCCACCCGCACCCAGGGCGCCCCGCGGAGTCGACGCGCCGGTTCCTCGCGCCCTGCCGCCGGCACCCCCGGCGCCGTTGGCTCTACCCGCGCATCCTCTACTGGCTCTACTGGCGGCTCTACCGGGGCGAGCCGCGCCTCCACCCGGGCCCACTCCGGCCGCACCCGCGCCGCGCGTCTGGAGCCGGTCACCGCCTCCCAGTCGGTGGTCCGCCCCGCCAGCACCGCTGCTTCGCACGGCGGTAAGCGCACCTCGACGAACGCGAGCCGTGTGCCCTCGAGCGTCCGTGCGGTAGCCCGCACCGAAGAGACCCGAGAAGAGAAGCCTAAGCAGCGTAACCCGCTGTCCACTGTGCGCCGCCGAGCCCGTAAGCTCAGCCCGCCCACCATGCTCGCTGTTTTTGCGGCAATTCCGCTGACCCTGATTTTTATTCTGCTGCTCAACGTGCTGATCGTGACCCGCCAGTACGACATGGTGGATTTGCGCGCGCAGGAGCAGCGCCTCGTGCAGGAGAACCAGGCGCTGCAACAGGAGATTGGTTTCAAGGAAGCCCCGCAGGATTTGGCGATACGCGCCAGCACCCTGGGTATGTTTGTGAGCTCTTCGCAGGCAACCCTGAACCTGCAGTCCTCCACGATTGAGGGCACCCCCACCCCGGCTGCAAGCCCCACCGGTGCTGAGGGAAACAAACAGGAGAACCTGATTTCGCCTCCGGCGGCCGGCTCGAACGAAAGCTACGCCAAGAGCATTGTGGAGGCTGACAAGTCTGTTCAGCAGCGACACAGCCAGGCGAGTGGTGCGGCTAAGGCATCTGCAAGCGCCTCGGCAAGCCCCGCCCAGCAGGCTAACCCGGCACCGGCGAATAGCGCACCTGCTAGCCCCGCCGCATCTGCCGCACCGAGTGCCGCTCAGCAACCCAGCCCTGCCGCTAGCCCCGCGGCAAGCCAGGCTGCACGATAAACACCATTGACCACAGGATGCACAGCATCACCGATAGACTAGACCAGCGAAAGGACCACTGCATGAGCTCTGACGCGCGTAAGAACGCGAACGAATCGGCATCCGGTCAGCCGGATCTGACCCGCCGTGGCTTTGTCGCAGGCGCCGCTGCCACCTGCGCTCTGGGCGTCATCGGTGCGAACCTGTTTATCCGCCAGGGCTTTGATCCCGGTGCGGTGGCGAATGCGTCCCGTCAGAAGCGTCTGCGCTCGCAGGTGCTTCCGGCTGTGCGCGGTCAGATTCTCGATATCAACGGCAACGTTATGGCGCGTACTGTGCAGCGTTATAACCTGACCGCAGATCAGAGCGCCGTGGCGACCTTCAAGCGTTACAACGAGGACCGCACCCAGAAGATTGAGGTTACCCCCAACCAGCTGGTGTACGAGATGGTCGATATTCTCAAGACTGTTGATCCGGGCATTACCGATGAGTTCATCAAGTCCAAGCTGGACGGCACCTCTAAGTACTCGGTGATTAAGGCAAATATCACCCCGGAAATTTTCAATAAGATTGATGCTCTGGGCGCGCCCTTCATCTACGGTGAGGCGTTCTCCCAGCGCCTGTACCCCAACGGTAGTGTGGGTGGCTCCGTGGTCGGCAAGTACAACATTGTTGAAGAGGCTGACGGCAACGGTAAGGGCGGTACGGTGTCCCGTAACTTCTCGGTGGGCATTGAGCGTGTCTTCGAGAAGGAGCTTGCCGGTACCCCCGGTGAGCGTACCTACGAGATTAGTGCTGATGGTGTGCGTATTCCGGTGGCTAAGGAAGAGCAGCGCCTGGCGGTGGACGGTAAGAATATTCGTCTGACCATTAACCGTGATGTGCAGTATTTTGCGCAGCAGGTGGTACGTGCTCGCGCTGAGGAGCTGAAGGCTGAATGGTGTACCGCCATTGTTATGGATGTGCGTGACGGCTCCATTTTGGCTCTCGCTGATTCCTCTACGATGGACCCGGGTGCGGCAACCATTGAGGATGCGGCGGATATGACTCCGCGCGCTATTTCGCAGAACGTGGAGCCCGGTTCGACCGAGAAGATGCTGACTTCTTCTGCGTTGATTGAGCAGGGCCTGACGACTCCGACTAGTGTGTATGATGTGCCCGCGACCCTCACGATTGACGGCCAGACTTTCAAGGATGCGTTTGAGCACGGGGCGCAGCGGCGTACTTTCTCGGGCATTATTCATGACTCGATGAACACCGGTACGGTGCTGGTCGGTCAGAAGCTCAGCAAGGAAGAGCGCTACAACTGGTTGAAGAAGTACGGCGTCGGCGAGTTTACCGGCATTGAGCTGACCGGTGAGGAGCAGGGTATAATCGCTGATTGGCGTGATTGGGATGGCCGTCAGCAGTACACTGTGCTGTTCGGTCAGGGTGTTGCGCAGACTCCGCTGCAGACCGCCATGATTTTCCAGGCGCTGGGCAATAAGGGCGTTCGTCTGAAGCCGCGCATTGTGGACGCGATCATTGACGCCGACGGTACCGAACATAAGCGTGCCGTGGAGCCTGGCGAACGCATGGTCAGCGAGCAGACTGCCGCTTCCTGCCTGACTCTCATGGAGAATGTGGTGGAGCAAGGCCACGCCCGTCCGGCGAAGGTGACCGGCTACCGCGTGGGCGGTAAGACCGGTACTGCGGAAACTCCGAGTGAGAAGGGCGGCTACGACGGCAACACGACGTCCTTTATTGGTGTGGCGCCGATTGAGAACCCGCAGTTCTTGGTGGCGGTGACCATGCAGCGTCCTGAGGGTAGCGTGGGTGCGAACGGTACGACGGCTGAGTTCTCCAAGATTATGGAGAAGACCCTGCACACCTATAATGTGCCGCGTTCTACCGGTGAACCGGAGTTGATTCCGCTTTTTGCTGAGGATAGCCCCAATAAGACGAGCTAAAGGCGAGCGGGGGAGAGGTTCCCGGTAGCTGATTCGTGATGAAGAAGCCCCGGGACTGAACACCTGTCGAAGCCTAAAGCCCGTAGAATATTGAATGACCCTGTGTGCCTTGAGCGCATTGACCATACAGAGCTCACCGCTTCGGACAGCGGAGAGGAAAGAAGGACGATGGATACCGCATCTCACGCACCCGGCCAGAACCTGCTGGGCGGCGACGCTCAGACTCTGCGCCCGAATTCTGTGCGCCCGGTGAGTTTGGCGCACCTTCGCGAACATCTGCAGGGATTGGGTGCTCAGGTGAGTTCCCAGCTGGCTAGTGGCGTTCAGGGTTCTGAATCCGGTGATTCCGTTGAGGTTACCGGTATTAGCATGGACTCCCGAGGTGTTCGCCCGCAGGACCTGTACGTGGCTCTGCCCGGTGCGAAGGTGCACGGTGCGCAGTTTGCTGAGGCCGCGTTGAATCTGGGTGCTTCCGCTATTTTGACGGATGCTGCCGGTGCGCAGCTGCTGGGTGAGGCGCCGGTGCCTGTCCTGGTGACTGAGAACCTGCGCGAGTATGTCGGTCCGTTGGCTGCGCTGATTTATGGTTCGGCGTCGTTCCCCGCTACCCACCGTTACGCGGTGACCGGCACGAACGGTAAGACCACCTCCACCTACATGTTGGAGTCGGTGTTCCGCACCGGCCTGGGTGTGAAGACCGGTCTGATTGGCACTATTCAGATTCTGATTGATGGTGTGTCGGTTCCTTCGAAGATGACCACCCCGGAGTCTCCTCACGTGCATTCTCTGCTGACGATTATGGGTCAGCATCAGGTACGTTGCGCGGCGATGGAGGTGTCTTCGCACGCGATTGATTACCACCGTGTGGACGGCGTGAAGTATGCGGTTGCTGGCTTCACGAACCTGACCCAGGACCACCTGGATCTGCACGGCACTATGGAGCACTACTTCGACTCGAAGGCTCAGCTGTTTACCCCCGAGCGCGCCGAGCTGGCTGTGATTACTGCTGATGACGAGTGGGGCGAGAAGATGTTCTCCGCCGCTTGCGAGCAGATGGGTGCGCAGCAGGTGCACCGTCTGGTGACTGCGCGCGGTGCCGGTCTGGCTGAGGTGCCCGCAGAGTTTGGTGCCCGCGACTGGGCTGTGGTGAAGGTTCAGCGTGAGGGTCTGGGCCACCGCTTCCACGTGGCTAACGGTGCCGGTGAGAGCGTTGAATGCTACACCGGTCTGCCCGCTGATTTTAACGTTTCGAATGCTGCGCTGGCGGCGCTCATGGCGTACCTGGACACTGACTCCGCTGAGCGTGAGCGCCTGCTGCCCGAGCTGGCGTCCGGTTCGGCTCTGACTCCGGTGGTGCCGGGTCGTATGCAGCTGATTTCTTTGGCTCCGCACGTGATTGTGGACTTTGCCCACAACCCTGACGGCCTGACCCGTGCCCTGGAGGCGATGGACCGCCCCGGAGACGGCAAGGTCATGATTGTTTTCGGTGCGACCGGTGAGCGTGACCAGCTCAAGCGCCCGATTATGGGTGCGATTGCTGCACAGTACGCAGATATTGTGGTTGTGACTGATGACGACCCGCACGGTGAGGCACCCGCGCCGATTCGTGCCGCCGTTGAGGAGGGCGCGCAGAAGGCTGAGAACCGCCGAGCCACCCAGATCCTGAATATTTCTCCGCGTGCCGCCGCTATTGATGCGGCAATTGCCCTGGCGGGCGAGCACGACGCCATCCTGATTGCTGGCCGCGGCCACGAAACCGAACAGGATGTTGACGGCGTGGATATCGCCCTGGACGACCGTGTTGAAACCGCCCGTGCCCTGCGTGCGCACGGTTTCGAGATTCTGCCTGACTACCAGCGCATGCTCGATGAAAGTGACTCTGAAACCGCTGAAGGTATGGTGAAGAATGATTAAGCTCAGCGCCGCCCAGATTATTGAGGCAACCGGCGGCACCGCTATCGGCCTGGAGGGCCGTGAGGAGCAGGTGTACGCAGACTTCGCCACCACCGACTCCCGTGAGGTGCAGACCGGTACCCTGTTCGTGGCGAAGCCCGGCGCGGTCACTGACGGTCACAGGTTCATCCCCATGGCGTTTGAGAGGGGCGCGACCCTGGCGCTGGTCGAGCGTGAAGTACTCGACGAGCAGGGCGTGCCCTACCCGAGCATCCAGGTGCCCGATGTGGTGCTGGCGATGGGTGATTTGGCGCGCTACTCCATTGAGCAGATGCGTGCTCAGGGTGAGCTGACCGTTATCGGTATTACCGGTTCTGCCGGTAAGACCACGACGAAGGACCTTCTTGCCGCCATTTTCACCCCGGAGGGCCCGACCGTTGCCCCGGTTGGTTCCTACAACAGTGAGGTGGGCGTGCCCCTGACCGTTTTCCGTGCGGATGAGTCCACCCGCTACCTGGTCATTGAGATGGGTGCGGACCACGTGGGTAACATCGAGTACCTGGCGAATATTGCGCACCCCGATCACGGTGCAATCCTGAAGGTCGGTACCGCGCACGCTGGCGAGTTCGGCGGCGTGGACAATATTGAGCGCACTAAGGGCGAGCTGGCTGAGGGCGTTCAGCCGACCGGTTCCCTGGCGCTGAACGCTGACGATGAGCGCGTGCTGCGCATGGCGTCGCGTTCGGTTGCACCCATTACCTACTTTGGCGTGGGCGAGAAGACCGACGCGAACGGCCAGCCCTACGAACGCTACGTGGCGGCGCTGAACCTGCGCACCACCGACGCTGGCTGCCCCGAGTTCACTCTGCGCCTGCCCGACGGTAGCGAGTACGAGATTTCCTCGCAGCTGATCGGTGAGCACCACGTGCACAACCTGCTGGCTGCTGCGACAATCGCCTACAACAGCGGTATTTCGGGTGAGAAGATTGCTCGCGCGCTCAACAAGGCGGCGGCGGCTTCGAAGTGGCGTATGGCGCGCACCGACCGCGCTGACGGCGTGACCGTCATTAACGACGCCTACAACGCGAACCCCGAGTCGATGGCTGCGGCACTGCGCACCCTGGCGCAGCTGGGTCGCACCGTCGACCCGGCGACCGGTCAGCCGCACCGCACCTGGGCTGTTCTGGGTGCCATGCTGGAGCTCGGTGACGCCTCCGTGGAGGAGCACGACCGCATCGGCCGCCTCGTGGTGCGCATGAACATTTCCAAGCTGATTGCTGTGGGTGACGAAACGAAGCCCACCTACAATGCGGCTCACCTGGAAGGCTCCTGGGGTAATGAAGCGACCTGGGTGAAGACCCCGGAAGAGGCGGAGCAGATTCTGCGCGCCGAGGTTCGCCCCGGCGACATTGTGCTCTTCAAGTCCTCGAACGGCGCGAAGCTGGGCATTCTGGGTGACCAGGTTGCTTTCGCCGAGTACACCTTCGGCGCTGAGGAAGAGCAGGCACCGACCTGGCTTTCTGCCGGTGACTTTGTTGAAACCACCGATTTGAGCGACCACCTTGCCGCTCACCTGGACGGTACCGCTAATGGCGACCGTACTTCGACCGAACAGACCACGAACGAAGGGTAGCGCTTTATGATTACCGTGCTGATTGCTGGAATCTTCGGATTCCTCATCTCCCTCACCGCGCTGCCGGTGTTCATCAAGAAGATGAAGTCCCTCAAGCTGGGCCAGCTCATCCGTGAGGAAGGCCCGGCAGCCCACCAGCATAAGGCGGGCACCCCCACCATGGCGGGTCTGATTTTCATCCCCGCGGCGATTCTCGCCTACTTCTTGACCCTGGCGGTGAGCGCACTGCTCTTCGGTACCGCGCCGGTACCGACCGCGACCGCGTGGCTGACCATCGCCTTCACCCTGGGCATGCTCGGTGTGGGCGCGGCGGACGACATCATGAAGTTCCGCAATAAGGGCAACGAGGGTCTGACCGAGAAGCAGAAGACCATCGGCCTGCTGGGTGTGACCATTCCCTTTGCGTACTTGGCGTTCCAGTTCCCGAACGAGTCGGGGGCTCGCCCGGCGTCGACCGCTATCTCTTTCGTACGTGACCTGCCCATTGACCTGTTCGCGGCGGGTGCGGTCTTCGGCAGCATCCTGATGATTGCGTGGATTACCATCATCTCCCTGTCCGGTACGAACGCTGTGAACTTCACCGATGGTCTGGACGGCCTGGCTGGCGGCATCATGATGACCATCTTCTCCGGCTACCTGACCATCAGCATCTGGCAGTACGTGCACGCCTGCTCCGCTGGCGCTGGCACCGCCTGCTACGATGTGCGCGACCCCGGTTCGCTGGCGCTGATTGCCGCTTCCCTGGTGGGTTCGCTGGCTGGCTTCCTCTGGTGGAACGTGTCGAAGGCACAGATCTTCATGGGCGACTCCGGTTCCCTGGCATTGGGCGGCGCAATGGTTGCTTTCGCGCTGTTCACCCGCACTGAGCTGCTTCTGCTGGTCATCGCTCTGATTCCCGTGCTGGAAGTGTTCTCTGTGATCGTGCAGAAGTTCGTGTTCAAGACCAGCCGTAAGCGTTCGGTGGCAGCGGGGGAGAAGCCCCTACACGCGCACCGTTACTTCCGTATGACCCCCTTCCACCACCACATGGAGAAGGTCGGCGTCAACGGCATGTACTCAATTGATAAGCGAGGCATTGCCCCCGGTACCGTCAGCAGCGGCGAAGTGAACTCCGTGTTCCGCCTCTGGGTTGTTAACGCCCTCTGCGTGCTCGTTGCCCTGGCGCTGTTCTTCGGTGACTGGTTCTCGCAGACTTCTGGAGTGATTCACTAATGTCAACTAATGAACAGCCGGATGCCGCTCGCATTGAAGCGAACGCCGCCGCTATTGCGGTAAACCCGGTGTATGAGAACGAGCGCCTCGCGGAGCTGACTCACTGGGGTGCCCCCTGGGCTAACCTGCGTGTGGTTGTGGTGGGCATGGGTACCAGCGGCGATGCCGTGACCGATGTGCTCGCCCAGCTGGGTGCACATATCGTTGTCATCGATGGGGCAGATACCCCGGAGAAACGTGAGCGCATCGAGATTTACAAGAACGCGTACGGCCCGGTTGAGGGCTTGTTCGGTCCCGAGCACATGCGTGCACTGCCCCCGGTGGACGGTCAGGAACCCGAGCTCGTGGTGACCTCCCCGGGCGTGCGTCCGGACCACCCGGTCATGCTGGACGCCTATGAGCGTCGCATCCAGATTTGGGGCGATGTGGAGCTGGCGTGGCGCCTGAATGAGCGCAGCGACCGCCTGACCCCCAAGTGGCTGTGCCTGACCGGCACGAACGGTAAGACCACCACCGTGGGCATGGTCGATTCCATCCTGAAGGCTGCCGGTAAGAAGTCTATTCAGGTGGGTAACGTGGGCATGCCCATCGTGTACGCCATTGCCGACGATGAGCCCTACGAGTTCTTCGCGGTGGAGCTGTCCAGCTTCCAGCTGCACTGGACCTACTCGATGTCCCCGTACGCTTCGGTGGTTCTGAACATCGCTGAGGATCACGTGGACTGGCACGGCTCCTTCGACGCCTACAAGGCCGATAAGGCGCGCGTGTACGAGCACACTCAGGTTGCCTGCATCTTCAACACCGATCACGTAGACACCCTGCGCATGGTCGAGAACGCGGACGTCATTGAGGGCGCTCGCGCGATTGGCTTCAGCTCCACTGAGATGCCCGCCGTGTCGATGCTCGGCCTGGCTGAGGACATCATGGTGGACCGCGCCTTCTTGAAGAACCGTTACAACGAGGCGTACGAGCTGGCGGTTCTGGAGGACTTGGCTCCGGCACCCGGTAAGATGCCCGCGAAGCACACCGTGGAGAACGCTCTGGCGGCTGCGGCGCTGTGCCGTGCGGCTGATATTGACCCGAAGGCTGTGGGCGCTGGCCTGCGTTCCTTCAAGACCGGTGCGCACCGTAACCAGCTGGTCGGCTACGCGAACGACATCATGTGGGTGAACGATTCGAAGGCTACGAATCCTCACGCCGCGAATGCGTCGATGAGCGGTTACCCCTCGCTGGTGTGGATTGCCGGTGGCCTGTCGAAGGGCGTTGAGTACGATGAGCTGATTGCCGCTCACGCTCAGCGTCTGAAGGCTGTGCTGATTATCGGTACTGATACTGCGGCGTTGAAGTCGGCGTTGGCTAACCACGCTCCGCAGGTTCCGACCTACAATATGACCGCCGCTGTGGCCGATTCTTCGGACGGCGTTGCCGTGATGAACGCGGCCGTTGCGAAGGCTGCTGAGCTGGCGCATCCGGGCGATACCGTGCTGATGGCTCCCGCGTCTGCGTCGATGGACCAGTTCAAGAATTATGCGGTGCGCGGTGATGCGTTTGCGAACGCTGTTGCCGCCCAGCTGGCAGACTCTTAGAACGTTGCCTGCAGGGGGCGTCTCGGGTGACCGGGGTGCTTCTGCGGGTTCTTCTCGGGGGTGGGATGGTAACGGTGTCCCACCCCTGAACCTTTTTCGTGTAGTCGCCACGACGAATCCGTGGCAGTTGAGGCCTATAGGAGGGCATGTGAGTACCAGCGCATCTTCGGAGCGTTCGGCTTCTTCGGCGCGTTCGACCGCGAGTGGTCGTTGGGCGTCTTTGCGAGCCGGTTGGGAGGATTTCTCTGCGCCGTTCCGTGCTCGTGCCGGTAGGCTGTACCGTCGTGGTTTGAAGGCTGACCTGTGGGATGTGCCGGTGATGCTACTGGTCACCACCTTGGGTCTGGCTATTTTTGGCTGCATTATGGTGCTGTCGGCCTCGAGTGTCACCATGATTTCTCAGGGCCAGTCGCCGTTCTCGCAGGTTTCGTCGCAGGTCATGTTCTTGGTGCTTGGCGTGATTGCGATGGCGGGTATTACGCGTATCCCGGTGGGGGTTTACCACAAGAAGTTTGTGGTGAACGCGATGCTGATTGCCGCGTTGGTCATGCAGCTTGCCGTGGTGGTCGTTGGCGTTGAGGTGAACGGTAACCGTAACTGGTTGAAATTCCCCGGCGGCGTGCAGATTCAGCCGTCGGAGTTTTCGAAGCTGGCGATTATTATGTGGCTGGCGTGGGTGTACAGCCGCCACGGCGATATTTCTCGCAGTATTTGGCGTACTCTGTTCCCCTCGATTTATGGTGTTGGTGCCCTGGTGCTGCTGATTATGCTCGGTGGCGATATGGGTACCGCCATGGTGTACGGCTTCATCTTTGTGGGCATGATGTGGCTAGCGGGTGCTTCTCGCAGCTCGCTGCTGAAGATTGGCGGCGCGTTTGCGGCGTTGGCGCTGGTGGGCGTTCTCAGTAGCGCGAACCGTGTGGCTCGTATTTTCGGTGTTTGGGGCTCGTGCACGAACGCTAACTGTGACCAGGCGAATTCTGGTGAGGTGGCGCTGACGACCGGCGGCTTCTTGGGTGTTGGCCTGGGCCAGTCGCGTCAGAAGTACAACTACTTGGCTGAGGCGCATAACGACTATATTTTCGCCATTATTGGTGAGGAGCTGGGCCTGCTGGGTACGCTGGCGGTTCTGCTGCTGTATGCGGGCCTGGTGTATTGTGCGGTGCGTATTATGCTGCGCACTACTGACCCGCTGGTGCGTTTGGCTACGGGCGGCATCATGATTTGGCTGACTTCTCAGGCGATTATCAATATGGGCATGGTGTCCCGTCTTTTGCCGGTGATTGGTGTGCCTCTGCCGTTTGTCTCCTATGGTGGTTCGTCGCTGTTGTCTTCGTTGTTTGCGGCGGGTTTGTTGTTGGCGTTTGCGCGGCAGACTCCGTTGCGTGGCGCGACGGCACCGTCGAATATTGAGACTCAGAGCGTGCGTGAGGTTCGTCGTGCGAATGCTGATTGGCAGCGTCGTACGCCGTTGCAGATTGTGCTGAATCAGGAAGAGGCTGCTCGTGCGGCTGCTGGTGGTCATCTGTTGAAGGAACATAATCCTTTGAAGGTTGTTTTCGGTCCGGAGAGCACGTTGCGCCGCTGGTTGGGTTTTGCGCCGGATCAGCAGCGTGAGTTGTCTCGTATAGCTCGTGAGCAGCGGAAGGAGCAGGAGCGCCAGGCTCGGGAACAGGCTCGTCGTGAGGAGGAACAGGCTCGCCGGGAGGCGGCGCAGGCTCGTGAAGAGGCTCGTCGTGCTCGCGAGGAGGCGCGTCTGGCTCGTGAGGAAGCTGCCCGCATGAAGGCGGAGCAGAAGGCTGCACCGAAGAAGGCATCTCAGCAGAAGAGCGTTCCGAAGAGTCAGGCTCAGAAGCCTGTGTCTTCGGCTGGTGCTCCCGCGAAGAAGCCTGCTTCGAAGCAGGCACCCACTCAGGCTCGTACTTCTCAGCCGCGTACCGGTCAGCCGGCTCGCCCCGCTCAGAAGGCTACCGCTGCGAAGCCTACAGGTCAGAAGCCCGCGGCTCCGAAGCAAGTTGTACAGCAGCGAGCCGCTCAGCAGCCTGCTACCCAGAAGCGAGTGCAGCAGCCTCGTGCTGCTCAGCCTCGTACCGCGCAGCACCGTCCGTCGGGTTCACTACCTGCGGGTCTGCAGCCGCTGCATCCTGAGGACCGTCAGCGTCGTGCCCAGCGACAGGGTAATCCTCGACAGGGCGCGCAACGTCAGGCAGCGCCGCGACAGGGTACCCAAGCAAAGGGTACTCAGGCAAAGGGTGCTCCGAAGAACGGCGCTCAGCAGCGTCCGGCTCAGGGCGCGGCTCGGAACTCGGCTCAGCGCGGCACCCGTAAGCAGGGCTAAACCCAGCGGAACCCACCCCGTGTAGCTGGCATCGTGAGAGCCGGCGTTCGGGGGAGCGGGGCTGTGGGTTGCGCTTCCGCCGGTGATGAATATGCGCTGAATAAGAGATAACGCCCTCGCCGTTGAGTCATAGCTCAATGGCGGGGGCGCTCTATTGAACAGGTGCGATAGCGTAAAATGATGCTGTACCGATGTGTTGGGAGAAAGACCTATGACGAAGAAGGCGCCCTCTATAGTCTTCGCCGGTGGTGGCACCGCCGGTCATATTAATCCGATGCTCGCGATTGCGCGTGCGGTTCGTGATCTTGAGCCGAACGCTAAGATTCTGATGCTGGGCACTGCGGACAAGATGGAAGCCGAGCTGGTTCCGGCAGCTGGTTTCGATATTGAGTTTATTCCTCGCGCGGCGTTCCCCCGTAGCATTAACCGTGCCGCTTTGGCTTTCCCCGCTAAGTTCTTTGGTGGTCTGTCGAAGACCCGCCGCATCCTCAAGGAAGCAGATGCGGATGTGGTTGTTGGTGTGGGCGGCTACGTGTGCCCGCCGGCGTATCTGTCGGCGTTGAGCGCTAAGATTCCCGTGGTGATTCATGAGGCGAACGCGAAGCCCGGTTTGGCGAACCGCCTGGGTGGTACGTTCGCGAAGTTCACCGGTGTGGCGTTCCCTAATACTCCGTTCCCGCGCGCAACCCTGGTGGGCATGCCGATGAAGGACGAGATTGCCTACCTGAACCGTGAGGCGCACCGTTCGAAGGCTCGCCGTAACCTGGGCTTGGACCCGCAGAAGCCGACCGTGATTGTGACCGGCGGTTCGCTGGGTGCATTGAGCCTGAATAATGCGGTGGCGGCGTGCCGTGACCACTTTGAGGAGTGGGATTTCCAGATTCTGCACATTACCGGTAAGGGTAAGGCTGTTCTGGATGAGAACGGTGAGCTGTTGAGCGCCCCGAATTACCGTCAGATTGAGTTTAGCAACGGCATGCAGGATGTGTATGCTGCCGCTGATCTTCTACTGGTGCGTTCGGGTGCGGCGACCGTGAGCGAGGTTGCTGCGGTGGGTGTTCCCGCGATTTTTGTGCCGCTTCCCATTGGTAATGGTGAGCAGGCTCTGAATGCTCGTTCTCTGGTGGAGGCGTCTGCGGCTCTGCTGGTGAAGGATGCAGAAGTCACCGGTGAGTGGTTTGCCCGTGAGATTCCGGCTCTTATGGCGAACCCGGAGGAGCTGGAGCGCATGGGCGCTGCGGCGTATGAACTTGGTATCCGTGACGCGGCGCGCGTTATGGCTGAAGCAGTATTGAAGGCAGCTGAGAAGTAATGACTGAATTGATGAATCTTGAGATGGTGTTGCCGGCACCGCTGAACCCGCCGTTCCCTGAGCGTGCGAAGATGAGCGAGTTGGGTCGTGTGCACTTCATCGGTATTGGTGGCGCGGGTATGAGCGCTATTGCCGCTCTGATGCTGCAGGCTGGTGTGACGGTGAGCGGTTCTGACCGTGCCGAGTCGGCTACTGTTGAGTCTTTGCGTGCTGCGGGTGCTCGTGTGGGTGTTCCTCAGCAGGCTGAGAACATTGTGGACGTTGATACCGTGGTGATTTCTACTGCGATTCGTGAGGATAACCCGGAGCTTGTTGCCGCTCGTGCGCAGGGTCTGCGTGTGCTGCACCGTTCTGAGGCGCTTGCCGCTGTGATGGGTGAGTCTCAGGTGGTTGCTGTTGCCGGTACTCACGGTAAGAGCACGACTAGCTCCATGATTTCTGTGATGTTTGATCAGCTGGGTGCTGACCCGTCGTTTGCGGTGGGCACTGTGATTGCTGGTCGCGGCACGAACGCTCACCTGGGTGCTCAGGGCCCGGAGTCGATTTTTGTGGCTGAGGCTGATGAGTCGGACGGTTCGTTTGTGCGTTACCGCCCGGCGATTGCTGTGGTGACGAACGTTGAACCGGACCACCTGGATTTCTATGAGACCGATGAGCGTGTCTTTGAGGCGTTCAACCGTTTTGTGGGTTCGCTGGCGCCTAACGGTGTTGTGGTGACCTGCGCTGATGATGCGGGCGCGGCTACTCTTGCGGCTCGTTCTCGTGCGGCGGGTGTGCCCGTGGTGACCTACGGTGAGTCTGAGGACGCTGACCTGCGCATTAGCGAGATTACCAGCGCTGGTTCTTCCTCGTCGTCGCACCTGTCCTGGTCTTTTGAATGCCGTGGTGTGCGTTATGAGGGTGAGCAGGATCTTGCTCTGAAGGTGCCCGGTATCCACAACCAGCTGAACGCTTCGGCGGCTTTTGCATCGGCACTGATTTCTGGTTACGAGGCTGCCGATATTGCTCGCGCGCTGGCTGAGTTCGTGGGTGCTGACCGCCGCTTCACTCTGCGCGGTGAGGTTGCCGGCGTGAAGGTCTTTGATGACTATGCGCACCACCCGACCGAGGTGTTCCGTGCCTTGGAGACCGGTCGTACCGTGGCTGATGGCCACAACCTGTACGTGATTTTCCAGCCTCATCTGTTCTCGCGTACTCGCGAGTTCGCGAAGGAGTTCGCGCAGGCTCTGTCGATGGCTGACCGCGCTCATGTGCTGGATATTTACCCGGCTCGTGAGCTGCCGATTGAGGGCGTGACCAGTGAGCTGATTACCGGTGCTGGTTTCTCTGAGGTTCGTTACGCCACCGCTGAGGGCGCTATTGAGGATATCGTGGCGTGCGCTCAGAGCGGCGATATTGTGATGACCGTTGGCGCCGGTGACGTGACCGCTTTGGGTGCTCGTCTGCTGGAGTCCCTGCAGGTTCGTCACGGTGGCGAGTCGAAGAAGTCGGAGGCTTAGGCTGTGCCGATGAGTTCTGGTCTCTCTTCGGAGGGGCATTCCTCCTCGCGCGCGCCGAAGGCTCCGCGTTCGCGTGCTCGTTTGCGCGCCCAGCAGGTAGCTGAGAATGCGCAGGTTGAGGCTAAGCATGCCGAATCCGCGCAGGCTGAGTCTGCCCAGTCTCAGGTGGCAAAGACGACCAAGGCTGCGGAGGCTACGAAGTCTGCGGAGGCGGTGAAGCCCGCCAAGGCGACCGCTTCCGAGGGCTCGGCCCAGGCAGCCGCTACTCAGTCTTCGAGCTCTGTTCGCCATGCCCCGCGTAAGCCGGTGGTGCATAAGTCGCACGCCCAGAACGGTGCTGATTCTTCGGCTCAGAAGAGCGCTGCTGCGGTTCATTCTTCGGCACAGTCTTTGAAGGATTCGGTGCGTTCTGCACTGATGACCGGTCGCACCGTGTCTGAGGTTGAGCATGCGCCCGAGCTGTTTGATGTTGAGGCGTTTGAGGATTCTTCGTCTAAGACTGAATCCGCTAAGACTGCATCCTCTCAGGCTGAGAAGAGTGCCGGCAAGGATAGCGATAAGGGCGCCGACAAGAAGTCTGCGTCCACCTCCGCCAAGGCATCTACCCAGTCTGATGTTGCCGGCTCTGGTGAAGATTCTGCCGCTGAGAATGCGGACAAGACCGACGCCAAGAGCACTGATAAGGCGGGGGAGAAGGCTGCTGAAGAGCCTCGCCCCACGAGTCGTTTTGGTCGTTGGCGTGCCGAGCGTGAACAGCAGCGTGCCGCGGAGATTGAGAAGGAGCGCGAGCGTGCGAGCCGTCAGGCTCACCGTGAGCGTCTGCGTCAGGATCCGGGTCTGGACGGTCTGCGTGCTGAGGAGCGCCCCCGTAAGGAGCGTGCGCCTCTGACTCGTGCCCGTAAGCTGCTGTACACCGTCTCGGCACTGGCTATTATCGCGGTGCTGTATGTGGTGCTGGTCTTCTTCTCGCCCCTGTTGGCGACTCAGAAGATCACGGTGCGCGGCACGTCCCTGCTGGAAACCAGTCAGGTGGAGCAGAAGCTGGAGCCTCTGCGCGGTGTTCCGCTCACTCGCATTGACGAGAAGAAGGTGCGTGAGCTGATCGGGCAGGATAATGTGATTCGTAGCGTGCAGGTGGAGAGTCGTCCGCCGCATGAGCTGGTGGTGACTCTGAAGGAGCGCACCGCGGTTGCGGTTGTGAAGCAGGGCGATACGTACCATACTGTTGATAGTGATGGTGTGAGCCTGCTGGAGTCGGCTACTCAGCCCGATACGTCGGTGCCGCTGGTGCGTTTCAGCGGTGATGACCCGAAGACTTCGGCTGAGTTCCGCACTATTTCTGCCGCGCTTTCGGCGATGCCCTCTGAACTTCTAGCTCAGGTTAAGGAAGCCAGCGCGACCTCAACCTCAAGTATCACTCTAACCTTGAGGGATAATACTACGGTGCAGTGGGGAACCGCTGAGGAGAGCGAGTTGAAGGCTAAGGTCCTTCTCTCCCTGCGCCAGGCTATTGCTAAGCGTGCTCAGGAGGAGAATTCTTCCGAGGCACAGACGCAGAAGGTGACCGTCTATGACGTGTCTGCCCCGCGCGTACCGGTGACCCGTTAGGGGAACCATTCAGGCGCTTTATCCTCCCTTTTTGTGTGAAATACACAAAAAGAGGGGGTAATTGCGCTGTGTGACTAGGAACCGACAAAAACAGTTTGGTATCCTAGCAGATAAAGTCATTCTTTAGAGGAAACCTTCAGGCTTAGATTAAGCTGCGGGTCTTCCGAAGCTGGAACACGGAACAATCGAGGAATACATGGACGCTGGAACTCCCCAGAACTACTTGGCAGTCATCAAGGTCGTTGGTATCGGCGGCGGTGGCGTCAACGCAGTCAACCGCATGATTGAGGTTGGTCTGCGCGGCGTTGAGTTCATTGCTATCAACACTGACGCTCAGGCTCTGCTGATGTCCGATGCAGACGTTAAGCTGGACGTTGGTCGTGAGCTGACCCGCGGTCTTGGCGCGGGCGCAAACCCCGAGGTTGGCCGTCAGGCAGCCGAGGATCACGCGCAGGAAATTGAGGAAGTCCTCAAGGGCGCAGACATGGTCTTTGTGACCGCAGGTGAGGGCGGTGGCACCGGTACCGGTGGCGCACCCGTCGTGGCACGTATTGCCCGCTCCCTCGGCGCTCTGACCATTGGTGTGGTGACCCGCCCCTTCACCTTCGAAGGCCGTCGCCGCTCCAACCAGGCTGAGACCGGTATCGCTGCTCTGCGCGATGAGGTTGATACCCTGATCGTTATTCCGAACGACCGACTGCTGTCGATTTCGGACCGCAACGTCTCCATGCTGGACGCATTCAAGTCCGCTGACCAGGTTCTGCTCTCCGGTGTGCAGGGCATTACCGACCTGATTACCACCCCCGGCCTGATCAACCTTGACTTCGCTGACGTTAAGTCCGTCATGCAAGGTGCAGGTTCGGCTCTGATGGGTATCGGCTCGGCATCCGGTGAGGACCGTGCCGTGAAGGCAGCTGAGCTGGCTATCGCTTCGCCGCTGCTGGAAGCATCCATCGACGGTGCACACGGCGTTCTGCTGTCCATTCAGGGTGGCTCCGACCTGGGTCTGTTCGAGATTAACGAGGCTGCACGCCTGGTTCAGGAAGTTGCTCACCCCGACGCAAACATCATCTTCGGTGCGGTTATTGACGACGCACTGGGCGATGAGGCTCGCGTGACCGTGATTGCTGCTGGCTTCGACGCAGTGAACCCGGAGACCAACTCCAACGCTTCCACTGCTGCGGCTACTCAGGCTCAGCGCACCCAGGCATCCTTCGGCGGTTCCACCGCTGCGGCTGCTCCGGCTGCTAACGGCTACGGCTACAACGCACCCGCTGCTGCTCCGGCTTCCACCGGCGCTGCTGGCTTCGACGTTGACCTTCCCCCGGTTGTGGAGGAAGCTCCGGCTCGCCGCGACACCCTGGACGTCCCTGACTTCCTGAAGTAGTCTGCCCGGCTGTGAACGCATGGGCGTTGCACGGCTGAGAGTCTTATGAAGCTATAGGGGAGCTGAGAAACACGCACATTGTGCTGTTCTCGGCTCCCCTTTGCTATACCCGCCGTTATACCCGCTGACATCTGATGAAGGAATAGAAGATGAGCGATAACCCCAAAACTTCGCTGCTTGCCTCTGCCGATACCCGCACCCTGGGTCCCTGGCGTGTGCGGGTGGGTTTCACCTCCCGCGCGGCGGGCAACCTGGGCCTGCATGTGGACGATGAGCTTGGCGGAGGTATGGATGCCTCCCTGGTGCGCACCCTCAACCACCGTGCCGCGTTGGAGGAGGCGCTGGGTACCGAGCCGTTCTTCTACCTGAACCAGGTGCATGGCGTGCAGATTGCCTACCCGGAAGACTATGAAGTGGAATCCTACGCACCCGGTGCCCCGCAGGAGCGTACGGTTGAGCGTGCCCGCGCGGTGCTGGAGAACTCCCCGGTCGCCGATGCGGCGATTAGCAGTGAGGGCGTGCCCCTGGCGATTATGGTTGCGGACTGCATTCCCGTGGTGCTGGTGGGTGAGCGGGTCGCGAACTGGCAACCGATCCTGGCGGTGGCTCACGCTGGCCGCCGCGGACTGCTTGACGGCGTGCTCCAACAGACCGTGCAGCGGATGCGTCAGCTCGGCGCGGAGAAAATTACCGCCTGGCTGGGGCCGAGCATTTGCGGTAGCTGCTACGAGGTGCCCGAGGAGATGCGCACCGAGTCCACCAAACTGATTCCGCAGGTGCACGCGGTGACCAGTCAGCAGACCCCCGGCCTGGACCTGCCCGCTGGCGCCCGCGCCGTGCTGGAGGAGGCGGGCGTGCAGGTGAGCATGGACTGTGCGCAGTGCACGTTTGAGGAGCCCGAGGTGTATTCGCATCGCGGGTTCACGAACCGCGGTGAGAAGCCGGGCCGTATTGCGGGTCTGGTGTGGATTGAGAAGGCGGCAGAGCCCGCCGCCTAGAGAAAGCCGCTGAAGGAGAGAAGATGTCTGAAATGAACGTAGAAGAGAACCTGCAGTACACTCCCGAACGCGCCGTGCAGCTGCTGCAGAACTACCGCCGCGTGCTTGAGCGTATCCGCGCCGCGGAGCAGGACCACAGCGCTGTGCGTACCGAGGCGAGCGCCCCGGTGCAGCTGGTGACGGTCACGAAGTTCTTCCCCGCCTCCGACGCGGCGGCGCTGCTGGATGGGGGAGTGACCCTCTTCGGTGAGAACCGCGACCAGGAGGCGAGCGGGAAGGCTCGCGAGCTTGCCGCCTACTGCGCCCAGCGTGAGGTGCAGCCCCCGCATTGGGCGTTTATCGGTCAGCTGCAGACGAACAAGGCGAAGTCTGTGGTCAAGTACGCCTCCAGCGTGCATTCGGTGGACCGCCCCTCCCTGGCGGATGCGCTGGCGAAGGCGTACGCAAACCAGCTCTCCCGCTTTGAGGCGGGGGAGGCGCCCGCACCTGCAGCGGCGGAGCAGGGCGCGCTGACCTGCCTGGTGCAGGTGTCCCTGGCGGAGGTGGCGACGGCTGGCCATGCCGCCGAGGGCGCGCGCGGCGGTACGAGCGCCTCCGAGCTGCTGGAGCTGGTGGAGCGCATCGAGAATCACGAGCACCTGCGCTGCGGTGGCGTGATGGCGGTGGCGCCGCTGGGCATGAACCCGGATGCGGCGTTTGAGAAGCTTTACGGTTTGGCGTCGCTGGTGCGTGAGCAGGTGCCGCACGCGACCGAGATTTCCGCCGGTATGAGCGGGGATTTGGAGGCGGCGGTGCGTTGGGGTTCGACCTGCGTGCGCGTGGGTAGCGACATCATGGGTAAGCGCCCGGCGCTCTAGGCCCTTTAGCCGTTAGTCTTTTCAGCTGATGGGTCTGCTGGCGGCGGCATAATCATCGGTGCCCTTGACCGCCTGCGCGGGGTGGGCGCTGGTAATATATACATGCCGGTGCATGGCGTACCGTTACGCACACACCTTCTGATGACGCACTACGGCAGAACCTGTACACCACCAACGTGAAAGAACAGCGAGAGAATCATGGCGAAACAAAGCCGTCTGGCGGGTTTCCTCGGCCTGGAACGATACCAGGGCGCTGAGACGACGCCGGAAGAATCCCCGCAGGCTGTACAGGCTGACTCCCACCGGGAGGCAAACGCCTCCGCAGGGCAGGCTGCTACAGCACAGAAGACCGACAGCGCCAACAGGCTCTCAGCGCTGCCCGGCTCGGCACAGTACAGCGATGCCGAGTCGCAGAGCGAAACCTACCATCTGCAGGACGAACCCGCCTATACTGAACAGGAAGAATACCTGCAGGCTGATAGCTACGATGACGGTACAGAAACCGAGTATCTGGACGCAGAAGAATCTGCCGACGGACGAGCAACCGTAGATGCAGCGGCATACGCCACCGCTCATACACCTGAAACCACAGCTGATCTGGCAGAAACCGAGCAGACTTGGGACGACGCCAGCGCAGACAATTGGGAGGACACCCCGGTGCCGAATACCGAATACACCGAGCAGTACGCCGAGACGTACTCCAACGACGGCTACTACGACCAGGGCTACGAGCCCGAAGAAACCAACGGATACACCTACGGTTACGAGGAAGAAGAGGACGAATTGCGTCGCATCACCACTATCCACCCCCGCTCCTACAATGACGCAAAGATCATTGGTGAGGCATTCCGCGAGAACATCCCCGTGATTATGAACGTGGAAGAAATGCCTGACGCAGACGCAAAGCGCCTGGTGGACTTCGCATCCGGTCTGGCATTCGCACTGGAGGGCCGCATTGAGCGCGTCACCGCTAAGGTGTTCCTGCTGACCCCCTCTAACCTGGAGGTTCTGGGTGTGGCTAACTCCGAGGTTCCCGCCGGCTTTGAGACCGACGGCGAATTCCCCTTCGACCAGGGCTAAGGACTGATAGATGGGTTATATTTTCGCCCTCATTACGATTATTCTGTACGTTCTCTACGTCTCCATGCTGCTGCGCATGCTCTTTGACTGGGTACGCATGTTCGCTCCGGAGTGGCGCCCCAAGGGCATTGTGTTGCTCTTCGCCAGTGGCGTGTACGCGGTGACTGACTGGCCGATGAACCAGTTGCGCCGCCTGATTCCGCCGGTGCGTGTGGGTAACGTTGCGTTGGATACCGGTTTTCTGATTCTGATTGTTCTGCTGTCTTTCCTGCTGAACATCATGACGACGATTACCGCGAAGCTGTCCTGATGTAGCCCCTCCATCGGAGAGATACGAGAACTAGGCATGAACGAGAACTAGGCATGAGAGCCCCGCTTGCGCTTGGCATCCTGACATGGGATGACGTGCTGGCGGGGTTTTCTGCGTCTGGGTTCTGCGCCGGGGGTCCGCTTGGGGAGCGTCAAGATGTCTCTGCAAAAACCTTCTTGAAATGCACCGCAGGGCAGAAAACATAAGGGGGATAGCAGGGACTAGGGCGGATACGTCACGTGGTGAATCCCACCCTTGCGCAGAGCGAATATTTTACGATTCAACCGACGTATAACCGGGCACAGAAACCAAAGAATAGTAGAATTGGTGCCAACGACTGCATCGCGGCATAACCATGCCCTGAATCATCGGGACCCTAAAATATTGGGGCCACGCCCTATCTGGCTGGTGAATCCGCGGCACTCAACATCACCACCAAACCCCGTAGGGATACCCAGAGGAGAAGCCCATGGCAATCACCCCCGAAGACCTGATCACTAAGAGCTTCAAGATCGTCACCGAAGAGTCCGGTTACGACCGCAACGAGGTCGACGACTTCCTGGACGAGCTCGTTGTCGAACTGCGCGCGCTCTACTCCGAACGTGACGCTCTGGAGCGTCAGGTCGAGCAGCTCTCCGCAAATGCTCCCGATTCCCCCGCAGCGGCTGTGGCACCCGCACAGTCCTCGGCTGCATCGGCTGCACCTCAGGACGCGGCGGCGCTGCTCGCTATGGCTCAGAAGGTTCACGACGACTACGTGGCACAGGGCGAGAAGGCTAAGGCTGAACTGATTGAAGAGGCAGAGAGGAAGGCAGACGCTATGGTGAGCGAAGCTCAGCAGCAGCGCGAAGAGGTTCTCTCTCGCCTCACCGACGAGAAGGAAGAGCTGGAGATCGCTGTTGAGGCTCTGCGCGGCTTCGAGAGCCGTTACCGCTCCAAGCTGCTGCAGCACCTGGATGCACAGGTTCAGGAGCTGAAGAACCTCAAGTCCATCGAGGCTTCCGCATAAATCAGTTCGCTTGAATGAGCTAACGACGCTTTGAGGCGTATGCCGCCCGGATTCTTTCTCTTCCACCGCTATTCACCGGGGAAGATGGAGAGAACCGGGCGGTATTCTCATACCTGCTCCGCCCGGCTTGAGAACACAGGATGAGAAGCGGGGGAGAGCCCCCGCCAAATCACCGCCGAATACTCGATGCACTACCCCGATTTGCTAAGCTAGAGGGGCACTATCGAACGGTACCGCACCAGGTTTGCGTTCGGGCGCGTAGCAACCGGCACAGACTAGAGGAGAGCTATGACCAACACCCCCAAGACTGCTGAATCCTCAGTCTCACCCACCGCTACAAAGGCTGACGGACGCCGCGTGCGCATCCTCTCGGCTCGCTCTGCGGGCATCCTCGCGCTCGTGCTCGCCGCCGTCGTGTTCGCTATCGACCAGGGCACCAAATACCTGGTCGTCACCCAGATGCAGTTGGGGGAGCGCATCACCGTTATTGACGGGCTGCTGTGGTGGTACTCGATCCGTAACTCCGGTGCCGCGTTCAGCATGGGCGAGAACGTCACCTGGATTTTCACGCTCGTCATGGTTGCCGCCGCAGCCGTGGTGCTGTACCTGCTGCGCCGCACCCGCGCCCTGTCCTGGACCCTCGCGCTGGGCGGTCTGCTCGGCGGTATCTGCGGCAACCTTTTTGACCGTCTCTTCCGTGAGCCCGGCTTCGGTTCCGGTCACGTGGTTGATTTTATTTCCGTGCCGAACTTCGCGATTTTCAATATTGCAGACTCCGCAATCTGTGTGTGCATGGCGTTCATCGTTCTGCTGAACTTCAAGGGCCTGAACCTCAACGGAACCCGTGTGCAGGCTGACGACAAGAATGCGGCAGAGAAGAGCGCCAAGTAGCTCCCCGTTCCGGCATACGCGCCGACGGTTACGTTGCCGACACACGTGCCTACTAAGACGTTCTCACACAGACGACCCCTCACACAGACAACCTAAGCAAACACCACCCGAAGGAGAGCCGCATGAGCGAAACCACCAACGCCGCCGAAGATACGGCACGCATCCGCGCCGAATTCACCGTTGAAGGCGCGCTCGCCGGTATGCGTCTGGACGCCGCGCTCGCCGGTGCCCTCGACGCGCCGCGCACCCGCACCTCCGGGTGGATTCGTGACGGCCACGTGACCGTGACCAACAACGGCAAGACCGTGAAGATTGGCAAGTCCTACAAGCTTTCCGCAGGCGATGAGGTCGTCGTCGATGCACCCGCACCGCGCGATCTGGCGGACATCCGCCCCGAGAAGGTGGACGGCTTCCGCATCGTGCACCTGGACGAGGACATCGTTGTGGTGGACAAGCCCGCGGGCGTGGCGGCACACCCCTCACCCGGCTGGCACGGTCCCACCGTCATCTCCGCGCTCATGGGCGAGGGCATTTCGGTTGCCACCTCCGGCGCGGCAGAGCGCCAGGGCATTGTGCACCGCCTGGACGTGGGCACCAGCGGCTTGATGGTCGTAGCCCGCAGCGAACGCGCCTACACCGAACTCAAGCGAGCCTTCAAGGAACGCACCGTGGACAAGGTCTACCACACCCTCGTGCAGGGCCTGCCCGACCCGCTACGCGGCACCATTGACGCACCCATCGGCCGCCACCCCGGCAACGAATGGAAGTTCGCCGTGGTTGAAGACGGACGCAACTCCATCACCCACTACGATGTGCTCGAAGCCTTCGGCCCCGCATCCCTGGTGGAGGTGCACCTGGAAACCGGACGTACTCACCAGATTCGTGTGCACTTCTCCGCGCTGCGCCACCCCTGCTGCGGCGACCTGACCTACGGCGCCGACCCGCGCTTTAGCGCCGAACTGGGTTTGACCCGCCAGTGGTTGCACGCGCACCGCCTGGGCTTCGACCACCCCGGCACCGGCGAGCGCGTGACCTTCACCAGCGAGTACCCGCTCGACCTGTCCTACGCGCTGACCGCTCTGCGCGAGGGTAAGGTTCAGCTCGGGTAGACAGCTCGGGTAGACAACCCGGCTAGGTATAGCCGTCCGCGGACCGCCGCACACAGCTTCACATTCACCGCCCATCCTCCAGCCCACATCTTCAGGAGATATCCGTGGCAACCAAAGATTTTGCGCACCTGCACGTGCACACCGAGTACTCCATGCTCGACGGCGCCGCGCGCCTGGGTGACCTGTTCACCCACGCTAAAGAACTCGGCATGAAGTCCATGGCGACCAGTGACCACGGCTTCCTCTTTGGTGCCTTCGACTTCTGGCGCCAGGCTAAGGCGCACGACATCAAGCCCATCATCGGTGTGGAGGCGTACCTGACCCCCGGCACGCACCGCACCGACCGTTCGCGTGTGCGCTGGGGCGACGGCTCCCGCGACGACGTGTCCGGTGGTGGCGCGTACACCCACATGACCATGTGGGCTGAGACCACCGAGGGCATGCACAACCTGTTCCGTGCCTCCTCGATCGCGTCGCTGGAAGGTCAGCTGTACAAGCCGCGCATGGATCGTGAGGTGCTGCAGACCTACTCGAAGGGCCTGATTGCTACCACCGGTTGCCCCTCCGGCGAGATCCAGACGCGCCTGCGCCTGGGCCAGTTCGACGAGGCAATTCAGGCGGCGAGCGACTTCCGCGATATCTTCGGCAAGGACAACTTCTACTGCGAGGTCATGGACCACGGCCTCGACATTGAACGCAACGTGCAGGAGGATTTGCACCGCCTCGCCAAGCAGCTGAACCTGCCATTCGTCGCCACCAATGACCTGCACTACACCCGCCAGGAAGACCACACCGCCCACGCGGCGCTGCTGTGCGTGCAGTCCGGCTCGACCCTGACCGACCCCAAGCGCTTCAAGTTCGACGCGGATAACTTCTACCTGCGCTCGCCCGAGGAAATGTACTCCATTTTTGGTGACATTCCCGGTGCCTGCGAGAACACCCTCGAAATCGCTGAACGCTGCAACGTGGAGTTCAACACCAAGGCAAACTACATGCCGAACTTCCCCGTGCCCGAGGGCGAAAACGAGGAATCCTGGTTCGTGAAGGAAGTTGAAAAGGGCCTGCACTATCGCTTCCCGCAGGGTATCCCTGATGTTGTGCGCAAGCAGGCGGAGTACGAGGTGGGGGTTATTACCTCCATGGGCTTCCCCGGCTACTTCCTCGTGGTCGCCGACTTCATCAACTGGGCAAAGCGCAACGGCATCCGCGTGGGTCCGGGCCGTGGCTCCGGTGCAGGCTCGATGGTGGCGTACGCGATGCGCATTACCGAGCTGAACCCGCTCGACCACGACCTGATTTTCGAGCGATTCCTCAACCCCGACCGTGTCTCCATGCCCGACTTCGATGTGGACTTCGACGATCGTCGCCGCGGCGAGGTCATCGACTACGTGACCGATAAGTACGGTGAGGACAAGGTCGCGCAGATCGTCACCTTCGGCACCATTAAGGCGAAGCAGGCGCTCAAGGACGCCTCCCGCGTGATGGACCAGCCGTACTCGGTGGGCGAGCGCCTGACCAAGGCGATGCCGCCGGACGTCATGGGTAAGAACATCGCCCTGGCGAACGTGTACAACGAAGAGGATAAACGCTACGCCGAGGCCGCCGACCTACGCGCCCTCATCGAGGACCCGGTCGATAAGATTTACGGCCAGGTGTTCGAAACCGCGAAGGGCCTGGAGGGCCTGAAGCGTCAGTGGGGCGTGCACGCCGCGGGCGTGATTATGTCCAGCAAGAATCTGGTGGACGTGATTCCCGTGATGCGCCGCGAGGCTGACGGCCAGGTCATCACCCAGTTCGATTACCCCACCTGCGAGGGCCTGGGCCTAATCAAGATGGACTTCCTGGGTCTGCGTAACCTGACGATTATTTCCGACGCCATCGAGAACATTAAGAACAACCGAGGCATCGACCTGGAGCTGGAGTCCCTCTCGCTGGATGACCCCGAATCCTACCGTCTGCTGGCCCGAGGCGACACCCTCGGCGTGTTCCAGCTCGACGGCGGCCCCATGCGCGCGCTGCTCAAGCTCATGGAGCCCGAGGAATTCGAGCACATTTCGGCAGTGCTCGCGCTCTACCGACCCGGCCCGATGGGCGCGAACTCGCACACCAACTACGCGCTACGTAAGAACGGCAAGCAAGAGATCGAGCCGATCCACCCCGAGCTGGAAGAGCCGCTGAAGGACATTCTGGACACCACCTACGGCCTGATCGTGTATCAGGAGCAGGTTATGGCGATTGCTCAGAAGGTCGCGAACTACACTCTGGGTGAGGCAGACTTGCTGCGCCGTGCGATGGGTAAGAAGAAGAAGGCGGAGCTGGATAAGCAGTACGCTACTTTCCACGACGGCATGATTTCTAACGGCTACTCTGAGGGCGCTATTAAGGCGCTCTGGGATATTCTGCTGCCGTTCTCTGACTACGCGTTCAACAAGGCACACACGGCTGCGTACGGTCTGGTGTCGTACTGGACGGCGTACCTGAAGGCGCATTACCCGCAGGAGTACATGGCTGCGCTGCTGACCAGCGTGGGCGATAACAAGGACAAGCTCGCGCTGTACCTGAACGAGTGCCGCGCCATGGGCATTACCGTGCTCGCACCGGACGTGAACGAGTCCACCCTGACCTTCGCCCCCGTGGGTGAGGACATCCGCTTCGGCATGGGCGCGATCCGTAACGTGGGCGCGAACGTGGTCGAAGGCATGATTGCCGCCCGCGAGGAGAAGGGCCGCTACGAGTCCTTCAACGACTTCCTGAAGAAGGTGCCGCTGCAGGTGTGCAATAAGCGCACCATCGAGTCGCTCATTAAGGCGGGCGCTTTCGACGACCTGGGCCACACCCGCCGTTCGCTGTCCCTCATTCACGAGGCGGCAGTGGACGCAGCCGTGGCGGTCAAGCGTAAGGAGGCGGCGGGCCAGTTTGACCTCTTCGGTTCCCTCGGCATGGATGACGCCCTGGGTGACGAACTGACCGTGACCATCCCGGACGTGCCCGAGTGGGACCGCCGTGAGAAGCTGAACTTTGAGCGTGACATGCTGGGCCTGTACGTTTCGGACCACCCGCTGCGTGGCCTGGAACGTGCGCTCTCGGATGCCGCAAGCCATTCGGTGCACGACATCATCGGCGAAGACTCGCACGTGCGCGACGGCGAAACCGTCACCATTGCGGGTATGCTCACCGGCGTTTCGCGCCGTATCGCCAAGTCCAGCGGTAACCAGTACGCCTCCGTGGAGCTGGAAGACCCCTCGGGCGCAACCATTACGGTCATGTTCTTCTCCCGCGCCTACGAGACGATGGGCGCCGCCCTGGCGGACGACCTCATTTGCTCGATTCGTGGCCGCGTACAGCGCCGCGACGACGGCAGTGTGAACATGAGCGCGCAGGAACTGCAGATCCTGGAAATCAGTGATGACGGCCGCGCCGCACCCATCACCATCGTGGTACCCGAGTACCTGGTGACCGAGGCGAACCTGAAGGAGCTGAAGGAGACCCTGCGCGACCACAGGGGCACCGCGGATGTGCGCATGCTCATCCGCACCCGCGATAAGGAGCAGCTGGTGCTTCTGGATGCGAGCGTGCGCGTGGAACCAAACCCGAGCCTCTTCGGTGAAATCAAGACGATTTTCGGTCCGAGCTGCATTCGACGCTAAACATATATAACCCCGCAAGGTGGGAATGACAGGGTGGATTCTGCATAGCAGAGTCCACCCTGAGCGTATATTCACTCACACCATACGGTGTATCCGCTGTATATCACGGTAGAATAGGTATAAATATTCTTGAGCGCTGTATACGCGGGCGCTAGCGCCCAGCCAAGGAGAAACAATGTACTGCCCCTATTGCAAGCACACCGACTCGCGCGTGGTGGATTCCCGCACCACCGATGACGGCGCCGCAATTCGCCGCCGCCGCCAGTGCACCTCCTGCGCTCGCCGCTTCACGACCGTTGAAACCACCACCATTTCGGTGATTAAGCGTTCCGGCGTGACCGAGCCCTTCGACCGTTCGAAGATTGCCGCGGGCGTGCGTAAGGCATGCCAGGGCCGCCCCGTGGGTGAGGATGATTTGGCGAAGCTCGCCCAGGAGGTTGAGGAGCTGATTCGTGCCCGCGGTCTGGCGGAGATTAACGCGCACGAGGTGGGTCTGACCATCCTTGAGCCGCTGTCGAAGCTGGACGCGGTCGCCTACCTGCGTTTTGCGAGCGTGTACCAGGCGTTTGAGAACCTTGAAGACTTTGAGGAGGCGATTGCGCGTCTGCGTGAGGACCGCATCGCCCAGTAAATTTCTCAGCAAGTAGCTAGTGAGCTCAGCCGCTGCTACATGAGCGGCGGCATACAGAAGGGACCGCCTTTCCGAATCATTCGGAAAGGCGGTCCCTTTCAGTTGCTTTTAGGCTTTACGCTTCGCCGCGGCGCTGACGCGGCCGCGGGTAAAGCGGGTGCAGGAAAATCCTACGCTTCGCCGCGGCGCTGACGCTCGGGCAGCATACCGCCAGCCCACAGTGCCGCACCCACAATACCGGCGTTATTGCGCAGGGCAGCCATGACCATGGGGGTACGAATCTGATCCTCAAAGTAGGGCATGAACTTCTCCGGGTTCTTGGAGATGCCGCCGCCGATGATGAACAGGTCGGGGGAGAAGAGCATCTGAACGTGCTCGAAGTAGCGGTACAGGCGCTTGCCGTACTTCTTCCAGGACAGCTCGTGCACCTCGCGGGCACGAGCGGAAGCCTGAGACTCGGCGTTGTGGCCGTCAAGCTCCAGGTGACCCAGCTCGGTGTTCGGGATCAGCTTACCGTCGTTGATGAGGGCGGAGCCGATGCCGGTGCCCAGGGTGATGACAGCGATCAGGCCGTCACGGTTACGGCCCTGACCGTAGGTTGCCTCAGCCAGGCCTGCTGCGTCAGCGTCGTTGAGGCCGTAGACGGTGCGGCCGTCCAGCGCCTCGCTCATGACCTGCTCCAGGTCGGTGTTAATCCAGGAGTCGTCCACGTTCGCTGCGGAGAAGACCATGCCGTTCTTCACCACTGCGGGGAAGTCGATGCCGACAGCGGACTCGGGGTCCGGCGCCAGGTCACGGCTCTGCAGCTCATCGACGACGCGGCGTACAACCTCAGCCACAGCGGCGGGGGTTGCGGGCTTGGGGGTGTCGATGCGGAAGCGGTCGGACACGAGGTTGCCGGTGCGCAGGTCAACGATGCCGCCCTTAATGCCGGTGCCTCCAATGTCCACACCAATCTGCAGGTCCTTGGGGGTGGGTGCGGGCAGCTCGGTGATGACGCCGGGTTCTGCGTAATCGCTCATGGTTTTCTCTCTTTCGCCCCGCCTACTGCCGTGTAACTGGGGGAGCGGGCGGGTTTGTTAGTGGGTGAACTGATATAAAAGTGAGGTGCTGGGCTCGTACCTGCACAAGTCGTATGAGTAAGAGCAGGAAACCCAGAAGTCTGCGCTTTAGGGCAGGGTGAGGATGTCCGCGCCGTCAGCGGTCACCACGAGGGTGTGCTCGAACTGTGCGGTACGCTTGCGGTCGCGGGTGACAACCGTCCAGTCGTCATCCCACAGGTCCCATTCGATGGTGCCAAGGGTCAGCATGGGCTCGATGGTGAAAATCATGCCCTCACGGATCTCGGTGTCGTAGGCGGGTGCCGCATCGTAGTGGGGGATGATGAGGCCCGAGTGGAACTCACGACCCACACCGTGACCGGTGTAGTCGCGAACCACGCCGTAACCGAAACGCGCCGCATACTTCTCAATGACGCGACCAATCACATTGATCTGGCGGCCCGGCTTCACAGCCTTAATCGCACGGTTCAGGGACTCCTCGGTGCGCTCAACCAGCAGGCGGGACTCTTCGTCCACGTTGCCGATGAGCAGGGTCTTGTTGGTGTCGCCGTGCATGCCGTCCAGGTATGCGGTGACGTCCAGGTTGAGGATGTCGCCGTCCTCCAGCACGGTGGAGTCCGGGATGCCGTGGCAGATGACCTCGTTCAGGGAGGTGCACACGGACTTGGGGTAACCGCGGTAATCCACGGTGGAGGGGTACGCGCCGTGATCGCAAATGTACTCGTGGACCAGCACATCAATCTCGTCGGTGGTGGTGCCGGGTACGCAAATCTTGGATGCTTCAACGATGGCGCCTGCCGCGATCTTGCCGGCTGCGCGAACCCGCTCAACTTCCTCGGGGGTGTACATGTTCGAGTCGTTACCCTCGTTGGCGGTGGGCTTACCCACGTACTCGGGGCGAACAATGTGCGAGGGGACCGGGCGCATGGGGGTGACGCGTCCGGGGGTCAGGCAACCGACGGGTGCGCGACCGGGCTCTGCAGGAAGATTATGCGAAGTGTTCGTTTTGGTTGAAGACATAGTTTCATCTTACCGGGCGTGGGCGGGTTGTGTCCCTTGCGGGGGCGCTAAAAAGCGGCGGATACATAAGCCGTACCTTTTTCCCAGATTGTGAATAAAATTTCATGCACCCTAGCGGCAAAACGGCGCGCCACGGAGGCAGAGGCGGAACGCAGAGCGGAAGGCAGGGACGGAAGACCCCTGGAGGGGCAGCGCCGTGAGAATCTCCGCCCGCCTCATTGCCACGAACCTATGTGCGTGAGAAGCTAGAAACACCAGCCCCTCACCGTCGAAGGAGAATCCATGAGTGAGAAGAAAAACCGCCTGAGCGAAGCCATCGAATCGGCGGTCGAAAAGACCCTGAACTCCGCGACCGAAGCCACCAGCCCGCACCCCGAAGAGTACTGGTACAACCTCAAAACCGGTCAGGTGGAACGCGGCCAGCAGAGCGCCGTCACCTCCCTGTGGGGCCCCTTCAAAACCTACGAGGAGGCGGCACACGCCATGGACCGCGCCCGCGAACGCAACGACGCCTGGGAAAAGGACGGCGGCTGGCTCTAAAGATTCAACGCTCCCGGCGTTATTTGAAGCTACCAACACCACAAAAAGTTTGAGATACAGAAGACCCCCGCACCCGGAATGAACTGCCTCCCGTTTCTTGGACAACAAAACTAAAGTCCAAGAAACAGGAGGCTTTTCATGTCTATCAACCTAGGAATGAGACATGACCGTTTGCTCCGGGAGCAAGCAGCACAGATGTTCGAGAGAGGATTCGGCTGTCGTCTAACCGCCAGGAAGCTTGGTGTGTCCGCCGCGACTGTGAGAGAGTGGCAGAAAATGTACCGCGTCATCGGGAGGGACGGGCTTCTTACCATGGGAGTAAAGCGAACCAAATACGACTATGAGACCAAGGTCGCCGCAGCGAAGGCCGTGGTTGACGGTGGAATGAGTAAGCCTGAAGCGATGGTGCATTTCGGTATTGCAAGCGCGACACCGTTGAAGCAGTGGTGCAGGCTGTACCGTGAAGGCGGCGCGCAGGCGCTTAAGCCTAAGCCTCAGGGCAGGCCGAAGGGGTCGATGCGGGCGGTGCCACCAACGCGTGAGGAGGAACTTGCCGAGCGTGTGCGCAAGCTTGAGGCACAGGTGGCGTACCTAAAAAAATCGATTGCCCTGAAGGCGCAGAGGCGCTCCCAAACCGGGACAAAGCCCTAG